>ERZ887942.270-NODE-270-length-43845-cov-17.616945_pt1 | contig 43845 bp, 36 predicted proteins | sample MGYA00521099_ERZ887942 | MGnify/ENA primary metagenome ERZ887942 (study PRJEB32303, sample SAMEA104408605) | aquatic metagenome | biome: Brackish water; feature: Pelagic; material: water | place: Baltic Sea | collected 2014-06-07T06:48:00 | depth 16,251 m ... | reverse complement strand
CAGCAGAAGAGTTACTGGCTCTGCCAAACCTCGGTGAGATTTTACAATATCACGTTGTGGCTGCTGATGCGTTTGCTGAAGATTTGAGCGATGGACAGTTGCTGACAACCCTTTTGGGTCAGGACGTGACGGTATCAATCAGTGATGCTGGAGTGATGATCAATGATGCGATGGTGATTGTTGCCGATTTGGAAGCAGAGAATGGCGTTGTCCACGTGATTGACGCGGTATTGTTGCCACCAGCTTCGAACTTGGATGAGGTTCAAGTTCAGTTGGAATGTACGGTCTATCCAAATCCTTTGGTTGGCGGAGTGTTGAACGTTCAAGGCAATTGGGCAATGGGAGCACAGTTTACCATCACTGATCTTCAAGGCCGCATGGTTGCTCAATCTGTTCTCCAATCGAATCAAATCCAATGGGATGCGAGTGGCTTGGAATCGGGTGTATACGCGATCACGGTAGCCGAAGGCGTTCAGTTTGAAACGGTTCAGTTTGTAATTCGGTAAGTCGAATTCCCGAGGTAAACTCGTATTGGAAATCGGGTCGTTTCGTCAGAAGCGGCCCGATTTTTCTTTGCCTAAACTTTTGTTTACTGTTCGAAGAGAGAGGCCATGGCCTCATCAAGGGTTGGATGCTTAAATTCAAATCCCGCTTGTTCAACTTTAGAAGAGGCAACGCGATTTGATGCCAACAACACCTCACTCATGTCTCCAAAGACTGTTTTCAAAATCCATGAAGGAACGGATGGGAAGAAGAATGGACGTTTTAGGGCAACGGCCAGTGCTTTTGAAAATGTGCGATTTTGAACAGGGTTGGGGCTCGCGGCATTGTAAACTCCGTGTATGCCTTCTGATTGGATCGCCCAGAGAATCATCTGGGATAGATCCTCAATATGAATCCAAGATTGCCAGTGCTCTCCGGTTCCAATCGGCGAACCCAATCCCAAAGAAAAGAGGGGCTTGAGTGAACCAATAATGCCTCCTGAGGCAGCGAGTACCAATCCAATTCTCAATCGAACGGTCCGGCATCCTAGAGCTTCCGCTTTTAAGGCAGCGTGTTCCCATACCTGCACGACCTCTGAGGCAAATCCATCACCTGAGGGAGCGGTCTCGTCCAACAGTTCAGCAGAACTCGGATAAATACCAACGGCGCTAGCGCTTATTAACACAGGAGGCCGCTCGTTTTCTGGCAGCAAGGCGATTGTTTGGGTGATGGTTTGAGTAGACAGCGTGCGGCTGGTCAAAATCTCATGCCGACTTTTTGCCGTCCATCGCTGCGCAATCGGAGCTCCAGCAAGGTGGATAACAGCTGCGGCGTTGCGCAAAGCATGAGGGGATAACTCCTCTTTCGCGGGATTCCATTGGACGGCTTCGTCCACATCCTTCCATGCGTTATTGGCGCTGCGCGAAAGGATGCGCACACGGTATCCACTTTGTTTTAACTGCGCGCAAACCGAACGACCCACCAACCCTGTTCCTCCTGTAACAACCACCCATTGCTTTTCCATGCTAACGAAACAAGTTGATAGCCATCATTGTTGCCAAAGCAGATGCTATTCGTAGATTTTGTAACTTATTGAACAATATCGGAACACATGAACGATTTCACATTGAATCACCTTTCTAAATTAAGTCGCACATGTGGTGTGCTTTTGTGTGCTTTTGTGTGCTTGTTTTCGGCTTCTCAGTTGCTGTCTCAATCCCTCTGTGAAAATGGGTTTGCGGGAGATTTCCCCTGCGATCGGTTTGACTTGCTCGGTGAATTGAGCAATGCCGACATGATGGGGACAGCGGCCAATGATGTGTGGGGTTGGACGGATCCTGAGACAGGTGTGGAGTATGCGCTTGTCGGTGAGCGACAGGGATTGGCGCTTGTGGATATCAGTGATCCGTATGCCCCTTTTTTGGTGGCTTTTATGGAGACGCAAACTTCGAGTAGCACGTGGCGCGATATGAAGGTTTATGCGGATCATGTCTACGTCGTCTCTGAAGCGAACAGTCATGGATTGCAGGTCTTGGATTTGACCCAGTTACGCGACCTCACCGAATTCCCCGTCTCACTGGAGCCGACCACGGTGGTGTCCTCATTTTCAGATGCCCACAACGTGATCATTGACGAAGAATCGGCCATGCTCTACATCGTAGGGAGCAATCTGGCCAGTGGAGGGTTGGTGGCTTTTGACATCAGTGATCCAGCAAGTCCGATGCTCATGGGGGACTATGGGGAAGCCGGTTACACGCATGATGCGCATGCAGTTGTATACAATGGTCCCGATACCGAGCATGTGGGAAAATCAGTGGTGTTTGGTGCCAATGCAAATAAGATGGCGATTGTGGATGCAACGGACCCGACTGACATGGCTTCTTTGAGTGTCTCGTATTATTCAGACCTCTCATACACTCATCAGTGTTGGCTAACTGAGGACCACCGGTACCTCTTGCTTGGTGACGAGTTGGACGAGCAGAATCAAGGGTTCAATACGAGAACACTGATCTGGGATGTGCAGGACTTGGAAAATCCGTTTCTATTGGGGGAGCATTTTTCAGAAGTGGCGGCGATTGATCACAACCAATATGTGGTGGGCAACCTGTTGTTCCAATCGAATTACCGCGCAGGCCTTCGGATGCTTTCTTTAACGGACGTTGCTGAAGGAGAGTTGTCAGAGATCGGTTATTTCGATGTGGATCCAGCGAGCGATGCGGCACTGTTTTCAGGAACGTGGTCCAATTACCCGTATTTCGAATCAGGGATAGTGGTGGTCACTTCTGACGATGGCGGCATCTACTTGGTTCGCCCCCGATTCATGGAAGTGAATGCCGTGAGCGATTCCGTTTGTAGTGGAAATGATTTGGTCGTGGCGGTAGACGTTCTAGATGGACTGCTTCCCCCGTACGCCCTGAGTATTCCCGATTTACCCGATGGAGTCGTCCTCAACGGGTTTCCATCCACGCTAGAGGGGCCCGCGAGTTTCGCGTTTAGTATTTCGGGACTTGATGCCATTCAAGGGTCACTCGAATTGCGTATCCGTTTGGAATCAGGTCTGAATACGGTCGAAGAGCCTTTGACATTCACCGTTTCCACAGGAACTATTTGGTACCCGGATACCGATGGAGATGGTTTTGGCAATGGCAATGCAGGTGTGTTTTCCTGTGATTCCCCGGATGATTATGTCGCCAATGGCCTCGATTGCTTTGATGGTTCAGCAACGACGTATCCCGGGGCACCTGAATTGTGTGATAACCTGGACAACGATTGCGATGAATTGATTGACGAGGGCATGGAGCTCAGTACGTTTTACGTCGATGCCGATGGTGATGGATTCGGTTCGGCTGTTTTAATTGCGCAAGCCTGCATCGCCCCTGCGGGCTTTGTGTCCAACTTAGATGATTGCAATGATGCTTCAGAGTTCGTTTTCCCTGGTGCAACAGGAACTGCTGAGGGTTTCGACAATGACTGCAACGGTGTTGTCGAAGGGGATGAGCTTGCGCTCTGTCCCGGTGATTTCAACCTGGACGGGTCGATTTCAGTGTCTGATTTGCTCACCTTTTTAGGTGATTTTGGATGCTTGACCAATTGCTCATCCGATTTCAATGGTGACAGCGTAGTCAACGTTGGCGACTTGCTCGGATTTCTTGCTGTGTTTGGAGAAGATTGTCCCGAAGTCACGGAGTGACGGGAGGCTCTTCACCCCACGCCTGTTGTTGAACCATATTGGCATAGAGCCCATTGGCTTTGAGGAGTTCTTCTGGCGAGCCGTATTCAGCCATGCGTCCTTTATCGAGCACAACCACCCTGTCCGCCCCGCGGATGCACGATACGCGGTGTGAGACGAGGATGACGGCCGATTCTTTGCAGGCCCGTCGTATCGACTTTAAGATGAAGTCTTCCGTTTCGGTGTCAACGGCTGAAAGGCAGTCATCGAGCACTAACAATTGGGGCTTTCGAATCAACGCACGCGCGATGGAGATCCGTTGCTTTTGCCCCCCGCTTAAATTGACTCCGCGTTCTCCCAACATCGTGGAATAACCGGCTTCAAAGCCTTCGATATTGTGCGCTACATGCGCTTCAACAGCAGCTTCTTCTATGGATTCTTTCGAGGCCTCCGATAAATCCATCCCAAAAGCAATGTTGTTTTCGATGGTATCAGAAAACAAGAAAACTTCCTGTGGGACGTAGCCGGTGATGTGTCGGAATGCATCGAGTTGCCATGCATGTAGCGCTGTTCCATTCAGTTCAACTTCACCTGATGAAGGGTCGAAAATCCGCATGGCCAGCTGAGCGGCTGTAGATTTTCCGCTGCCTGTGCGTCCTGTGATGGCAACGATTTCTCCCGGCTTGACCTCAAAGTTGATGTTTTGCAACGCCTCGATTCCCGTTTCCGGATACGTGAAAGAAACATTTCGGAATGCAAATTCGCGTACCGATGAGGCAGCAGAGGAGCTATCTTGATTCAAGCCCGAGTCACCAACAGAGGTGGAAACAGGCGGCGAAGCAATCGTGGGTTCTGCTTCCATGAAGGCGTTGATCCGGAGCATGGATGCTTCTGCTTTTTGAACCAAAGAAGTGACCCATCCGACCGAGGCAAAAGGCCACGTCAATAAATTGACATAGAATACAAATTGGAAAATGTGACCCAGTTCTAGCTCCCCCGCAATCACCCGTCTTCCGCCGACATATATGGTTAGAATGGTACTTAAACCAACCAAGAGCACGATGATGGGCATAAACAAAGCTTCCGTTTTGACCAGTTTCAACACGTGCTGCTTGTAGTCGTCCGCTTGGTGTGTGAAGCGCTCTGCAGCATCGTCTTCTCGATGGAAGGATTGCAGGATTCGAATGCCTGCAATGTGCTGTTGAACAAACGTGCTCAGTCCACTTTGTCGGCTCTGCACGGCCTCACTTTGCCGATTGATTCGCTTGCTGACACGATAGATGGCAATGGACATAAAAGGAAGCGGCAGCAGGGCAAACAAGGTCAGCTGAACATCGATAAAGAGCATGACGCCAACGACCAAGAAAATGAGCACGGCTAAGTTGAGGGTGTACATCACAGCAGGTCCGAGATACATCCTCACCTTGCTCACATCTTCGCTGATTCGATTCATTAAATCACCCGTGTCATTGGCCTTGTAAAAGGAGGCGTCCAGTCGCTGGTATTGATCAAAAATCGTTGCTTTGAGATCGTATTCAATCTTGCGCGACATCACAATGATGGTCTGTCGGGTGAAGAAAAGAAAGATGCCTTTGATGAAATAGGCCAGCATAAAGAGAGCCGCTTGGAAAAAGGCGATTGCCGCGATCCATTGAAAGACGTCTTGCTTGGATTGAATGTTGGATCCTGGATCATCTTCGAGTCCGAGGAGGTTTCGAATCCATTGAATGGAACGCGGCCATTGGCTGGCTTGTCCTTCGCCGAAAACCTCAGCTTCTGAGGCTCCTTCTCGCAATGGAAGTAGAAAGGCTTCATCCGCTTCCCGCATGGCGTTGACCCCTTCACCAATCAGCGCGGGAGCATACACAGCGAAAATATTGGTCAAGACAATGAACGCGAATCCTCCAATGAGAAGCCTTCGGTATTTCCAGAAGTAGGGGTTGAGTTTGAGGAGTTCCCGCATGTAAAAATTAGAAACTGAAATTCCAGGTAACGGATGGAATGATGGGGAATAGGCTCACTTGATTGGCTTGCAGGTCGAGCGAACCGTTTTGTAAATCGCCTTCATTCGAAAAGTAAATAAAATACGGATTCATCCGATTGTAGACATTATAAAAACCGAAGGTCCAACTGCTGACAATGGGGTTCTCTCGTTTCGAGCGATCCTTTTTTGGGGTGAGCGTAGCACTGATGTCGGCGCGGTGATACGCTGCCATCCGATATCCATTGCGCGCACCGTAGATGTCCGTAATCCTTCCCTCAAAGATAAACCGCTGAGCGGGCAAGGTGATTGAGTTGCCCGTCGCGTATACAAACGCCCCCCCAAAGCGCCATTGATCATTGAGTTTCCAGTCAAGAACCAGACTCATGTCGTGACGGCGGTCAAATTTTGAAGGAAAGACGAGGCCCTGGTTGAGGTCGTCAAATTGTCTTTCGGTTTTGCTCCAGGTATATCCCAACCACCCTGTCAATGTCCCGGTTCGTTTTTTCAAGAAAGCCTCGACCCCATAAGACCACCCCTCGCCGAAAACGAGGTTGTTGTCAACGTTGTTGCCAATGTTGTCCTCGGGGCGGCTATTCTCTCCATAAGCCACCAGGTTTTCGAGGTCTTTCCAGTAGGTCTCCAAAGAGCACTCCCAATTGCGCTCTTCGCCCAAATCGCGGAAATACCCCAAGCTAAATTGCCTTCCCCATTGTGGCTTCACGCGATCGGTACTTGGCAGCCAGATGTCTCCGGGCAGCGAAGTGGAGCCAAGGGACGTCAAATGGACATACTGGTAATTTTCACTGTATCCAGCTTTAATGCTCGCGCGGCTTCCAGACTTGATCCGCAAGGCTAGGCGCGGCTCCCATCCTTTGTAAAATCGGACCAAATCTCCCTTGTCGTACACAATAGGGGCAGGTGTTTCGTTCGGATTCAATGGGTTGGGAATGCCATATCGCGTAAACGGACCGACATGCCAAAACCCGGACCACCGCAGGCCGGCATGCAAGCGCACGCGTTCATTGATGTCAAAATCATCTTGGACATACAGAGCGCCCTCGTGGCTGAATGTTTGCTCCGAGGTTCCCGTGTCAAACTCGGTGTCACCGCTACGTGCTGAAAAATCCGTGGGGATGAAGTCATGGTGCACGTAATCGACCCCTGCCTTCACAACGTGACGCGGATTGGGATACCAACTCCATTCCGTCCTTCCTGCGATGTCTTTGATGCCGCTGGTAAATCCGAATTCAAACTCTTCTTGTCCTGCCATGAATGAAAAAGAATACGAGGAATAGGTAATCCCTGTATTCAAAAACATGCGGTCGTTTAGAATGCGATTCCAACGCAACGAAGCCATGGAGTTTCCCCAGGGAATGTCCGTCGAAAACCCAGCATCAGCACTGGCGAAGCTAAAGACATCCTGTCCAAAGTATCCTGATAAAAACAGTTGATCCTTCGGAGAAAGGTGCACGTTAGCCTTCGCGTTGAGATCATAGAAGTAGTACCCCGTTCCTTCGAATGCACCCCCTTTTAAAGCCGGTTTTGTCAGCACATCGATGTAGGTTCGTCTTCCGGACAAAATGATGCTGCTTTTGTCTTTTGCGATGGGACCTTCTACAGTGAGTCTCGAGCTGATCAGTCCCAATCCACCCGTGGTTTTCCATTCTTTGGAATTGCCTTCTTTTAGGCCAATGTTCAGAACTGACGAGACTCTTCCGCCGTATTCTGCCGGCATGGACCCTTTGATCAAATCAACGTTTTTGATGGCATCGGCATTGAAAACGCTGAAAAAGCCAAAAAGATGTGATGCGTTGTATACAATGGCATCATCGAGTAAGATGAGATTCTGATCAGGACCTCCGCCGCGCACATAGAATCCGGCATTGCCTTCGCCCGCACTTGAAACACCCGGCAAAAACTGAATGATTTTCAAAATATCCACTTCGCCCAGCAGTGCTGGAAGTGTCTTGATCTGATCAATGTCAACCGATTCTCTGCCCAAATCAGTGCTTTCCGTGCGGTTACTTCGTTCGGAAACGACCAGTGCGGTTTGATTCAACAGAACGACTTCAGATTGCAACTCGATGGCTACTTTTTCATCACGATTCAAATCCAATTCGAATGTAAAGGTCTTGTAGCCGATGAACGAAACGTTGAATACGTAAGCCTTCTCAGCCAAGGTGATGCTAAACTGTCCATAGCCATTGGTTGAAACCCCACGCGGCTCACCCACAGGGATAATATTGGCGCCAATAATGGTTTCTCCCGTTTTGGCATCAATAACCCGACCACTCACGGTCCAGTTGGCATCGTTTTGTGCAGAAAGAATAGAAGAAAATACAGAAAGAGAGAAGAATAAAAACAGGGAAACCCCTAGCTTTTTGGACGGAAAGCGATGCATGACTCAAAGTTACGGTGTGGTAGACGGCTCTTCGATAGCAACAACTGGTTTTCGCATTTGTTGGGCTTTAATTTGTACCCGTGAATAGGACCCTCCTTACAAGCGGAATTGCGGCGCTCATACTGTCGGGATGCCACGGGTTGTCAGAAGACGATTCGACGGTGTTTCGCTACAATGAAAGTGCGAATTTGAGTTCTTTAGACCCTGCGCATGCTCGAAGCTTGGAGCCCATGTGGGCTACAGATCAGTTGTTTGATGGTCTGGTCGAATTGACGCCTGAATTGGAAGTGAAGCCGCTGGTAGCGCAGTCGTTTTATGTGGATGAAAGCGGAATGCGTTGGACGTTTGTTTTGCGGGATGATGTCTATTTTCCTGCTGTTGAGGGCGTTCCCGGGTTAGAGTCGGGGCGAAGAGTCGTCGCAGAGGATGTGGTGTTTAGTCTGAATCGGATTCGGGATCCGAAAGTGGCCTCCAGTGGACGGTGGATTTTGGATCCAGTTGATGCATCCGCTCCAGGAGATGGTATTCTAGCCTTGGGTATGGATACAGTGGTGATCACGCTTCACCAGCCGTTCCCTCCGTTTTTGGGTCTCTTGACCACGGCGTATGCCAACATCGTAGCGTCTGAAGCTGTGGAGCACTTTGGCGAAGATTTCCGATCGCATCCAGTCGGGTGTGGCCCGTTCAAATTGGCTTGGTGGTTAGAGGATGTGGCCTGTGTCATGCATCGGAACGAATCCTATTGGGAGAAAGATGAGGCGGGCAACGCTTTGCCATACCTGGAGGCTGTTCACATCGACTTCGCTTCCGACATGGGGGCAGAGTACCAAGGGCTGATGCAGGGGAAGTACGATTTCATGAGTGGTTTGCATGCGGCATACATGGAGGAATTGCTTGATGAAGAAGGCGGTTTGAGGTTGGAACATGCTGGTACCGTTCGGTTGGAGAAGGTTCCATTCTTGAAAACAGATTACATCGGCATCACGTTGTTGCCGGACTCAGCGTCCGAGTGGAATCCTTTGCAGGATGTGCGCATTCGAAGAGCCATGTCGCTAGCGATCGACCGAGATGGCATCGCTCGGCATTTGCGTCGAGGAGCCGTTGTGCCAACGCAAGATTTCGTGCCGCCTAGTTTATTGGGCCAATTGCGCCACGCACGTGCGCCAAAGCAAGAGCTGGTTGCAGCAAGGTTGCTTGTCGATTCGGTTCGATTGGATTATCCCAATGAATGGGACGACGTCATGTTGTCTACGACCTCAGATTATACAGACCTCTGTGCAGCGCTTCAATTTCAATGGCGTGCGATTGGATTGAATGTAGAGGTAGAGGTGCTCTCCTCTTCGACGCACCGGGAGCAAGTCGCGCAAGGAAATTCGATGATGTTTCGGAAATCGTGGCTAGCGGATTACGCAGACGCAGAAAATTTCTTGGGGCTGTTCCATTCGAAAAACTTCGCGCCGAGTGGTCCCAATTACACCCGCTATACTGAGCCAGCGTTTGATTCCACATTGGATGAAGCCATGCTTGAATCGGATTTAGAAAGCCGCTTGCAATCCTATCGCAGTATGAATGCCTTGATTGCCAGGGATTTGCCCGTTATCTCCTTGTTCCATGACCAGGTCACTCACTTCGTCAGAAACGATATCTCGGGCTGGGTGATCAGTCCTGTAAACCGGTTGGACTTGAGGCGCGTGCGCAAGGGGAACGATTGATTTCATCGGGCTACACTTAACTTGTCCGAACAGAACTGCATTCCATGTTGAAAATTGATAGCCATACCCACATCATTCCGCGCAATATGCCCCGTTGGACCGAGAAATTCGGGTATGGTCGATTCATTCATTTAGAAGACAGTCCGAATCCGGGGTTTGCACGCATGATGCAGGGTGACCATTTTTTTCGTGAGATAGGGGCGAACTGTTGGGATGCCGAATTGCGGAAATCGGAGTACGGGGGGCTCGGAGTTCAGGTCCAAGTAGCCTGCACCATTCCGGTGATGTTTAGCTACGATGCAAAGCCCGATGATGCTTTGGAATTGGGTCGTTTTTTAAACGATGATTTGGCCGAAGTGGTCGCCAAGGACCCGCACCATTATGCGGGACTTGCCACGGTACCGATGCAGGACACAGACAAAGCCATTCGTGAATTGGAACGTGCGAAGTCTCTCGGGTTGTTGGGGGTTCAAATTGGATCCAACATCAATGGGTTGAACTTGTCAGAACCCCAGTTCTTTCCGTTTTTTGAAGCGTGTCAAAACTTAGGGATGGCTGTTATGATTCACCCTTGGGAGATGATGGGGAGAGATCAAATGGAAAAATACTGGCTCCCTTGGCTTGTGGGAATGCCGGCGGAAACATCACGTGCCGCAAGCTCATTGGTTTTTGGGGGTGTTTTTGAACGGCTTCCCAACTTAAGAGTGATGTTGAGCCATGCTGGCGGATCGTTTTTGACCACGCTCGGTCGATTGGAACACGGATTGCGTTGTCGTCCGGATTTGGTTGCAGTCGACAATCCCGTAGAGCCTCGCTCGTATCTCGGTAAATTCTGGATTGACAGCATCACCCATGATGCTGATTTGTTGCATTATGTGTTGAAGCTGCAGGGCTCCAATCGCATCTGCATGGGTTCGGATTATCCTTTTCCTTTGGGTGATTTGGAGTTGGGCCGCTACATGGAATCCATGGGGTTGTCCCAAGAGCAGCTGCACAATATGTTTGCTGGCGCGGCGCTCGAATGGTTGGACGTTCCGGCCTCTCATTTTGGTCATTGATTGACAACATTGACTGACTTGGAATCAACAGGAGCAACCTTCAATGTTCTTTTTGAGTCTATCTAAACAGACGCATGGAGAACGAACTGATTGAATTGATTGACGCATGCAAGCGCCGTGAGCCCTCAGCTCAACGAGCGGTATACGCGCGATACAGTTCCATGCTGTTTGGAGTGGCGATGCGTTATACCAATTCACGCTCGGATGCAGAGGATGTTTTGCAGGAAGCCTGGATCAAGGTATTCCGTCATTTGAACTCATTTTCGGAGAACAATAGTTTTGACGGATGGTTGCGAAGGATCGTCGTGAATACGGCCATAACGCATTACCGCCGCAACCTAAAGCACGCGCACCACATCGATCTGGATGAGGTCCATGCAACCCCTAGGGACTTGGAAGCGTTTAAAGAATTAGAGTTTACAAAGGAGGAATTGGAACGTGCCATAGGGCAGTTGCCTCCGGGATACGGAATGGTGTTTAAGTTGTATGTGATCGATGGGTTCAAGCACAAAGAAATCGCCGAGCAATTGGGGATTGATTTGAACACATCGAAAAGCCAATTGAGTCGTGCTAGGCGCTTTTTACAAGAAGTGTTGGCCGGCATGTCGAAACGAGCGAAAGAGATAGAGTCATGAGCAACGAGGAACAATTTGATGACCGCGTAAAGCGGATGTTTCAAGGCGAATCGATCGCGCCTCCGGCAAATCTGGAGGAACGGTTGTTCGCTCAGCTGGCCCCGTCGCCATGGCCAAAACGTCTTGGTCTCAGCATGGGCGTTCTCTTGGTTTGTGGCGCGGGCTGGTGGAGTGCATTGTCAGAACCGGAGGGGGCGTTGAACGTTCCTTCGATTGAAACAGTATCAGACATCGCGTCAGCCGCGGAAATTGTTGTGGTGCCTGTGGCATCAGATGAGGTCGATCCAAAGGCATCTCTGGAATCCCTTGAAACAATGGAAACGTCGCAAGTCGAGGAGTTACAGGTACGTACCGAACCCGATACGGAACCTTCCACACTGAATCAACACGCCTTGCAGTCTTTAGAGCGTTTGCCAGTGGAGTCCATTCCATTGGAAAGTATGGAGGCTTCGACACTTCAGGAAACCAATCAGAACCAATGGGTGTTGCCCGCAGTGGTGAAATTGAAAAATTGACTGTTTGCAGTAAAAAGCCGGGGCTTTTGCTGCACATTTGATGCCGATGCACTTTTCTGGTATACACACTTTGCAGGTATTTTTGGTGCATGCAACTCTTGCAGTTGCCTCAATCGCTTGGGGTCATGACATCCCCTCAGACAGCATCCGATTGGACGGGAAAATCTTGTTTGTTGACGCGCAGGTTCGATTTGATTCGACCACTTTCTCCAAAATTGGACGATCAACAGCGAAATCGCGACCGTTTCGTACCGGTTTTTTGATGACTCAAGTCGCGTTTGGGATGCCTGAAAAGCTGAAGTCTGGAAGCACTGTGGGTTCATGGGTTGGTCAGCCTTCAGCCCTTGTCTCAGTGAACGTTGGAAGCAGTCACCCCGTATTCAAAAACCCAGGTCGGTCACAACAACACGCTGTCGAGTGGGGGGTGTCGTTGGAGCGATTGCGCCTGCCGTCTTTGAATGTTGCGCAATTGTCTGATTCAGTGATCGGCTTTGTTCAGTCCAACAGCGGCAACCTCTTGCAAGCCGTCATTTACGAACGGTTTCCCATCGGGGTTGAAACCGATACGGTGACGGTCACGTTGTCCAATCGGACGGCCTGGAGAACTTCGTTTCAGCTGGGTTGGGCCGGTACCTGGAGGCGGCATTGGGCCTGGCATACAGCGGTGGGGGCGACGGTTTTACTGAAATCAGAGACTGAGTTTGGCTTAGAGTTTCCAGATATAAATCGAGGCCAGGCCTATGCAGTAAAGCAGCAAATGGCAGGAGAGGTCTTCCCTTTAATGGATGTTGGATTGCGCCGACGATTTAGCGCATCGACCTTGGCGACTTCTTCTTCTTATTGGACTGTCGCATTGAACGTTCGTGCACAGCCTCAGTTGAATTCGCTTTTCTGGAGCGGAATCCAATTGCGCTGGCATTGGGGCTCATGAGCAGAGCTTGGTCCTGTTTTGAGGTTGTTAACTCGGCCTTTCTACGAAGTCCTAGCGTGCAATTTGCTTACCTTACAAACATGAATAGGTTGACCTCATCATTTCTTCGTGCATGCTTTGTCTTGGCGTTGCTTGTGTTTCCAAACCTCAGCAAGTCCCAAGATGTGATGAACGGAGGATTCGAATCAGTCTCGTCACTCCCCAACACCACGGGGCAGTGGACGTTGGCTGATTATTGGGGCAACGCTTTAAGCGCAGTTGGTGATCCTGACGTGTATCACATGGAAGGAAGCGGTGGGGGTGACTTGCCTGAAACGCCTGTAGCCATCATTTCACCGCTGCAAGGAATGGCTGTAGCGGGTTTCATTGCTTGTGGAGAGGAAGGAACCAATCGCAGAGAGTATTTGACGGGACAGTTTTCTGAAGCGTTGATTGCGGGTACCAGGTATCAAATGACCTTTGCTATTGCCAATGGGGAACGCACACCTTTTTCTGAAGCCGGATTGGGGGTGAGTGGACTGGGCATGTTCTTTTCGGAAGGCTCACCCGAGCAAATCGAGTTGTCCCCCTTAGAATTGGAGCCACACTTTGCCTTTTCTCAAGTGATTTTCAGTCGTGAATGGCAATGGATGGCCTTTGCGTTCACTGCTCAAGAAGCCTATACCCACTTTACCTGGGGTGTGTTTGGATCGGATGCTCAGCATGGCATTGAAGTGCGGGAAGGCAGTGCTCCGTCAATGGCCTATTATTTCTTGGATGGATTTAAAATTTCCGAAATCACCGGGGAGTTGGAAAATGAGGACAATACGTCAGACGGAAGAGGGCCGAATGTGAAGCCCGATCAACCGGATCTTGATTTGGATGATGCGCTGTCCTGGTTTGTACCGAATGCTTTCACCCCCAATGGTGACGGAGAAAACGATCTTTTTTTACCGGTGTTGAACAACATGGACCTCATTAAGATGGAGGTTTTCAATCGATGGGGCGAGCTGATGTGGGTGACCGATGATCCGAATGTGGGTGGATGGAATGGACTGCATGCAGGAGGTGCTGAAGCATTGACAGGAGCGTATGTCTGGAAATTGCAAATGAAGAAAATGAATGGCCAGCTGGTGACAAAGACAGGTTCGTTGAACCTCATTCGTTGATCATTCAATTCTGGAACTGTTTAGATGATGCGTGCCATGAATTGCACCCCCACAGCGCAAGTTGATACCGTCAGTTCGGATTCTCTTATCGGTGCTTGGCTGAAGCAGGAAGAGTCAATCCGGCCATTTTGGCCTTTTTCTTCAAGTTTTCAAGGCATACAAGATCGATTGGCTCATACCCAGGGGATCAACATGGAACGTCGATCCCTTGTGTCGGATGCCTTGGAAAGACAATATCGAGCCGCAGCGATTCCAATTCCACAAGAGATTCAGTCTTTTCGGTCTGGCGCACGTGCGGTGACAACGGGCCACCAATTGGTTTTGATGGGAGGTCCTGCATTCTTTCATTACAAGATCCTCTCTGCGATCCGATGGGCGAAGGCGCTTTCTGATCAAGGGATTGCTGCTGTTCCTGTTTTTTGGCTCGCCTCCGAAGATCATGATTTTGAAGAGATTGCACAGGTTTTTTCTAGCGGGGATGAAGCCTTTCACTGGCGCCCAAAAGAAGATCCCAAAGGCAAGGCAGTGGGAAGGTTAGTTTGGACGCAAGAAGACGAAAAGGCGTTGGCGCATTGGGCCAATACAGCGGGTGTCTTGCCGATGCAAGTCAACCATTCATTTGACTCCATGCCCTTAGCTCAACGCGTGAGAATGTGGGTTCATGAAATGTTTGGAGAGCAGGGTGTCCTGGTCATTGACGGGGACGACCCCGAACTGAAAAAAGCGGCAAGTCATCTTTGGAATGCAGAATGGAACGGAGGCGGCATTGCCGATTCCGTGCTCGAGTCAACGGCTGCTCTGGAGGCTGCGGGATGGAAAGCGCAGCTACGTCCGCAGCCAAACAATGTGTTTCATTTGAACGAAGCGGGCCAACGGACACGCTCGGACCGATGGTTGGAGAACAATGGAGCAACGACATGGGAAGCTGTTTCAGCGGAAAAATGGAGTCCCAACGCTGCTTTGCGCCCCTTGTACCAGGAGTTCTTATTGGAAAGTGCTGCCGTGATCGGAGGTCCAGGTGAAGTTGCGTATTGGTTGCAACTCAGGCGCGCTTTTGATCACCACAAAATAGAATTGCCCGCACTGATGTTACGGGATGGTGCATTGGTGTGGTCAGTGGAACAGGCCACATTGGCTCAAGCTGTTGAATGGTCTCCAGCACGTGGTATGTGGAATGGGGCCGAGGCCTCAGCATTTTGGGTGAGCATGCAGATGGAACCAGAGGATGAAGTGCAGCAGGCATGGAGCCAATGGGGAAAGGTACTTGAGGCACATGCGAATGGAATAGGGAGGGAGGTGGTTCCAACGACGCTGGCAGCTCTCAAGCAAATGGAAAAAGAATGGCTGCGGTTGAAGAAAAAATGGAGGAAATCGGTTCGCGCTAGGCATGCAGAGCGATGCCTGGATTTGGAACATCTTTTTGATGCTGTAGTCTTTCCTCAAGCGAATCCGCAAGAACGGGTGGTGAATGCCCGCGGACTGGCAGGCGATGCTGAAAGTTTTAAAGCTTGGAACCGGTTATGGCTCCAGCAGGTTGAGGGCGGTATTGATCCTCAATTTTTGATTTTCGAGTCGCTTTCAAAACTCGATGTTGGTGACTAATTTCGTGGGATGAATGAGTTCTCCGGACGTCCTAATGCCGCCAAAGTGCAATTGAATGAGTTGGTAGATCAACAGGGCAAGCCGGCCTCGCCGACCCTCCCGGCAGAGATCAAGAATTATCTGATAGACATTGATGGGACCATAACGGAAGATGTTCCCAATGAGGACCCGGAACGCATGGCGACGTGTCTGCCTTTCCCTGATGCCCTGGAGACATTGAATCGATGGCATGCCGATGGCCACATCATTACCTTTTTCACCTCACGTACTGAAGAGCATCGGGCAGTGACGGAGGCTTGGTTCGACAAGCACGGCTTCCTTTACCACGGACTGCTTATGGGCAAGCCACGCGGAGGAAATTACCATTGGGTGGACAATCACATCGTGCGCGCGACCCGCTACGAAGGCACCTTTTCTGATCTTGTGCGCGAAAACGCAGAAATAGAGGTTTTTAAAAAGGGATAGCGCTCCTTAGTTGTCAAGTGTTTCCAAGAAACGTTGCAAGATGAGCGCGGCCGCCACACGGTCCATGGCTCCTTTCTCTTCTCTCTTTTTTTTCTTCATGCCCCCTTGCACCATCGAAAAGCGTGCTTCACGGCTCGTAAATGATTCGTCTACGAGGTGAACAGGCAGATCGGGCCATTTTTTTTGCAAGTCCGACTGCAAAGCGAGGATGGCTTGGGTGCTATCGGTTTCTTGCGCCTGGAAACTGGACCAGGCATCGGGCATCCCCAATGCGAATCCGGCGCAAGCCTCAGCCTTCACCAGCGACTCTAAGGCCTTCAAAAGATGCGCTGTCTGCACCGTTTCATGTGGAAATGCAATGCGTGCGTTTCCATCTGTGAAGGCGAGTCCCGTGCGAACTTTTCCAAAATCGATACCAATCCAACGTGCCATGCCGCAAGGTACATCGCTTCTTCTTCGGCATGTATCTTCGCATCATGCGTGCAGGTCAACGGGTACTCTTTGTTCAAACAGCTTTCATAGGAGATGCGATTTTAGCGACTTCTATGGTGGAGACGTGGCATGCGGCGCGTCCGCAAGATGAAATTCACCTGTGTGTTCGAAAGGGCAATGAGTCCTTGTTTGCCCAGCATCCATTTGTAAAACGGACTTGGGTCTGGGACAAAAGCGGGGGAAGTTTGAAGCGGTATGCGCGCTTGATTGGCCTGAGTGCCGCATTGCGTTCAATGCGTTTTGGAGCCGTTTTCACGCCCCATCGACATGCGAGTTCAGGCTGGCTCGCAGGCCTCAGCGGTGCGGGTGTTCGCAGTGCCTTTGCCGTTCATCCATTGGCCCGTGTGTTTACGCATCTTCATGCCCACCGATTCGGTGATGGAACACATGAAGTGGAACGGAATCATGACTTAATCCGAGAATGGGCCAATGGCTTGATGGCCCCAAGATTGTATCCTTCTCCATCAGACGCGAGGCGTTGGGATGCATTGAGCAATGGAAGTATTGGCAGTTGGGTCATCATGACTCCGATGAGTCAATGGCAAACGAAGCAGTGGCCTTTAGCGCATTGGGAAGGGTTGATCCAGACGCAACTTGAAGGTGATTCTGAACTCAATATGTGCTTGATGGGAAGTCCTTCTGACGCACCTTTTTTAACGGAGTTGGCCCGAGCGGTGAATTCGGACCGGGTACACGTTGCTGCAGGCTGGAGATTGCTCGAAGTGGCCTATGCCATGTCACAGGTGAAGGCTGTAGTGACCAACGACAGTGGTCCTTTGCACATCGCGAGCGCTATGAATGCCCCAACGATAGCTGTTTTTTGTTCCACTTCTCCGAGTTTTGGATTTGGGCCGCTGTCGCCCCATCACGAAGTGGTAGAGATTCAGGAGAAGCTAGCCTGCCGTCCTTGCGGAATGCATGGCCATCGCCGATGCCCTGAGAGTCACTTCAGATGTGGATTCGATGTGAATGTAGACCAGGTCTATCAGGCAATGCATCGCGTAATAGCGGCTGCATCCCGATGACTCAGAGCCGTGCCGCTCTTAATCGGGGCAGGCGACTCCCACACAAAAGATGCGCGCTTCACCTTCTCCGGAGAGCAGGATTCGCAGGTCAGTCTCTTCATTGAACGATTCAACTTCGGTTGTTTCCATGGTGCCATCGGCTAAACGCACGGCCATGCGGATTGACTGCAGCGCGTTTTCTTCCCAAGAAACCAGGTCATATCGAAACCCGATACCAACGGCCTGCAACGACTGCTGCATTTCCGCCAATTGGTCACGGCTCGTCTCCTGGTCGATGTGTAAATCCACTGAATTTGGAGTGATGACAGAACTTTGAGCCCATGTAGCAAGGGATACAAGCATGAGCGAGATGGTGACGATTCCTGTTTTCATAGGTGAAAAATACGCGCTTTTGCAGTGCGGTTGAAATCATGGTGTGTTAACTGTGGAAAAATCATCATGGAAAATGCAGGAAGAAGCATGCAATAGAGGGGATGTTGGAGCATCTTTGAGGGACATACAGAACCCATGCATTTTATCGTTTCAAGCAGCCAGTTGCTCCGACACTTATCCTCATTGAGTGGTGTGTTGAATAGCAGCAATACTTTGCCCATATTGGATAACTTCTTGATTGAACTTGGCCCAGGAGAAGCCGTGATATCAGCGAGTGATTTGGAAACTACGATGACGACCAAATTGGAAGTCAAAACACAGGATACGGGAGCCATTGCTGTGCCAGCAAAGATGCTTTTGGACATTCTCAAAGCGTTTCCGGATATCCCTTTGACCTTCAAGGTTGATCCTGCAACATATGGTGTGGAGCTGACGAGTGATGCGGGCAAATACAAGTTAACGGGTGCGAATGGGGATGATTTCCCGAAATCACCGATGTTGGAGGATGCCGCTACGTTTGATGTCGAAGCCAAAACATTGATTACTGCAATCAACCGCACGTTGTTTGCCGCAGGAAATGATGATTTGCGCCCGGTGATGTCCGGTATCTATTTTGAATTTTATGCCGATAACGTTCGATTTGTCGCCACCGATGCACACCGGTTGGTCCGGTATGCGAGAACGGATGTTCAAGCGAGTGCAGGAGCGCAGTTCATTGTGCCGAAAAAGCCACTGAACTTGTTGAAGAATGCCGCTTCCAATGCCGATCGAGTTTCGATGAGTTATACCGAGTCCAATGCGTGTTTCCGCTTTGATGAGGTCACCATCATTTGCCGTTTGATTGAAGGGAAGTACCCGAACTACGAGGCGGTCATTCCAAAGGAGAATCCGAATCGAATGGTGATCAATCGTGTGGACTTCCTTCAGGCCATACGCCGGGTCTCGATCTTTGCGAATAAGACAACCCACCAGGTTCGATTGAAATTAGCAGGAAGTGAATTGCATGTGAGTGCCGAAGATTTGGACTTTGCCAATGAAGCGAATGAACGATTGAACTGCAGCTATACTGGAGAGGATATGGAGATTGGTTTCAATAGCCGCTTCTTGATGGACATGCTGAACAACCTGTCGAGTGCAGAAGTGTCATTGGAACTTTCCGCGCCGAACCGAGCAGGGATCATTCGTCCCTCAGAGCCAGAAGAAGCTGGAGAAGACGTGCTGATGTTGGTGATGCCCGTGATGCTCAATGCATAATGGGTTCGATTGAGTTCAATCAAAAAAAGGCAGGCCACATGGTCTGCCTTTTTTGATTCCGCGGAGTTCAGCGCTTCACTTCCCTCAAGAATCAGTCTTTTTCGGTTTCTTAGGCGATGCAGGAATGAGAGTGTAGTCAATATCGGACCAGCCAGAATCAGATGCTTGCGCTTCAGCGGCTGACCGTTGTGCAATGACGTCTGGGTGATTGGGATGGGCTTCTGCCCACCATGCGGGAAGAAGTTCATCACGCGTGTCTTCTGAAAACAGGGTCGCATCCGAAACAGGACCTTTTTTACGCACGAGCAGAGCGAGCAAGACACCGCTCACTGCCCCTGCTAGATGGCCTTCCCACGAGATGTGCGAGTCGAGTGGCAGCATCCACCATACCATGCCACCATAGAGAAACGCCACAACGAGTGATACGCGCAGAAGCAGTTGTGAATTTCGGATGATACCAGAAAGAAAGAGGAATGCCGCGAGCGCATAGATCAAGCCGCTAGCTCCGATGTGGTTTCCGCCATCAGCGAATATCCACAAACCTATTCCCGATGAGAGAAACAATGCGATCCAAGTTTGCAACGCGATGGAGCGGTAGAAATAAAAGAGGAGTCCGTTGAGCGTGAAAAATGTGGCGGAATTGTTCCACAAATGGTCCAAATCACCGTGCAGAAAAGGGAATGTCAATACACCCGTCCAATCGGACCACACCTTCGGGTGATTCCCCCACTTTTTCCAATTCAAGTCATAGAGTTCGTTGAACCAAAAAACACCCCAGATCAAGATGAGAAACAGGAACGTTGTCCATAACGCATAAAACAAACGGTTTCTATCGAGAATCGCTGGGTTCCAACGAGTTTGAAGAGGTTGGGATAGATTCCGCATGGTGTAAAGGTAACATCGTTGGGTCGATTTGCTTGTTGGAGGCTTCAACAGCCCATATTGGATAAGTGGTTTTGTCGGTCCTCTATGGACAGCTTCGGTCGCATAGATTTGGAATCCTGACGGTCGATTGTGCTCGTCTTCTTCTTGAATCGAAATTATGAGTGTATCTGAAATTCACGCGTTATTGGCTTTGTTGGATGATCCAGACGATACAGTTTACGTCCATGTTCGGGACCAGCTGATTTCAAAAGGAAACGAGGTGTTGCCTTATGTAGATGCCGAGGTTTCGAAGGCGCCAGATTGCGATGTGTTTATGGGACGGTTGGAACAGTTGCGAGGAGATTTACAGCGGACAGATACCAAGTCAGCGGTGAAGCACTGGAAGAATAGCGAGACGCCTTCACTTTGGGAAGGGGTTCTTCTTGTACAAAGAGCAACGTATCCCGAGATGGATCTAGAAGCTGCTCGCCAAGACTTTGACCAACTCAAACGTGATGTGTGGCTTGAGTTAAATGATGAGTTGACGGCTTTGGAGCAGGTGCGCATTCTCAATCATATGCTCTACAGTGTACGTGGAATTGAAAGTGTTCGTAGAATGCCCCACTTGGCCTCCGACGCTCTGCCCTCATGGGTTTTAAAAGAGAAAAAGGGCAATCCCCTTGGACTTGGTGTTCTCTATCTCTGTCTTACAGAAGCATTGAATTTGCCCCTGCGAGGTGTGAATTTACCGAACCACTTCATTTTGGCATACTGTGACGAATCCCATGTGCAAGAACGTCCCGCAGCGTCCATGCAAGCTGGAATCTTGTTTTACGTGAATCCTTTTAGCAGTGGTGCAGCGATCGGACCTTCGGATGTTGCTGACTTTTTAAGTCACCTTGACCAAAATGAAACGGCTCGACAATGGCGTCCATGCACGTCCGTAGAAATCATTCTGCGACTTGTTCAACATGTCGCTTTCTCCTTACGAGAAGCGGGTGAATTGGAACGTGAAAAAGAATTGATTCATTCTTTTGAGCCCTTGTTATCCTCTCTTGAAGATGCGGAGGAGCGTTCGAATGATCACCCGCCCATCCGTTAGGACCGTTGCTTGTTGGAGGTAGGCCAACTGCGCGTTGACCTTCTCAGGTAAGATGACCTCGCGATAATACGTCTCGGGATCTTCAGCTGATTCTAGTCGGGAACCTTCGTCGAATGCTGCGATACTTGCTGGGTCTGTTAATCCAGGCCGCACAGTCAAAACGTTTCGTTGTCGTGGTGTATAGAGATCTACGTATTTCGCGACTTCGGGGCGTGGGCCAACAAGGCTCATATCGCCTTTGACCACATTCCACAATTGGGGCAATTCATCCAACTTGGTCTTTCTGAGCCACTGTCCGACCCGCGTGATGCGCGGATCAGAATTTCCCATGGTGATTTGTGGCCCCGGCATGTTTGCTCGCATGGATCGAAATTTGAGTAGAAGAAAAGGTCTTCCATGCTGGCCAATACGTTCTTGTCGATACAGCGCGCCACCAGAACTTTCCACGGCTACAAGAGCAGCTAGGAGAAGGAAAAGTGGAGTGAGGAAGACACAGGCGATCAGCGAACCCCCCAGATCAATCAAACGTTTCATGCGTGTGATGTCATGAGTTCACCAACATGATAGCACAGTCGCTCAACAATCCAGTTCACATCTTCATCGTTCAGATGGAGATGAATTGGAAGGCTCAACTGTTCATTGAAACATGCTTCGCTCTCAGGGTAATGTCGCATGTGTTCTCCTCGGTTCCGGTGCAACGAGAGCAGCGGCAATGGAATGAAATGAACATTGGTCGCAATACCGTCTTCTTTGAGTCGTGCCATAAGTGCATCACGCTGTGCCGATTGAAACCTGTTTATGCGGATCGAAAAAAGGTGGTATGCGGATTCCCGAGTAGCATCTTTCAACACGGGCAGGGTACACCATGTAACAGTCTCAAGCGCTTTTGTGTACTGAGCGGCGATTTCCTTCCTGCGATTTAAATGGTCTGGATAGTTCCGCAGCTGGCTCCTGCCAATGGCTGCTTGGATGTCCGTCATGTTGCACTTGTATCCTGCTTCGACAACGTCGTATTGCCACGTGCCGGACTGTGTTTTTTCCAATGCACTCTTGCTTTGACCGTGCAACGACATCGACCGAAACCATGCGGTTGTTTGTTCCAGATCTAACGAAGAAGGCAATGAGAAGGAAAGGGCTCCACCCTCCGCAGTGGTGAGGTTCTTGACGGCGTGAAAACTGAACCCCGTAATGTCGGCTTGTGTGCCGACAGGCATGTTCTCTATATGCGCTCCAAATGAGTGCGCCGCATCTGAAATGAACAAGGGTCTGCCAAATGCCTCCTGAACAGCAGACGAGGCCTGAAAACGTTCTCGAATGGGTGCTGAGTTCAACCAGTTCCCAATGGCTTTGTAGTCAACTGGCCAGCCGCCTAAATCGACAGGCATCACCGCTTTGGTTTGGGGTGTCCAGGCCGCTTGAAGTTTCTCAAGTGTCACCACGCGCTCGATGGGATCAATATCCACCATGACAGGCCTTGCGCCACAATGCAGTACAATATTTGCAGTTGCGGCGTATGTCATAGCGGGAATAAGCACATCGTCACCCGGGCCAACTCCAAACCATCTCAAGGCCAATTCACAAGCCGTTGTCCAGCTTGAAAAGCAGAGGACTCGCGGAGATTTGAGATACGTTTCGAGGTCGTTTTCGAATGCTTTTAATTCAGGTCCTGATGTAATCCACCCTGAGCGCAAAACGCGTTCTACCGCAGCAATGCATTCGTTGTCAATGGAGGGAGGTGCAAAGCCAATTTGACGCTTGGAGGAATCGAACATGGGTGCAATTTACATTGACTTGGTGTGAAGATGTTGTTAGAGCGCAGCGTTTTGGCCTGCGATTGATGGGAAATAAATAATCGCGAAAACTAGACATTTGGGTCCTCATTCGCTTCTATTCGTCATACTTTTGATTGGAATGAACGTAGGGATGATACAAGAATTGAAAAAACTTCTGCCAGTAAGTGCGCATGGTGCCATTGATACGCTTGTCGCTCAGGGCAGTGAATTGAGCTTCAGTAAGGGGGAGATGATCTTGGGTTTGGGTGAAACCATCGTCAACCTCACGCTTGTCTTGGAAGGTCGGATTTCGGTTTATCGAGTTTCGGACAAGGACAAAAGGCAGTTGATGTACTTTATTACCCCCGGCGATTTATGCGGAATTAGCGCGACTGCTGCTCCTTTGAATTTGGAGTCGAATGTCATCGCTATTGCGGATGAAGACAGTCGCGTATTGGCTGTGCCAGGTGGAGTCATGCGGGGGTTAATTGTTGCTGAAGAGGGGTGGTTTGAATTTGTGAATTACGCACGAATGAAGAACATGGAGGATTCGATGAAATGTTTGGACTCGCTGACCTTTGCGTCGTTGTCTGAGCGCTTAGAATCATACTTGGGTGAGTATGCGGAGTTGACGAATTCGGATGAAGTTGTGAAGTCACACAGTGAAATCGCGACTGATCTGAACTCAAGTCGAGAAGTCGTTAGTCGATTGCTAAAAAAAATGGAACAGCAGCAATCCATTGAAATGGGTCACGGTCGAATCCGAATGACTCAATTCACTGACAAGGCTTGATGTACTCCATCTAAAACAACCTGAAAATGTTCTTTAAATCATCGTTTGACCTATCGTTAGAAGAGTTCAAATCCAAGTTAGCGGAAGAAGGGGGGACCGTGGTGGATTGCCGCACGCCAATGGAATGTGCGGACGGTACGTGGCCTGATGCATTGCAAGCGGATTGGAATGGCGGAAAATTTCCAGAGGTCGCCAAGGATTTGGATAAAAACAAACCAGTCTATTGCTATTGCCGTTCCGGAGCACGCAGTGGAGCTGCTGCCAGCTATCTGAAAGAGCAAGGATTTGCATCGGCTTTCAATTTGGGAGGATATAGCGGGCTGAAAGGCTGAAGCGTTTTCCCGTAAAACCAGTGTTTATTCTGATTTGAGAGGAGACGTTATCTGAGCCAGATGCGTCGATATGATGGCCCGCAAGCAGCATGATGTGTGTGCAACCGAGCATGAAAAAGGCCCCTCCATGAGGGGCCTTTTTGATTCGAAGAATCAGGGATTATGCAGATGAAACTTAGCCTTCAATAGCTGGATTTACAAAAGCCTTGATTGTGAGGAACGTTTGTGCCGGGTCGGTATTGGCATCAATGGTGACCTTCTTGGTCTGTGCGTTTTTCTTGCCTTTGGAATTGAACTTCACTTCAATCTGTCCTTTTGCTCCAGGAGCAATGGGTTCGCGAGGACATTTTGGCACAGTACAACCGCAAGAACCTTTGCACTTGTCAAGAATCAAAGGCTCCGTGCCCGTATTGGTGAACTCAAAGATGTGAGTCGCTGATTCGCCTTCTTCCAATGTACCGAAGTCGTGGTCATATGCAGCAAAGGTCATGACGGTCGTTGGACCAGCAGGAGCCTGAACAGTGTTCTTTGCAGGATCGAAAGTTTCCTTTTGACCTGGGCTTGTGTTCACGGGGATATCATTCGCATCGACTTTCGTTCCAGCTGGGCGGGAAGCAGTCTTTTCGGATGCGTCGTTGTTGCAGCCTCCGACGATGAAGGCAACCACTGCAAGAGCGATGAAGGTGTAAGAGTATTTCATGGGGTTTATTTTTGAGGGCTAAATTACGTCAATGCGTTAGAAGGAATCGTGCGCGAGGTTGGCCTTTTCAAACGTGCCATCCTGTAAAATGGTTACAGCACGCTGCAGGCTTTCATTCAGCCCCGAAATCACTCGGTAAAAAGTAGATTGCTCCAGCATGTTCCGGCCAATCATGGCTTTGATTCGAAGTGAAATTGCATCACGGGAAGTCTCCCAGCCATCCGCATCGAAGTCCACACCTTCCTCGTCAACGAAGGCTAAAAAATCGAGGGTCATCTTCTTTGACAGGACGAAGTCACGAATAAAATCATCTTCTGTAGGATACTCTTTTTCCAGGGCTTCACGCCGCGAGTCAACATAATTGAGCGCAAAGCGGTTGTCCAACCCTTTCCGCAAGATTCGACTGAAAAACTCAGAATTGTCAGTGGTGTCGATAGGGACAAAAATGTCCGGTAGAATTCCGCCACCTCCATAGACTGTTCGTTCTTGAAGCCGTGTGGTGAATTTCAGACTGTCTGGCAATTCTAAACTGTCGAGGCTGAGCAACTCACCCGATGCATACCGTTCGTACTTCTCTTTGCGATACGCGTCCACGCCTTCGTCATACGGCTTTTGAATGCAGCGTCCGGAAGGAGTGTAGTATTTCTGAACAGTCAAGCGAACTGCGGAGCCGTCAGGTAAATTCACGGGACGTTGAACCAAGCCCTTTCCAAAGCTGCGTCGTCCGACAATCAAGCCGCGGTCCCAATCTTGGATGGCTCCAGAAACAATTTCAGAAGCAGAAGCAGAGCCCTGATCAATCAAGACCACCAAGCGGCCTTTCTCAAAACGTCCCGGGATTCGTGCTTTTGTGTTTTCTCGTGGAAATGCGCGGCCTTCTGTATACACGAGCAGCTTGTCTCCTGAGAGAAATTCGTCAGCCATTTGGATGGCTGTCCGCAGCATGCCCCCACCGTTTCCTTGCAGATCTAAAATCAAGTCGTCCATGCCTTGGGTACGCAACTTAGCGAGGGCCTCATACATCTCTGCCATGGTCGTCTTGGCAAATCGATTGACTTTGATGTAGCCAATGCCCGGTGCGACCATGTACGATGCATCAACAGAGAAAATGGGGATTTTATCGCGAATGATTTCAAAGTCAAGCAACTCTCTTTCCCCACTGCGCTTGATGCCCACGGTCACTTTGGTTCCCTTCGGTCCTTTGAGTAAGCGTTGCACATCCTTGTTCGTGACGCCTGTCCCAGCGACAACTTCTCCATCTACGGTCACGATGCGGTCACCCGACATGATCCCCAGTTTCTCTGAGGGACCTCCTGAAATGGGAGAAACAACCATGATGGTGTCCTTGAAAATATTGAATTGGATTCCGACACCTTCAAAATTTCCATTGAGGGGTTCATCCGCCGCTTTCAATTCATCCGCAGGGATGTAGACAGAGTGGGGGTCCATTTCCTCCAACATGCCAACGATGGCAGCTTCAACCAACGCCTCTGAGTCGACTTCTTCAACATAAATCTGGTTGACATAGTAGAGCAGGGCGTTGAACTTTTGACCTTGCGTTTGACTCGGTGTTTTGTTCTCTTGAGCTTGAAGGCCATTGAAGCCAATCGACCATGCTGTCGCTACAAGGCAAAAGACGAGAGAGATAAAAGAAGATTGTGCCATGGCTCCATCAATATTGAACGTTCAAGTTACCGCTCATTGGCGGAGTGAGAAATAACGGAACGCCCCAATTTTCCCCAAATTGTTTGGGATAAACCCCTTAATTTTAGCGCTCAACCTGTAAGAACATGAGAACCCGATTGGATCGTAGCCCTTTATGGAATGGCCTAGCCCTGTTGTTTGTTTCGATGAGCGTGGTGCCATCAGCCTCGAGTCAAACGGCCATGATGGAGTCAAGTGCCGCTGAAACACCTGTTGTGCAGCTTGAATCGCCAGGAATGGACCAGCTTTTGGCACGAGCCTGGTGGCACGAAGAGAATACGGGAAAGACGATGCAGGGTCATATTGTAGAGGCTGATATTGATTTTTTCGAAGCGGCTCTTCATGAAGTTTCTAGCGGCGTCGAATCGTGGCAATTGCTTGTAAACATTGCAAATGCGCCGGCACTCTGTGTGTATTTTGAATCCTTTCATTTGCCTGTCGGGGGCGAGCTCACTTTAGAATCACCGGAAGGTGCTTTTGAGATTCCATTTGTGGAAGGTCCCATCGATCATCGAGAAAACAACGATCACGGATTGTTTGTGAGTGGTGAAGTCCCTGGAGAAGTTGGTTTGCTCCGGTATACACAGCCTGTGGGTACGGTCGGAACACCTTCCCTTCACATCAATGGGGTTGGCGTGCTTTTTCGATTTCTTTGGTTGGACGGTGAATACGATGTTCTGTTCGAAAACAACAGAGGTTCAGATCCGTGCGAGGTGAATGTGAATTGTCCGGAGGGTGAGGACTGGGTTTGCCAGCGAGATGCGGTTGTTCGCCTCCGGATTACGCAAGATGGTGGCATCTTTTTGTGTTCGGGAGCGATGGTCAACAATACGGCTCAGGATTGCAAACAAATGCTGCTGAGCTCATTTCACTGTGCCGATGCTGTTGAAGAGAATGAGTGGGCCTTGTTGAAGGTGCGTTACAACTATGAGTTTTTTGAATGCGAAGGCATTTCAAGTTTCAATTCGCACGTCCGCACAGGGGTCGAGTTTCTGACTAGCTCCGATGATGCTGTGGGAAACAACATCAATGGTTCCGACTTTTTGCTCTTGGAAGTTGAGGACAATGTCTTTGATTCTTGGGTTCCTTTTTATGCAGGGTGGGATGTCTCGGGTGAGAATCCAGATGAGGGAGTGGGTATCCACCATCCTGCTGGTGATCGCAAGAAGATTTCGACCTACGTCAATTCGCCGACCAATAGCAGCGCGTACCACCCGGGGGCACACTGGCGTGTCTACTGGACGGAGACAGAAACAAACCACGGCGTGACCGAAGGTGGCTCGTCGGGTTCTCCATTGTTTGATCAAAACGGACTGATTGTCGGCACCTTAACCGGAGGAGCTTCGTTTTGTACCAGCCCCAATTCACCCGACTACTACGGCAAGATGAGTTACCATTGGGATGGCAACAACCCCATCACCGAAGTGGAAAAGCTGTACAATTTCTTGGACCCTCAGGGAACCGGAATCGAGGTGTTAGAGGGAAGCTACGTGACCGAATTTGAAACGCCTTGCGCCGGCCAGTCTGTTTGTGGGATTGTTGATGTGGAAGAGCAGTGGCTTCGAGAAAACACGTGGTCACTGCACCCGAACCCATCGAACGCACTGGTCACACTGCAATGGTCTGGCGAATTGCGCGCAGAGGAAGTGAGGCTGTATGACCAAACAGGACGACCGGTTGAGACGATCTCCTTCAAAGGCTTAGAGAATCCGCAGTTTTCGGTGGCCCACTTGCCTTCAGGCCTGTACTATGTCACATTGCGAACAGAAGGCGGTGCGACTGCTACGCGAAAATTGATGGTGGCAAGCGCTCAGTGAGCGACCCACGTTAATTTCTCCAATTCTACGCGGGTTCGAAATGATCCGAATAGAACGAGGGCATGCCCTTGATTCAATTCAATGACTTCACCCCGCTCTTTTCCTCCATTGCGAAGTCTTACGATGGAACCGACTTGGATGCGGTCCACAAAATGCTTTGGACGTTTCTTCGGAGCGCGGGCTGCGGAGGCTTTGTGCTTGGCCAAAGTGTCTTTGGCGGCGTTGTCCAATTTGGAGCGTTCCATGGCCAGGTATTTCCGGACGTCTTCAAAAAGCTCCTTGTTTTTACTCTCAGCTTGATACCGATCAACAAATTGAAGCAACCGTCGTCCGCGGTTTAGCGCGGCATTTTGTTCCTCTGCTACCGTTTGTTGGTGAATGGATCGCTCATCCAAATGCGCTTGATTCGAGTCGAGTTGGAACCGCAGTTGGTCGTTTTCCAATTCTTTTCGCAGGCTTCGATCTGTGATTTTGGAAAGGGTGTTCTTCTCTTTTTGAAGTTCACCGATCAGTTCATCCAACCGGACCTTGCGCCCATCTAACTTGCCTTTCGCTCGATTGATAAGGTCGTCGTCGATTCCATTGATGGTAGCGACTTCGAAGGTGAACGAACTTCCGGGGGTGCCAATGTCCAACTTGAACAGCGGTTCGAGGGATTCTCTGTCGAATCGCATCGAACCATTCAAAGCTTCGGGCAGTTGCGCAGCGCGCGATTTGATATTGGCGTAGTGTGTGGTGATGACCCCGAAACAACCCCGGTGATAGAGTTCTTCAAAAAACACTTCGGCCAATGCTCCGCCGAGTTCAGGGTCCGATCCGGTTCCAAACTCATCCAATAAAAGGAGGGCCCGCCCATTGGCCACCTCGAGAAACCCTTTCATGCGGTTGAGGCGATAGCTGTACGTGCTTAGTTGGTTTTCGATACTCTGGTTGTCTCCGATGTCGGTGAGCAATGCGTCGAAAAACCCCATTTCACTGTTGGGGTGTGCCGGTACCATGAGCCCGCTTTGAAGCATGGCTTGCAACAACCCTACGGTTTTGAGCGTGATGGATTTTCCGCCTGCATTGGGTCCAGAAATAACCAGCATCCGCCCTTTGGGATGAAGCGCAATGGTTTGCGGTTCCGTATTCATCCCCGCCTTTTCATTTTGCAGGTAAAGAAGAGGGTGGTACGCTTGAATCAAGTGAAAGCCGCTTTCTGTTCGCAAGCCCGGGAGGTCTCCACCCATTTCCTGAGCGAGTTGCACTTTGGCTCGAATCCAGTCCAATTCGACCAGCAATATTTGATACGCTCTGATCAGCGGAAGGTGCTTCCGGATCCCTTGTGTTAGATCACGGAGGATGCGTAGAATCTCTTTGCGCTCATCGTCTCGCAACATTTCCATCTCAAAATTGAGTGAAATATTGACCGCTGGCTCGATGAATGTGATGCTGCCATTGTTGGACTGTCCTAGGACGGTTCCGGGCACTTTTCGTTTGTGCGTGCTGTTGATCGAAAGCACGCGACGGTCATTGATAAAACCTTCCTTGGTGTCGGCTAGCCATCCTCGTTCAGCGCAATCTTTGAGGGACTTGATGAATTGGCGATTGATAGATCGTCTCACACGGATTATGTCTTCTCGAATGGTGACCAGCTTTGCGGAAGCATTGCTCCGGACATTCCCCTTGGCATCAAAGACCTTGTCAATGGGGTCAATGAGTTCAGTGGTAGCCTTGACGTTGCGCAATAAATAGAAGAGGCGGGGGTTGATGGAATCGCGCCCTTGAAGGGCGGCAACAACATCATTGATCGTTTCAGATGCGACGCGCAAGCGCATGAATTGCGGTTCACTTAATACAGACTCTCGAATGTTAAGGCGCTCAATTTCCCGATGGATTTCGTCGCAACCTACCGCTGGAAATGGAATGGATTCACGCCGTATTTGAAGAAACTCTTTGGTCTCCTCCAGCGCACGCACCATCCGTTTTCTGTTGCGGAAGGGTTTCAAGTTTTGAGCACGCTCTTGTGCGGTTGGGTTGTGGCAATACCCCAGCAATAACGTTCTTATGGCATTGAACTCCAGGTCACGTGAAGTTTGGGTGTCAAAGGCGCCCATGTAGTCGCCGCTCCATGCATGCAGCGAGCTTTTGGCGCGCAGTTTTTGCGTCTTTTTAGGGTTGGTTCCCTTGTTGCCTTCCGGATGCATGATCAGGTCATCGGGGGGTCTGTTCCGTCAAGAGGGGCAGGAGACCATCCCCGCTCTGCACAGCAAGCCATGGCCCAATTGAATGCTGCCATGCGATTGGAGGCGTCGAACCAATTGATTCCGTCCATGCGTTTGAACCAGGTCATTTGACGCTTTGCAAACTGCCGGGTATGGACTTGAATGGCAGAAATGGCTTGGTCGCGAGATAGTTTTCCGTCGAAGTGATCGAACCACTCTCGATACCCTACCGTTTGCAGTGCATTGAGATGCGCCTTTGGATGCAGTTCACGCGCTTCAGACTCAAACCCACTTTCGACCATCTGTGCTACTCGGGCGTTGATCCGGTCGACGAGCCATTCACGGTTCATTTCCAGTCCAATGATGCGGATATCGAAAGGTCTTTCCGCTGCGGAGTTGCTGTGGTGAGAAGAAAAAGGTTTTCCACTGGCCAAACACACTTCCAAAGCGCGAATGACGCGTTGTGTGTTGGACCGATCCATTTTGGCATAATGAATGGGATCCAATTCCTTGAGCTGCTTGAGCAGCGAGTCGGCGCCGTTTTCTTCGAGTTCCTTGCGAAGGCGGTCACGGATTTCAACCGAAGCAGGCACTTCGTCAAGTCCTTCCAAAACGGCTTTGATGTACAATCCACTGCCTCCTACCATGACAGCGGTCCGATGGCTCGAGAACCAGTTGTCTAACCAGTGCAAGGCGTCTTTTTCGAATTGTCCAGCGCTATACAATTTCTCGACATCCAAGAAATCGACAAAGTGATGGGGCACTTCTGCACATTCAGTGGCCGTTGGTTGCGCCGTTCCAATGCGCATGTCACGGTAAACTTGACGAGAATCGGCGTTCAATATTTCACACCCCAACCATTTCGCCAATCCAATCGCCATGCTTGTTTTGCCAATGGCTGTGGGCCCAACTACGACAAAAAGTAGTGGGCGTTCACCAGGCGTAAGGGGTGCCGATGGCGAGTGGTGGAAGGATGCAGAGGGAGTCAAGTGGCCGTTGCGTATTCAAAGAAGGTCACCGTAATCATCGATGTTGTCCATTTCACCGCCGTGTGTTTCGTCTTCGTCCCCACTGAGGTAAGCATCCAATTCGGGGTCTCCCGTTGCATACGGTTCGGAGTCACCCTTTTTAGCTTGTTCAATTTCTTCGGCCAATGACGCGAGGTCATCAAGCCCTTCTGGTTGACGGCTGTTCGGGTCTGGCGCCGTTCCAAATTGTAGCATCAGTCGGGGGTAGGCAATGGTTTCATCGGCCTCCTCCAAAGACAGGGGCTCCAAATAGAAGCACCACATTCTCAAGTAGTCGTACGCATAGACTCCTCGCGCTTCTAACGTGGGCAACAGATCACCAACGGTGGTTGATTCCATGCTTGGCAATTCGGGAGACATGGACATCAGAGGGATTTCGTCACCGCGATCCCACGCATCATTGCTTTTGAAAAATGAAGCCATTTCCGGAGCATTGTTCCAGTCGAAAGCATCCAATGTTGCCAAATGCAGGTGCTCCAAAGGGGCACTCATTTCAATTTCGATGTCCCGAAAAACATCGTCTTCGGTGTCAAGAATGACACGGAGTTTAAGAATCGAAGCCATGGCTTAAAGGTACGCTTTGACGGCCGTTGGGTCAATGTGGTGGTGGTTGGCATGGTGGATGCACTTGCCATCTCGAATGACCAGCATTTGCGGCGATTCGTGGTGAATGCCGAGCGCCTCGGAAATGTTCTGACTCACATCTCGGTGATTCAATAGATCCAAGAGTAGGGGACGTACAGTCGCAGGGAGATCCCACTGACTCGTTGTCAACTTCAGAGCCATGCGGCTAATGCTGCACCGCGTACTGTGTTTGAACACGACCACAAGCTGCTCATGCGAGGCAGTCAATGCTGCTTGAAATGTTTCCTTAGAGTCCAATGTTTCCCAATCCATTTGAAGCGGTAAATTTGTCCCACAAAAGTACCACGAGTTCATGGACACGCGCATCATCAAAATCGCATTAGCGTTAGGTAGTTTGGCTTATGCCATTTCATTGTTTCTAAAAGGACATATCGGGAGTGGAGTAGGCATGGTCCTGGTGTGTGCTCTATTTGTGTTAATGACCCTTCAAAGTTTGCGGTTGATCATGGCATTTGTCAACCTGCGTCAACAGAAAATGGACGACGCACGAAAGTGGCTGAGCCGTGTGAATCCCAAGCATCTTTGGCCACGAAGACGCGGGTATTGGTACTTTTTGATGGGCAGCTTGGCCATGGAGCATAACATGAATGACGCCGAACGTTTGTTGCGTGAGGCGTTGGAAATGGGGTTGAAGCAAGACCATGATAAAGCCGCCGTCAAATTGAATTTGGCCGTCGTGGCTTCAGCGAAACGCAAGCCTAAATTGGCCAAAGCCCTGCTCGCTGAATGCAAGCGTTTGGACAAGAAGGGCATGCTGAAGAAGGACATCAAGCAGGTGGAGGCTGCCATTCAAAATCCACAGGTCATGCGCATGCGCGGCCGATAAGGAAGGACAACGATCCGTTTTCGATGGGATGTGGCTTTTGCCGTCTCAGGTCCAATTCCAAGTCAGGTGTTGAGCAACGCTCTCAGCGCTTCTTCCAACCGGTGATTGGCCAAGAATTGTTTCTCTAAATCTGCGGCAAAAGGGAAGGCCGTATCCAGTCCTGCCACCCGTGTCACTGGGGCATCTAAATCGGTCCAACACGACTCTTGGATGCGCGCGCTAATTTCTGCGCCAATGCCGCCGGTCATCGTGCCTTCGTGCAATACCAAAGCCCGATTCGTCTTTCGAACACTCGCCATGACCGTTTCTTCATCCCATGGGAGCAAGGTCCGCAAGTCGATGATTTCCAACGACCACTCCGGATGTTCTACTTGAAGTGACTCAGCCCAAACCACTCCCAGTCCGTAAGTTACAATCGTAGCGTCCTGACCTGTTGAGGCCATGCGGGCCTTTCCAATGGGAGTTTTGAAGGGGGTTTCGGTGACCATGCCGGAAAGAGAACGGTACAAAAACTTGTGCTCGAAGTACAGGACCGGGTTGGGGTCTTCAAAGGCTTCGATCAAAAGTCCTTTCGCATCTTCAGGAGTAGAGGGATAAACAATCTTCAAGCCGGGTACGTGAAAGAACCATGCTTCGATCGATTGACTGTGAAAGGGTCCCGCACCTACGTTTCCACCTGTTGGCATGCGCACGACAACATCGGCCGCTTGCCCCCATCGCCAATGGATTTTTGCGAGATTATTGACGATTTGATTGAATCCAACCGTTGAGAAATCACTGAACTGCATCTCCATCATGGCCTTTTTGCCAGCGATAGAGAGTCCCAATGCCGCACCAACGATAGCAGATTCGCAGAGGGGTGTATTGCGAACGCGGTCTTTTCCAAACCGATCCGTGAATCCTTCCGTGGCTTTGAAAACGCCTCCATAATCGGCGATGTCTTGCCCCATGAGCACCAAGTTGTCATGGCGTTCCATGGCTTGGCCGAGTCCATCTTGGATGGCGTCGATCATGCGCATTTCACGTTTTTCCACAAGGGATGGCGTGGCTTCTGGCAATGTCGATTCTGGAATGGGGGCGAAGCGGTCATTCAATTCTGTCTCCAAGTCCGCCACGATGGCGGGCTCTGCAGCTGCGAATTTGAGACCGTGTTCGATGGTGGCTTTGTGTTCTGCACGCAAATTCTCAAGGTGCTCTTCGGTCATAACGCCCGATGCAATGGCCCACTCCGTAAATCGCTCGACGGGGTCTATTTGTGCCCAATGGTCGATCAGGCCTTCAGGATAATATTTGGTACCTGAAGCTTCCTCGTGTCCACGCATTCGGAACGTCTTGAATTCCAGGATGATGGGCCGAGGTCGTTCGCGAACTTCCTGAGCTGCGTGTTGCACAGCGTGGAAAACAGCCAAGATGTCGTTGCCGTCAACTTGAATGGCATCTTCTTGCGGAATGCCATACCCAATGGCTTTGTCTGTGAAATGCGCGCAACGGAACTGTTCAGAGGAAGGAGTCGATAAGCCCCATGCGTTGTTTTCGATGCAAATGACGACCGGTAAATCCCAGACTGCAGCGACGTTGACGGCTTCGTGAAAGTCACCTTCAGAAGCGCCGCCGTCTCCTGTAAAGACCAAGGTCGCTTTGCCGTTGTTGTCCAATTTATGCGACAAGGCAATGCCATCGGCAATGCCCAACTGCGGTCCGAGGTGGGAAATCATACCGACGATTCGGTGTTCTTTGGAACCAAAGTGAAAAGACCGGTCGCGTCCTTTTGTGAACCCATGCGCCTTGCCTTGGAATTGAGCAAACAAGCGATCGAGGCCTATGCCTCGCGTTGTGAAAATGCCCAAGTTTCGGTGCATGGGCAAAATGAACTCATCGGGGTTGAGAGCGGCTGCAACACCCACGCTAATCGCTTCCTGTCCCATGCCGCTGAACCATTTGGAGATTTTTCCTTGGCGCAGTTGGCTCATCATTTTCTCTTCAATCATCCGCGGAAGCAGCAGCTGACTGAACAACGTTTGGATGGCTTCGTCGCTTAAGTTTTTTCGCTCAAATAGGAGCGGATTGTGCGGAAAATCTGAAGATTTCATGGAATCGGGTGCATGAATCACGAAGGTACGTTGTTCCGCTTTTCTGCTTCCATGCCAGCCGGGATTATCTTCGTGCCATGTCCAAGCCAACTGGTAAAGCCCATCGCAAAAGAAAATCTAGAGCAAATCCCGCTTTCCAGGATCGCAAACGACTGGATTCTCCATTGGGCCAAGTGGAGGTACAACTGCCTGCAAGCCTGGCTGCCAAAGAGGAAATCTTAGCGCAGGAAGTGGCAGATGCAGCCGGTTGGTTGCTTGATGAATTGGGTGATTTCCGCGTAATTCGGAAGAACTTGGATGCCAGGAGACGCCCCGTAAAAGCCGTGTGGACTGTGGATGTTGCTCAGAAGGGCTACGTGCTTCCGAGTTTGGAATTCCCTGGCTGGAGCGCACCACCCTTGTCATCTGATGCCCCTGAAATTGTCATCGTTGGCGCCGGTCCTGCAGGGTTGTTTGCCGCTTTGGAATGTTTGGAACAGGGTTTTCGTCCAATCATCATTGAGCGTGGAGCCTCAGTGCGCCAACGCCGGAGGGATTTGGTGCGCATCACCCAGGATCACCACGTCAACCCGGATTCCAATTATTGTTTTGGCGAGGGTGGAGCCGGAACCTACAGTGACGGCAAATTGTATACCCGCAGCCACAAAAGAGGGGACATCCGTTCTGCTTTAGAATGCTTAGTCGCTTTTGGTGCGGACCCCGCAATTTTGGTGGATGCCCATCCACACATCGGAACCAATAAGTTGCCTGAAATCATCCAGTCCATGCGTGAGGCCATTGTGAATGCCGGAGGCGAGGTGCATTTTGGTTGCCGCATGGTCGATGTACATGAGGAAACGGGAAGTGTGAAGGCCATTGAGTGGTTGGAGTTGTCGACGGGCATCACGGTGAAACGGGCTTGTGAAGCCTTGGTCTTGGCGACAGGACACAGCGCGCGGGATGTGTTCTTACTGTTGCATGGAAAGGGATGGCAGTTGGAAGCGAAACCGTATGCCATTGGCGTGCGCGTTGAGCATCCCCAAGCCTTGATTGACCAGGTCCAATACCATGGTGAAGAACGGGGTGATTGGCTTCCGCCAGCATCCTACAAATTGGTTTGCCAAGTGGACGGGCGCGGTGTGCATTCATTTTGCATGTGCCCCGGAGGAATCATTGCACCCTGTGCCACAGAACAAGAGCAGATCGTAACAAACGGCTGGTCCCCGTCGAAGCGAAACAATCCCTATGCCAACTCGGGCATGGTAGTTCAGATTGATCACGAAATTTGGGAGCAAGCTGGATTTGAGGGGCCTCTTGGGGGCCTCGACTTTCAGCGCATGGTTGAACAGGCGTGTTGGGCGGCTGGCGGAAAAACACAGCGTGCGCCCGCGCAACGGTTGTTGGATTTTCTAGCGGGTGACGAAGGACGGGTGTCTCGTGACTTGCCTACGTGCTCATATGTGCCCGGGGTTGTCTCAGTCAACTTAAGGGCATTGCTCCCTGCGAGCATCGCGAAACCATTGGTTGAAGGCTTGCGCACGTTTGGTCGTAAAATGCCAGAATTTCTCCATCCCGATGCCATTTTGGTAGCGCCGGAATCGCGCACATCCAGCCCGGTTCGTATTCCACGAGATCCGGATTCGTTGGAGCATCCGGATGTTTCCGGATTGTACCCCTGTGGTGAGGGAGGTGGGTATGCTGGAGGAATCCTCTCTGCAGCCTTAGATGGAACGAGGGTCGTGCAAAAACTAGCGCTGAAGCGATCGCTGAAACAGGGGTAAATAGCAAAGCAGGCCAGTCCAATGAAGGGCTGACCTGCTTGCATCTTAAGTCCGTGTCAATCAATGCATGAATTGCGCTGCACTTTCTGCAGACCAGCTGTCTCGCAAGGCTTTTACTTCGTCAAAATCGATTAGTTTCCCTTTGAAATCACCGATGATTTGTGCATTTGAAAACCCGTTTTCTTTCATCTCGGAGAGCAATTGTTCTGCTTGATCGAGGCTGGAAGTAGAGGGAGTAACAATACACAGTTCACTGGTTTGGTTGAACTTTTGAACGACATCGCCTTTCAATAGGAAGGGAGTGACTTCGTCCATGTTCAAATCGCGTATTCCTTCGGCGAGCTGTACTCGAAACGTCGGCTTCATCGCCCGATGAATCGCTGCGGCAACCGCAAGAGCTTCGAGCTCTAAGCGCTCTGATTCGATGGTGTTGGCTGTTTTAGGGGCTGTTTTCGCGGCTTTGACAGCTTTGACTGGAATCGTTGTTTTGCTCGACCCAAAGGTCTTGAGTAAGCGCAGTTCAGCAGGCGTGCGGCCTTTCGCATCCACCGGAGTGACCATGTTCTTACTTTCTTCAGATTCAATGCGTTGAAAGACTTCTTGGAAGGTCGCTGGATTTACAGATTGAGGAGCCATGACTGCAGCCCATTGCTCTTCGTTCAAAGCAACGCCATGTTCGTTGACCCGACGGTGTGTCGAATGAGGTTCAGCATCCTTGTAGTCAGCAATCCCGTCCTTGTCTGAATCGAGTGCACAGCCATGCTTGTCAATCGGCGCTCCATCCATCGTGCCTGGGCAACGATCCTTGGAGTCTTTAACACCATCGTTGTCGGCGTCATTTCCGAGTAACACCAGCGCTTCTGGAAAGGCCTCTCCCTTGGGTTCAGCATGTGCTTTCCCAAGACGTATGCCAATGCCTGCTTGGGCCGTGGTCAGCCAGTCGAGGTGGTCTGGACGCGGGTCTAAACTCGCTTCGGCTCCCATCAGTGTCGATACGGATGCGGAAGCAAAAAGACGGGTTGTCAAATTCAAATCCAGCCCGATTTGAAGCGGGATGGCGAGGTTGTGGCTCGTTGCAGTGCGTGTTTCGAACGTATAATCACGCATCATAGGATTGGCCTGGGCATCTGCATAAGGAGCGTCTTCAGCCATGTCATAGATCATCCCGTTGTCCCAAACCTGGTATTCCGCATTCTCTGCATCCAAGAGATCTGCAAAATTGGATTGTTTGAGCCAAGCGGCACCAATGCTAATCCAAGGTTGGAGATGCCGTTCTTGATTGTGCGGTAAATGCAACCGAACACCTGCACTAGCAGATTGATAGGTGGCCATTTCGTTCTTGCGGTTCGCAGCGGTCAGACCGAGCTCCCCCCATTGTGCTTGTGTTTCGATCGAAATACAAGGGCGCACACTGGTGGACAATGCAATCTGAGACGAATACGTGCCCGTTCCAGAGATCTGAATGCCATCTTCCAAATTGGAAGAACCCGTAAAACTGGTTGGACCAGTGAGGAGACGAACGCTTGTTTGAGCGAACAAAGACTGCTGTTGAACACTGAGTGCTGCTGCAGTTAATAAAAGGATAGATGCAATTCGCATGGGTCGAATGAGCTTAATGAGACTTTTCACATGCCTCTTTACGCGCAGACTCCCCAAAAGGTTTCAATCGAATCGAAACAGGTGTTTGTCGGACGCGGGAAATGAAGTCTCTGCGACGAGTGCTGCGGCTTGCTGCCCGCATTGCATGCCCATGGCTACACCCATTCCGCCAAGCCTTACGGCCACGTGAATGCCTGATTGAACGGCTTGTACAATAGGAAGTCTCGCTTGACCAATTCCCAATACTCCAGTCCAACGGTGGTCTACGTTTACAGACTTTGATTCTGGCCAGATTGCTTGCATCGTTTCCAATAACCGCGCTTCTAAAGCTTCAGGAGCATCGATTCCCCAATGCCTTCCGCCGCCGATTAGCAACCGATTTTCAATGGACCGCGCATAGACATACCCCGCGTCGATGTGCACGGTAGGCTGTGGGGGAAGTGTTTGAAGAGGTTCAGTGACCAAAACCAAGTTGGTAGCCGGGTGGACGTCTAGGTCATCAAGCAATTCACGGGCAAAAGCATTGGTGGTAAGCAACAGTCGTTCCGTCTCAAACCAGGTGCCCCCAGCAGCAGTCTCCGAAATCCGAATGCGCGGTTGGGAACCATTTTCGATGCCGGTTACATGGCAGCCGTGCACGAGATCAATGCCGGATTTGTGCACTTCACTTTGGAGTGCTTGCATCATGAGTCCGGTGTCGATGCACCCCTCGAGAGGGGACGAGATGACCTGTTCAATGGCTGCAGCGTCCATACCGTGGAACTGGTGCGAAGGGATGTTCTCAAACGTTTGTGTAGTGCCGGTCACAGGTGCAATCCATCTGTTGAGGTCCTCCAGCTCTTCTGCAGAAGGAACGGCACTATGTTGCTCGAAGCCCTTGAGAAACAACTCCACGCTGCCCGATTCTCGATAGCCCAAAGCCTGGTCTCCGAGTTGTTTTCGCAACAGCTGCAATCCGGTCCAGCGCTTTTGCACCAGTTCCAATGCTAAGGTGTCACCTAAAGTGATGCGATCCTCGCGCAACTCGGTGGCGCTTCCAAAGCATGCAAAACCAGCGTTTCGCGTACTGCCTCCTCCACCAAAAGGGTGGCGTTCGATCACGGTAATCTTCCAATTCGGGTGCAATTCACGGACGCGCAAAGCCGCGGAGAGTCCAACAATTCCTCCGCCAACAACCACTAAATTGCGGTCACTCAACCACTGTTTCGACTCCCAATAACTAAATGCCATATTTTTACGTTCATAAGAAGCCATGGAATTGCCCATGAATACCCTCAAGAGCCAAAATAGATTGAAATTTTCATTGAAGCCTTCGACTGCCATTCAGAAATACAGTAGTTCCCTGTTTTATGGGGTGGTATGCCTCGTCTTGATGGGGCTTTGTGTGCCTTCTGTTGCCGCGCAAGATGATTTGTTTTTGGTGTTTGGATCGGTGAAAATGGATGACACCAACAAACGGCTATTGGGCGTGAAGGTGGTTGTTTTTCAGGACGGTAATGTGTTTGACGAGCTGTTGACCGATGCCAAAGGAGATTATGATTTTGAGTTGCCTTTGCGCCATGATTACACCTTCAGTTTTGAACTGGATGGACATAGCAACAAACGCATTGAAGTCGATGCTTCAGGGATTCCCGAGAGCACGATAGGGAACCGGAATATGGATTTGGCCATGACCATGTTTCCGCTTCCTCCGGGTTTTGATGAAAGCATATTCGAAAACCCATTCGGCCGAGGTGAGTACGATGCTGCCGAGAACACGGTGGTGTTTGACAACAATTATACCGTTCGAATGCGGAATAAGGTTCAAGCCGAATTTTCCCGGCTAGAGCGCATGGAAGGCGAGCTTGAGAAGATGCGGGAGGACTTTGATGCATTCTTGAAAAAAGGGGATCAGTCGATGGGAAAACAAGCGTGGCAGCAAGCGGTGGATTTTTACGATTCCGCCTTGGCTCTGTTTCCCGATGAAGCCAATGCACAGGCTAAACGCGCTGCGGCTCAGGTCAAATTGGATGAATTTTTAGCTTCAGGCCAGTCGGAGGCTGCTTTTGTGGAGCTTTTGGATGCTGGAGAGACGGCTCTGGATGCGGATCGTTTGGATGAAGCCATTGAAGCGTTTGAAGCGGCGGCTGTGATGCGGCCCGATGCTCCCGAGCCGGCTAAGGGCTTGCGGGATGTGGAAGCACGGCGGGAGGCCATGGAAGAGGATGGAGCATACAATGAGGTGCTCGCTGAGGCGGACAATTATTTTGATCGAGAGCAGTATGAAAGGGCGATTAGATCATACGATGAAGCCAGTGAATTGAAGCCCGCAGAGCGGTACCCGCAGGATCGCAAGGAAGAAGCTCAAACACGCATTGACGACTTGGCTTCTGAATCCGCCTCCATTATTGAACGTACTGTGGCTTATGAGGCGCTGATTGATGCTGCCAACGACTTGTACCGAGACGACGACTATGCATCGGCACTTGTGAAATACGAAGAGGCCTCCCGTTTGCTGCCTGCTGAGCGCTTGCCTCAGCAACGCGCTGCGGAATGCCGAGAGCGCATTGCCGAAACAGAGTCTGAGGATGCCGAACGCTTGCGAAGGGAGCAGGAACGAGCAGACCGCGAAGCTTCGAGCGCGAGCATGCGTGAATTGCAGATACAGTATGACGCCATCAATGATGATGCGGATATCTTGTTTCGGAATGATGATTATGCTGCGGCCATTGTCAAGTATGGAGAGGCCTTGGCTGTGTTGCCAGATGAACGTTACCCTGTGCAACGGATGAACGAGGCTCAGCGGCGGATCGACGAGGCTTTGGCCAAATCAGAAGCACGTTCATCGAAGGGGAAAGGTCGTGACAAGGCAGACAAGCAGGACGAAGATGACCGGGCGAGCCAGCAGGCCGCTGCGGATGCTCGAGACGCAAGGGATGCTCAACGGGCCGAAGAAGCGGAGCAGGAAGATACCGCCGACCGTCAAGCGCGAGAAGCACAAGAGTCAGAGACTGCCGCAGCATCGGATGAAGCGGCTCTTTTGGATGCTGAATTCGACCAACTCATAACGTCCGGTGATGCGGCGTATGATGCCGCAGATTGGGATGCCGCCAGCGCGTATTACTCCGAGGCGCTTGAGCTCAAATCGGATGATCGCTATGCCAGCGGTCGGTTGACTCGGATTGCGAATAAACAGAATTCATCTGAGCCTTTGGATGACGCAGACGATCGGGAGGCCCGGAGGGCTGCTTTAGAGGCCGAGCGTGCTGCGGCTGATCGTGAAGCGGAACAAGCGGATGCGTCAGCCGATCAAAGTGAAGAAGCAGAACGGCAGCGTCGATTGGATGCCGAACGAGCTCGCATGGAGCAAGCCAATGCGGATCGCCAACGTGATGAGGACCAAGCACGGAACCGTGCTCAGGAATTGGCTTCTGCGATGAATAGCCAAGAAAGTGATGAGGTCGAGCTGTATTACCAAGAGGCGTTGAAAAGTGAAGAGCGTTCCCGTCAACTGGATGTGGAGAACAAGAAGTTGGCAGCTGCGGATTTGCAGCGGCAATCTGCTCTCGCTGCCAATTTGCGTATCGAGGGAGACTTGGTTGATATGAATGCGTTGGAGCGCGGGCAAAAAGCCATGGTGCAGGATGCCGTCAATGCGCAGAATCGTCGTGTGGATTCGTTGAAGGATCAAGTAGAAGGGTACGAGCGGAATGCGGGTCAGTCGGCGAAAAATGGACGAGAATTGCAAGAACAAGGTGCGCAAACCGCACAAGTCAAAAAGGATAAAAGCGCTCGTTTGAAACGAAATCGGAGTCGTGACTTCGCTCTCGCTGTTCCTGAATTGGAGCAGAAAAAGCGAAACTGGCGAAACCTGTTTCGTGGAGTCAATCGGGCTGCAGCGGATCGGCGTTCGGTCAATGCCGAAAATGCAGACGATAAAACACGGCAATACCGAGAAGTTGGTGAGGGCGCTGATTTACGCTCCCAGGAGCGCTATGCGGAAGTTCGAAGAAAGGAAAGGCAAGTGAATCGGCGGTTGTCTGAGCGCAAGACTGAGGCGGATCGGAGGGCATACGACTCCCGCATGGAAGGGTTGGAAAAGGCCAATTCAGAGACCAACGACAAAGATGCGTATGTCCTTTCGGAGGAAGATCAAGAAGTCTTGATGGGCATCCATGAGGAATCCTATGACATCCCCAATGGATTGGTCATTGAGCGCACTGTGAGAACAGGAAACTTGGTCGTACGGTATCGAAAAGTCGTCACAAAGACGGGTATTTATTATTTCAAAGGCGACCGAAGTATTACTGTCGATACCTGGAAACGGGAGACCTCGATCATACTGGATTGATGCACTTAGGCGATCCAAAAAATAAGCAGAGAAATCGCTTTTGGTTGGCCATCACCCTGACGTTGGGATTGCATGCAGCGACCTTGTTGGTTCTGTGGATTCAACCTTTGCATGGCACGAGCGCTCCCCAAACGAACTTTGTGGAAGTCGCCGTTGGTCAATGGTCTGAGGTAGATGCTCCCGTTGAGCGCACCCTTGAAGAATTCTTGAGCCAGCGGATGGAGAGCGAGGTGGCCAATTTGAGATCAGATGCTTCTAAATCCGTATCTACAGAACGTCGTTCGTCGGGAGCAACGCAAGATGAGCAGCAAATGGCTGCGGATGTAGAAGCCGAGTTGCGCGCCATGGAAGATGCTGAATTTGCGCGGTTGGGAGCGGAACAAAAGGATTTTGGTTTGAAAGCTGTTCCCGATGATGGTCAGCGTGAAAACATCCAGACATACGAAGAGTGGGACAGTCGTTATGACGGACAAGTCACCGTTGCCTTCGATGTGCCCGGCCGAGAGGAGCTTCAATTGGATATGCCGGGGTATCGTTGCCGTGGCGGAGGAGTCGTGGTCGTGATGGTGGAAGTAACGTCTGCTGGAGGTGTGCGCAATGTGTCCTTGCAAGGGGCCAAGGTTTCTGATGCACCGGGTCATTCTGAATCAGTTCGTTCTTGTTTGATCGAGGAGGCGTTGCGCAGTGCCCGACGTTCCACCTTCCGTGCTTCGACGGATGGTCCCGTTTCGGGAACGTTGACGTACCGCTTCATTGCTCAACAATGAACGTTCGATAAGAACCGGAAAAGATGCGGCCAACGCGAGCGGATGCCCGTAATTTGGTCTCGTAGAGCCATCGACATTGCAATATTCCCCAGAACATCCTTTGCGCCTTGGAATTGTCCGAGAGGGCAAGACCCCTCCCGATCAGCGGGTTCCCTTAACACCGGAACAATGCGCGACCTTAGTTGCTCGCCATCCTGAACTGGAAATCGTTGTCCAACCGAGTCCTGTGCGTCGCATAACCGATGCGGAATATGTGGTTGCAGGAC
>ERZ887942.265-NODE-265-length-43987-cov-6.911909_pt1 | contig 43987 bp, 37 predicted proteins | sample MGYA00521099_ERZ887942 | MGnify/ENA primary metagenome ERZ887942 (study PRJEB32303, sample SAMEA104408605) | aquatic metagenome | biome: Brackish water; feature: Pelagic; material: water | place: Baltic Sea | collected 2014-06-07T06:48:00 | depth 16,251 m ... | reverse complement strand
ACGTGATCGTCTCTCAAAGTCGGTTCGACAAAAATCTGATTTGAACGAAGTTATGGAAACTCGAATTCCCCGAATTTAATGAAAACTTCCATTTTTTTGTTCACCCTTCTTTCAATTCCGTTTTCAGCTGTGAATGCTGATGAAGCGGGTTTCGCGGCTTATGATAAGGACCGAGATGGCACGGTAACGTATGCGGAGCTTGGAAAAGAGAAGAAATTGGATTTTGATCGGCTGGATCGGAATCGGGATAAGAATCTGAGCGAAGCTGAATTTGCTGCGGCAGAAAAGAAAGAGGACGCTCCTGAGTCGCTTTTTGATACTCCTGAATTTGCCGCACTTGATGCCGATAAAAATGGGCAGCTTTCGCTCGCTGAATTTGGCACGTCGATCAAAAACATGATCGCTAGCATGGACAAGTCTTCGGACTCGGCTGTGAGCAAAGATGAATATCTTGCCGCTGAAAAAGCCATGGCTGCGGCTGTTCCGGCTGGAAGTGAGAAAAAAGGTTCAGCAGCGAAAAAGGGATCGGCTGCGAAGAAAGGAACTCCACCGAAGCCTGAAGCGAAGAAAACGGATTCGTAATCCGATCAGCGAATTCAACTGCAATTCCGTTTGTGCAGACACACAATGGTCTTGTCGATTTTTGAGGCTCCTGCATGATTGCCGGAGCCTTTTTGCTATCCGAAACTTCCATTATTTGTTTATGAGAATCTTTAATGCCATCTTTTTGGCCGCTTCCCTTTCGGTCGGATCATTCGTTGCCTACGCAGACGAGCGCCCGCCAAATATCATTTTTATCATGGCGGATGATCTCGGCTATGCGGAGCTGGGCAGTTACGGGCAGGAAAAAATCAAAACTCCAAACCTCGATCAATTTGCGAGTGAGGGGATGCGCTTCACTCAGCATTACACAAGCGCACCAGTTTGTGCGCCGGCCCGTTGCAGCTTGATGACTGGGCTTCACGGTGGTCATGCCGAGGTGAGGGATAATTTTGAAATTGGAACGTGGGAAAGCCACGATGGTCAGCTACCGCTTACGGCAGGGGCGGTCACAATCGGCGAAGTCCTGAAGAAAAAAGGTTACAAAACAGGAGCCTTTGGAAAATGGGGAATGGGTGGTGTTGGTTCAACCGGCGACCCGCTGAAGCAGGGATTTGATCGCTTTTTCGGATACAATTGCCAGCGGCACGCACACAATTTGTTTCCGAAATATCTCATCGATGACGCAGGAAAACGGGTGCTCCCGGGAAATGATCGAGGCCTCTATGGCGAAACTTATGCTCCGCAGATGGTGGCAGATGAGTTGTTGAAATTTGTCCGTGAGAACAAAGACGAACCTTTTTTCGCCTACTATCCGACGATCATTCCTCACTTGGCGTTGCAGGTTCCCAATGAAGAACTCGAAGCCTACGAAGGGCAGTGGAAGGAAACGCCGTATACGGGGAAAAGTTATCTTCCACATCCCAAACCGCGCGCGGCCTATGCGTCGATGATTACGTTTATGGATAAACAGGTCGGCCGTGTCATGGCGTCGCTCAAGGAGCTGAATCTCGATGAAAACACGATCGTCTTTTTTACATCCGACAACGGTGCGACGTTTTTGAAGGAGCAGGTTGATTACGAATTTTTCAACAGTGTCAATGGATTGAATGGCTTGAAAGGCAGTATTTATGAAGGAGGAATCCGCATTCCAATGCTGGTTCGCTGGCCCGGAAAAATCGAAGCGGGGACGACTTCGGATCACGTTTCCGCGCATTACGATGCCATGGCGACCTTGGCTGAAGTTGCCGGAACTCCGATCGAATCAAAGCATGATGGCATCAGTTATTTGCCAACATTGCTGGGAAAAGATCAGCCTGAGCATGAATATTTGGCGTGGGATTTCGGTGGCTACGGTGGCCAAGTCGCCATCCGAAAAGGTGATTGGAAGGGATTGAAGCGGAATATGAAGAAAAAGCCCGATACACCGTTGGAGCTTTATAATTTGGTGACCGATCGTGAAGAAAAGAACGACGTCGCAGCGAAGAATCCCGCAATCGTTGCCGAAATGGAGAAGCTTTTGCGCGAGGCCCGCGAAGAGCCGGCGCAGGAACGATTCCGTTTTGGAAAATACGAGTAAAAAATTGGCTTGCGAGTGAGGTCCCGTGCGTAACCTCACCCATGCCAGAACTCGCCGAAGTCGAATTTTTCAGAAAACAGTGGGACCCGGGAATCGGTCACGTTTTTGATCGCGTGTCGGTTCATCCAAAAGCGCGGATTTTCCGTGAAACACCTGCGCCGACGTTTAAAAAGCAGCTCGCGGGTGAAACGCTGGAGGCGAGTCATACTCACGGAAAGAAATGGATGTTTCAGTTTTCCAATGGCAAATGGCTGGCGGGTCATCTTGGAATGACCGGCAAATTGTTCACTGCTTCCTCAGATTACAAACCTGAGAAACACGATCATCTCGTGTTGCATGGGAAAGCCACGACCTTGGTTTTCTGCGATCCCCGAATGTTTGGAAAAGTGACGCTGGATTTTGAGGAATCTGGAGGCTTCCCGAAATGGTGGGTCGATTTGCCGCCGTCACCGCTCGATTCCCGTTTTACGAAAACGCTGGTTTTTGATTTCATGGCGAGGCATCCGAAATCACCGATCAAAACGCTGTTGCTTGATCAGCGCGTTTTTCCGGGAATTGGAAACTGGATGGCCGACGAAATTTGCTGGCGATTGCCGATTGATCCGGCAACCCGAACGGGAGAACTCGACGAATCGGAGCGAGTTGCAATCTGGAAACTCACACGCCAATTGTCGAAACAGGCCATGGGAGTGATCGGGGATGAATGGAAAAAGCCGCCAAACTCCTGGTTGTTCAATCATCGATGGAAAGACGGTGGGAATTGCCCAAGGAAAGATTGCGGATCCGATCTGACACGAGCGGACTTGCGAGGGCGGACCACCTGTTGGTGCCCCAATTGCCAAGTGTGATCCTCGTACGCAAAAACCCCAGCAACCCTGCGGTTACCGGGGAAATTTGCCTTTCAGAACAAATCCGACGATTTGTAGATGAAAGTGTTGAGGGATAAATTCCCAAAGTTAGAAGTTAGTCCTCTGGAGTCATTGGCATTCCGCCACCTTTTGGACCACCGTGACCTTTGCCGCCGCCAGCGTGAGCGCCTGAGCCCTAGACGTTTATGTTGGTGTCGCCCATTCCTTCGAAGCGCTGAGTCAGACCGTTTTCGGCGATGTTTTCCCAGGCGTTTCCGTATTTGATAGCGCCTACTCCGCTAAGAACCGATCCGGTTCCTCCGGCGACGGCACCTGCTGAAGCAGCAAGTTTCGCTACGTTGTTGATTCCACTATCGCGGTGGACCTGAATGCCGCTTGTCTCGATGCAACCTGTGTAAGGATTTTTGCAGTAAGAGACGACACTTGAGGCGTTGAATCCGCCGATTTGGGTTTGTCCGATTTCACAGTCCCGTGTTTCAGGGGCGACGTCGGCCATGTAGGTGCTGCTGCAACTTGTTACCAAGGCACATGCAACGGCTGTAAGCAGTAGTTGTTTCATCATTTTGTTATTTCGTAGTTTTGTTCTGTTTGTTTCACGACCTTGCGGGTCGTAAAAGCTTTTGGTTTCGAGCCGCAATGGCTATTGGTCCCGCAGCTAAGTCCGGCATTACTCGCGCTGTTAAGCACGATTGGTGTCCGTGAATAGCCGCCAGCCCAGGCGCCTGCGGTGTAGGGAAGGGTGGCAAACCCCGGCAATCCCACATTCCCACCCAGTCCGTAATGTGCCGACGAGGTGTAAGGATCAAGAACGGTCGTGCCGCCGAGCCCGAAAGCGTTGCCCGCTGAGAAGCAGGCCGCATTCGAAGAACAACCGGCTTTGCCCGCTTTTCCTTTGTAGACTTGGACGCCTACGACCTCGCCGTAACCCACGGCGCTGGATTTCCCGCTCACTATTGGAGAATAACTCGTCTTGCGGGCCTGCCCGAGAAATTCCTTAACTTTTTCTAAAAACCATAGCCGATAGCGCTTTTTGCAGGCTTTTTAGAGGTGGCTTTTTTTACTAATTTTAGGCAACGCCTTTGAGAAAGCGGCAAATCGCCTCTGAAACCGAGTCTGCGGCCAGCAAATCGGGGCCTTTTGCCATCGATTCAGCGATCGAAAGCTCGGGATCACGGATTTTAATGATCAAATCGAACTCGGACGCGATTTCAGGAGAGTTATCACTATCACCGACGACGGCAATAATGGGTTTTCCACTACGTCGCGCCATCTGGGCCAGTCCGTGAGGGCCTTTTCCATTGAGCGTTTGGTGGTCGAGCTTGCCTTCTCCGGTAATAACGGCGTCGCATTCGGCAATCGCTTGCTCCAAATCGATCAAATCTGCGATTAGCTCAAATCCCGGGCGGAGTTGGGCATCGCAAAACGCCATCAGCCCAAAACCGAGACCTCCGGCAGCACCTGCGCCGGGTTGTAATTTTAAAAGGGGGGATCTCCCTAAATCCCGTTCGGCGAGCTTTGCCAATGCGGCCAGGCGATTTTCGAATCCGGAGAAATCAGCTTCCGCAATCCCCTTCTGCTGACCGTATATCCGCGTGGCCCCGTTTTCTCCGAGCAGGGGGTTGTCCACATCGCAGGCGACTTCGATTGTTGGAAACGTGAAATCGCCGTCAAATCGAACCCCGCCAACACGGTCCAACTCTTCCGGGAGTCGCGTCACGTCTGCTAAATCACGATCGAAAAATCGATATCCCAACGCGCGAGCCATTCCCGCGCCGCCGTCGTTCGTAGCGCTTCCGCCGATTCCGATCACGATTCGCTTCGCCGCGTGTTTAGAAATCGCGTCTCGCAGCATTTCACCCGTGCCAAAAGTAGAAGCGAGCCACGGGTTTCGATCGTTTTCAGGGATTTTCCATAATCCCGAGGCCGCGCTCATTTCCAAAACCGCAGTTTCGCCCGCTACGGCATAGCTCGCCGAAACCGGGTTTCCCATCGCGTCTGAAACCTCGACTTCCATCATCTTGCCCCCAAGAACTTCGCAAAGCACCTCGGTGGTTCCTTCGCCGCCGTCAGCGATCGGCATTTCGTGGATCTCAAAATTCGCCTCCGATAGCCGTTCGCCCAAAATCCGCGCGACCGTTCCTGCCGACATCGAGCCTTTAAATTTGTCGGGAGCTATCAGTACGCGCATCTCGTTTTTTCGATCCAACAGGGTTGATTTGGCGAACGTACCCTATTGGTTCGTGGAATCCATTTTTTCCAAATCAGCTTGTTTTTCCTCCTTTACAAGTCGGCCCCAGAATTCATTAAACGGATGAACCTTATTCGCAGGTTCTCCCCCGGGAGTGACCAGATTGCGGTCTTCATTCGCCCAGGCAAAGATCGATCCCCTCACGTTCTTGGCGTTTTTGACTCCCGCTTTGTTCAATTCATCAACAACCACGGCGGAGCGATAACCGACCGAGCAATAAACCGCGATGGTTTCGGGCTTTGGATCGGCCGTTTTTAGATATTCGGAGACATCAGCGGCCGATTCAAGATTCACTGCACCGGGAATTTTTGAAATGGCGAATTCGTCAGGAGCTCGCGTGTCGACTATTAAAAGAGGAACCGCGCCTTTTTCGTTTGCGGTCATCAATGTGGCGAGGGTTCCGGTGGAAATGTGATCCACGCTGGTAAATTCACCCTCGATCTCAGCCGATTTATTTTCGAGAGAGCTCATGGCTTGCAGCTTGTTGTAGCCGCACTGGCTCACCCCGATCAGGACGCAGCCCACCAGCAAAATCAATCCGAGCCAAACTAGAGTCTGCGTTCGCATGTCTCAAACTAGCGCGAAATGATCGAATCGCCAATCACGCAGCGGTTTTGTCTTTCTTCGGTTTTTCATCGCCGTCTTCTTTCGGCTTCCGAAATGCCACGATGAAAAGCAGGGCAGCTGCAATGCAAATGCAGGAGTCGGCGACGTTGAATGACGGGAAATGGCCGCCGCTGCCTTTGGCTATCAACTCATAAAACGGCAGTTTGAAATCCAGAAAATCGACGACGTAGCCGCGACCGGGAAGGATTCGGTCGGTGAAATTCCCCAAAATCCCGCTAACTAATAGCGCTGCTGCTGTTTTCGATAATTTATCGGGAAACGTATTTTTGCGCCACAAGAGGACAATAAACGTGAGAGCAGTGATCGCGATCGCTCCGAAAAGCAAATTGGCGTAGGCCGTTCCGTTCAGCATTCCGAAGGCCATGCCTTTGTTGTGAACACGCACCAGATTGAAAAACCCCTCGATGACCGGCACGGTGTCGGTGTAGCCGAGTAGCTCCGGATCCCGAAAATTCTTCACGATGAAGAATTTTGTAACTTGGTCGAGAATGTAGAGCGGCAAACTGAGCCAGAGAAAGTATTTCATAAAAAGGGGGGAAACGAGGAGCCTGAGAAATGATACGAGGCTAAACAGCGGAAACTTTCGCTTCGATTTCGCGCATGTAACGCAGGCTTTCCGTGCAGATCGTTTCAGCGCCTGGTTTGTAATCGAAAACCTCGACAGAAACCCAATCGCTGTATTCGATATCTTTCAGCGCCTTGAAAATAGGCTCGAAATCGACCTCACCCATTCCAGGGCCAAGCAAGTTTGGGTCGTTCGCGTGAAAATGCGCAATCCATTCTTTGCTGGCACGAATCACATCCGCGATTGGCTCAGTCTCGCTCGACATCGCTTTCACATCGAGGTGAAGTCGGCAATTCGGGGAATCGACCATCTTCGCCAGCTCAATTCCTGAAGCGGCCGTGTTTAGAAAATCGCCTTCGCCGGGCCCGAGTGGCTCAAGCGCGAGCGTGACTCCGAGATCTTCCAAAACCGGCATCGCCTGCGAAATCGTGTCTTTTGCAAACTCCATGGCCTGCTCGTGAGAAATCCCCGGCAGCAAATTTCGCTGAAAAGGAGAGCCAAGCACCATGATGTCGCCATCCAGCTCGCGACAGAGTCGCGCAAGCTCAGCCAGGTAAGCGCCCGTTGCCTTCCGCACATCCGCATCTGCTGTTGTCAGATAAAACCCTTCCGTTTTCGCCAGCAACCAGTGCAGGCCGACGCATTTGAGATCCGCATCTTTGATCTGCTGGCAAATGGTGGTGCGTTGTTCCGGCCTGATGTCGAACACGTTCTCATTGATCGTGAACGGCGCAATTTCGACCCCCGTGTAACCGCATTCTCGTGCGTAAGCGAAAGCCTTTTCGAACGGCCAGTCTTGGAATGTTTCGTTGCAAATTGCGTAATTCATTAGTCAGCGGTGTTTTTCGGAAAGGCTAACCATCGCGTGAAAGGTGTGGTGAATCGACCAAAATTTTTTAGCCGCAAAAAAACGCATAAAACGCAAAAAAAATAGGAGTTGGAAGAACGGTTCTGCTGACCCGTGTTCCGATGTTTCCACTTCGACATCTCGTGAAAGCGTCCCTTTCTTGATTTTCGATTGGCTTGACACTTTCCGGATGAACATTCGTGCTGCGTTCGCTCTCTTCCTGATTCCTTCATCTTCAGCATTTCTTCATGGCGAAGAACCGGAGCCGGCGAAAATTCAGCATGTTGTCGCTGTCGAAAACGTCTGCGCGTGGCCAAATCTCACCTTGTTGAATGACGGAACGATCATTGCGATTTTTCATAATCAACCGAGCCATGGCGGAAAAGAAGGCGATATCGATTGCTGGGCGAGTAAGGACGGACTGACGTGGACGGAGAGAAGCACGGTAACAAAACACGAAACGGACACCGTGCGGATGAATCATGCGGCGGGCGTCGCGAAAAACGGCGATCTTGTCGTGCTCTGCTCGGGATGGACCAATGTGAAGCAGTCGAATCGTCCCAAGCAGGCTAAGTTTCGCGACAATATTCTGCGAAGCTGGGTGCTGCGATCTGCCGATGGTGGGCGGACGTGGAAACAGCGCGACACGTTTCCCGGCGTAGAAGATGGCTGGTCGGAATTGATTCCTTTTGGCGATATCTGGACGGGCGATGACGGGGCGCTGCACGTGTCCTGCTATCAGGGGAAATTCAAAGACCCGACGCAATCTTCGAAAACGGAAGGCTGGCGTTCGTGGCATTTAACAAGCGAGGACGACGGTTGGACGTGGAAAAAGGTGTCGATCATCGGCCAAAAACACAACGAGACGGACATTTTCCCGCTTGGTGGGAAAAGTTGGCTCGCGGCGGCTCGAATCGATAAAATGGAACTGATTCGTAGCGACGACAACGGCGCGACCTGGCAGGAGCCGGTGCCCGCGAGTGATCGAAATGAAATCAACGGACATCTCATTCGGCTCGCTGACGGGCGTCTGCTTTTCAGCTACGGAGTGCGGATTGAAGGGCGGCGCGGCGTGCTGGCAAAATTCAGCAGCGACGATGGGAAAACGTGGACGGAACCCCTTCGAATTTCTCACACGGCTGATGGCGGCGACTGCGGGTATCCTTCAAGCATTCAACTGGCGAGCGGGAAAATCGTGACCGCTTGGTATTCCAGTGAATCACCGCAGCATACAGGGTATCATCTCGGCGTGTCGGTGTGGGAAGCTCCAGCGAAGTAATTCGGTGCGACGACCTCACTCCAACTCCGGCGGCACATCGCCATACTGCCAACCGGTCTTGAATTCGGGTGTCGGGGAACCTTCAGGCACGGGGCCAGGCTTCATCAAATTCGAGAACTCGATTCCTTTGTCGCGGATTTGATCTCCGGCTTCGGGAATCAAATTCGAATACGCGGTGAGCCAAGTTTCATAGCCGCCGCCGTTTTCGCCGAGCGCTTCGGTCGTAGGCACGTAGACGACGCAGCCGTTTGCCAAACTGACCGGCCAGGTAAAGGGAAATTTACTCTTCGCTTTGATTTGCAGGCCGAACTCGCAGAAATATTCCGCCGGATTGGTTACAAAAACAGCGGGTCCGATTTGCACGGTCTGGACCTCGACACTGCGAACGGGTTCTTTGGTGATCAGCGCGTCCAGCATCACAATTTCCTTCGCCCAAATCCAGTCGCTCAAAGCGGCGGCCTTGGTGGGTTTTTCTTTCACGAGATCGAGACATTTTGCGAGGCGTTCTTTCGACGGAGCGCGGCGTGGGATTTTTAGCGATTCATTTTTAAAAGCCACCGTCACGTCATTCGTCGACTGGTTGGTCTGAACGAGCAATTTCACCGCCTCGGCTCCGACTCTGCCCCCGACTTCCATGGCTGATTTCTCGCCCGTGTTCTTCTTTACGGCGGATGAATTATCGACCTGCGTCACATCACCCGATGCACAATTCAAAAACACCACGACCGTTTCTTCGCCAAAAGCTCCATCGATGACTTTTTCCAACGCCCACGGGTAATTCGCCGAAAATCCTGGAGGACTCGTTGTTGCGTGACAGGCGAAATTCACGACGCAGCCGAGCAATTTCCCCGTTTCATCCGACGCACCGATCACGCCGACTTCGGGATCGATCGGGCCGGCCACCTCGACGGCATCGGGATTTCCGAATCGCGGATGGGAAAGGAAAATGGGCGCTGGGTTTGTGCGATTCGCTGACGCTTGCGGAACTCAGTGAGGTGCTAGCGATGCCGGATTTGTTGCCCGGAGTCAAAGTCACACGTGCGCTCAACCTCGATGGCGGAACGTCGTCGGGGTTCTATTTCGACACGGGCGCGGGAAATCCCGATGTGTATATCAGCCCGATCAAGCGGGTGAGGAATTTTGTGGGGATTAGTCCTCGCTAAAATTTCGAAAATCAGACTTCCAGCGGTTTTTCGTCGGGAAGGAGATAGCGCGCCGCCTGAGCCACATCTTTATCGCCGCGACCGGACAGGCTCACGACAATGATCTGATCTTTCGACATGGTTGACGCGACTTTATTCACGTAAGCCAACGCGTGGGAGGTTTCTAAGGCTGGAATAATGCCCTCGATCTCTGAAAGCGTTTTGAAAGCTGCTAGTGCCTCATCGTCTGTTGCGTAGGTGTATTCGACACGGCCCTCGGATTGCAGAAAGGCGTGTTCGGGCCCGACTGCGGCGTAATCCAAGCCGGCTGAAACCGAATGGGTCAGCTCGATTTGACCATCGTCATCAGCGAGTAACCACGTTTTCGTGCCTTGCAAAACACCGAGTTTTCCGCCCTGGAATCGCGCGGCGTGATCGCCTTTTACAATACCGTGACCACCTGCTTCAACGCCCATCATTTTCACGGAATCGTCGCCGAGAAACGGATGGAAAAGTCCAATCGCGTTGGATCCACCACCGACGCAGGCAACGAGTAGATCGGGAAGTTTGTCTTCTTTGGCCAAAATCTGGCGACGCGCTTCGGTGCCGATCACACGATGAAAATCGCGCACCATCATCGGATACGGATGAGGCCCCAAGGCACTGCCGAGAATGTAATGGGTGTCTTCAACATTGGTGACCCAGTCACGCAACGCTTCATTCACTGCTTCTTTGAGCGTTTTCTGCCCCGCTTCAACTCCGCGAACTTCCGCACCCATCAGCCGCATCCGAACCACGTTCAAGTGCTGGCGTTCCATGTCGATGGAGCCCATGTAAACGATGCATTTCATCCCAAAGCGCGCTGCAACGGTCGCCGTCGCCACGCCGTGCTGGCCGGCGCCGGTTTCTGCAATGATCCGGGTTTTGCCAAGTCGCTTGGCGAGAAGGATTTGGCCGAGCGCGTTGTTGATCTTGTGCGCGCCAGTATGGAGCAAATCTTCGCGTTTCAGGAAAATTTTCGCGCCGCCGAGCTGTTCAGTCCAGCGCTCCGCAAAGTAAAGTGGTGTCTCCCGTCCGCAAAAATCAGCCAGCATGTTGCTCAGCTCTTCTTGAAATGCAGGATCGGCTTTCGCCTTTTCGTATTCCGACGTCAGCTCTTTCAAAGCCGCCATCAAAGTTTCCGGAACAAAACGACCGCCAAACGTGCCGAAGTGGCCGCTTTCGTCTGGAAGCGTTGTTGGGGTTGGAGAATCGGTGACGGCACTCATGGTCGAGATAAGAGGATTTTGGAGAAAGAAGAGATTTTTAAAACGAAGTCGAATCTAGCCCGATTTTACGATTCGCAAAAAGATTACGAACCCCGCTGCTCAATTAGGCGTTGCGTGACTGAAAATCTTCCATTTACGAAAGAAAATCGCACTGGAAATTTCCGCAGATCTGACTAGAATCGGTAACCATGAGTATTTTCCTTGGAATCCTTGTTTCCGTCGCCTTTCTTCTTCTTGGCGCAGTTGCCTTCACGTATTTGGTGAAGGCGAAGTAATTCGTCATTTTTGACGCAGAACGAGAGTATTTCGCGCTTCACACGGGCGTGATAAATGCTTAGCATCAGTGCGTGGCGTTAGAACTGAGAATTTGAAAAATCTTAGTGACTTTTTAAATTCCTCCGGTGTCTGAACCGATTGGTAAAGCTCAGTTCACCAAAGTTTACCTCTCACTTATTTCCACATACCACCATTCTCGATGGACGACCCAAAACGAAACGAAATTGGGGCGACAGTTTTCGCCATTTTACTTGGCCTCGGCGCCATGTTTTTTACTGGATGGCTTTTTACAGCCGGCGGATGCTCTGATCAGGGCGCTGACCACAAGGTAATTACCAATCAGATCGCCGGATCAGGGAATGCAGCGAAAGCAAATGCTGGAAACAAAGCGGGTGCAGGCTCGGATTCTGCTGAAGTCGCCGTTTTGCAGGCAAAGCTTGATGCAGCGAATGCAGATATTGAGGCTGAAGCGGCTCGCCGCGCTGAACTGGCGGCCCAAAAGCTCGACCTTGAAGCCAAATTGAAAGCAGCTGGGGATACTTCCGGTTTAGAACTGAAAATCAATAACCTTCAGGCTGAAGTTGATACGCTCAAGGGAACGCAGGTCAAACTGGACGGAGCGATGAAAGCCAATACGGGGCTCGAGGGAAAACTTGCTGTGCTTATGGCGACGCTCGGAACTGCAAGCAAAGCGGAATCCGAATTGAAAGCAAAATTTGCTGCAGCTACTCAAGCAGAAGCTGATCTGAAAGCTAAAATCACGGGACTCAACGGCAAAGTTGATGCCGCGACCAAAGCGGAAGCGGATTTAAAAGCAAAGCTTGCTGCGATGGGCAAGCAAGCAGGGGCGGCTGACATGGCCAAAGCTGAAGCAGGCAAGCTCCAGGCGCGCATTACTGATTTGGAGAAAAAGCTTAACGAAGCTGGAAAAGCGAAACTCGCGATGTCCGCAAACGCTGGTGACGCAACGAAAAAGCTCCAAGCTGATTTCGACGCGATGAAAGCCAAGTCTGCCGCCGATGCAAAAACCGCTGCCGACAAATTGGCGGCTGCGGAGAAGAAGCTGGCTGAGTCATCTAAAGCGATGGCTGCGAATGCGGGTGATGCAGAAACTTCAAGCGCAACTCGACGCGGCGAATAAAAAGGCCAAAACTGACGGCAATGCCTGGAACGCGGCGAAAACCAAGTTGGGTGAAACGAACGGTGATCTTCAGAAGCAAATTGATGCGTTGAAAAAGCAACTGGCTGCCAAAGCAGCGGCAATGCCTGCTGCTCCCGCAGGAGCGCTTGCAGCTGCCGGGGCTGGGCTTCCTGACCTCGATCTTCCATTGCTCGTGAATGATCCGGCCAAGTTGAATCCAGATTTTAAAAATCTCTTTGCGAACCTTCGCGGAATCGAAGACTCCACCGCAGCACGCGAGAAAGCCTACAAAGAAATTTCCGGTGGTGGAAAATACGAGCCATCGCTTCGTGTCCCTTTCGGTTCAGGCAGCGATTACATTTCCGGAGCTGATAACAAGAAAATTGTAGCTCTCGTGAAAGAGGCCGGCCCCGATGCGAAATTCCTCGCCGTTGGATATGCGAGCACGGATGAATCAAACGAGACCAACTATCGCCTCTCGTCACAACGCGCTTCCGACGTTGGCAAAAAGATTGCTGAAGGACTTGGTTCAGAGAAGAACGTTCAAGCGGTTTACTTCGGTCAGACCGGACGTTTCAGCGGGCAGAAGAGCCCGAACCGGATTGTCGAAATCTGGCGTGTGAAGTGATAGGGTTGGTTCGCTGAATCAACCCTGTTGGTTCGAAAAACGAAAAGCAGCTTCGACTTAATTAGTAGGAGCTTTTTTTGTGCACTGATCTAAGCAGGGTAGCTGCCGAGAATTTTCACGAAACTACAGTGTTTCGAAAGCTGATCGATCGCACTGACGACTTCTTCGTCTTCACAATGACCGGCGATATCGACGAAGAAATAATATTCCCAAGCCCGACGTTTTGACGGACGGCTTTCGATCTTCGACATGTTGATTGCGAGTTCTTCGAAAGGTTCAAGCGCCTTGTGAAGCGAACCGGGCTCGTCGCGAACGGAAAACATCATCGACGTGCGATCGTCACCAGTTCTCGGGCAAGTTTTGTGGCTGATGACGAGAAACCGGGTCGTGTTCGTCGCCAAATCCTGAACGGATTTTTCGAGAAGGGTCAGCCCATACATTTCTGCGAGGAGTGATCCTCCAAGAACGGCGGCGCCTTTTTGATCAACGGCGATTTTTGCTCCCGCAGCGGTGCTGGAAACTTCGGTGACGGGAATGTCTCGAAAATTCGTGTTCAGCCAGCCGCGACATTGAGCCAAGACCTGTGGGTGACTGTAAATTTGATCGATTTCTTCGCGTTCGCATTTCGCCATCAGATTATTCTCAATCGTCAGCATCATTTGGCCGTAAATTTTCAGCGGAGAATCGGCGAACAAATCGAGCGTGTGAGTCACCGCGCCTTCGGTGGAATTCTCAATCGGCACCACGCCATAATCGGCGAGTTTGCGCGTCACTTGATCAAAAACATCGGCGAAGCTCGGCTGTGGTAAATATCCAACGCTATGGCCGAATTTATTGATTGCGGCCTGATGCGTCCAGGTTCCTTCGGGCCCAAGATAGGCGATTTTTAGATCTTCCTCCAGCGCGAGAGCGGCGGACATGATTTCACGATAGATCGCGCGGATCGAATTTTCGGGAAGACGGCCCTCGCTTTTTTCAACGAGTTTGCGAAGGAGCATTTCTTCGCGCTCGGGAGCATAAATTTCCAGACCGTCACGTTTTTTGATGACGCCGACTTCGTGAACAATATCGGCTCGCTCATTCAGCAAGCGGATAAGATCGGTATCGAGGGCGTCGATTTTTACGCGTAAATCATCAAGAGTCATATTTCTTTGGGAAATTTAGTGTTCGTCTTCTTCCGAGTTGTCCTTGCCTTCTGACTGGGAATCTACCTCGTTTTCTGACGGGGCATCGACCTCATCAAATCCGGAAGTGAGGTCTTCGAATTCGTTTTCCTGTGAACCTTCTTCAGTTGCTTCGGTTTCTTCACCTTCGTTGGATTCTGGCGAATCATCCAGTCCGGCCAGGGGGAGCTGCTCCTCTTTCGGTGCTTCTTCCTCTTCGTCATCGCCAGCGGTTGGCAAATGCACGGTCCGCAATTCATCGGCATTTGGAAGATCGTCGATGTCTTTCACTCCGAAGTGTTCCAGAAAAAGATCGGTCGTTTCATAGAGAAGCGGTTTTCCGGGAAGGTCTGCGCGACCACCGATTTTGATAAGACCCCGATCGATCACTTTCTGCAATACACCGTCAACGTTTACGCCGCGGACAGCTTCGATGTCGCCTTTGGTAATGGGCTGACGGTAGGCGATGATGGCGAGAGTCTCGAGTGCTGGCGGGCTGAGACGCTCCGGCCGCATTTCGGGCAACAGGGCGCGGATCCATTCTGCGAATACGGGGCGGGTTACAAACTTCCAACCGGAAGCGCTTTCGACCAACTGGAGAGCCCGCTCGGTTTCATCATACAATTCGCTAAGATCTTGAATGACTTTGGCGATTTCTGATGGCGTTACTTTCCGCCAGTCTTCGTCAATCATCTCCTCGCTTTTGTCGGAGGCACGACGAACCGCCTTCGATATCTCCTGAGAAGAAATCGGGTCTGGTGCCGCAAAAATGAGGGCTTCAACGATTTGGATGAGTTCCATGAAAGTTTGGCGGAAAGAAAAGCAAAAATCGTCACTCTGCGAGTGATTTACACGTTAAATATTCTCATTTCGCTGCAGCTCGATTTCGCCCATGGTCACTTCCTGTCGCACGCGGAAATGATTCAGCTTCATCAATTCGAGCAAGGCAAGAAAGGTTACGATGACTTCGTTTTTTGTAGTAGCGCCTTCGAAAAGGGATTCGAACTTGATTGATTCGCCGGGTTTCACAATGTCGAGGAGGTAAGCGATTTTGTCGCTCACGGTGAAGCGGTCGTCGATAATTTCGCCAAGTCCTTCGTCATCAAAGCGATCCAGAATGTTCTGGAAGGCTTTGATCAGATCAAAAATTCCCACTTCAGCGAGCGGTCGCACTTCGTCCTTATCGGATTCAATCGGTTCCGGTCGGTGAGCGAATAAATCGGACTGCGCCGTCTCGCGTCGGCCGAGGAAACTCGCGGCGTCTTTGAATTTTTTGTATTCGATCAGCTGTCGAATCAGATCCCAACGTGGATCATCCTCGTCCGCGTCTTCTTCGGGCGGTTGGACGTGTTTCGGCAGCATCATCCGGCTTTTGATGTAGCAAAGGTTTGCCGCCATCACCAAAAATTCACCAGCGAGATTGATGTTCAGCATTTTGAACGTCTCGATGAAGGTCATGTATTGCTTCGTGATTTTCTCGATCCGAATGTCGTAAATGTCGAGTTCGTCCTTTTTGATGAGATAAAGAAGGAGATCAAGCGGTCCCTCGAAAATCTCCATCTGAACTTTAAACTCATGCTGCACCGGCGGAGGCGCGACAGCTCCGGGTTCGGGGCCAGGTTCTTTTTCGATGACGACACCGGAAAGCTGATCGGCGGTTTCAGAATCTCCACTCGCTCCGCTTAATTCCGCGGAATCAGAACCCTCCGCTGACGATTCCTGAGCGGAATCAACAATTTTCCCATCAACGGGTTGTTGTGATTCATTCAAGTCGTTTGGCGTGTCGTCAGGTTGTGTTTCGGAGTCAGACAAGACGACGTATCAAAGCGCGTTGGTGAGCAATTTGCAACGGCAGTTTCGTCCAATTAACCTGATCAAACACCGAGCTTCAAAAACTCCTGCGCGTTTGCAAAACAGATGTTCTCCACCATCGGCCCTAGAAGAGCGTCGTCATTTGGAATCAGCCCGTTTTCGGCGTCCGAACCGATGAGGTTACACAATGTTCGGCGAAAATACTCGTGTCTTGGAAATGACATGAACGATCGGGAATCGGTCAGCATGCCGACAAATTTCGAGAGCAATCCGCAATTCGAAAGCGCGTTCATTTGCCATTCCATGGCTTCTTTTTGATCCAGAAACCACCACCCGCTGCCGAATTGAACACCTTTGAAATTCCCAGCCATCGTCGCAAACAGGTAGTTGTGGGCGGGATTGAGATTGTAAATGACGACCTGCGGGAGCTTCTCCATTTCAGAAAGCCGACCGAGATAGCCGGACATTGCTTCGCCCTGGTTCCAGTCGCCAATTGAATCGCAGCCGATGTCTGTTCCGATCGTTTTGAAAAGATGGCCGTTGTTATTTCGCATCGCGCCGACGTGCATTTGTTTCGTCCAGCCGCGTTCAGCGTCGAGTTCTCCAAAAAAGAGCATCATCGCCGTGGCGAATTTTGAATATTCAGCTGGGCTTGCTGCCGATCCGGAGCGCGCACGGTCGAAAATCCCAGCGGCTTCTTCATCAGTGCAAAAATCTGCGAAACAGTGATTCAATCCGTGATCTGAGAGTCGCCCACCCAGTTCGTGGAAAAAGTCGTGGCGTGAGCGAATCGCGTTTTTGAAATCTGAATACGAAGAAATGTCGGCCCCCGCCGCCGCAGCAAGTTCTGCGGTCCATGCGTTGAAACTCGCAGGATCAGTGACTCCCAGCGCTTTATCGGGGCGAAAAGTGGGGAAAACCCCGACGTTGAAATCGGGATCGTCAGCGACCGATTTGTGATAGGCGAGATTACTCGTCGGATCGTCCGTCGTGCACAATCCACGCACATCCCAGCGCTTCAAAATTTCCCGGGCTGAAAACTCGGGCGTTGCGAGCTGCTCATTGGCCCGATCCCAAATTCGTTTCGCTGAATCACCATCAAGCAGTTCATCGATCCCGAAATAGCGTTTCAGTTCGAGGTGAGTCCAGTGGTAAAGCGGGTTTCGCAGGGTATGCGGGACGGTTTTGGCGAAGGCCAGAAATTTATCAAACGGATCGCCGTTGCCTGTCACCGATTCTTCGGGAACGCCGTTCGCGCGCATGGCCCGCCATTTGTAGTGATCTCCTTCGAGCCAAATTTCGAATAAATTCGAAAATTGCCGATTGTTGGCGATGTCCTCCGGCGGGAGGTGATTGTGATAGTCGAGAATCGGCTGGTTTTCCGCAAACTCATGATATAGCCGCCGGGCTGTTTTCGTTTGCAGGAGAAAATCGTCGTGAATGAAAGGGGCTGACATACTTATACGAATCAACAGGGTTTGATCGACGAATCAACCCTCCTGAGTAACAAAAAGGCCAATTTGGTTGTAGTGTAATTATTTAAAGGTTGTTGTGAATCGCCTCAAAGCGTTGTGGTTTCCGTCTTTTTGTTTGCGAAGGCTATAATGTGCCCAGCGCATGGCTAGCTACTGGATCGTAGAAAGCGATTTTTTCTAGTATCCATCAATTGTAAATCTGGTGTTTCGCGGGATTTTTGATTGTATTTCTCCAAAACCAAGGAAATTACGTGCAACCATCACGAAGTCTTCGCAAAGCCACACAATCGATCACGATGTTCACAATTCTTGAAATTTTAGGAAGCCTCGGTGTTTTCCTCTTCGGCATGAAAGTCCTCAGTGAGGGCATTCAAAAAGTTGCGGGGCAGCGGATGCGAAAAATCATGGCGACAATGACGGGCAATCGCTTGTCCGGCGTGGGCACGGGATTTCTCACGACGTGTTTGCTACAATCATCTTCGGCGACGACGGTTATCGTGGTGAGTTTTGTGAACGCGGGATTGCTGACGTTAGTGGAATCGATTGGCGTGGTAATGGGGGCAAATCTTGGAACGACGCTGACTGCTTGGATCATTGCGGCTGTTGGAAAGTTCCCCATTGCGGACATCGCGTTGCCAATCATCGGAATTGGATTGCCATTCCTTTTTATTGGAAAAAACAAGGCAAAGGCATTGGGCGAAGTAATGATCGGATTTGGTCTGCTTTTCTTCGGTTTGGGGCTTTTGAAAGACGCTGTTCCTGATGTGAAAGGAATGCTGGCTGACCAGGCGATGGCAGAGCAGGCGAGGGCAGTTCAAGCTCAGATCTCTAGCTTGAGTGGCTATGGTTACGGATCACTTCTGATCTTTTTGGCAATCGGGGTTGTATTGACGCTGATCGTTCAGTCTTCGTCGGCTGCGATGGCGATCACAGTGACATTAGCATTAAATGGATGGATTGGTTTTGAAGAATCAGCCGCGATTGTTTTGGGGGAAAATATTGGAACGACGGTTACGGCATGGTTAGCGTCTCTTGGAGCGAATGTACACGCGCGGCGAGCGGCTCGTGCTCACTTTATGTTCAACATTCTGGGGGTGCTTTGGATGCTGGCAGTTTTCTACGCTTTTGCTCCGGTGGTCCTGAAACTCGGCGACCTGCTTCCAGATTCATTTCGAACCGCGAAACACAATTCGGACATTGGATTTGATCTGGCGATTTTTCACACGCTCTTCAATTTCCTGAATATTTGTATTCTGATCGGTTTTGTTCCGCTCATTGCAAAAATCGTGACGAAATGGGTCAAAGATGATGGCGCGAATGAACAGCATGGACCTCGCTTGAAATATATTTCGCAGAACATGCTAAACATGGGTGAGTTGAACCTTTCCGCTGCTGAAGAAGCGGTTCGTCGACTCGCGGGGCATACCAAGGAAATGTTCGCCGGTTTTGCTTCCGTTTTTGGTTCGCCTGATGAGGATTTATCAAAGCAGGTGTCTCGATTGAAGGAGATGGAGGATGAGGCGGACGTGTTGACTCAGGATATTACGGAATATTTGGTTCGCTGTTCTTCCGAAGAAATCGGAGTTCAAAATGCGGGTTCGGTGGCTTCGATGTTGCGAATCGTTTCGGAGTTGGAGGAGGTGTCGGATACAGTTTATCGCCTCATCATTTACACGCAGCGCAAATACCGGAAGAAGCGGGAATTTTCTGAAGAGATGGTTGATGATATTCAGGAGTTGGCAGCCAAAGTTGGTGCGACGATCGATTTTTATCAGGATCATTTGTTCACCAAATTTACGGCGAGCCAGTTGGCGCAAGCTGAGGCGGACGTTGATAAAATCAAATCGCTGAGCAAAAAGCTCAATAAAGCGGCGGTGCGGCGGATGAAAGCTGATGGAAATCAGGTGAAGACTGAGCTTCTCAATATCGAGATCAATAATTCGCTGGATAAGGTTGGAGATCACTCGATTAGCGTGATTCGCTCGACCTATTACATTGCGAACCCGGATGATATTCCCGAGAAATACTGGCTGGATGATATTGTGATGAATGAAATCGGAGTAGACGATTCTGACTCAGATGAGGCTAAACCGGAGGCGTAATCTCTAAAGGCTGGACGTGCTTTTCTCTGAAAAGCCGTTGAATCCGCGTGGTTCGACTCCACAATGCGTTCATGATCCACGACGTTGGCAATCGCATCCTGAATCAGGCCGAACAGAAATTCGGCAAACTGGCGATCAGTGGGGTAATCCGATGGATTGCGATTTTTCAGATCGCGGTTTGGGCCCTGTCTCTAATTTCCCCCGGATTGCTCAAGCAGCTTGATTTTTATCACGCGGAAATTTTTCAAGGACAGGTCTGGCGGATTTTCAGCTGGGTCTTCATGTCGTATCCCGGAAATCCGCTGTTCGCATTATTTCGCCTGTTTATTCTCTGGTTCATTAGCGACGCCCTGGAAGGTTGCTGGGGAGTCTTTCGGACGAACGTTTACGTCGTTGCGATGATTGCAGGAATTTCCGCGATTTGTCTTCTGCCGCAACTCAATGGGGCAGGGCTATACATGACCGAGTTCTTCTTTCTCGCTCTTTTCATGACCTTTGCGGCGGCGCTTCCCAATCAAATCATCAGTCTTTTTGGAGTGATTCCGATCAAGGCAAAATGGTTGGGAATAGCAGACGCAGCATTCATTATTTCGATGGTTATGAGGGAACCCGCCCTTCTTCCGATGGCGATCGTCGGATTGATTCCTTTCGTTCTGGTGTTTGCCCCGATTTTTTTCAGCGGCGCAAAAAACCGCGGAGAAACAGCTGTGCGCCGGGCAAAATTTCAGCAGAAAATGGCGCCGGGCGACTCGTTCCACTATTGCTATATTTGCGGAAAGACGGAAAACGAGGATCCGCATCTTGAATTTCGCGTCGCCGCCGACGGCGAAGAATACTGCGTCGATCACTTGCCGAAAAAAGCAGACTGAACGATTACTTTTTGGCTTTTGCGTTGCCTTTAGGTTTCTTCTTTTTAGACGAGAGCAACGTGTAGGGCGGTTTTTCGAACGGAACATCGTTTGAGGTCACTCGCGGATCGTTTGCTGATTTCAGTTCAGTCATCAGCTGCGGATGAAGCTCATTCGCAATCAAGTCAGCGTATTGTGGGACTTCAGCCACATTAATCATTTGATCAGGATCGTTTGCAAGAATGTAAAGTTCACGCGCAGGACGTTTTCCGAATCCCAATTCGTAGTGTTTTTTGAACTCCGGTTCGTTCCGATTCTCGATCATCCAGGCTTTTGTGGGGCTGGCATCGAGATCGCCAAAGCAGATCATGGTATTGTTGGTCAATGCATCCGTTGATGGGACTTCCCCTGTGGCCACCGGCCCGGGAATTCCCATCGGCCAGCGATCGGGCTTAAAATTTACGATGTAGAGATATTCTTCTGTCCGCAGCGCTCGCTGAGGGTAGGGCAATGCACCTGTTCTTGCCGAGGCAACGTGACGTTCGCGCCCAGTGACTACCCACTTTCGCGTTTGATCGACAAAACCTGACTGGTCAGATTTTAAGGTAGGCATGATACTGCGCCCGGTCATTACATCAGGGATTTCAAGCCCGCCCGCTTCGAGAAACGTTGGCGCGAGATCCATCAGATTCACGAAATCATCGACGACGCGGCCGGCGGGAATTTTATCTCCATTTTCGCCCCAACGGGCGATCAGCGGAACAGCGGTTCCAAAGTCGTAAAGATTGCATTTTCCACGAGGAAACCCCGGTGCTCCATGATCTCCACTGATTACAACCAGGGTGTTTTCAAGTTGCCCTGTGGCTTCCAGTTTTTTCAGCAGGACTCCCAATGCAGCATCAAACGCCATAGCTTCGCCAAGATAATCCGCGAAATCTTCTCTCACGATTGGGACGTCTGGCAGAAAGGCGGGCATTTTTCCCTTCAATTCATCAGGGTTCAGTCCCCACAAGTCTTTGCCCGATCCCTTGATCCATTTCCGGTGGACATTGGTGGGGCCAAACCAAAAGCAGAATGGCTCGTCTTTGGGCTGAGCTTTTAAGAATCCATCAAATTCGCGGCCCACTTTTGTTAAAAGTTCAGTTTTGGCTTCATCGGCGGATTTCCCTTTTCCCATCATCCCGGATGCGGTTTGAGAAAACGCGTTAAAATTGGTTCCTCCGGGCAGCTCGAAAGCGTATTTTTGGTCGCCAAATGGAGCATCTCGTGGCGTGCCCGGGCTCCACACTTTGTAGAGTTTTCCGATGTGATAGCCGGAATCTTTCAGCATTAACGGCCAGCTTGGGATTTTTGAATCCCAAACGGCCCCTTGCAAAATCGCTCCCAATCCCGTGCGAAAGAAATACTGCCCGGACAGCAGTGAACTCCGGCAGGGCGTGCAGGACGGAGCGGTGACAAAGGCATTATTGAACAGAACGCCTTCCTTGGCCATCCGATCGATGTTGGGTGTCTTGATCAGATCATTGACCGTGTCGGGACCATCAGTTTCTGCATAAACACTTGCATACCGTCCCCAATCGTCAGCGAATGCGAAGAGAATATTGGGACGGTCATCGTCAGCTGCAACTGCGACGGCAAAGAGACCTGCGAAAAGGGCAAGAAGGTGCTTCATAGAATCACCTTGGCTGGAATCCAGCTTCCAACAAGTCGCACGATCCAATAGGGTAGGATCGTGAGGGCACGAAAAAAGCCTTCGCGAACGAAGGCTTTTTGAAAATTAGAGTTGAAATAGATTTTGACAATCAGTCGTCGTCATTGCTGTCGTCGAGCTGCTCCTTAATCACATATCCAGCGAGAACAGCGAGACCGAGACCAAGCAATCCATAGCCGTTCTGAAGACCCGCTTCGGTGTGCTTCACTTCTTCAAAATCCTGAGCCTGCTTTTTGTAAAGCTCGACAGCTTGCTCTATTTTAAGGGGCTGCTTCTTTACTTCACCAGCGTGGGTGTAAGGCGCAAAAGTAAGTGTCACCAGTGCGACAATCGCAAAAATTGAGAAAATCTGTTTCATGTAGAAGGGGATTATTGGTTTTTGACAGTGTTTGTCAAGTCGATCTCAATTTATTTCACCCGAGCGTCGAAACGATCAACGCGGCGTATTTTTCCTGTTTCCAAAAATGGAGGAACTGATCGCGGGGAAGGCGAACGATTCCGTATTGCGGATCCATCACCAAAATCTCGTTGTAGCTGTGTCCAATCACCACCAGATAATGGCGTTTCCATTCTTTGTCAGATGCCCACATTGCCCGTCGATCAAGCGTTTCAATGAGCGGTAGGCTTTTCCCGAAATATTTCCCCCGGGGCAATTCGCAGGCGACAATCACAGGGCGTCCCGCGCTGACGTGCTCGGTGAGTTTTTTGAGCGGATCGTTTGACATCGTGACGGCGAAGGCCGCGAAACGTTGCTGCAAAGCGATTTCCCGAAGCTGGAGAAGCGGATAACCGTCGACTCCACGTGATCTGTGAGCGGCGATCAAATCTTTCTCTGTATAAAGGGGAGCTGAATCTTCTTTCCAATAATTTAAGACGCTGGTGAGGGCCGCTGCGCCGCATGAAAGTTGGCGGGACTGCTTCACCGCGTCGATTTTGCAATACTCGAAGCCCTTGTATCGCTTGTCGAAGTTATCGTTCGAAGTCGACTTGGCTGTCGTAATGCAACTGGAGAGCAACACTACGCTCAGCAATCCACTAATCGCCGGGATCAGCCATTTATAAGAGAAGTTTTTCAAAAAAGTGTGTTTCGGAGGGAAATGTAACCGATTTTTAGAGAAAAGAGTACAAGAAATTGCCCGACTCCAAGGAGTCGGGCAATTTCGAAACACGAAACACAAACAGTCAGTTACCGAGAAAGTAACCGTGGCCACATATTAGTTGATATTTAAGTTTAGTCAATATTTAATTTAAGAGAAACTTCATTTTTTTCTCAAATTCGGGTTTGAGGCTGATTTCGAGGTGATTTCGTGGTAGTTGTCACCCGACTTATGGGTCCATTCGGAAAGGTTTTGTACGGCGGCTGCGTGATTGCATTATTGGCATTCACTATGAGCGGCTGTGTTTCCACGAGGAAGAGAGATTCCGGACCCGATATTACCGCAACGGGGCAGAAGCAGGTTCGGGTGAGCCTGAGCAATCGCGCGGTTTACGTTTATGACGAATCAGGAAAATCCATTTTCGTTTCAGCCGTTGCGATTGGAACGCAACAGAATCCCACACCGACAGGTGATTTTAAGGCGTTCAACAAAATTGCCCACAAACGAAGCGGTTCCTACGGCTTTCATGTGAATGGCAATTTGATTCGTCCGGGGAAACGATCAACGATGCCGTCGTATTGTCGTTATGTCGGTTACCCAATGCCATATTGGGTGGAATTTAAGTCGGGATATGGATTTCATGCCGGAGCCGTCTGGCCAAGTCCGCGATCTCACGGATGTTTGCGAATTCATAAAACGATTGCGAAAGAATTTTTTCAAATCGTCGACGAGAGTACGCCGATTCACATTGCCCAATCACTCCCAGAGGATAAATCCAAGCTAGGTAAAAAGATCTGGCGGCCTACCGATTACGCATTGCCGAATTCTCCGGGCCCTGTCCTCATTTCAAACGCTCCATTTTCCAATCACAATGTCATCTACTAGTCCCGCCCCCGTCCCGCCGGAGAAGAAAAAAAAGAAAAAGCGCGTCAACGTCCGTACACCGGAAGTGATGGAGCGCGTTCAAGCGGAAGTCGAGGATCATTATCGGAGCAGCATTGTTGAAAAATTGCGGGCCCGTGCGGGGTCTATCACGATTGGAAACACCACGCTTCGGCTCGCCAAACAATTCGGATTTTGCTACGGTGTCGAACGCGCGATTGATTTGGCGTATGCTTCGCGTCGCGTATTTCCAGAGAATCGAATATTTCTCATTGGCGAAATCATTCATAATCAGGAGGTGAATCGCCAGCTGGAAGAAATGGGAATCGTCTCGCTTCCCTGGCAGGAGATTTCTGAGGAATACGACAATCTTGGCGAAGACGATGTCGTGATCGTGCCTGCATTTGGCGCGCCGATTGCTTTTCTCGATAAAATCGAAGCACAGGGATGCACGATGGTGGATACGACTTGTGGTGACGTCATGAAAGTGTGGCGTCGTGTGAAGACCTATTCCAAATCAGGGGTGACGTCGATCATTCACGGAAAAGCCGGTCATGAAGAAACTCGGGCAACAGCTTCTCGAGCACTTGGCGATGATAAGAAAGGACACTATTTGGTGGTCCTTACGTTGGCAGATGCCGATTACGTCTGCGATTATATTCGTAAGGGTGGTGACCGAGATGAATTTCTGAAGCGGTTCGAAGGCGGGTATTCAGATGAATTTGATCCTGATCTTCACCTTGCGCAAATTGGGGTGGCAAACCAAACAACTATGCTTAAATCCGAGACCGAAGAGATTCAAAAACGGATGTGTGATGCAGTGATTACCCGCGATGGAAATGACGAGGGGTATCAGATGTTCGACACCATTTGCGGCGCGACTCAGGAACGTCAGGATGCACTTTTCGAAATGCTGGAAAAGCCGATGGATATGCTTTTGGTCGTCGGCGGGTATAACAGTTCGAACACTGCTCACCTCGTTGAAATTGGCGAGAAAGAGCTTCCCACATTCTTCATTCGCAGTTCCGAATGCCTGAAATCACTCGAAGACATCGTTCATTTTGACCTTCATAAAAAAGAAGAGATCTCAAGTTATTCTGAAATATTGAGCAGTGACAAACCCATCACAATCGGGGTCACCGCTGGTGCGTCCTGCCCGAATAATCTAATTGAAAATACGGTGCTGAAAGTTTTCGAATTCCGCGGGATTGATGCCGCCGTGGTGGAAAGTTCGTAACCTGCCCGCTTGCTAAATTGGTAACGTGAAATGGAAACTCATAGTGGTCGGGAAGCCGGCTCTTGCGTTCGCAAAATCAGGCGTGGAAGAATACATCAAACGACTGCGCCGATATGCTGCGGTTGAGGTCCAGCAACTGCGTGAGAATGGCCCCGAAGAAAACGGAAAGCGGGCACTTGCTGCAAGTGAAGGCTGCATTCGGATTATACTCGATGAGCGTGGACGTGGGCTGACGACTGCAACGTTTGTTGAGCAAGTGCAGACGTGGCAAATGAACGGAGTAAAACGCGCTGCACTCATCATTGGTGGCGCGGATGGTCATACTGACGAGACAAGAGCTGCAGCCGATGTCTTGTTGAAGTTAAGCGATTTAACCCTTCAACATGAGATGGCGCTCGTAATTCTATTGGAGCAGATTTATCGGATCCACACGATTATCAAAGGAGAGCCTTACCACCGTTAAAATTTCATGATTCAGCTTCTTGAATTACTCGCGATAACGTCAGCAGCAAATGGATTTCATCGGCGTGTTTTCCATCGCGTTGATCGTCAGCTTCGGTGGTGGTACCTTGCGCGATTTGCTTTTGGATCGGCATCCGATTTTTTGGATCGGCCAGATGCATTATTCGGTCATTATTTTCGTGCTCGCGATTGTCACTTCCTTGATCAAAAAAATTCCCCAACGGATCGAAAGATGGCTCCCGGTTCCCGACGCCTTGGGAATGGCATTTTATAGCATTCTCGGAACAGGATTTGCACTTGAAGCCGGAGTCCCCTGGTTCGTCGCGGTTCTACTCGGAGTAGTCACGGGAACTTTTGGAGGAGTGATCGGGGATGTGGTTTGCAACCGAATCCCCAGTCTGTTTCGGCCTAATTCCCCACTCTATGCCTCGTGTTCGTTTTTCGGTAGCTGGGTTTTTGTTCTCCTAAAAAACATGACAACCGTTGGCGACACCGTGGCGACATGGACCGGAGTTTCAGTTGTCGTGCTGCTTCGGTTGCTTTCCCTCCGTTTGAATTGGCGACTGCCAAGCCACGGGTGAAAAACTCTTTTCCACGATGCGATACTATCCGTTCGATGAAGTAACCCTGTAGGTTCGAAACGTTGGTTACGCCAAAATATCGTGGATCACTTTTCCGTGAACGTCAGTAAGGCGGCGTTCGATGCCATTGTGATAAAAGGTGAGTTCTTCGTGATTCAATCCTAATAGATGCATGATCGTGGCATGGAAATCGTGAGGCGAAACGACATTTTCCTGCGCTTTGTAGCCGAACTCATCCGTTGCGCCGTAGCTCGTCCCGGGTCTCACGCCGGCTCCTGCCAGCCAGCAGGTAAAGCCATTCGGGTTGTGATCACGGCCAAAGGTGCCGGCCTGGAACATCGGCATCCGTCCGAATTCGGTAGCAAAAATCACCAACGTTTCTTGCAACATACCGCGTTGTTTTAAATCTTTCAGCAAGCCGGCAACGGGCTGATCCAGAATTTCGCCGTGAACATCGTATTGTTCTTTTAACTTTGAATGCCCGTCCCAGTTGATTCGACCGCCCGAAGCGTAGGCCCCGTTAAAAAGCTGAACAAAACGAACGCCTCGCTCAATCAGACGGCGCGCCAGAATGCAATTTTCGGCAAACGCGGCTTTTGGTTTATTGGCGCTGTCCGCTCCGTAAAGTTTACGGATGTGATCCGGTTCAGATTTCAGGTCGGCGACTTCAGGAACGGTCAACTGCATTCGAGCTGCAAGTTGGTAGCTTGCGATCCGGGCGGACAGTTGCTCGTCTCCGGGAAAATTGGAATTCAGGTTTTGTTCATCGAGAAAGCGAACCGCGTTTTGAGTTGCCTTATCCGTTTGTGATGACAAATCAGCGGGGCGCTGCAAGTGTTTGATCGGCTTGGTGCTGCTGAAGGGAGTCCCTTGAAACGCCGCGGGAAGAAATCCATTGGCCCAATTGTTCGGACCGGATTGAGGCATGCCGCGCGGATCTTCCAGCGCAACAAACGCCGGTAGATTTTGATTGGTGCTACCCAATGCAAAATTCACCCAGGCTCCCATGCTGGGGAACCCATCGAACGCGAATCCCGTATTCATTACGTTTTCAGCCGGACCGTGAGTATTCGATTTGTTCGTGAGCGAATGCAGAAAACAAATGTCGTCCGCCATTTCACCAATATGCGGCAACAGATCGGACGTCATTTTTCCGGACTGCCCTCGAGGTTTGAAATCCCACAGCGGCTTCGTCAAATTTCCGTTGGGGCCTTGAAAGGAAACCAGCTTTTCGTTTCCGGGAAGGGGTTGGCCGTGACGGCGAATCAGTTCCGGTTTGTAATCGAACGTGTCGACGTGACTCAAGGCTCCGGAACAAAACACAACGATTACATTTTTAGCTTTGCCGGGAAAATGAGCGGCTCGGGGTGCGTTTGGGTTTTGAGCATTCTCCGCCTGCAGCATTGAAGCGAGCGCAATACTGGACATTCCCTGAGCGGTTCCAGCGAGAAAGCGGCGGCGGTCAAGAAGCGTTTCTGGATTCATGGAATGAAGACAAATTCGCTGGAGTTTAAAATCGCACGGCAGACTTGATTGAGTCCGTGTTTATGCGCCAGTTCGATCATCATGCAGCGCTCTTTATCGAGGGGTGATCTTGAGTAGGCGAGTTGAAAGGCGCGATCGATTTGTTTTGTAAGATCGAGACCTGCTTCAGATTTTACTCGTTCGGCAAAGAACGTTGCCTGCCGATTTGCGAAAGGGCTGTTGAGCAAGCTGAGGGATTGAAGTGGCGTGATTGATTGTGTTCGGGTGGGAGTGAGTTGGCCTCCATCAGGACAGTCGAATGCGCTGAAAATATCAACGGCCTGCATCCGAATTTTGTGAGCGTAAATCATTCGCCGCCATCCGGATTCATCGAATGTTTCTTTCGAGGTGTAATCAGAAAGTCCGCCGCGACGATTGAATAAATCCCAGCCGGGGCCGCCTGTTTCGAGGTTTAATTTGCCACTGACGGCGAGGATGGTGTCGCGAATTGCTTCGGCTTCAAGTCGCCGGGGAGGAAATCTCCAAAGCAATCGAGACTCGGCGTCAATTTTTGCTGCGGCCGGATTTGGACGACTGGATTGCTGAAACGTTTGTGACGTCATGATCAGCCGATGCAGTTTCTTGAGCGACCAGCCATTCTCGACAAACCAAACGGCGAGAAAATCGAGCAGCTCGGGATGAGTCGGCGCGGCGCCCATTTTCCCGAAGTCGGAAGTGGTAGAAATCAGGCCAGCGCCGAAATGATATTGCCAAACTCGGTTTACAATCACGCGAGCGGTGAGGGGATGATCAGTGCGTGTAAGATTGGTCGCTAGAGCAACGCGACGTTCCGGTTCGGGAGTTTTTTCGGTGAGTTTTAAGTCTCCCAACACAACAGGAACTGCCGGCGCAATCATCCCGCTGTTTTGCATCGGATCGCCCCGTTTCAAAACGAAAGTGGGTTCAAGTTCAGTCGAAAAATTGGCAGCGTACGTTTGTGGGCCTGCGGAAAGTCGTGCGAGCTCGGCCTGTTGTTTTCGAATCGCCGCGGTCAGCGTTGTGATTTGTTGGGTGTTGATTTCCGAAGGGGTGACAACCATCATTTTTTCTGCCGCTCGGGTGTCGTCGGTTCGTGGGAGCCGATTCAACGCATGACCGACCGTTTTCCACTCTTTTGAATTTGGCGGCAGCACTTCGATTAGGTAATCGGCAGGCATTGATGAACCCCGGTGCCAAACGACGCGTTCGATCGTTTCCGCCTTCGCGAATTTGATTTCAATGAATGCCTGCCCGGGCGTTGCGGACACCCAGGGAAAAGCCTGTCGTTTATCAGTGCTGCCGTCGACGAGATTATCGAAATGTCGCGTCTGATTAGAGAGGGCAAAACTGGATGCGTTCGGAGTGGCTCCATTCGTAGCTAGGGCGACGTTTATTTCCTTGGACCACCCTTCGAATTCGTAAAGTGAAGCCGCTTTGCCATCTCCCGTTCCGTAAATAACCATGCGGATGGCCTGCGCTTCAATTGGTTCAAACAAATCTGTCTGAACGTCAGCGAGCGGTGGTTGAAGTTTTAGCTTCAATCGCTGGTTTTCGAGTTCCTCTTTCAGCGCATTGAGATGATCCTCGATCTCGGGAATTCGATCGGCCCACAAATCATTTTCCATCCCTCTCAACCGCCGGTCGCCATACGTGAGTCCGGAGAAAATGGCCTGCATGGCATAATAATCACGTTCAGTGATGGGATCGAATTTGTGATCGTGACAGCGAGCACAGCCAATGGTCAGGCCCAGTAAACTTTGGCTAACCGTTCGAATCACTTCATCCAATTCATCTTGTCTCGCTTGGCGCATCGCTTCAATATCGCGGCCAATTTGCCCTGGAAGATTGGCCGGCCCGGCGACCAGAAATCCCAGTGCGGCATCAACACCTTTGGTGTCGCCTGCAATTTGTTCGAAAACGAATTCATCGTAAGGCTTATCCGAGTTGAGCGCATCAATCACCCAATCACGGTAGTGCCATGCATTTTTGCGTTCGAGATTGGTTTCAAAGCCAACGGTTTCGGACCACCGAATGATGTCCAGCCAATGCTGTGCCCAACGTTCGCCATAGCGGTGGGAGTTGAGTAGTACGTCAATTAACTTCCCCGGATCTGGATTTTTTTCGAATCCAGAAACTTGTTCCGGTGTTGGAGGAAGCCCCGTGAGAACAAAGTGAGCCCGTCGTAGAAATGTGGAAGAATTCGCCGGAGGAGACGTTGAAAGCCCTGACTTCTTGAGCTGATCAAAAATAAATCCATCGATTGGGTGGGGAGCGGATTGGGGTGCTTCAGTGCGGACCGGAGTTCTGAGTAACTGTGGGAGCTTCTCCTGAGAATGTGACGCTACCGAAATCGAGAAGAAGATCAGGATCAGGAATCGGTAGGAAATTTGCAACTGGCAGGTCGCTGTCGTCATGGTTTCAAAGCGTAAACCATATAGTGATTGCCCACTGTTTGAAAAAGGCGGGAATACGATTCAATGCTGTCTGTTCGATAATCCAACAGGGTTGGATCGAAACGGTGAGCGAAATAATTAGTTGGCACTGATGCTCGCGGGTGCGGTAGCAGTTCCAAATCCCGAAGGGACCTCCGCCGCTTGGGCTGGGCGGAGCGACTTATTTTTTACAATGCCATTCGATCCGTTTTGAAGTTGGATCAAAGACCACTCGTCACCTGGTTTTGTCATTCGAACCACAGTGCCTGGGGCAAGCTCGGAAACTTCAGAATTAAACTGAGATCTGCCAAATTTCATAAAATTGGTTGCTGCGCTGACGACATAATAGTTTGAACCACCTTTGTGACTGGTGGTGCGCTCTTTCCATTTTTTCGGAACTGTTGGATCTGGTTTTCCAACTTCGGAAAAATCAGGAACTGTGAGTGTCGGGAATTGTAATCCTTTTTTCTCTTGTCCCGGAAGATCGGAAGATGGAGCTGCTGCGAACTCTCCAGTTGGTCCGCTTCTGCCAGCCGCTGTTGTGTTGGGCGCTGCTGGTGCGGCGGCAGTTAACGGTCCGCCCATTGGTGTGGCGGATGTTGAACCATCGGGAAACAAGCTGGCATCGATCGTTCCATTTCCGCCGACACGATTTCCTTGAGCTGAGGTTCCTCCAATTCCACGGAAACGATCCATGAGCCCAGGTTTGTCCGCCGTAGCAACGGCCGCTGGAGCAGTAGCCGTTGGCTGAGAAGCGTCATCCTTTTTGTTGAATTTGGACATAAAACTGGTCTTCTCTTCCTCAACTGCAATATTTGGAGCGGTTGCAATTTCTCCGCCCACTGGCTCTGCGTCATTTTTAGAAAACGGATTGATTTTGTCGCCAACGTTGCGGAGGCGGCCCATGAAGCCGGGCTTTTCTTCCACTGGCGGCATGTTCACATCTGTATTCGAATTACTCGCGGTCGGCGTAGTGGCAACGGAATCGATATTGGCAGGGGCAACCGGGCTCACTGTGTTGTTTGCATTCGGAACCCTGGCAATGCCATCAACCATTGTCGATCCTTGAACTTTCACAGGCGAGGGTGGCGCTGTGGTGGCAACGGGCTGTTGAATCGGAGCCGTTGGCTGCACCGGTGCTGAAGGAGCATAAATATTGTCATTCCTGTTCTTTTTGCCGATTAGCGGAAGGTTTTGTCCAATTCCCTTCAAAAAGCCTTTTTTCTCTTTCTCAACCGGAGCAACTGGCTCTGGAGAAACGAGTAAATTTTGCTGAACGTTGTCCTTTTTGCCAATGAAAGTCAACCCGCTGAGAAAACCCTTGTTCTCCTCTTTTGCAGGAGCGTTAAGATCGACTTCAGGAACCCGGAGTCCGATTTTCTCGTCCTTTTTCTTAAACGGATTCATTCCGCCAATTTTCTTCACGGCATTCCCTGCCCCTTTAAAAGGAGAAAACCCACTGCGCTCCTCTTCTTCGAGCGGTGAGGAATCAGTTCGGTCCAACGTTGGAGGATTGACAGCATCCGCAGGTGGTTCTCCGAGAGGGTTGTTGAAAACGGGAGCGTCGCGCTGAACTTTTACGTTTCCCCGTTGGTCAGTCCATCGGGAAATGTCGTTCGAGCTCACTTTATTGTATGCTTGGCTTGATTTCTCAAACTCCATCTTGCGGGCAGCATTTTGTTTGATCTGCTTGATCTGCCGAGATTTCGTCACTGCACTTGATAAATTACGCTCCTCAAGTGCCCGATCCGTTGAGCGGGCTAGTGATGCCGCTTCGGTATCTTTTTTTGCCTGATACGCCTGAGCTCGTATCTGCATTAATTTCATCTGGCTACCCGTTGTGCTGGAAGAGCCAGTCGTCATGCCTGATGCGCCCGATGGAGCCGCCGTCGAGATATTTTGGGCTGATGCAGAAGTTGAAATTGCAACGGATGCCAACGTGATAACGAGGGCATGACACCACAATGAATTTAGGGGCGCGTTTCTGAGAAGTTTTTCCTGCATGAAGCTCAAATGTGAAAATTTTTGTTAATTTATACTGAAATTAGTAAGAAGTCCATCTAAACTCAGGCCAAAATACTCTAGAAATTATAGTTATTCCAGTTTCGTAAAGACATTCCTCCGTTCTTGATAACGATCTAGAGGTGAGTTTCTTAAAGTAAAATCTCAAATTACTCGTATCCGGGGCGATCTCTTGAAAGCTGTCGAAAAGGGGATATTATCCTCTCATTAAGGAGGGATGGCTGAGTCCGGTTTAAGGCGCTCGATTCGAAATCGAGTGTAGCGCAAGCTACCGTGGGTTCGAATCCCACTCCCTCTGCTTTTATTTTCAATGAGTTACGGAGTTTCAAATTCTGGCGAATTTTGGCGGCTAAGGATTTGATTCGAGGGAGACGAGTAGGACGCAACTAATTTCAGCCAGGCAGGCTGCTCCGATTCTCACGACCGGATTCAGAAGTTCAGTGGAATTCTGTGGGTAGAGAGTCCCCAAAGCAATCTGCCGAACACTGCTTCTAAGAAATGACAAACTCTATTAACAACTCTGCGGAACAAAACGCTCCGCCTGCAATTTCAGACTTCGATCTGGCTGGCATCTCGGAAGAATTGATCAAGTCGGCAAAGCTGGAGGTAGCAACACAGCCCAATGCCTCCGGCGAGTATGGTCTCAAAGAAGAGGGCGTACTATTTCCTTACTTCACTGCTTATGGTGATCCTGTCCACGACGATGGATATGACTTCGCCCGGATACGGCTTCTCAGGTCTCGAGGAGATCAGAAGTATTCGCAAAGGCGGAACACAGGCGCTCACTCATATTTAACACTGTGGATTCTCGGACATGAGAGGAATGGGTGCCTTTATCTGATCGAGGGAGAAAAGAAGGCTCTTGCCCTTGCGTCCGAGGGGTTAGCGGCGGTCGGATTACCTGGCTTCTACGGTTACCGATCAAATGGGTTTCTCACCCCTGATTGAGCGAAGTGCTTACTGAATTACGACCAGCCGAAGTGATCTACATCGGCGACACCGATGTAGTGTTCAACGCCCAATTCTCTGAGGCTGCGATAGGGCTAAAAGAGCTTCTCGCCGAACATCCGGCGTCTCCGAAGGTGATGGTGCTTGCTATTGCCGTAGACTCTCCGGGTAAGGGTGAAGATGATTGTCGAGGCGAATTAGGTGATGGTTTCCGCGCGTGGTTCTCCGAAGCTCTTGGGACTCGTATTCCGCTGAAGGATGGGATGACGAAAGATCAACTGGCAGTTGGGATTTTAGAAAACCAATTGGATCGTCTAAAGCAGCGATCCAAGGAACCAGATTGGACCTTCCGCATTCAGAATGGATTGGCGAAGCTGGCTGTGTGCCGAAATGCTGCCGACGAACATTGCTGCGCAAAGGTAAGTAAACTGTCTCTTCATGTTGATGCTGCTATTATGAGGTTTGTGGATCGCTTTTTTCTAACCGCGCTCCTGCTCGCGCCAGCGGGGATCAGAGGTCGGGAAATATTGATTTTTCTATTTCACTATACTTCCTCCAGCATCGATTTCGCGTCGCCGAACTCGTTGAGGCGAACGTCCATTTTATCCATCATCGATAGAAAAAGCCGCGAGAGCTGGCGATCAGGTTTGCCTTTGTAATCAAGGACTCGTCCGGCTTTGATACGACCTCCGGCGTTGCCGAGAAGCATGATGGGAAGCTGATCGTTGTTGTGCTTGGCCCCGGCCATCATGCTCGAACAACTCAGCAGCATCGTGTTATCGAGCAGGGTGCGTTCGCCTTCCTGAATCGCGTCGAGTTTCCCGGCAAGGTATGCGATTTGCTCCATGAAAAATTGATTCACCCGCAGCCAATCTTGATTGTCGGAATGCGAAAGCAAATGGTGGATCATGTAATCAATTCCACTGCCGGGCTGTTGTATCGATTTGAGATTCGGGAAACGGAGCGCGCTGTGATCGTTGTTCAATTTCAGCGTCGTGATGCGGGTCGTATCTGTTTGAAATCCGAGCACCATGATATCGCACATCAGTCGCATATGTTCGCCGATGTCCTGCGGAATTCCGTCGGCAGGCCGGTCCATGTTTGGCTCCGCGATCGTCGGACGCCAGCCTTGAAGTTCGCCGCGTTTTCCCGCGTTTTCGATTCGCTGCTCGACCTCTCGAACAGAATTCAAATACTCGTCCAGCTTCTGCTGATCTGTTTTACTGATGTTGTTCCGCAGCGACTTCGCATCGGAAAGAATCGCATCGAGTACCGATTTGTCGGCGGGTGTCGCGGCGTCTTTAAAAAGCCGATCGAACGCCAAGGCGGGATAGATTTCCAGCGGCGTCGGTGTGGTCGGCGAGCTCCATGAAATGTGGGAGCTGTAGAGCATCGAATAATTTTTGTGAACCGATGGATTTGAGCGTTCGCAACCGAGAACCAGACTCGGGACTTTGGTGGTTCTGCCGTAAGATTGAGCCAACAATTGATCCATGCTCGTGCCCGAACGGATTTCGCCACCCGACGCAATTGGCGCACCGGAAAGCAAATTTCCCGTCTGCGAACTGTGGATATTTCCCTTTCGAGCTTCTTCGTGATAGAGCCCGTTTATAAAAAGCATTTTCTCCCGAAAATTCGCGAGCGGCTCCAGCACTTTTCCAAGCTCCATCGCAGCGGCTTCACCCTTCGCCCACCATTCGCTGGAATGAAACCCGTTCCCTGAAAACACGACAGCAAGCCGGACCGGTGCCTCACTGGCTGGTTTGTTTTTTTTCGGCTCATCACCCCAGACGTTGTGAGATTCGAGCCACGGAAGCGCCAGGCTGACTCCGGTTCCTCGGAGGAAATTGCGTCGGGAGAATAAATTCGAGTTCATTGAAATCAGTGTTGAAAGTCTCGTCCGCGAACGTTTTGGAATTGCGGGCTTTGCACAATTTTTTCGATCACGACGCCCACTCGGAAGTCATTTTTCTCAAGCGCGGTTTGAATGTCATCGAGCAACGGCTGGTCGGATAGTTGCACGCTTCGACCCAATGCGTAGCCTAGAAATTTCCGACAAAATTGGCGAACAAAATCGTCACGGCGCGCTCCGATCAGATATCCTCGAAGCCCATCGATTCCCTCAAACTCCGTGCCGTCGTTCAGCTTCGCTTTCACATCTGCACCGCCGCGAGATCGCCCGATCGCATCGAATCCCTCTAAAGCAAAGCCGAGCGGATCGATCTTCGCATGGCATCGCGCACAACTCGCATCGGTACTGTGCCTCTCAATCAGTTGTCGTTCGGTTAGTCCCTCCGGCGCTTCTTCAGGCAAGACAGGAACGTCCTTCGGCGGACGTGGCAATTTTTCGCCGAGCAGGACTTCACTCACCCAATTCCCGCGAAGGATCGGGCTGGTTCGGGAGGCACCGCTATGTTTCGCCAGCGTCGCGGAAAATCCAAGGATGCCGCCGCGCCCTTTTTTGCGAAGTCCTTCAACTCGCTGCCAGTCTCCGCCGCTCGCCGATTCGATTCCGTAAAATTTCGCCAACGCCGGACTCACAAAACTGTGGTCCGCGTCGAGCAGAGAAAGAAGCGATTGATCATTTCCAAAGAGGTCGATGAAGAATCGCACAGCCTCTTCCTGCATGTCCGCACGAATTTCAGTGAACTCAGGAAAATGTCGCTCGCTCTTTTCATCAAGCGTTTCCAGAGACCGAACGTGCAGCCATTGCGTTCCAAATTCGGTCGCGAGTCTGCGAATGTTAGGGTGAGAAATCATGCGGTGCGTCTGTTTCGCTAACCCATCAGAATTCCGAAAATCGCCAGCAGCAACGGCAGCTTTCAATTCAGCATCCGGGCTTGAAGACCATAGAAAATAACTGAGTCGCGTGGCCAATTCCCAATCGCTCACCGGTGCAGCATCAGGGCCGGGAGCCGCCGATTCTCCCCGATACAAAAACTTCGGTGCGACCAGAACCCGAGCGATCAGTTGCCGAACTGACGCCTCGTGTGGCAATTCCTGATCACGCAATTTTTGATAAAGCGCGACCAGCTCCGTCGATTCTGCACCGGACAGAGGACGCCGCCAGGCTTCCGCCGCAAATTCGATGGCCGCATCGCGCTGTCGCGTTTCGGCCGTTTTTTGCCGGGCCCGAAAATCTTCCGCAGCGCGCCGAATCGTTTCACGAAAAGGCTCCAGCGCACTCGGGTCGGCATCCTGAGTGGCGTATTGCCAAATCTGATCAAACGCATCGACCTGTTTCAGCGGAGCGTCGCTCACAAAAAACAGATCGTCCCACAGCCGGTCGAGCCGCGCCGATTCCGCTTCGTCGAGCATGAGTCGCTTCAAATGATGATCCTCACGAAAATAAAGTTTCAGCGTCACCACGCCATCGACCGGCACTATTTTTGGGTAACAAAGCGCCACTGGAAATAGATCGCGAAACTCGCCAAAGGCCTTCTCGAATTTCATTTTCGCATCGCTCCCGTCGTTCACGAGCACTGGAATGTCGAAGCGGGTATCGAGATTATTGTCAGTCCATTGTCCTTTTTTCAGAATCGATTCGGAACCGCCAATGAGCAGTTTTTCGTCGAGTACGGACGGTTTTTTCAAAAGCACCTGCATCTGCACGCTGCCCGTCTCCACCGAAGCAAGTTTTCCCCTGACAACGAATTCACTGTTTTTCGCAAACGCGGCTGGGATTTTCACTTCTGTCACCGAAGGCGCTTTCGCGCGGATCGAGCTGGTTTCCCTTTTCGTCTGAAACGAACGAATCGCTCTCGCGAGCAGTGGGCTGTTCAGCGGAAAATCAGATTCCAGATGCTCGCGAACTTTCTTCGCCAAATCCGGAGACGGTTCTCTTCGCCACGCAGCGATTGCCGCCGGATCGGCCGGTTCGACCGCCCCAACCGCAGGCTGACTCAGGAAATGCCAGGGACCGATCGGATTCGACTCCAGAATTTTTGGCGAGACATCCTTTGCCAAATCCCATGTCGTCTTTCCATCCGTGACCGTCAGGTTCAGCGCCGTGAGATCGCAGACATGATTTCCTTCGCCGGGACTGATGACGAAAGCCACAACCTCCCCTTTTTCCACGGGCACATTTTCAAACGGCCCAATTTTGTGCGGATCGAGAGTCTTGCTCTCCCCGCTCGCCAAAACCTCGGTGGTCCTTCCGCGCCGCACTTCCAGCGACCACAGGATTCCATTTCCACAATCGGTGTGAGCATCAGCAACGTCACCTCGCACCTGGATTTTCCCCGAAACCGGACTGCGCCATGCAATGACCAATGCTCGCGACGGCGACGGATGCGTCGCAATGCTGTTGCCTTTCATAAGGCCGGGAACGCGAACCGCGTCAGGTGAAGAATTCGCCACCACACTGAGATCTTCCTTTGCCCGCCAGCCCGAGATGAAATTGTAATTTCCATTAGTCACTTTTTCTGTGAGTAGGGGTTCGAGAGTTAAATCGCCATGCCCCAAATACTCCTCCCAAATCGCGAACAAGTCCGTGTTGGTGCTCGTGTGGCCGCCGGCAATCGCGTTCAGGCAATCTTCCGTCCCCTCGATGATGCGCGCTTTTTCAGCCTCCAAATGTTTCGTCAAATCCGGGAGAACATCGATCGGAAATTCTGGAAGGCCGGGAGAAATCAGCCGCGCATTTTCCCAGATCACGTCATCGCCATCCGAGCCATCGCCGGCCGGAGTTGTGGTTAAAAAAAGCGTCACTTCATTTTCGTTGCCGCCGAGTTTGATCCGCATTTCACGCTCCGCCGCAAAAGGCGCGATCGGTTCAAGCCATGTTTTCGAACTGTCCTTTTTTCCCACCTGTTCAACCGAAACAAAACGCCACAACACCCGCTGCCATGGCTCGATATCATCAGCGGTAAGTTGCTTTGTGCGAAATTTCTGCCGCAGCGGATCGAGCAAAAGCGAGGGCTCTTTTCCTTCCAGCGCGGTGCGCAAAATACCGAGATATTTTGAATTCAACCCCTCCGCATTTCCTCGTTCTTGCAACGCATCAAGATAGTGCCCCACCGGGAGATGGCCGCTGCCGACCCCCGTTTCCACTCGAATGCCGCCCTTCACCGTTTCGCCTTTTTCGACCGTTGTCGTGTGCTTCGCATACAAATTTCGAATCGCATTCAACTTCGCCTGCGTCCAATCGGCTGGCGACGTGCTCGGAGAAAATTCGATTCCATCCGGCAACAACATCGCGTGATTCGCCACATCTTTCGCTGCATCGAGATATTTCGTGAGCAGAGCCGGTGACATTACCAGCGCCGAGCCCACATTTGTAAATCCCTCTCCCGCCGCGCCATCGACCGGAAACTCACGCGCGGGATCAAGCGACTCCACGCCTGTCAAATCGCGAATCGTGTAGGTGTATTCCCGATTCGACAAACGCCGCAGCACCACCGGACCCGGATCGCCGGCATTCGCCAGCGCGATTTCATCGAGCGTTCTCTGAACCCAGCCGGTAAAAAGTTCGCGTTCCGCGTTTGAAAATTGCGGCTTCTTTTTCGGCGGCATTTCCCCATCGTGGATTTGGTGGAGCACATGCTCCCACACCTTGGAATCCGCCGCAATATCGGCCACAGTACCAAACCGCTCCAAATCGAGATCCCCTTTCTGCGTTTCTGAATCGTGACAATCCAGGCAAAATTTCGAGAGGAGCTGTTGAATCGGTTTATCAATCGATTGCGAAAAAACCACGCTTCCCGGCGATGCCAAAAAAACGAGCGTAAGAAAAAAGTGCTTCATGTCGAGGATCGCGGGGACAACAAAAGTATCACGATTTCAGTAGAAAATTCAGCGACAAAAAGTGAAAGAAAGAATCAGGCAAGATGAAATTGATAGGAAGATTTTCATTGCTTGCATCTACGATGCGTCATCGGACAATCCTCCACAACTTCCCGATTGTAAGTTATTTGTCAGGATGTGTTTCGTAAGACCTGATCTGCCCCAACGTCACAAAATTGAACTCTGAGCCTCATTTCTTCGCTGACGTTTAATAGAGCAGCCGGCCCATCCGATTCATGGCATCAATTCAGTTAAAGGACCCTTCAAATCGAGATCCTTCAGATTTGAATCCAATTGACCAAACGTCTCAGGCGCTTCCAATCCGGCGGCATGCATGAGCGAAAGGTAAAGATTCGCGATCGTTCTGTGCCCGGATTCGCGATACTTCGGATATTCGATGTAACGCCCCATTCTCAGCTTCCCGGCCATTCCGCCGAGCAGGACAAATGGCCAATCTGCCATGCCACCATGATGATCGCCACCGGAGCAGCCCATGTAGACGATTAGCGTGTTGTCGAGCATCGATCCATTCCCTTCCGGAACTCTGTCGAGCTTTTCCGCCATGCTTGCGATCTGCTTTAGATGCAGTTTTTCGATCTCCATCCGTGCCTGATGCCCGGTCCAGCCGTTGGACGCCGCGTTTTCCTGCAGGTGGCCGATGGAATGAACCGAATTTGAAAGACCGAGCTCGGAATACTTCACGCCCAGCGTGTCTGGGCGCAGGGTGATCACATTCGTCAGGCCGGCAACCAGAGCGGCGGACGCGATTTCAAAGTGCGATTCGATACGCGCAGATGGCGCCATCGAATCAAAGCGATTGGTGAGCTTCGGCGCGTGCTCCTGAATGGAGTCCGTAAGCGCTGCTTTCCGCTCCTCGATCTTTCGCAATGAAACGAACGAATCCATATAGAGGGCGAAACGTTCTTTGTCGTCGCCGGATAGTTGCTTCTCGACACGTCGCGCATCTTCCGTCAGGAAATCCATGAGATTGCCGTTGAGGGCAAGTTTCTTTTCCAGTTGCTCGGGGCTTGCGACGGCTGCGCCGAAAAGTTCGAGGAATGCTTTTCGCGGCGATCCCTGATAGGCAACCGGCTTCCCGGCTCCGTAGGCTGAAAGGTTAGGGTAACAGTAGGTATCTTCCGGCTTCCACCCAGCCTCCAGCAATCGCCCGTTCATCGCCATCCCATACATCGGATAAGGACCCGTGGAGAGATGCTGCCCAAGCAGACAATCCAAGGTCGGTGCAATGGCTACGTTTTCGGAATCGTGGCAGGAAAGAGCGCCAAATCCCGTCGTATGATTGCCCCGGAAACCTTCGCCCGACAGGCTTTGGATAATCGTCAGGCGATCTTTGAACGAATTGAGTGGGGTGAGTTTTTCCGGCAAATGGAGGTCGGAGAGCGGGGCATCAACAAGCGGCCCGAGACGTCGCGCGCTGTTGCCGAGCTTCTTTCCGTCGTCCGGATTGAGGTAGTGATTTTCGAGGCCGCCGGGGACAAGATTGAACTTGTCGATCCCGGATGATTTCACCACGAAGACGAATCGTTTCGGCAACGCTGCTTCGTCTCCAGCGGCGTGGACACGAACGGAATTCAGAAACGGCGCCATCGCGAGGGAGCTGCCCCCGAACGAGAGGTCCCGAAGAAATTGTCTTCTTTTTGTGATCATAAAATCGTGTGGCTATCTTCTATATAAAAAGGAATCTGAACTCAATAGAGAGACAACGAGCGCCTGAAAGCTACCACCGTTATCGACATAGGCCTTTTCCGCTTCCATCAAGGTCCTGGAGTCACTCAGCATCTCATTACGGCCCATTAAATAGCGGAACAAATGCCGGATGAACGACTGGCGCGCGCGGTCCGAATGCCCTAACCGATGCATCATCTCGATCGCGTCCTCGACTTCGCCATCGACAGCAGGATCGCCTGAGAACCCAATCGCTCCGGATGAATCGATCTCGCGGGTCGTGAGTTTGCCCTCCTTCAGTTTTTGATCGAACTGCCCGTCGCGTCGCGTGTAAATTTCGCCGTTCTCGTCAAAGTAGTGATGCGTTCGATGCCTCCCCCAATCGTCAAACATCTCAAACGGCTCACCGAGCGGATTCATCTTGCGATGACATTTCCAGCAACGCTCGGCCCGAAGCGGTTCCATGCGTTCTCTGAGTGTCATGTGAGGATCGGTCGGCACAGCCGCGTCGACATCCGGCGGCACATCGCCAAGCACCCCGGCCAGCAATCGCTCATAAACCCAGATCCCACGATGAATTGGATCGTTATCCTCATTCAGCGAATACGCCGCCAACCACGCAGGATGCGTCAACAAACCCGCGCGTTGCTCCCTGGGCATCTCCAACGGCTGCTCCATCGGCCAGTCCCACTTTTGCTCCGCGATGCGATGACTGCTCGGCAAATTGTAAGGCTCAATATAAATCAGATCGGCGATGCCGCGCGATTTGGCCGTAAACGGAAAATTCGGATGAGGATACATTCCCTTCTCCAACGCCGTTTTATATTTAGCGACCGTTTTCTCCGCATCCTTCCGGGCATCTACCAACGCACGCTCGGCCTTTTCCGGCATATCCACAAAATTGAAATCCTTCTTTATCTGCGTCCGGCGTTTTTCAATTTGCGCATCGACATAACCCGAACCCGTGATTTCAGCGATTCTCTCTTCGTAATGCTCGCGGGCATATTCGTTGTCGCCCGGATGCGCGATAAAATACTCATTCGTCGTCAACAATTCGGCAATGACGTCTTTGTCCTCCTTCAACACATGTTCAATCAACATGCGCGCGTCGTGAATCAGCATCGCTGTATTCCATTGGGGTATCTTTTCCTCACGCCGCCGATCGTTATCCTTGAACACGTTTCCGGCGCGGTGGAATCCAAAAAACTCATCAAAGAAACGCATGATTCGCGGCAGATCCTTTCGATCCCAGTGTCCCGTGGTGAGTTGCTCCTTCAACAGCAGCTGAACAAGGCGAGCCACATCCTCTTTGGTTTTCAGTTCACCCTTTTTCAACGCTTCACGAATAGACTGATTGCGATCCGGCGTCTGATCCGTCAGCGCGAAGGTGAGCGCATGCGCCAACTCATCCGGCGACAAATGCCGACGCCCATGTTCATCCACATCGCCCAAGCCGAATTCCATCCGGTAGATCGACTCCGGACTCAGGAACATCGCTTTGATCGTCGTTTTGAGTCCGTCGAGATTGCCGCCGGTTTCGATGTTCTGTTTGAGAAACGTCAGATACTTTTCCCGCTCTTCTTCCGTCGGGTTGCGCCCGACCACCCGAAGATGCTCCCGTGTGACCAGCCCCCTTAGCGCCTGCTCCTCAGGCAACGGCTTATCGTCTGTGAAATCCTTGAACTCGCCGCGCCGTTCCCGGTCCGCCAGGAACGAATCGGCCACGATCATCGCCATCTGCACCGTACTCTGATCCGCCACCGACATCGCTGCGTAGTCGCGAATCCCGCGCTCAGAGGTCACATACGCGTATGGGCTTTTCGCCTTACCAAATCCCTTGTATGCAAAAATCTCCGGGCTGAAACGCCAGAGTCGCGCAGGCGAAAACGGCGGTGTTTTGATCTCTCCGGAAAACAGCTTCTCGTGATTCACCCAATTGCCATATTCGGGCGCGAGCAACTTTTTGCGATACGCCTCACCCGAACCCGCGATTAGCAGTTGCTGATCAATCCACTCGATGACTGCGTTGCGTTCCGAATCGGTTGGCTGCTCTTCTTCATCAGGCGGCGGCATATCTCCAGCCGTCAATTGCGCGAGAATCTCAAACCACAGATCGGAGGTCTCAGCATTTCCAAAGTCAAACGGCGCCTTGTGGAGAGTCAGCTTGCCCTTCTGCTTTTCCTCCCCATGACAGCGGATGCAATGGGATTCCAAGAAATGGCTTACATGATCAGATTCAGCGCCGTTTGACGGCATCGTGAAGCCGAACGACAAGGACAGCACAAAAAAGATGAGAACTCGAACCAACATTAAAAAACAGGCTAACAAGCCCTCGCTGTTCCACAATTGGGGATTGCGTTTAATTGCGTCCCCCAATGCGATGTCTTCTCGGTAATTCGATAACTTGAGGCAAGTAAGAATCAGCTCTCGAGTCGGAGACGGGCGATACGCATTCCGGAAAATGTTGACCGTGCCCATTGATCTGTTTCGTCACCGACGCATCGATTTCGGGGCCGTGAAAGCTAACCTCCATCGCCTCCTGTTCGGATCGGGAAATTTTCATTTTCCCTGCTTCACTCCGCCATCCGGCAACGGAATCTTTGACCGTGCTCAGGATCTGGTTTGCCTCGCTCTCATCGAGCCAAAAATTCGGAGGGACTTCAAGAGCCAGATCGAAACTGAGTGAGTTATCCGTCTCAGAAATGTTTAAATTCAATCCCCTTCCATCCCGATCCGGATTGATGTCGTGGGCGGGCGACAGCTTCCACCCGTGCAGTGTGAGAAGAAATCCATGGTTCCTCAGATGGTCATCCGTGTTGTGAATCGCGATCGAAAACACAATTCGCCGCCACAGTTCTTTCAAATCAGCATCAGGTTCAGGCCCTTGCTGGATGATCAATTCAACGAGATCGAGATAATTCACCCCGGTAACATGATCATCGCCGTCGTTCTGCCCCAGAAGCGTCATCGCCGAAGCAAAGTGAATGCGTTTTTCTCCATTTGTTCCCACTTCACGATCAAATCTCCGGGTCATGTAGGTGCCCTGTTTTCTACCGAACTGCTCCAACCGCGCCTCGGGCACGGCAAGGCCCGCGGCGACAGCCAGCTGATGCGCCACCATTTCCCACGCGCCCATGTCACGTTCATCGTTCCGCCCCGGTAACTTAGCAATCCAGAGATCGCCCGCCTCATCTCGCACACCGGCTTTGGGGCGAGCCCCACCGAGAGAAGAT
>ERZ887942.261-NODE-261-length-44406-cov-13.616762_pt1 | contig 44406 bp, 48 predicted proteins | sample MGYA00521099_ERZ887942 | MGnify/ENA primary metagenome ERZ887942 (study PRJEB32303, sample SAMEA104408605) | aquatic metagenome | biome: Brackish water; feature: Pelagic; material: water | place: Baltic Sea | collected 2014-06-07T06:48:00 | depth 16,251 m ... | reverse complement strand
AACGATGTCTAAGACTCCTCATCACATCAACAGTCCGAGGCTAGATAGACTAGGGGAAACAATCCAACATGTGCTTGGGCAAAGGTCGATTCTTTGGTCAAACAATTCTAAATATTGGGGATGTAAAGGCAGAAATCCATATGGCTATTACCGAATTACAAACGAATTAGTGGTGATGTGCCAGGGGTTTCACAATGGTGATCTTGATGAATTAATTGACACGCTAAAGCATGAGGGATGGCATGCAGTTCAACACCGTTGTCGCAATGGAGTGCCTTATCTTGATGATCAGCAAATCGCAGCACGCTTACCACAACGTGATGCAATCAACGTCCATAACTATCACCCAAAGCAAAGACGACTAGAGAGCGAGGCAAGAGTGATGGCAAAGATCGATGATGCACAGTGGATTCAATTAGTCAAAAATGAATGCAAGGGGAAAGAGAAAAAGCCATACAAGCCAGATCTAGGCTTTACCTACTCAATATTTTAAAGAATAAATGTACCGAACCAAACCAATAGAACCAGTGTTGATACAACAGGAGCAAATTGACGAATACCTATAGGAACATCGAGGTACTCGAATCAACGATCTGTTCGCTGAAGAGCCGGATGGTCACAATTTTATTGAGCCCCTCGTGAGCACAGCTCGGGCAAATAGCAGTTTTGACCCGTCTGAACTGCGGAGGTAGCGGGACACGCATTGAGCAGATGCGGCAGGGCAGTTCATTTCTCATCACAAAAACATTCACTTTCAAATGAACCTTGAAATCCACATTCCTTCCATAAGGTCGTCGTCAAGATCACAGTGCTGACGCACGAACTCCTCAGCCTCACTCTTAGACGGCTCGATCTCCAGCCGCCTGTTCGCCAGCATCAACAGGTTCGAAGCCAAGTGGCTAACAAGAGAGTCTCTCGATTCTGCATAGCCCTCCGCGTTACTGGGTGCAGCTCCAGTTTCGTATTCCAGTTTGATGTGAAACCTCAGGTTTCTGTCAAAAACAAGCTCTGAAGCTTCACGCCAAGCCTTGGTGCTTTTGCTAGCGACACGTCTCTTTCGGAACTCAGCAATCAAGTAGGCAAGAAATCCTGAGACAACAAGGCAAGCAAGCGCACTCATCAGATCCCAGTACCACCACCAATGTGATGAGCTTCAGTATTGAAGGACTGCTCGAGGTGCTCGACAGAGCGCTCAAATACATCCTTTCGTCGCTGCAGGTTCAGCTCTTGCTCATGCGTTGCGCCATCCATTTGTTGTTGTCCACCGTTCATCATTTCCGTATAGGTAAGAGACCTGGGCTTGCTCGGCTTTTTGGGTTCGGTCAAGTGTTTCGTCTCAGAGATGAAGGCAGAAATGGCTCACCTTCTTGTTATTCGTACGTACTTGAGCACAACGGGGATAGTTTGTGGCTTTGGCCGTTTTGGCCTTGCCAATTTCATCTGGGATGAAACTGGAGCCCCACAAGACTCGCAGTTCCAGGTTCTAGGCATCCATCAAAAAGTGATGAAATCCGACAGATGAGCAGCAGCTCATCTGTCGGTCAGAACGTTGGAGACATCCGGCGGGTGAGATTACGCAGCTTGCGCAGCGACTTCAATTCCACCTGGCGGACGCGTTCACGGGAAACATCGAGCAAACGGCCAATTTGAGCCAAGGTGTGGCGCTCGTTGCCGTTTAATCCAAAACGGAGCGTGAGCACGTGTTGCTCTTGCTCACTGAGATGACTCAACCAGCGGCCGAGTTGTTCATGGTGAATGCGCTGCTCAACCTTGTCGAGTGGTTCTTCCGCAGAAGAATCAGCAATCAAATCACCAAGGAAGCTGCGACCATCCTCTCCATTCACGGGAGCATCAAGACTGCTGGTGGTGAGCGCTTGGCGCAGCAAGGAGTCGAGCTCCTCAACAGGCATGTCCAGCGCCTCCGAAATCTCGAGACGACTCGGCATCGCTCCGAGCTTGTGAGCTAAATCCAAACTCACCTTGCGGATCGTGGTGAGACGCTCGCTCAAGTGCACCGGGAGGCGAATGGTGCGTGACTGACAAGCGATTGCCCGCGTCATGCTCTGGCGAATCCACCAGAAGGCGTAGGTCGAAAACTTATAGCCGCGGGTTGGGTCAAATTTCTCAACAGCCCGTTCCAAGCCCAGCGATCCCTCCTGGATGAGATCGAGAAGCTCAAGGCCTTTGCCTTGATATTTCTTCGCGACGCTCACCACAAGACGAAGGTTGGCCTTCATCATCCTCTGCTTCGCACGCTGACCAACGCGAATCAAGCGTCGATCCTTGGAACTGAACTCCTCGCTGTCAGCAGAGACCGAGCCGTCCTGCGTGAGCTCCATGAACTTCTGAACCTGATTTCCAAGCTCAATTTCTTCAGCAGCGGTCAGTAGTGGTATTCGGCCAATCGTCGAGAGGTACCAACTAATTGGGTCACTGCTTCTGCGTCTCTGGGTCTCGGAGGTCCGAGCTGTTGAGGAAACCATGTCAACTCGTCTCTTGGGCGTGGAGAGACTTTCCTATGAAAAAACGATAAACCCAAATGTTTTCAGAAACCCTCCATATTCGTGAAAGGAAAACGACACATTTGCGCGTTTTGAATTGTGTGCATTTTCAAACTTCATCAATTTTTTAATTATTAATTCGCGCAAATCTGACGGGTGAGCGCAGCAAGGGTTTGGCCAATCTCACTGGCACTCGTGGCTTCTTCACTGGTTTGTGACGCCTCAGCATGGAGCAAAGCGGCGCTGGCAAGGACTGTTCCCCGCGGCTCCTCTCCGCAAGCCCAGCAGCGCGCACCCCAGCCAACAGCAAATCCAGCCAACAGATCGCCCAGGCCTGTGCGAGCCACCTGCACCGAGGTGTCAACAAGTTGATGCACCACCCCATTCGGATCGGCAATCACCGAATGAGCCCCCTTAAGCAAGACAACGGCTCCGCTTTCTGCCGCAGCCGATTGCGCGCTCTCCAGCGGCTCCAGCCTGCTGAAGTCAGGGAAAAGCCTTGCAAATTCGCTGGGATGCGGGGTGATCCAGGTTGGGAACTCACGCTCACAAAGCCAGCGCCAGCCGTGCTTCGAGGCGGCCAAGGCATTGAGCCCATCGGCATCGAGCACGAGCAGCCCCTCGAACGACAGCAAGGGCTCTGCCCAGGCATCCCACTGCCCGTCTAACGCACCAATCCCAGGCCCCAGCAACAGCGCATCCAAGCGGGAGAGATCGGCATCAGCCAGCCATGGCCCCCAGGCCAATCCCCCCGAGGCGGTGGCTGGCAATCCCGCCGAGCGCACCAACTCAGGAATCCATTGCCAGATGGCATCAGCAACGGCCTCAGGCAAGGCCGCTCTCAAACTTCCCACCCCACTGGCCATGGCCCCTTGTGCCGCCAGGAGTGCTGCGCCGCGATAGCGCTCGCTTCCTGCCACCAACAGCACACGGCCGCGCTGATATTTCATCGCCGTTGGCGCATCTTGGGGAACCGGCAGGGTTGCCAGATCCTTTGCCATCACCCGCAGCACAGCCGCTGGCCTCAGTTGCTCGATCAACTGGGGGGGAACACCCGGATCCAAGCGATGCACCCGCCCCACGTTGGCCAGAGCTGCGTCCTGAACCAACCCCCGTTTCACCAGGCCCACGCACAACGTGTCGGAGGCCACCGCCCCTCCGCCTGCCTCGACCCGGCCGTGGTTGGAATGCATCCCTGCAGGCACATCCAAGCTGATCAGCCGGCCGGGCTGAACACGCTCGCGTTCGCTGAGCAACAACGCCAATCCTTCCGGTAGTGGACGGTGTTGTCCCAAGCCAAACAGAGCCTCCACCCAGAGACCTGAATCCCTTGGATCCGGATCGGTCTTCAAAACTGATGTGCCAAGCCACTCGAGATGATGCCAATGCGTTTGGGTGAGTGCTTGACGAAGCGGCAGCGGCGCCCACAGCCTGACCTCCACTCCGGCATGCAGCAGACGCCGGGCCACCACCAACCCATCACCACCGTTGTGGCCTGGTCCCACCAACACCAATACGCCCTGCTCCAAACGCTTTGGCCTCTGAAGACACCACTCAGCCATCGCTTGGCCAACGGCCTCCATCAAGGCTGCAACGGGCAAACCACTGCCCAGCCATTCCTGCTCCAAGGCCAACATTTGTTCGGCACTGACTAGCCAGTGCTCCGCATCTAGGGGAGGCCAGACCAAGCCAAAAACAGACGGGGCCCTCACTATGGAGTGATACAGCGATGCCCGCCCATGTCGGCCGAGGCCATGATGAGCACCCTCACAGCAACCCCAGCCGGTGCCGAGGCCCTGGAGCGATTGCGCCAATGGCCTGGAGAGCATCGTGTGGCCGTCGGCCTTTCCGGCGGGGTAGACAGCTCACTCACCGCAGCATTGATGGTGGAAGCCGGCTGGGAGGTGGAGGGCCTCACGCTCTGGCTGATGAGCGGGAAAGGAGCATGCTGCGCCGAAGGCTTGGTGGATGCTGCCGGAATCTGTGAACAACTCGGGGTGCCCCACCACGTGGTGGATTCAAGGGATACGTTCGTTCGCGAAATCGTTCAAGGCTTGGTGGATGGCTACCGGGCTGGCATCACACCCCTGCCCTGTTCGAAATGCAACCGGGCTGTGAAATTCGGGCCGATGCTCGCCTGGGCCGAACGGGAACGCAATCTTCCCAGGATCGCCACAGGTCATTACGCCCGCATCCGTCTGGACCAGGAAAACGGCCGCTGGAAGCTGTTGCGAGGTCTCGACAGCCGCAAAGACCAGAGTTATTTCCTCTATGACCTGCCCCAGGAGGTCTTGGCGCGCGTGGTCTTTCCACTCGGTGAACTCACCAAGGCCGACACCCGCCTTGAAGCCGGGCGCCACGGATTACGCACCGCCGACAAGCCAGAAAGCCAAGACCTTTGCCTGGCCGATCACCACGGCTCCATGCGCGCGTTCCTTGATGCCTACCTTCCGCCACGGGACGGCGAAATCGTGCTGCAAGACGGAACGGTGGTCGGACAGCACGACGGCATAGAACACTTCACCATTGGTCAGCGCAAAGGCTTAGGAATTGCCTGGAGTGAGCCGCTGCATGTGGTGAAACTCGATGCTGCCATGAACCAGGTGGTGGTCGCCACGAGGGCAGAAGCTGGCCGCACAGGCTGCGAGGTTGGCGCTGTGAACTGGGTCTCGATCGCCGCACCCCCACTCGGCTCAGCCATGGAGGTGGAGGTGCAAGTGCGCTACCGCAGCGAACCCGTGCGTGCCCATCTCACCTGCATCGAAGCCAATGCTGAAGATCAAGCCGGAGATCGCCCTCATCGCTGCAAGCTCACCTTCCAAGAGCCACAGTTTTCGATCACGCCTGGTCAAGGGGCGGTGTTTTACGACGGCGAGGCCGTGCTGGGCGGGGGCCTGATCGACTCGCCGATTTGATCAACATCAGCGACGAGGCTCCGATGATCAACAGCAGGGGCGCCTCTCCCCAGCGCACATATCCCGTCAAACCCTTTTGGGGTTGAAATGGCACCACCAACAGGCCTGGATCAAACGACGCCAAGCGCTGAGCAACCTGCCCATTCGCTCGGATCATGGCCGTTGGACCGGTATTCGCTGTTGATAACAGCGGTCTGGCCGTTTCCAGACTGCGCAGCTGAGCCAAAGCCAAATACTGCTGCTGCAGGAGGCGGGGATAGGGGTCAAGGTTGGCTGCAGCAAGGATCCACTCCGCCCCATCAGCCACGGCGCGAGCTAAGGCCGCTCCATTGCTGATCTCGTAGCAGATGGCAACGGCAGCGGGTGGACCGCCCCAACGCCACAGCCTGGATGGCTCTCCAGCCTCCAGGCCGCCGATGGCCGAAAGGCCGCTGAGGCCTGGCCAGGACGGAACCCACTCCCCCAATGGAACCAGTCGATGCTTATCAATCGAGACCACCGGAGTGGTGCCTCCAGCCTCCACCAAAACCATGGCGCTGTGCTGACGTCCCCGCGACCAGCGAAACCCCCCGCTCATCAATGGAATCGGAGCCGGTGCGCTGAGGGAATCGTTGAGCGGCAATGTGCCTTCTGGTGCCATCAGCCAGTCCGCAGCAGCGGCATCAGCCTCTTGAAGCGCAGCTTGTAGGCGTCCGGGCAGATCCCGTTGGCGTTGCGCAGAAAATTTTTCACGGGTGGGAATGGCGGGTTGCCAGAGACCAACGCTGTATTCCGACAGATCGGCTTGCCCTCCAATTGTTGGAGGGGTCTGCAGCAGCCGGGCCCCCACCCCGTGAACAACAACAAGGCTCAGCAGGCCGCCAGCGAGCAGTCCAGGCCAACCCGAGTCTCTCCGAGACATCGTGAGCAAACGCCACAGCCACCAGCCGAGCAACAGTTGCAGAGCAGCCAGTCCGCCCTCACCGATCCAGCGACTCAACGCAGCGAGGGGTGGATCGGCCGGAAGCACACTGCCACCGACGCCAATCCAAAACACAGGGCTTTGCGATAGGGCCACTTCCGCCAACCCCCAAACAGCCGCAGCCAGCACGGCATGGCTCAAGCTTCCCCGCAAGGGCAGGCGGTTCACAAGACCACTCCAACAGGCCAGCAACAGGGCGGCCAGCAGGGCACAGGCCAACCAGATCCCAGCAGCCACTGGCAGGCTGAGCCAGGCGGGAACACCGATCCACATCAAGGGATGCAACGCCAGCAACCAGCGATGGCTCACGAGGACGGCCACTCCACCCCAGAGCGCGGAGGCCAGAGAACTAGGAGACGCGGCCCAGAGCAGCGCCAGAGCCGGCACCATCCACCAAGGGCCCGACATCGTCAGGGCAACGCCTGCCAACAGTCCCCCCAGCAGCCCCTGCAGAAGCACCAGGGATCGGTCATTTCCCATGGTCAGTGGCAGGAGATCAAGCCATCCTGAATCCAGACGCGCCCGTATGGCTATGGATACCGGTAATCCCCTGCAACAGCTTCTTCTTCGAGGACTCGGCACCACAACGCTTGTTGCCGATCGGCTGCGTTACGTCACCCAGGAATGGGTAAGCAGCGGCCGCCTTGATTCAACCCATGCCTCGGCCCTTGTGGACGATGTGCTCAAGGCTTTGCGCGGCGAAACACCAGAACTCGAGCAGCAGATGGGCCGCAACCTCGAACGCAATCGCGACAACATCATTCAGGACCTCGGTTTGGCCAGTCAGCGAGAACTGGATGAGCTGCGCGGAAGAATCGATCGCCTTGAGCAGCAGTTACGCCAGAAAGAGCGCGAGGAATGAACTGCCAGAATTGGATTGAATCGAGCAGAAATTTGTGCGCGAGATCTTGATCAGCACCGCTGTGTTTGTGTCCTGTCTGATGGTGGCGTTCATCAGCCAATTGGTGTCGCCCTCCACGGTGATTGCCGCAACGCCATCCACCATGGCCAGCAGCAATGCGACGACTGTCCAAGAGGCTGTCGTTCAGGCCGTGGCCAATCCCATGGAACTCGACCCCGACAACCCCAATCCCACTTTGTTTGCGATGGCTGCCGATACCAAGCTGGCTGACGCCTCAGCCCTCGGCGGTCCGATGGAAGCAGAGAAACCTCAGGTCACCGCGAGTGGCCTAAAAATCACCGATCTCGTTGTGGGCACTGGTGACGTAGCCAGCTCTGGACAGAACGTGGTGGTGAACTACCGCGGCACCCTCGAAGACGGCACGCAATTTGATGCCAGCTATGACCGTGGCACCCCGTTTGAATTTCCGCTTGGGGCCGGTCGGGTGATCAAGGGTTGGGATGAAGGCGTGCAAGGCATGAAAGTGGGCGGAAAGCGCAAGCTGGTGATCCCCCCTGACCTCGGCTACGGCAAGCGTGGTGCAGGCCGCGTGATCCCTCCAAACGCAACCCTGATTTTTGAAGTGGAACTACTAGACATCAAAAAGTGATCCCTAAGAAGGTCATCCATAGGTAGGCTTGTCAAACCGAAAATTCTGTTTCAAACCCGATGCTTCGCTCGGCTCTATCAGCGATCGTTCGCTCCTTGCCCGCTTCCACCGTTGAAGCCCACTGCGACGGACCCTGCGGTGTGTATGACCCTGCTTCAGCTCGTGTTCACGCTGAAGCAGTGCTCGCGATGACCAAGAAGCTCAAGGCGCTTGAGGCTCCTGCTTCTGCTGGAGATCACCACGCTGCTCTCAACACCTTTGCTCGCTTCGTTGCGGTCAAGGAAGATGAAGCCCAAAAGACCAAGAAAGAACTCTTGATCCTCTGGACCGACTACTTCAAGCCCGAGCACCTGGCCACGTTCCCCGATCTCCACGACACCTTCTGGAAAGCGGCGAAACTTTGCAGCGCCTGCAAGGTGCACATCGACCAAGGCAAAGCGGAAGAGCTTCTCGCTGCTGTTGAGAAAATCCACGGCATGTTCTGGCAGTCCAAGGGCCGCAGTGATGCCTGGGTCACCGCCTCCTGAGTCAGGTTCTGAGCTCTTCATCAGGATCTCAACCATCTCTTGCAGCAGTGGGTCTTCTCGACCTACTGCTGTTTTTTTGTGGCCGGCGACGCGTCATGCAAGTGAAGGGGTATTCGATGTGGCCAACGCTGAAACCCAAGGACCGCGTCATCGTGCGGCCCCTCAATCAACACTCTGAGCTCCCCGCCATCGGATCCATCATCGTTTGCATCCATCCCCAACAGCCTTCACTCCGGGTGATCAAACGGCTGAGCTCTGTCGCTGACAATCAGATCACCATCCTCGGTGACTGCCCAGATGCCAGCACAGACAGCCGGCAATGGGGAAGCATTTCGCAGAGCTGCTTAATCGGAGAAGTTGTGGCCCTCGCCTCAACGCCGCTAAAACAAGGCAGCTGATGTTTTCTGGAGCCAGATCGCTCCTGTCACGATCGACAATCCACCGGTACAGCCCACTAACAGCGGCAGGAAACGAGCGCTGCTGCGCATCGTGAGCATGGAGAGGGTGCTCACCACGGCGAGCATCGCGCCCATTGACCCGCACAAATAAGCAACCAAATACAAAACGGCACCATGAACCGGCAGCGCAAGCGCTGGGATCACGGCCAACAAATGCCCGGCACCAGCCAAGCCATGGAGCAAGCCAAGGCCCGATGCCGCATGCGCATGGCGGCGATGGTTGCTTTGCCCGCGAAGATGCAGATGGAGATGGCGATGCAAGGCCGAACCATCGTGGTGATGGTCATGGGTATGCAACTCCAAGCCAAACGCGGTTCGAATGGCGAGAGCGCCAATCACAAGCAACGACACCCCCACTAAAAATTCAGCCCATGCCGACATGCTTTCGGCGTGGATCAGATCTTTAAAAAAGATCGCAACAACACCGAGCAACACCACCCCAAGCGAGTGGCCGCCGCCCCAAGCCATTCCTGACTTCACGGCCTGCAACGGTCGCCTTAGGGAAAAGGGGGCCATCGCGACCAAATGATCAGCACCCCCAACAACGTGCACAGCACCTGCCGCGAAGCCCGTCAGAACACTGATCAGCAAGTCGCGATCCCAAGATTCAGCAATTCTGCCGGACAGAGATCGAGGCCATCCGATTCACAGCTTGTTGATGCTGATCCCAGCGTCACAACCTCCCTCTCAACCATGGATCAATGCTTGGAGTGCTGCCTCTACATCCGCTTGCCGCATCAGGGCTTCTCCCACCAAAACAGCCTGTGCTCCAGCGGCTTGAACCCGATCGAGATCAGCGCGATGGAACAGTCCCGATTCGCTCACCAAAAGAATCTGCTGCTCCGCCAATGGCTCAGCGAACTGAGCCGTGAGCGTTTCGGTTGTTGCTAAATCCGTTTCAAAGCTGGTGAGATCGCGATTGTTGATGCCGATCAAAGGGAATCCACCGAGGGCCAACACCCGCTGCAACTCTTCAGCGTCATGCACCTCCACCAACACCGTGAGACCTAGGGCTGCAGCCACCTTGGCGAAATAGGCCAGATCTTGGTCTGTGAGGATCGCCGCAATCAAAAGAGCGGCATCGGCTCCAGCCGCCCGCGCCTGATACAGCTGATAAGGGCTAAGGATGAAGTCCTTACAAAGCAGTGGAAGATCCACGGCTTCGCGCACCTCGATCAACACATTGAAACCACCCTGAAAAAAGGCTTTATCGGTGAGCACCGAAAGACAGCTCGCCCCACCTGACGCATAAGCCTTCGCAATCGCGACTGGATCAAAATCCTCTCGAATGACACCTTTGCTGGGACTCGCTTTCTTCACCTCAGCAATCACAGCAGGCCTCACCGCTGCAGTGCTTAACGCGGCCAGAAAATCACGAGCTGGAGGCAAGTCGGCCACCTTGCGGCGCAACTGCTCCAAGGGCATGCGCTCTCGGGCAATAGCAATCTCTCGATCTTTCTCCCAAACGATTTTTTCCAGGATGTTGCGAGGTTCGCCGTCCTGATCAGGGACGGCATACTCCAAATGCGCAACTTGCACCTTGGGATTGGGCGGACGACGACGGATCTCCATGACTCAGCCCCCCACCGCTGAAGCCGCCTGCTTATAGGCCACTTCCACCACTTCACTGAGCGTTGGATGCGTGTGCACCTCATTGGCGAGTTGGGTCACGCTTTGACGACGAGACACCGCATTCGCAATCTCCTGGATCAGATCAGCGGCATGCAAACCGAAGATGTGGGCCCCAAGGACCTCCCCACTGGTTTTGTTGAACAACAACTTCATCACGCCATCACTTTCCAATTCAGCAAGCGCTTTGGAATTGGCTTTGAAATAGCTGCGTACGGTACCCAGCTCAAAACCTTCCTCTCCTGCGAGCTCCTTGGCATCGGCTTCCGATAAGCCCACAGAGCTGATCTCTGGATGCGTAAAGGTGGCAGCAGGAATGCTGCGGTAATCAATTTGACGCGGATGACCAAGGATGTTGTCGACAGCGACCGAACCCTGAGCCGCGGCCATGTGAGCGAGCATCAACTTGCCGGTGACGTCTCCAACAGCCCAGAGATTGGGCTGAGGAACACCATTCACCAAGACGCGCATGTTGTCGTCCACGGGAATGAAGCCACGATTGGTCTCCACTCCCACAGACTCGAGATTGAGATGCTTGCTGCTGGGCACACGGCCGGTTGCCACAAGCACCGCATCTACTTCCAAGGTCTCAACTGGCTCTCTGGTCTTCATATCAACCAGCTCAATTTGCACCGGTGATCCGGGTTGAATCGATTTGGCCAACACTCCAGAACGCGCATCGATATCACGGCCATCGATCAATTTGCGCGCTGCCAGCTTGGCGATATCGGGATCAAAGGTGGGCATCACCCGATCCAAGGCCTCAATCATCGTGACTTCACAGCCCAAAGCCGTATAGACATCCGCAAATTCCAGGCCGATATAACCGCTGCCGATAATGGCAATCCAACGCGGCAGCCATTCCAAATTGACCGCTTCATCACTAGTGAACACACTGCGCCCATCGGTTTCGATGCCCGGGGGAACAAAGGGATCAGAGCCCGTGGCCAAGATCACATCCCGTGCGGTTAAGACCCGGTCCACTCCGCTGAGCTCACGCACCCCAACGCGTTGAGGCCCCTCAAGCCGACCTTGACCGCGAAGGATGGTGACCCCTGCCCGCTCCAAGGTTTTGGTGAGATTGGCCCGAATCGTGGCCACCAGTTGATTGGCGTGATCAGCAATCTTCTTGCGCTCAAAGCGCACAGGAGCCGCATGAATTCCAAACCCCGCGAGATGCTCTGCATCAGCCAGCTCGCGCACGCGGCCACTGGCAGCCAATAAGGCTTTGGAGGGGACACAGCCACGATTAACGCAGGTGCCTCCCATGTCGCGGGATTCAAGGACGGCCACCTTGAGGCCATGATCGGCTGCATGTTTGGCTGCATCAAAGCCGCCATATCCGGCGCCAATGACAATCACATCGAAGTCGAAACTGGCGTCGCTCACCCGATCTTCTGCGTTGAAGACGTCATTCTCGCCCGTCGCCTCTCCAAAAGCAGAGGGACCGCAGCAGCAGCCACATTCAGAGATTCCACAGCAGAGCTATGCGGAAGGGTCACACCATGGGAGCAGCAGGCCTGCAACAACGGGTCTAGACCGGCTCCTTCATTCCCAAGCAGGAGCACCGTGGGCAGGGTCCAGTCCAGCTCCCAGTAGGGCTGAATGCTCAAATCTGCCGCTGCATCTGGCACCAACGTGGCCACAATTTGAAGCCCAGACTCGCGGGCTTGCCTGAGTCGTTCTGCGAGTTGAACAACCCCTTCCGCTGGATCAGGACCAAAGCGCTCGACCGGCAGGTTCAAGATCGCTCCAGCCGACGATCGCACCACCTTTGGCGCCAACGGATCAGCACCGGATGCGCACCAAACCTGCTGAATGTCAGCGGCCCGAGCGGTGCGAAGCAAGGTACCAAGGTTGCCTGGATCCTGAATGCGATCCAGCGCCAGAACAAAGTCGGGAGCCGGAACCGCTGTAGGCAAGCAAGACAACGGCAGCAAGCAGGCAACACCATCGGGCTGAACCGTTGTTAATCCGGCTTGCAACGCTTCAGCACTCATCCTCTGCACACGCACGGAGCCGGGCAAGGAGCGAATCAAGCCAGCATGCGCCTGCAACCAAGCAGGAGTTGCAACAACATCAAAGGCAACTGATTCATGCCAAACACGGTGCTGGAGTTCTTGAAGTTGATGTGTTCCCTCCAGAAGAACAACACCATGCTCGTCTCGGCCTGCACGGGATGACAACGAACGCAGTCGTCGTACAAGAGGATTACGACGACTGGTGATCAGCTCGTCTGACTGATCTGCCAACGACACCGAATCAGAAGCTCGAGTGCTTACGCACCTTCATGCCGTCGTGAAGCTTGAGATCCTGACCTTCGAGATCAATGCCTTGAACCGCAGCGATTTCACCTTTGATGCCTTCAGCCGCCAAGTTCTCAATCAACTTTTTAATCACTTGATCTTCCACCGTGGATTGATCAATTGAATCCGGTGTCAAAAATTCGAGAAACTTGCCAACTTTGGAAGCCACTACCTCCGATGAGTTGGAGATCTTGAGCACAATCATGAAGGAGTTGGGAGTCCTGACCCGGTCACGTTAATGCGGTTAGGGAGACTTGAACTCCCACGTCCGAAGACACATGTACCTGAAACATGCGCGTCTACCAATTCCGCCACAACCGCTGGCGTCACAAACGTGACCTGATGACCATACGACATCAGCTTTGGAGTGACAGACACGATCTGAACCCAACAGAACCAGTTTGAGCGCCGGCCGTCTAGACGGTCTCATCCTTGATGGTCAATATGGTCCTGAATTAAGTAACCACGGGCATGACGGTAGCGGCTCTTGCGTCTCAAGACATTCTCAAGCCGCACCTCGAGATTGATGGTGGAGAGAAGTTGAGCGGAGAGCTCCGCGTGAGTGGCGCGAAAAATTCAGCGCTCGTGCTGATGACGGCCTCCCTTCTGACCGAAGACCCTCTCACCCTCCGCAACGTCCCCCCCCTCACGGATATCGGCGGGATGACAGAAATCCTGTCTTCCTTGGGCGTCAAGGTTCAACGCAGCGGCGAGGTGGTGCGCCTCCATGCCGATCAGATGACAGGAGCAGAGCCTCCATACGAATTAGTGAATGGCCTGCGCGCCAGCTTTTTTGCGATTGGCCCGCTTCTCGCCCGTATGGGCCACGCACGAGTGCCCCTCCCCGGTGGATGCCGCATTGGTGCGCGTCCGGTGGTGGAACACATCCGTGGATTGAAGGCGCTCGGAGCTGTTGTGAATGTGGAGCACGGCATCATTGCCGCTTCGATCCCAGGCAGGGAGCAACGTCTCAAAGGTGCAGAGATCGTTCTGGATTGCCCCAGTGTGGGCGCCACAGAAACCATCTTGATGGCAGCAGCCTTGGCGCGAGGCACCAGCGTGATTTCAAATGCAGCCCAGGAGCCAGAGGTTCAGGATCTCGCCAACTTGTTGATTGCCATGGGCGCAAACATCAGCGGTGCTGGCGGACCCACCATCACCGTGGAAGGTGTGGACCAACTCAAGGGTTGCGATTACACGGTGATTCCCGACCGCATTGAGGCCGGCACCTTCCTCCTTGCTGCTGCCATCACCCGCTCAAAGCTAAGAGTGGCTCCCGTGATCCCTGAACATCTCAGTGCCGTTCTGCAGAAACTGCGCGACTGCGGCTGCAAACTTGATATCGATCAAGAAGGGATCACGATCACTCCCGGTGAGATCCGGGGCATCGACATCACCACCCAACCATTCCCTGGTTTTCCTACCGATCTGCAAGCACCGTTCATGGCCTTACTGGCTACGGCACAAGGAACGAGTGTGATTACGGAGAAGATCTACGAAAACCGGATGCAGCATGTCGCAGAGCTGCAGCGCATGGGAGCCTCCATCAGGGTTCAAAGCAACACTGCTGTTGTGGAAGGCGTATCCGCACTCAGCGGGGCTCCAGTCAATGGAACCGATCTCAGAGCCTCAGCCGCCATGGTGTTGGCAGCACTGGTGGCAACAGGGAAGTCACAAGTGAGCGGCCTCGACCACCTCGACCGTGGCTACGCCGATATCGAAGCGAAGCTTGGCCGTTCTGGAGCCAAATTGATCAGGCGCACACCCTGAGAGAGTCTCAGACTCGAAACGTGTAGGGTAATTAAAGAGCCCTCAATCCATTGATGGGCCTTATGCGTCTAGAGACGTGAACGAGCAGGTGTGGCGGAATTGGTAGACGCACCGCACTCAAAATGCGGCGGGGAAACCCTTGTCGGTTCAAGTCCGACCACCTGTATGACCGAATCGGGATGATCCCACCCATTGAATGGGCAAATCAATGGGCTGTTTTTTGATGCGTGACCCACTCCATTCAGGGCGGTCAGCTTCAATGGAACAACGAAAGCCACTGGTTCACAGTCGGGCGAAATGGTAGACACATCCCCAAAAGCCACTGGCATCACTGAGCCACCCCCCACTGCTGTAATGGGGACCTACAACCGTTACCCGCTCACCCTGGTGCGTGGGAAAGGTTGCTGGGTCCGTGACCACAAAGGCCATCGCTACCTCGATGCCGTGGCTGGGATTGCCACTTGCACCCTCGGCCATAGCAACCCCGCACTGCGGCGTGCGCTGAAGGATCAGCTCAGCCGCCTCCAGCACGTCTCCAATCTTTATGAGATTCCTGAGCAGGAAGAGCTAGCCCGTTGGCTCGTGAACAACAGCTGCGCAGACAGTGTGTTCTTTTGCAATTCTGGTGCGGAAGCCAATGAAGCGGCCATCAAATTGGCCCGCAAGCATGGCCATCAACGCCGGGGAATTGAACGGCCCGTGATCTTGACGGCGGCCGCAAGCTTCCATGGCCGCACGCTTGCAGCGGTGAGTGCCACAGGACAACCCCGTTATCACGTGGGATTTGAGCCGATGGTGGAGGGGTTTGAGACCTTCACTTACAACGACATCCAGAGTTTTGAACAGCTTTTAAACCGCCTAGAGGCCCATGGCCCTCGGGTTTGCGCTGTCCTGATCGAGCCGCTCCAAGGCGAGGGCGGTGTGAATCCAGGTGATCCCGAGGTGTTCCGTGCGATGCGTCGCCACTGTGATGAACGCAACATTCTCTTGATCTTTGACGAAGTTCAAGTGGGAATGGGTCGCAGCGGCAAGCTCTGGGGCTACGAGCAACTGGATGTCAAACCCGATGTGATCACCTTGGCGAAAGGCCTTGGTGGTGGCCATGCGATCGGTGCCCTGCTAACCACCGAGCACGCCGACCTGTTCACACCTGGAGATCACGCCAGCACGTTTGGTGGCAACCCCTTTGCTTGTCGCGCTGGTCTGACCGTCGCCCGAGAATTGGAACGGAAACAGCTGCTCCGCAACGTTTCAGAACGGGGTGCGCAATTAAGAGCTGGACTCAACCAACTCATACAACGCTTCCCTCAACAACTCGAGAATGCCCGCGGTTGGGGCTTACTGCAGGGTTTGGTCCTACGAGAGGACTGCAATCTCAATGCTGCTGATGTTGTGAAAGCGGCCTTAGCGCAAAAACTCTTGCTCGTTCCTGCCGGAGCCAAGGTGGTGCGGATGGTTCCCCCCTTAGTGATCGATCGCCGAGAGGTGAACGAGCTGCTCTCCCGCCTGGAACGGACGCTGGAACTGCTGAACACGTGACCCGCTCCAAGCTGGATCCCCTTGATGAGTTGGCGGATCTGCTCTCTCCCTTTGAGCAGCGGGGAATGGATTTATCGCTTGAGCGGATGCAGGCAGCTCTTGCCGCTCTAGCCAACCCCTGCGCTGGTGTTCCCGCCGTGCAGGTGGTCGGAACCAATGGCAAAGGCTCGATCGCCTGCATGATTCACAGCGGGCTGACGGCAGCAGGTCTGCGCTCTGGCCTCACCACGTCTCCGCATCTCACGAGTTGGTGTGAACGGATTTGCGTGAATCAGCAGCAGATTGAGCTGGCTCAACTACGCCAACGTTTAAAACAGCTCCAACCCGTGGCAAGGCATCACAACCTGACCCCGTTCGAGCAGCTGATCACGGCAGCCCTTGTTCATTTTGAAGCCAACGCCCTGGATTGGCTCGTTTTAGAAGCAGGTCTTGGAGGGCGGCTGGATGCCACAACAGCCCATCCCAATCGACCTCTTATCGCCATTGGCTCGATCGGAATGGATCACTGCGAACATCTCGGGCACTCCTTAACGGCGATCAGCAGCGAAAAAGCAGCGGTGATCGGCCCTGGAGCCCATGTGATTAGTGCCCCTCAACACGATGCGGTGACCAAAGTCTTGGAGGAGCGCAGCCAAGACATGGGCGCCACGCTGGAGTGGGTGAAGCCGCTCACCGACGAGTGGGAGCTTGGGCTCTCTGGACACCTGCAACGGCGTAACGGAGCCGTGGCACGTGCGGCGCTGCGACGGATGAATGCCCTTGGCAGCACGATCACAGAGGAGCAGATCCGGCGAGGGCTGGCCCAAGCCCGTTGGCCTGGACGGCTTCAAACACTGCACTGGAACCACCACTCTGTGCGCGTGGATGGAGCCCACAACCCCGATGCAGCCGAGCAGCTCGCGCTCGAGCGTCGTTGCTGGAGCGAGTCAGGGCAGCGGCAGATCTGGATTCTTGGCATTCAGGGCCACAAGCAAGCCCCGGAAATGCTCAGGATTTTGGTGGAGCCAAACGACGAAGCCTGGATCGTGCCGGTGCCAGGGCATGTCAGCTGGACAGCCGATCAATTGAGCGAGACCTGCCCAACCCATGCGCATCAACTAAGGAGCGCCTCATGCGTGGAGGACGTTCTCGTCAACCTGTTCAAGAACGATGCAGACAATCCGAAGCCAGCGCCTGTGATTGCAGGCTCCTTGTATTTGATCGGATCGTTGTTAGCAAAGGGAGTGCTGAAAGAGCCCAAGAGATAAAGATCTCCACGCAACCCTCATCGGCAGATGGTTCAGCAGCGTTGCATTCAAAGCGTCCGGATTGAAGGCAGAGTGAGGTCAGCTATCGATGCACCTGTCATGCGCTATCGGACTTTGCGCTCAATCTTTGCGATTGCTCTGCTGGCGTTCATAACAGCTCTGCCATTCCCTGTCATCGCTCTCGATACCTCTACCGGTGTGGGGCTCCAAGATCGAGCCTTGTTCCAAGAGCGCGTGGATTACACCCTGACCAACCAAAGCGGTAGTGATTTTCATGGCCAGAACCTGTTCAACACATCCTTTGCAGGAGCGACGGGTAAAGGTGCAGATTTCAGCGGCGCCAACCTCCAAGGGACGATCTTTACCCAAGCAGAATTTTCAGAGGCAAATTTCCATGGCGCCGATCTGAGTGATGCCTTGATGGATCGTGCCGATTTCTCCAAAACGGATCTTCGCGACGCCTTGCTCATTGGTGTAATCGCTTCCGGGAGCAGCTTTGCCGGTGCAGACATCGAGGGAGCAGATTTCACGAATGCCTTGTTGGATCGGGAAGATCAACGCCGGCTCTGTCAAGACGCTGATGGCGTCAATTCCAGCAGCGGTGTCTCCACCCGCGACAGCCTGGAGTGCTAATCACTCGGGAAATCCACCCAGCTTTCCTGGATTGAGCAAGCCATCAGGATCGTGGCGATGCTTCGCTGCCACCTGATCGCCATCAATCACACCCAGGCCGCCTCCCTCAACGGTGAGCACATGGGGATTAAACACAAACGCTCCCTTGGCAAGACAGTCGTCGATTAAGTCCTGGAGAGCCTTCGCTCCTCTCCAATAGACCACCGGCAGAGCCGCCAATCGGAAGGCCCCCTGCTGACGAACGGCCTCGAGATGCCAGACGAGATCGTCGCCCCAGCGCTGCTGGAGCGATTCCATACAAACCAGTTCAGGCTGGGGCAACAACATCTGCAGGTAGGTCCAGTTGGGATCGTGATTGCGCAGATGCAGGGTTGTGTGATTCCAGCTCAACTCCCGTAAACCGTTGCCCTGATGATTGTCCTCATCCCCGAGCACTTGCACCTCCGCCTGAACAGAGCTCGCCAGACGTTCAACCGTGCTCACACCATCGGGAGCCACCAACAACAGCAACCGGTGCTGTCCCCGTGAGGAACCACTCCACGACGGGAGACGATCCACAATCGGCGACTGCAAAACAGTGCAGAGGTTCAACTCAAGCGCAGCTTGACCACAACGCAGGGCCAGTTCCACCGCCGTCGTCCAGTCGGGACAATCCACAACAACCTCCTGCCAGGCCACCCGCGCCGCCGAGGAGAGGGTGAGCGCCGTGATGATGCCATTGGTGCCATAGGCGTGATTGAGGGCTTCCGCCTCCGCAGCCTCCAGTTGCAACAGCCGAGGGGAGGCCTCCATCGTCACCACCTCCAAGCCAAGGAGGTGGCCAGGATCCCGCAAAAATCCCCAGCGCACCGATCCGATTCCCCCAGATCCGCCGCCGATAAAGCCACCGATCGTGGCACTACGCCAAGTACTCGGAAACAGCCTTAATTGACGGCCATGAACAGCCAAGGCGCGGTCGAGGTCGCGCATCAAGCAGCCGCATTCCACAGTCACCACGCCAGACACCGGATCGATGGAACGCACCTCGCGCAACGCATCCATCAAGAGCACCACGCCCCCTTTTAAAGGCACGCTCTGGCCATAATTTCCCGTTCCCGCTCCACGCAAGGTGAGCGGAACACGATGGCGATGACATGCCGCGGCCACCGCTTGCACCGCCTGCACCGAAGCCGCACTGACCACGAGATCAGCGCGGCATTGCCCGAGCTGTTCTCGCAGCACCGGTGAGTAGTCGAAGGCATCGCGGGAATAGCGGTCCAAGTCAGCTGGACTCGTTAGCAAGCTGAGATCGGCAACGGCTGCCAGCTCGTTGTGCAAAGCATCGAAAACCATGGCGATTCAGGGCTGGACTGGAGGTGATCCTCAGATTCAATCCTGCACCCACACCCCACGCACCATCAAGCGACGCTCTGGAGGTGTTGCCAAGGCTTCCGCCCAGCTTTGAACGGGAAGCTGCATCGCATCAGCGGGTGCACCCGCTCGGATCACACCGTCCCACTCCATCCGCATCAATCGAGCTGCCGCCGTTGTAAACGGCGAAAGACCCAAGCGTTCCCATGGAGAAAGCTGAGCCTGAGCCAGGCTCGCTGCAATCAAAGCCAAGGGGTCGAAGTTGCCAGCCGGAAACCATGGATCCTGCACGTTGTCACCGCCCACGGCCACACACACCCCAGCCCGCTGCAACTGACGAATCGGCGCCAATGGTCGCCGCAAAGGGGTACCGGAATCCTGCCGACCCAACAGCCAGCCATTGGTCAGGGGGAGGGCGACCACTTGAACGTTGTGACGCGCCATCCGTTCAGAAAGGCGCTGCAAGGCAGACGCTCTGAGCAGCGACAAGCTGCTGGCATGGCTGCAGGTGATCGGCACTGAAACGGTCATCCGCTTGAGAACGCGCATCAACTGAACCATCCCGGCAGCAGGCTCAGAGCTGGCTTCGTCGATATGCAAATCCACCCCACATCCATGCCGATCGGCTAACGCCAAGAGGTTCCGCAACGCTTGGCGGTGCCCACGCCCAGAGCAGGGGGGGGTGATCACACCGCCGAGCAAGCCACCGGAAGCTGCCACCCGAGCCGCCAGCTGTTCCCCTTCTGAGCTGCTCCAGTGCTCCACCGGAACCAGGGCAACCGGCTGAACCGTGACGCGGTCTTGCCAACGAGACGCTCCTTCAAGGATGGCGTCCCAGCTGCACTGGGCCCCAGGTCCCAGGCTGTCGATGTGGGTGCGCACAGCACGCAAACCATGGCGCCAAGCCAAGTGCATCGAGCGCTCAAAGCGCTCTTGAACCACCTCCAGAGTTCGGCTCTGATGTTCTCTGAGGTTGGCTGCCATCGCTCCGGCGTACGTGCCACTGAGGTTGGGATAGCGGCTCCAGCTGAATGCCTTATCAAGGTGCGCATGGGGTTCCAGCAAACGGGGAAGCAACATCCCATCCGGTTCCTCTGCCCCCTCCTCAAGGGGCTGCACTTGCACAATCCGTCCCTCTCGCCAGGACACCTGCAACGCACATAGACCATCAGCGCGCGTGATCGGCGCTGGCGACCCAACGCGTTCATGATCGAGCTCGACCAGTCCCCTTGGAATCCAGGCACTGAGCGTGCCATCGCCAACACGAGGACTCATTCGATCTTGCCGGCATCACTACTGGAGTGAAGGATGACAAATTGTCCGGCGATTCCGAGGGTCCTGACCGAATACTCCGGAAGACGCAAGGTGGGAAGTAAGTCCTGTCCACCAAGCTCGGTGGTGTAAATGCTGGCTAAGCCAAGGTTGAGACGACGGCTGAATTGACCAGCAAGCTCCGCCAACGCTGGCTCCTGATCGCGAATCAAGCGCGGGCAATCTTTCACCCAAAGCTGCAGCACCATCGGCAGTCCACCTCCACATAACTCGTCGCTGATCAACGCAACGAGCTGGCCGCCGGCATAGCTCTTGAAGTCTTGAGGGGAGGGATTCGTGAAGGCGAGTGCCGCACCAGAGGCGGCCAGTGCCAGAACAGCGACCACTGCATTGGCCGATGGCTTACGGAAAGGACCGATGAGCGTCTCCAGAAGAAGTTTGGTGAATTGGTAGATTCTTACCCGACACGGCGGGTGTCGCCAAGTGGTTAAGGCAGCGGCTTGTGGTGCCGCCATCCGGGGGTTCGAATCCCCTCATCCGCCCTCAACGATTAAGGAAGACCTTGAGAAGGCCGTCTGCACGATTGCGGATGGGGTCATCACAGGGAAGCCCTAGAGCGTCTTGACAAGACTCGATCGCTCTTTGCGCCTCCTCGGCCGACAACTCCGCTGTGTTGAGAGCCAGGGCTTGAACCCTCGGAGGAGGTCCTGCTCCTCGCGGTCGCGCGATCGCCGCCAGCGACTCACAAAGACTGATGCACTCCTTCAACGGGGGCAGCGGCACCTCAGGCAAACGCCCAATCGTGGACTGACCAGCCCGATGCACCATCAGCAAGGCCGTTGGCTGACTGCCGCGCATCAAGGGAAGCGTGGCCGTTGAGCCTGGGTGACAGAGCGAGCCTTGCCCTTCCACCACCAAGAAATCCTGCTCTGACAACCCCGACCCTGCCTCTAATACAGCCGCTTCCACCACACCAGCCGCGTAGTCCACACGCACCGCATCCAAAGGAACGCCGCGGCCGCTGATCAAAATTCCAGCCTGACCGGTTCCTACAAACCGGCACACCAGCTTGTGCCGTTCTGCTGCCGCTTGTAACGCCAAACAGGCGCTCATCTTTCCCACAGCCATATCGGTTCCCACCGCTAAAACCCGCTGACAGGAGAGCGAGGCCGCGCGGGCCTGACCCACCTGCACGCTCGGGGGCTCCCGGCGTAAATCCCAAATCCATTGCCCGGGATGACAAGCCGCCTTGAAATCGGGATCCTCTCCCAACTGCGTGTGTAACCCACTGGCCAGGCTTAACCCGGCCTGCAGTGCGGCCAAGGCATCTCGTCGCAACGGGTCGGGCAACACTCCACCGGAAGGCGCTAAACCCACCACCGCAACAGCAGGGCGATAGGGCAAAGCCGCAGCCAGATCGGGGACGATCGGCACCGTCCGATCAATCCCTGTGATCTCAGCCAGGGAGCCGTGGGCATGGGCGGGGTCAATCACAGCAGCAATCGGCCCCCGTCGATGTCGCAACATTGCAAGGCCTGTCTTCCCGGTTAGGGACGTGAGACCACCGTGCTGAAGCAGCAGCACAGGCATCTGTTCAAACCCCTCAGGACAAGGGTTGTTCAATCCAATCCCGTTGCGATGACGACCCGAGCGGACCAGAACAACTCAGGCAGCTCTTCTCTACGCCTCTAGCAAGACTTTGGGGCAACAACACAAAAGAGCGTTCTTTGTCGCAGTCAGGCGCGGGTGATCCCAAGCCCAGCCGCCGCCGGGGCTCGCATTTGATCTCCTACCAAGTCGAGCCCCCGATAGGGGTCATCGACAAGATTGAGATGGCTGTCGAGATCAGGCCAGCGGATCAAGGGCAGCAGCTGGGCGGCCGCCCCATTGAGCAAGAGGCTGTCGGAGTAACAGCCAATCATCAGATCCACATCCAAGCGCTGAGCCACCTGAGCCATCAGCCAAGCCTCACTGAGCCCTCCGCTTTTCAGCAACTTGAGATTCACCCCATCCACATGGGGGGCGAGGCGCAACAAATCCTGGAGATCCCAACAGCTCTCATCGGCCACAAGGGGCATGGCGCAATGGGGCTTAAGCGCCGCAAAGGCAGCCGTATCACGCTCGGGATCGAGTACGGCCGCCATGGGCTGCTCCAGCAACACCACCCCTGCCTGTTGCAGTGAGGCCTGCATCGCCTTTGCCTCCTCGAGACTCCAGCCGCCGTTGGCATCCACTTGAAGCTCCATCTGCTGCTGATGCTGTTGCCCGTGCTCCTGCAAGGCTTGGGCTACCGCCGCCAACAGGGCCCGATCGTGATCGCAGCCATCAGCGCTGGCAAGTTTGAGTTTGATGCGTGTTGCTGGCAACTGCCGCCACCAACGCTGAAGACGACTCACCACCTCATCGACTGACCCGAGCCCCAGGGTCACGCTTGTCGCAACAGAGCAACTGCCATCGAGACCAAACAAGCGCCAAACCGGCTGTCCCAGCCGTTGCCCCCACCAATCCCAAAGAGCGAGGTCGACAGCACAACGGGCCGGGGGTGACAACGGCTCCAATAAAGGAGCGAGTCGCTGGCGATCAGCAGGATCTAGATCGCCCAGCTTTGGCAGCAAAGCCTCGAGCTCCGAAGCCAAGTGATCGGTGCTGAAGGCGCGATGCCCAGTATCAAATCCTCCCGTTTCGCCGCGGCCAATGCAGCCATCCAGGCTGAAGGTGAGCTCAAGATGTTCCACCTGGGCCGTGGTTCCGCGGCTAATGGCAAGCGGCACCGCTTTGGTAAGAGAAAAGCGCCGAAGAAACCAGCCCATCGTCCTGAAACGCCAATCCCCAAGCTGCCACAAGTTGGCGGTGACTCAAACTAAAAGAAGATTTCACCGTCGTCGGTCTCCAGGATCGCCACCCGCTTTGGCTCTCTCCAGTCCCGCCAGCCCCAGTCTGACCAAGACCAACCCCGAATCCTCCAATCGGGACGAGCAGCAGCGGGGCAGCTACTGGATCACCACGTTTGGCTGCCAGATGAACAAAGCCGATTCCGAGCGGATGGCAGGAATCCTGGAAACCATGGGTTACCAGGAAGCCAAGGCTGAACTGGACGCCGATCTCGTTCTCTACAACACCTGCACCATTCGCGACAACGCCGAACAAAAGGTGTACAGCTATTTGGGTCGCCAGGCCATCCGCAAGCGAACCAATCCGAACCTCACCTTGGTGGTAGCTGGCTGCGTCGCTCAACAGGAGGGAGAGTCCCTACTGCGCCGCGTGCCAGAGCTGGATTTGGTGATGGGACCCCAGCACGCCAATCGCCTCGAGACCCTGCTCACACAAGTCCAAACCGGACAACAGGTGGTCGCGACGGAAGACCATCACATCCTCGAAGACCTCACCACCGCCAGGCGCGATAGCAGCACCTGCGCTTGGGTGAATGTGATCTATGGCTGCAACGAACGGTGCACCTATTGCGTCGTGCCCTCGGTTCGTGGCAAGGAGCAATCCCGGCTGCCGGACTCGATCATTTTGGAAATGGAGGGGCTAGCAGCGCGTGGATTTAAAGAGATCACCCTGCTTGGACAAAATATTGATGCCTATGGCCGCGATCTACCAGGGATTACCGCCGAGGGTCGACGCCAACACACCCTCACAGATCTCCTCTACCAGGTGCATGACGTGGAGGGCATCGAACGCCTGCGCTTTGCCACGAGTCACCCGAGATATTTCACCGAGCGCCTGATTGATGCCTGCGCTGACCTCCCCAAAGTGTGCGAACACTTTCATATCCCTTTTCAAAGCGGTGATAACGAGCTGCTGAAAGCCATGGCCCGCGGGTACACCGTTGAGCGCTATCGCCGCATCATTGATCGCATTCGCGAGCGCATGCCTGATGCCGCCATCAGTGCCGATGTGATCGTGGCCTTTCCCGGCGAAACCGATGCGCAATACAGACGCACCCTGGCGTTAATTGAGGAGATTGGCTTTGACCAAGTGAATACAGCCGCCTATTCACCAAGACCCAACACACCAGCTGCGGACTGGAACAATCAGCTGTCAGAAGACGTGAAAGTGGCACGCCTGCAGGAGATCAATGCGCTTGTGGAATCCACGGCAAAAGAGCGGAATGCTCGTTACGCCGGCCGGGTCGAGCAAGTGCTCGCCGAGGGGGTCAATCCCAAAGATCCAAGCCAGCTCATGGGGCGGACGCGCACCAACAGGCTCACCTTTTTCTCAGCTGACTCCCCTAACGGCAGCACGCATCGTGCCGGAGATCTTGTCGATGTTCGAATCGATCAAGTTCGCTCGTTCTCACTCACTGGCACACCGGTGATCAACTGATACCTTTCGGGTTCGCTTCTTGAATGAACGGCCGCACCATGCCCTCTTCTCCCGTTCGCATTGGCGTGGTGTTCGGAGGAGCATCCGGTGAGCATGCCGTGTCGATTCGCTCAGCGATCACGATCATTAACGCCCTCCAAGAGGGGAAAAATCAAGAACACTTCGAGGTGGTTCTGGTTTACATCGATCGGGCGGGGCGTTGGTGGCCTGAGCAGATTGCCAATGGCGTTCTCGAGCAAAAGCAGCCACCGGCAGATGACAGCCTTCCCCAGCCATTACCACCAGCGGGATTCCGCTCCCTACCGCTCGACAATGACCGCGTGGACGTGTGGTTCCCCGTCCTTCATGGTCCAAATGGAGAAGACGGCACGGTCCAAGGTTTGTTCACCTTGATGGGGAAGCCCTATGTGGGCTCCGGCGTGCTCGGTTCAGCCGTAGGGATGGACAAGCTGGCCATGAAAGCTGCTTTTGCAGCCGCAGGTCTACCCCAAGTTCCTTACGTGGGGCTAAACGCTGCGGACCTCAACCACCCTGAACGCCACAACAAGCTGATCGCCAGGATCGAAACGGAATTGGGATATCCCTGCTTCGTCAAGCCGGCAAACATGGGCTCATCCGTTGGGATCAGCAAAGCGCGTGATCGAGACCAACTGCTTGCGGGCCTGCAGGAAGCGACACGCCATGACAGTCGCCTTGTGGTGGAACGTGGTGTTGCCGCACGCGAGTTGGAATGCGCCGTACTCGGACGGCAACAGCTCAAGGCATCTGTGGTGGGCGAAATCAGCTTTGATGCCGATTGGTATGACTACGACACCAAATACACCGACGGCTGCAGCCAAACGCTGATTCCAGCTCCCCTTCCCGACCAAGTGAGCGCCCAGGTTCAGGAGATTGCCCTGCAAGCCTGTACGGCTGTTCATGCCTATGGCTTGGCACGGGTGGATGTTTTTTACGATGAGCACAGCGGTGATATCTGGCTCAACGAGATCAATACCCTGCCTGGATTCACCTCCCAAAGCATGTATCCCATGCTTTGGGAGGCCAGTGGTGTCGCTTTATCAGACTTAGTGGCCCAGCTGGTCTACACAGCGCGAGAATGAATCAACATCCAGACAAGCGATGATTGAAGGTCTGCTCTGGCTTCCACTCCTCGTCGCCTTTGTGCTGCTCGTAGCACTGGGGTGGCTCGAGCGTCGTCGTCAAAATCTGTTCCGAACCTGGAGCGAAGGGTCTGAGTTAGCCAAACTCGATGGCTGCGGCGCAGCACTTCTCAAGGATGGAGAACTGCGCTGGAGCAGCTTTAGCGCTGGGTCCTTCCAAGACGAGGGGCAGTTTGTGATTAAGGGCCTTGAATTGGTCGAATTAATGGCCTTGGCATCAGGGGAGGCGCCCCTGGCCAGTGAATCTCAAGGTCGTTGCCGTCTCAGGTTGATTGGGAATGGCCGTCAGCTCGACGTGCCCTTTGCTGATGCTGATCGTGCCAGACGTTGGATGGATCAGCTGATGTCTCGTGCACGCTGCGACTTGTGAGCCCGGACGCCTCCAGCAAGAAGGGCCTCAAGCTCGGCAAACGCAAAAGCCAAGGCCCGCTTCCCCCTGGTGTGGAGCGGCGTCGAAGGCTGCGCCAAGAGCGCAGGCAAGAGCGCTTGATTCAACTGTGGCGTCTTGTTTTTTTTCTACTCACGGCCACTGGATTGAGCTGGCTACTGCTGACCCTGGGGTGGAACCTGCGATCCGCGTCACAAATTCAGATCAGCGGAAGCCAGCGGATGGACGAAAACGTCGTGGTGAAGGCTGCAGGCCTCTCCTTTCCCCAATCACTGTTGAGCCTTGAGCCTGGTGAGATCGAATCCAAATTGATGCAGGAACTGCCTGTACAGGAGGTGTCCGTTCAGCGCCGCCTCCTTCCCCCAGGCCTCGACATTCAACTCGTGGAACGTCGCCCGATCGCGGCTGCCTCCCGTATGGGCCCCAAGGGAATCGAGCGGGGCATGGTGGACCGGGAGGCTCAGTGGATGCCGATGGACATGGCCAAGCGGGGGGAAAAGCCAGCGAGCGCAGTAAAAGTTGAAGGCTGGATTTCCAATCGGCGCGCAGTCATTGCCCGCATCCTTCAACAACGAGATCTGCTAGGTCGACCACTGAAAACAATTGTGGTGGAACCCGCCGGTGGCGTCAGTCTGCGCATTGAGATGCTTGGCCTCATTTATCTCGGCAGCAATGAGGCCCTATTAGATCAACAGTTCAAAACGATTGCGCAACTCACGCAAAGCCTTCCTCCCAACCTGCGCGGCACGTTCAATGAAGGCCTAGATCTCAGTGATCCAAGCCAACCTGAACTGAAGTTACGGCCAGCGCCCAAGCCAACAACCCCGGCGAAAGTCAGCAATCGTTGACGCACTCAGGCCGAAATGATCGTGACAATCAAGTTCCTGTATCACTTTTGTCTGCAAAGTCCACTCACAGCCCCATAATGCAACCGATTCCAGCGGTTCAAGCTCAGATAATGGAGATTGTGAGCAGTGAGATGTCCTCATCCATGAATCCAGAGGGCATCTCGCCTAGCCAATCAGCCCGGATCGAAGTGATCGGTGTTGGAGGTGGTGGCAGCAACGCCGTCAATCGCATGATCTTGAGCGACCTGGAAGGAGTTGCCTATCGCGTTTTAAACACCGATGCACAGGCGCTGATTCAATCCGCTGCAGACAATCGCGTTCAGTTGGGGCAAACCCTCACCCGTGGACTTGGAGCTGGCGGCAATCCCAGCATTGGCCAAAAAGCAGCCGAAGAATCACGGGCAGATCTTCAGCAGGCCTTACAAGGTGCTGATCTGGTCTTCATTGCCGCGGGCATGGGAGGTGGTACCGGAACTGGTGCCGCTCCCGTCGTCGCCGAAGTTGCCAAGGAAAGCGGAGCTCTCACCGTTGGCATCGTGACCAAGCCATTCAGTTTTGAGGGTCGCCGCAGGATGCGCCAGGCCGATGAAGGCATCGCCCGCCTGGCAGAGCACGTGGACACCTTGATCGTGATCCCCAACGATCGTCTTCGGGATGCCATCGCTGGAGCACCTCTGCAGGAAGCCTTCCGCAGCGCTGATGACGTTCTGCGTATGGGAGTGAAGGGAATCAGCGACATCATCACCCTCCCAGGCCTGGTCAACGTTGACTTCGCTGACGTTCGCTCCGTGATGACCGAAGCCGGTACTGCCCTGCTGGGTATTGGTGTGGGTTCAGGTCGATCAAGGGCGGTCGAAGCGGCACAAACCGCCATCAACAGCCCCTTGCTCGAAGCCGCTCGCATCGATGGTGCCAGCGGCTGCGTGATCAACATCAGTGGCGGCCGGGACATGACCCTGGAGGACATGACCACGGCATCAGAAGTGATTTATGACGTGGTGGATCCAGAAGCCAACATCATTGTTGGCGCTGTGGTGGATGAACGCCTCGAGGGTGAGATTCACGTGACCGTGATCGCTACGGGCTTTACGGACGGAAATCCCTATCGCTCAGAGCGCAGCAGCGCAAGGCCAGCCGTTTCAGCTTTTGAACCAAGCCCAAGCACAAACCTTGTCCCTGAAAGCGGAGCGCGCATTCCTGATTTTCTCAGGCAGCGACAGCAACGCCAAAACGACAACTAAAAGTTGGTGACCCGGAGTCCACGCCTGCCCAGAGCATCCCGTGTGGCTGCTCCCTTCCGGTTCTGACCAGGTTTGGGCGTCTGGACCGCATGGATCCGAATCGATGCAATGTTAGCAATGAACCTCTTTTATGGCGGAAGGGCCGATGCGCCCAGCTGAATTGATTCGCTTCAAGCAATCAGGGAGAGCGATCACAATGCTCACAGCCTGGGATGGTCTCAGTGCTGCTTTGGTTGAAGAAGCAGGCGCCGATGTGGTTTTAGTGGGTGATTCACTCGCGATGGTGGTTCTTGGCCATGCCACCACCCTTCCGGTAACGCTTGAACAAATGCTTCATCACAGCCAGGCCGTATGCCGAGGGCTGAGCAAACCTCTCGCCCAGCAACCGCTGGTGGTGTGCGATCTGCCATTCCTGAGTTATCAATGCGGCCTCGATCGCGCCGTCGCCGCTGCAGGCACCATTCTCAAAGAGTCGGATGCCGCTGCCGTCAAGCTTGAGGGCGGAGAGCCCGAGGTGGTTGCCGTTGTGGATCGCCTCGTCCGCATGGGCATCCCAGTGATGGGCCACCTCGGACTCACCCCTCAGGCCGTCCACCGCCTCGGCTACCGGCGTCAAGGCATCGATCCGCGCAGTCAGGACAAACTGCACCGCCAAGCGCAAGCCCTACAGGACGCCGGTTGCTTCTCTCTTGTTTTGGAGCATGTGCCTGGCGAACTCGCTGGTCGCTTGCGACGCCACTTGTCCATTCCGGTGATCGGGATCGGCGCCGGAGACGATTGCGACGGACAGGTCAGCGTGACCGCGGACCTGCTGGGCTTAACGCCAAGCCAACCACCCTTCACCCCGGCCCGCATGCAAGGCCGTGAACTCAGCATCACCGCTCTGAAAAGCTGGCTAAAGGAGCAACGTGATCAGGGAGTAACTCCCACCACTCCACCACCTCCACAAGCACCTGATTGCTAACAGCCATCCCCTCGGGATCGCTAAGGCGCCAGCGACGGCCAAGGCGTTCCATCAGGCCTATGTCGACGAAGGGTTGCCAGCGTGCCTCTAGGGCAGGCAAATCACGGTGGCAACGCCGTTCGTCCCAGCCGCAGCGTCTCGCAAGATCCCACAGGTCCACGCCTTCATGGCAGCGCAGTCCCACGAGCAAGCGATCATCCAGAGGCAAGCTCCCCGCTGACCCACGAACCAAGCTGGAATCGAGCTCTTGCCTTTGGTCCTGCAACCAGGCGGCATAGGCCTCACGGGTTCGAGGACGGGCCATCCGCTCTCCCCAAGGAGCACTGGTCGCACCCAGCCCAAACGCCCACCAGCCCGCGCCACTCCAGTACACCCGGTTATGCCTGGAGGCATGGCCTGGTCTGGCGAAATTTGAGATTTCATAGCGGCTGTAACCAGCGCGCCTCAGCCTGCGGCTGGTGAAGGCGATGCGGTCGGCGGCAGCGTCCTCCTCTGGAAGCGCCAACTCACCACGCTTCTCGCGCCAAGCAAACACCGTGCCTGGCTCCACGCTGAGGTCGTAGATCGATACGTGGGGGGCTTGCACAGCAACGGCCTGCTCCAGCTGCGCCTCCCACTCCTCATCCCCCTGATCTGGAAGGTTTCGAATCAGATCCAAGCTCCAGCTCTGCAGTCCACCCACCTGCAACGACTCTTGGAGCCAATGGCAGGCCTCCAGCAAATCCTGCCGGCGATGTCGGCGCCCAAGGGCCGCAAGCCTCTCATCGTCAAAACTTTGCCCTCCCAAACTCACCCGGGTCACGCCCGCAGCGATCAGGGATTGAAGATCACTCTGTTCAAACGTGGCAGGGTCCATTTCCAAGGTGATTTCGGCACCCTGCTGGAACCCGAATCGGCCTCTGAGCTGCTGCAATAGCCCTGAAATTTGATCAGGCCTCAATAGCGATGGCGTGCCACCCCCCACGTACACAGTGGCCAGTGCAGGGCCTTGGGGAGACAGGCTGATCTCTGCGCTGAGTAGATCCAGATAGGCCTCGATCGAACCACTACCAGACCCACCAAACGCATCAGCTCGATCGCCGAGAGGCACCACCGCGAAATCGCAATAAAAACAACGCCGATGGCAAAAAGGAATGTGTAAATAGGCGCTGCGAGGTGCAGATGCGATCATCTGCGCAGGCAGAGCGACGGAAGATGGTGCATGCTGCCTGCATACGGAGTGAACGGCACGACCGATTGCCATGGTTGAAGTTCTCATCCTGGTCCTATTTCTGATCTCCGGTGGAGCCACCGGCTGGATGGGAGTTCATCTCCTTCCACAAGAGATGCTGGACGATGTCACCGATGTCCAACGGGTGCGCCTCGGGCTCACAGGTGTTGGCACCGGCATAGGCCTCGTAGCAGGCCTTGTTTTTAAGCGGCTGCGCCTGCAACTGATGCAGCAGGTGCGCACGATGCCCACCGATTTATTGATCAGTCGGTCGGTGGGACTGATCCTTGGTTTATTGGTCGCCAACTTATTGCTGGCGCCCATCCTGCTACTCCCCCTTGCCGGTGGCGTGACCCTGCTCAAACCCTTGGCTGCGGTGCTCAGCAATGTGTTTTTTGGGGTTCTGGGATACAACCTCGCTGAGGTTCACGGACGCACGCTCCTGCGCCTGTTCAACCCCACAAGCACGGAAGCCTTACTGGTCGCCGATGGCGTTCTCACCCCTGCGACCCCAAAGATCCTCGATACCAGCGTGATCATCGATGGGCGAATCCGCGGCATGTTGGCCTGCGGCCTACTGGAAGGTCAGGCGATCGTTGCTCAAACGGTGATCGACGAGATGCAGCAGCTGGCCGACTCCACCAACCTGGAGAAACGAGCCAAAGGGCGTCGTGGCCTCAAACTTTTGCGCGATCTCCGCGACACCTACGGACGCCGACTGGTGATCAACAGCACCCGTTACGAAGGCACGGGTACCGACGACCGTTTGCTCCTGCTCGCTGGCGATACGGGCGGCACGCTTGTGACCGCCGACTTCAACCTGGCCCAGGTCGCCGAGGTGAAGGAGATCAAAGTGATGAATCTGAGCGAATTGGTGATCGCCCTTCGCCCTGAGGTTCAGCCTGGTGATGAGCTGTTGCTCAAAATCGTGCGCGAAGGCAAAGAGGAGAGTCAGGGAGTGGGCTATCTCGAAGACGGCACGATGGTGGTGGTTGAGGAGGGCCGGACCCTGATCGGATCCCGTCAGCCCGTCGTGGTAACCGGTGCTCTGCAGACCCCAACAGGGCGCATGGTGTTTGCACGCCGAGACAAAAACGGGCACAAGATCAACCGCAGCAGCAAAAACGGCAAGAGCAAGGGTGTAAGAACCGACAACGCTGAAGAGCACCCTTCCGCTTGACCCCGCTAGGCTCCCTCCACGACAGGGATGCTTAGCGGAATGACCACATCAGCGCCTTATTACGGCGACTCAGGCGTGATGCGCACACCGCCGCCTGACCTTCCCTCTTTGATGCTCAAAGAGCGGATCGTGTACTTGGGCCTTCCGCTGTTTTCAGACGGAGACACCAAGCGTCAGCTCGGCCTTGACGTCACTGAGCTGATCATTGCCCAACTCCTCTTTTTGGAGTTCGACAACCCAGATAAACCGATTTATTTCTATATCAATTCAACAGGTACGAGTTGGTACTCGGGCGAGTCGATTGGCTTCGAGACAGAAGCCTTTGCCATCTGCGACACGCTTCGCTACGTGAAGCCCCCTGTGCACACGATTTGCATCGGTCAGGCGATGGGAACGGCTGCCGTCATTCTTTCCGCTGGTACCAAAGGGCAAAGGGCGGCCCTACCTCATGCCTCCATCGTGTTGCATCAGCCCCGCAGCGGCGCTCGCGGCCAGGCCACGGACATTCAGATCCGCGCCAAAGAAGTGCTGCATAACAAGCGAGCCATGCTCGAAATCCTTTCGACCAACACCGGTCGCAGCGTGGAAGAACTCTCTGCCGATTCAGACAGAATGAGTTATCTCACCCCTCAAGAAGCCGTGTCCTACGGCCTGATTGACAGGGTCCTGGACAGTCGCAAGGACCTGCCGGCTGCAGTGGGTTAATTACCCATCCACCATCAACTGCGTTTGTAGTTGTCTCAATAGACCATTTCTTTCATCTCCTTCAACCCATCTAAGGACCCATGCCGATCGGTACCCCCAGCGTTCCCTACCGCCTCCCCGGCAGCCAAATGGAGCGCTGGGTCGACATCTACACCCGCCTTGGCGTTGAGAGGATTTTGTTCCTCGGCTCTGACGTGAATGACGGAGTTGCCAACAGCCTCGTCGCCCAGATGCTGTATCTCGATTCCGAAGACAGCAGCAAGCCCATCTACTTGTACATCAACTCCCCAGGTGGATCCGTAACCGCTGGTTTGGCGATTTACGACACCATGCAATACGTGAAGAGTGACGTCGTCACGATCTGCGTAGGACTGGCCGCATCGATGGGTGCGTTCCTGTTGACGGCAGGCACGAAAGGCAAGCGCCTGGCTCTTCCCCACAGCCGAATCATGATCCACCAGCCTCTCGGTGGCACGGCACAACGGCAGGCGAGCGACATCGAAATCGAAGCCAGAGAAATTCTGCGGATGAAGGAAATGCTCAACCGCTCGATGGCCGATATGACAGGTCAGAGTTTTGAAAAAATCGAGAAGGACACCGACCGGGATTATTTTTTGAGCGCAGCAGAGGCCAAGGATTACGGCTTGATCGATCGGGTGATTTCCCACCCCAACGAAGCTTGAGGGCCAATCCGGCCCATCCGTAAACTTCACTATTGTCCTCAGCAGGTTCCGACCGGATGGCTCAGCTTTTCTATGACTCAGACGCCGATCTCTCGCTTCTGAGCGGCAAGACGGTAGCCATCATCGGTTATGGATCTCAGGGTCATGCCCATGCTCTGAACCTCAAAGACAGTGGCGTCAATGTGGTTGTTGGTCTTTATGACGGCAGCCGCTCAGCCGAGAAAGCCAAAGCCGACGGCCTCGAAGTCTTGAGCGTGGCGGATGCTTCCGCTAAGGCCGACTGGATCATGGTGCTGCTACCCGATGAGTTCCAGAAAGAGGTCTACGAGAAAGAAATCGCCCCACATCTCAGTGAAGGCAAGGTTTTAAGTTTCGCGCACGGCTTCAACATTCGCTTTGAGTTGATCAAGCCACCCGCAAACGTGGATGTGTTGATGATCGCTCCGAAAGGACCCGGCCACACTGTGCGCTGGGAGTATCAGAACGGTCAGGGTGTTCCAGCCCTCTTTGCGATCGAACAGGACGCTTCAGGGAACGCTCGCGGCCTGGCTATGGCCTACGCCAAAGGCATCGGCGGCACGCGCGCGGGCATCCTCGAAACCAATTTCAAGGAAGAAACCGAAACCGACCTCTTTGGTGAACAGGCCGTTCTCTGCGGCGGTCTCTCAGAGCTGGTCAAAGCCGGCTTTGAAACCCTTGTGGAAGCCGGCTATCAGCCGGAGCTCGCCTATTTCGAGTGCCTGCACGAAGTCAAGTTGATCGTTGACTTGATGGTGAAGGGTGGTCTGTCCTCCATGCGCGACTCCATCTCCAATACGGCGGAATACGGCGACTACGTCAGTGGCCCTCGTCTGATCACCGCCGACACCAAAGCGGAGATGAAGAGGATCCTCTCGGACATCCAAGACGGAACCTTTGCCAAGAACTTCGTTGCGGAATGCGCAGCCGGCAAGCCTGAGATGAATAAAGTTCGCGCTCGTGATGCCGAGCATCCGATCGAGAAAGTTGGCAAGGGCCTGCGTTCAATGTTCAGCTGGCTCAAGACGGCCTGAGCGATTCCGTTCTGCTGGTGATCGCCGCCGCAGGCCTTGACCTGCTGGTCGGCGATCCTCGTTGGTCCCCCCATCCAGTGGTGGCCATGGGTGGTGTCATCACTGGACTACGTCAATGGATCGAAGCCTGGGCCGGAGACCGGCCCTTTCGCTTGCGTGCCGGTGGTGTCTTAATCACGCTCGTTTTGGTGTTGGGAAGCGGTGCAACGGGCTGGCTGCTCGAGCGTCTGCTGTTGCCGCAGTCTCCGTTACCCCAACCGCTGGCAGCACTACTCGTTGTGATTGCCCTGGCGAGCGCCCTGGCCGCACGCAGCCTTCGCGACAGCGTGCTGGCCGTGCTTCAGGCCCTACCAGACCTGCCCTCAGCAAGGGATCGCCTGAGTTGGATTGTGGGCCGGGATGTAAGCCAATTGGATCAAGACGACATCCTCCGGGCCAGCGCAGAAACAGCCAGTGAAAATGCGGTGGATGGACTGTTTGCCCCCTTGTTTTGGATGCTGATCGGAGCAGGCCTATGGAAGGCAGGGTTTAGCCAAGGTCCAGGACCACTGGCCTTGGCATGGGCGTTCAAAGCAAGCAGCACCCTCGATTCCATGCTTGGTTACAAACAAGGTCGGCTGCGCTGGCTCGGCACTGCTGGAGCCCGGCTCGACGATCTCCTCACCTGGTTGCCCTGCAGGTTGGTGCTGATCACACTTCCACTGGTGAGCATGCGCTGGTCCCAATGGCCAACAACAGTGCATGCCGCCGCTGCAGACGGGAGGCCTGATCCATCGCCAAACGCAGGACTCTCCGAATCCATTTTTGCCCACTGCGCCGATGTGCAGATGGGCGGGCCCAATCGCTACGGCAACACCTGGATCAACAAACCACTGCTTTCCTCTCAATCCCAGAAGGCAACGGCTTCGGGCGTGCGCAAGCTATTGAACCTTGGCCTCAGGCTGGAAGGTGCTTGGTTGGTGGTGGCAGCCGGGTGCTTCTTCCTTCAGTAGGCACCCCGATCCATTGGAAGCAGAAGCACTCCAAAGGTACGCATGATAATCGCCAAATCCAGAAGGAAAGAACGACCTCTCGAATAGGCCAAATCAAGCCTGACCCGCTTGGCATAACTGAGATTGTTGCGACCGCTCACCTGCCACAACCCGGTTAAACCAGGCCGCACAGCCAACACCTCATCCATGAAGGGGCCATAGCGCTCAATTTCCTTATCCACGATTGGCCGTGGGCCCACCACGCTCATCTCACCGCGAAGGACATTCAAGAATTGAGGGAGCTCATCCAGGCTCGAGCGTCTTAGGAAACGCCCGATCGGAGTAATGCGCGGGTCTTGGCGGAGCTTGAAATCACGTTCAAACTCAGCTCGCATTTCCGGTGACTCAGCCAACACCCGTTGCAGAACAGCGTCGGCATCTGCGCGCATGGTACGAAATTTGATGCAGCCAAAACGCCGATATCCCCGTCCAACCCGTTTCTGCACATAAAACACAGGTCCTGGCGAACTCAGGCTCACCAAAGCAGCGATCAACAAAAAGGCTGGCGATCCAAGCCCCAAGGCCAGCAACGAGAAGGCAATATCACCACTTCGCTTGAGCGTGCGCCCCAACCTGCTCTGCTTACGAACCAGTGCCACCGATGTGAGCACCGAGGGAGGCGCTGACAACAACTCGAGATGCCGCTTCGTCGCACGCCGACTCAGACTGGATCCACCGGCCTGAAGCGACGCACGACGCAGACTGACTTGCATCAAGTGTCCCTTGAGTCTCAAACCACTGAACCGCAACAGGGGCAAAGCAAAAGAGTAAAAGGGTCAGTCACCGCAACGGCACAGGAACAACTGCTGATTTCGACTCGCTGACGCACAGCCGTCGGATCAGCAAATAACAGCATTTGCTGATCGAAACAGGTCAAGAAGTCTCTCAGCCAATTGCGGCAAAGAGCAAGTATTCCGAAGCTGGGGTATGACTTCCACCGACACGTCCATCAGCGCCCTTCTCGAAGAAGCTCTCCAAGAACCAACGATTGGAGACACAGGGAGCTTTCGGTGGCACGCCACTGCGATTGGAATCGCAGCGTTATGGATCGACGCGTCTCCGCCTTCCACTCCACCCTTTGAAAACGCGTTGAAGGAAGGATTAGAGATTGGCTTGGATCTAAGCCGAGAAGAACGTGAATTTCACCAAGTCAGCGAGGGGCTCGTCCTCCTGTTTCATTCTTAATTGATGAAACCAGTCCCCTCAGCAAACAACTTAAACAATCCGAAATAAGCCATCAATTTGAACAAACACCTGCTCATCGTCGCAAAATACTGGCTAGGTGGATTCGTAGCGTTAATGCTTTTATTTTATGCAATTATTTCAATACGATAAAAAGTTTAATCAATCAGGCCTCAAAATGGCGCCATCCCAAAGAGGGTTTGACAAAATCGCAGTCAAGTCATTAAGCAGAAGCGTCTGATCCTCGTGCATCCAACCGCGATCGATAACCTGAATCAGATATTCATGCTGAACGCCATCCCCGCGCTGACGTGAGCAAATAACAATGACATCATCGTAGGAAATCGGAAAATCAACCGTTAAAGCTCGGCAAAGAATGCCTTCTGATACGAACAATAGAAAATCACAAACAACCTGACTCAAAAACTCTTCTCCCTCCGCAAGGTCACCACAAGCAATCATCTGCTCTTTGGTCTGTGGCGTATAGGTCACAAACGAATAAACGAATGGAGCACCTGTTTTCTGTAAATATAAGCCTTTAAATGGACGAGACATCTTCATCACACCTCTAATCACAGCTGCAAAGTTCTAGAAAACAAATTTTCAACTCTCTTGCTTAATGGTCCATAGGAGCGAATGACTCAAGAAACATCCAAAAGCCTTTCGCATCTTACCCCAAACCTTTTATCCTTTTCAGCGATACTTGCTGCGAAAAGAATCCTTGCTGGCAAAAGAGGAAGCGTCACGCATGGGAAAAAGAATTAATGATTATCAATCTGCAATCAATCCTTAGCAACAATGCAAAACAATCAAAACGAAGCCCAGAAAGAAAAAAAGAGAGGCCTCCCCAGACCTCCCTCATAACGACGCATTCCCAAGGACTGCAACCTTGGGTCATCAAGAGTTTCATAGATCTATTTGAACTCTTTTGTAGGAACAGGCACCAAATCTCTATGAGGTAAGCAGACAAAAAAAAAGACCCCTGAGACATGCTCCACAAAGGTCGATTAGCAATGATTTGCGGAACGACCTATTCAGTTCCCACCATTACAGAAGCGAACTGCTTGCGCATTGGTCTTGCCCTCGGCAATAACTTCTTCAACGCAACCATTAAATGCCTTGCTCTCTTGCTTCACAGCACAGAAACCAAGAGCAATTGCTGCCAAGGAAATGGCAGAGAGGACAGTGGCAGAGATCTGAATCACGCCATAGGCAAGCATCGCTTTCTTCTTGCCACCGCAGTCTTTGCTCTGGCTGCTGGTTTGTTCACTGGAGGTCTCGTTGGACATGGAAAGGGAATCGCTGTATGGACCCTATGGACTGGAAATGTTCCATAGAGGCACATAGCAGCAGGGATAACCGCCCCACAGTTCAGACCATGACAGGGAATTGGGACAAAAGAGTACTTATTCAGACTCGTCTAAAACGGAGAGGGTGGGATTCGAACCCACGAGGGTGTTACCCCTACACGATTTCGAGTCGTGCGCATTCAACCGGGCTCTGCCACCTCTCCAAACGCTTATCCAGCGTGATCCCATCTTAAAGCTCCACCGCTTGATTGCTTGAGGCGATGGGATTGCCCATTCACGCGCAAATTCCAACGTCGGTCTTGACCATGCAGGGGACGAACCATCAAGCCAGGGCTCTGGAGGCGTTGACCTGGCAGCAATGGGGGCTGCCCCTGATGCTCAGCCCGCACGGTGTGAGCGAGTTCCGTCCAACAATCAATCTGCTCACTCGCCACTGGATCCATCACCACCAGCCAATCCAAACGCTGGTGTCCGTATCCGTGCCCAAGCTGCTGAGCCAACTGGCAACTGAGCAAATCTCCATGACTGCTCATCAGCGCAGCACGCCCTTGGTGACGAGCCAACAGCCACTGCCTCCCCCACTGCTGCACCAACATCACCTCATCGCTGAGCTGAACACCGGCTTGCATCAGCGTGGCCAAGAGCAGCATCGGGACAGCTCTCCAGCGCCAGAATTGCAGCGACGGCAAGGCCCAAGGCAGCAGAGCCAGCACGACGAGCAGCACCACCCAAGGCTGCGGATGTCCCGTCAGCAACTGGGCATGGGGCCACGTGCTCATCCAACGCACCAACGCGATCAAGAACAACGCCAACTGCTGCACTGGCCAGATCAATACCGGCATCACCACTGCAGCGATCGCCGTTGGCAGCATCAATGTGAGCAGCGCCAGGATCATCGCCGCAAGGGTGAGCGGTGCCAGCAAAGGTGCAGCGATCAGGTTGCTAATTAGCGAGTACAGGGGCACAGAACCGAAATGCAGGATTTGCAGGGGAAGGGTCCAGAGCAGCGCCGCCACTGGCACCGATAGGGCGGGAGCGAGAAGCCGCAGCCAAGGATGAGAACAACGCTGAAGGAACCACTGCTCTAAGGGCTGCGAACTGAGCACTAAACCCGCCGTCGCAGCGGCACTGAGCTGGAAGCCAATCGATCGTGCCCATGAAGGATTCACCAACAGCATCAAAACCAATGTGCTGAGCAGCACGCCTAAGGGTTGGGCGCGAGAGCCCCGCTCTCGGATCAAGAGAACGGCAGCTCCCATCAACACCGCGCGAACAACCGATGGCTGACCGCCCGCCAGGGCAAGAAAAACAGCCATCGCGCCCACTCCAGCCGCCAAGCGCAAGGGCGTACCAACCCTGCGCGTTAGGGCAAGGGTGGCTCCCAACAACACGGAAAGGTGAAATCCAGACGCCGCTAAGGCATGGGATAAACCGGCGACGCGAAAGGCCTCTCGCAGCTCTGAGCTGAGCTCAACTTGGGCACCGCCAAGCACCAAAGCCGCCAACAGGCCACCTGAGTGCTCTCCTGCTAGATCTTGAAATCGAGTAGCGATCCGACGACGCCCATCCGCCAGAGGCGTGTGATCTTGATGGATCAGCTCCACTTGCTTGGTACGGAATTGGGTCCAGCACCCGCGAGCCGCGAGCCGCTTAGACGGATTAGGAAGCAAAGGATGGCTTGCTACTGCAGGAGTCACGAGCTGACCTTGAGCCCTCACGGAGGCGCCTTTGCGCAACATCTGATGGCAAGGATCCACCACCAACTCGGTGCGGCCATCAAGAACCTGGCCCGAAAGATGGTTCACCTGCAGCAAGGCTTGGCAGCGCTCCCTACGAACAGGTGCATCCGCGAGAGCACGGCCCTCAATCACCAGCGGTATCTGATCGGAACCGCTTGGCACAAACTGAAGCGGATCGAGTGGTGTGGGCGTGGCCGCTTGCCCCGTCAACGAGCGCAGCAACAAGCCACCCAGCACAACAACAAGAACAAACAGCTTCCATCGGAACAATGAAAACTGACGGCAGATCAGCAGAACAGCCGCAGCAAGCCCTACCAACACCACACACCAGTGTTGAGTGGCCTGGGACAAGGCCGCCCCAAGCTGCGTGGCAAGCATTAATAGAACCAGCCAAAGAGCAACGTTCATCAACGCAAGGTCATCGAGCTGGTTGAAGGATTCCCCTTAAGTTGGAATAAAAGCGATGCATACAAATGCATCATCAAACAGTTTTTTCTATTTCAAATCAAGATCAGCAAAATAAAACCCATACGAAAACAATAGAACCCTTTATCCATTCATCTATTCATTCATTCAAGCCGTTAAGCACCAATGAACTTAAGAGTGAAGAATTGGATTTTCAATGCTTAAACAGGAACAGACCCAACATTCACTGCGATATCAAATAACCACAACTTTAGCAATGAATCAGAGTCTCAACGATCAGAAACTGCCGCCGCTGTTGGCTTCAGCAAAGGAAAGCCGAGAGCCTCCCGTTCGGCCAACCAAGCCTCAGCTACTTTTCGGGCCAGATTGCGAATCCGTCCAATCGTGGCGGTGCGTTCTGTCACCGAGATCACACCACGTGCTTCTAAGAGATTGAAGGTGTGGCTGCACTTCAAAACAAAGTCGAGGGCAGGAGCTGGCAAGTTTTGTTCGATCAGGTCACTGGCTTCTGCCTCATAAATGGCAAAGAGCTGTTTGAGACGATCAGGATTAGAGGCTTCAAAATTAAATTGACATTGTCCCTTCTCGAAAGGAAGCCAAATATCTCCGTAGCTGCGGTCTGTATTCCAGCTCAAATCCCAGATGCTTTCCACATCCTGCAAGTACATCGCTAGGCGCTCTAAGCCGTAGGTGATCTCAATGGATACGGGCTTGCAATCGATGCCACCACATTGCTGGAAGTAGGTGAACTGGGTGACCTCCATCCCGTCTAACCACACCTCCCATCCCACACCCCAAGCACCAAGCGTTGGCGACTCCCAGTTGTCCTCCACAAAACGAATGTCGTGATCCGCAGCGCAAATTCCTAGGGCCGCAAGGGAGGCGAGATAGGTTTCCTGAATGCCATCGGGAGAAGGCTTGATCAGCACCTGATATTGGAAATAGTGCTGCGCACGGTTGGGGTTATCGCCATAACGACCATCGGTGGGGCGCCGGCAAGGTTCTGGATAGGCAACCGCCCATGGCTCAGGTCCAATCGCCCGCAGCACCGTATGCGGGCTCATCGTTCCAGCACCCTTTTCCGTGTCATAGGGCTGCAACAACACACAGCCCTGCTCTCCCCAAAAGCGATTCAGCGTGCTGATGATGTCCTGGAAGTGCATACCGAGCAGGGGCCTAGTGGGAACAGTTGGACTTGCTCACTGAGTTCTGCGCTATTGCAGGCTTTGGAACGCGCATCGGACGATGGCGAAACCGGCGAGCAACGCAGAGAACCTGTGGAGCTAAAAGGCTAGTCGAGCAAAGGCTTCTGGCCTAAACCGACAAGCACGCGCGCGCCTCAGGCGGATTTAGTAGCGACTTGCTCACGATTTCGTCATACCTCCGCTGACGGAAAAGCCAAAGTGATGGAGCGAAAGCAAGACGCGCTGAGAGGGGTTGAGAGCCCTCTCTTTTTATGGCTCAAAACTAGGGCCCCACACAGGATCTGTTGGCCTCCACCCCTGACGTCGCAAAGCCTTCCATAACTGCTCTGCCTGTTCATGGCGCAAGCATTGCCGACGCTTCAACAGCGCTGGTTCACCGTTTGGCATGCCCCTGCCCTCATCCACAAAGACCCGAGGACACCCAGTAGCCATCAGGATCCTTGAGCCAACCCTCCCTTCCCATTCCACGCAAGCAATCAGTACAAACCTACTGCTCGCGTTCTGCAGCCCGTAGCGCCCAGATCAAAAATGCAGCCGCAACAGAGCGGGGGTGGCAAGCCCTTAATAACGAAACTGCTGAAAGGTCTTAACGGGTATCGCTTCGTCGTCATCTGAGCGACTCACGACGGCATCACGCGCCACATCCAGCTCAATGCATTCAAAAGAGCGCAACTCTTGATCATCAGTGCATTCTCGACGCTGATACTCAACTTTGTTTACTTTACGATCCTGAATGGTCTTTTTCTGGGGGATCTTCACTTCATCAACTGCCATTCCTTCGCGCGGGCCAAACGAACACAACTCCCTAGCAAGATCTGTCTCAGCCTTGTCAAGACAAACACTATATTCGGCCTCTATCTTCCGCCTCATAGACTGATCGTTCTGGGTCTTTAATTTCTTTTTTTCCAGCGCAGTCAACGGCACCGTGCGCCGAACCGTCGTCAGCGTTTCCACCACATAACTACCGCCGAGCGAGATCCATTCATTCGCTGCTTTTTCAGCCTTCTCCCTGGACTGAAAAAGGGAACTATCCATCTCACTAGAGGCAGGAGTTGTGCGCCTGGCCTTGGAGTAGAAGAGACCCGCATAAACCAGCATGCCAATCAAACCTGTACCGACAACAGCCACAAACAAAGCCGGAGTAGAAGGCCCTTTCAATCAATAACGAGCAAGCAATAAAAATCTAGCAGGCATCAGCCAGGCAATAAGAATCAAGGATCTAAGCAAATAACAAAGATCTAAATTCAATCCATTCAGATTCGTTCAAATCCAAAGATTGAGGCCCAGATCAAATCTTGCTCCAATCAAGTTGTTCGATCAAGAGGAAAGCCGGCAACGCCTGGGGTTACCCCTTTGCAAAACAGCGATCCAAATGAGCGACAGCGTGCTGTTGACGCGAGCGAGAGCGGGAGATGCTGGGGCTAATAATCCCCAACCAAAAGCGTCCACCTCCCTGAACGACCAGCACAGGTTTGCTCGCCCGTTTTCCCTGGGACTTCAGCAGCGACAGGCTGAGTTTGTCTGCGACCTCCGCACCCCGCGGTTTCGATCGCAGCCTGGCCAGCACAGGGTTGACTTGAGCGATGGGCAGAAAGCTCGCTGTTTGAGATTCCGTGACCAGGATCATCCCGTCTAGCCATGCCACCTCCACCAAGAGATCTTCAATCGAAGCCAGCAATGACGGGAGCGGGAAGGCCAAACGGATACCTCCGTTTCTTAATGTTTTCTTCCTAATCCCTTTTTGGGGTCACCGCGCAAGGGTCTCAACAGGCCTCAACCATCCTTAACGATTTCAATCAACGAATTAAGAGCAGCACACCCATCTGTCCGCCGACCAATCGTCGATGCTGTGCCGCGGTAAAACCAGCAGCAACAGCCTGCTGCTCCTGCTCCGCTCCCGTCAGGAATTGCTCCACGCTCGTTTCGAGATAGGCGTATTGGTCGGCAAGCCCCATGCCAGCAGCGACAGGAACCACGATCCGGCGCAGGTAGGTCCGCTGAAACGCTGCCGCTGCACTGCCTTCTGGCAACCGATTGAAATCCAACACAGCGGCGCGCCCGCCAGGCTTCAGCACCCTTGCCATCTCCTGAAAACCCAAGAACGGGTCCGCCAGGTTGCGTAACCCATAGGCCATCACCACCCCATCGAAATCTTGATCTGGCAACCCGGTGTCAAGGGCATCCGCTTGCATCCATTGCACCGGCAACCAGGGCTCGCGGCCCGCTCGCTCCGCAGCCAAGGTCAGGGGCGCCGCTGCAGCATCAAGCCCCAAAACAGAACCCTCCGGTCTCAACTTTCTTGCCAACGCAAGAGCGAGATCACCCGTTCCACAACACAGATCAAGCCAACGCTCACGCGGTTGCGGACTCAGCCAAGACAGGAGTTGACGCTTCCACTGTCTGTGCAGCCCCAAACTCAGCAGGTCATTCAGGCGGTCATAACGGGGAGCAACGGCGTTAAACAACGCCTCAACTGCAGCAGGATCACGAGGTTTCACAAGCAGCTCAAAGAAGCAATCCGTTCAAAGTCATCACCATCACCGTGGCCAAACCAACAGCGGCTGAACACACCAAGCAGCCCGCAAGCATCAACGAAAATTCCTGTTGGTCGATCGCCGACTGCATCAATTGCAGTGCCCACGCCAGCAATGCAATCACTACCAATACCAACACAATTCCCACAGGCAAGGCCTGCTGACGCGTCATCAATGGCAGACCTCCTGTCAAAACCTGCCTCATCAAGTCTTTTCAATTTAAGACGCAATCTCAGGCTCTAAGGGCCTGATCAGCAAACCGCGTCCTTGCAAATCCAATTTGATTTGCTCAACGCTGAGAACTCCGTCATGGAGAAGTGAAGCCAGCAAGGCCGCCGATGCCTGGCCGCCCTCTGGCCCGGAATCCAGAGCTGCAGCGATGTGATCCATGCAGCCGGCCCCACCCGATGCAATCACAGGTACGGCAACGGCCTGCGCCACTGCACGCGTCAGCGCCAAGTCATAACCAGCTTGGGTTCCATCGCCATCCATCGACGTGAGCAAAATTTCCCCTGCACCAAGGTCCGCAACCCGACGCGCCCAGTCCACCGCATCCAATCCAGTGTTTTCGCGGCCGCCTTTCACATAGACATCCCAGCC
>ERZ887942.259-NODE-259-length-44750-cov-54.760913_pt1 | contig 44750 bp, 28 predicted proteins | sample MGYA00521099_ERZ887942 | MGnify/ENA primary metagenome ERZ887942 (study PRJEB32303, sample SAMEA104408605) | aquatic metagenome | biome: Brackish water; feature: Pelagic; material: water | place: Baltic Sea | collected 2014-06-07T06:48:00 | depth 16,251 m ... | reverse complement strand
GTGTTGTGATGCTGAACGTTGTGGTTCAGGTTGTGGTGCTGAACAGGCTTGTGCTGCTGCGTGTTGTGATTCCCGCTGACGCTTCGTCCGTTGGATTGACGACTTGAGGAATTTGAGCCGCCGCCGAATCGTTGCTGAGAGCTTCCGCCACCGCGATTACCCCAGTTTCCGGAACCAAAGCCCCCTGCCTGGCAGCTGTTTGCAACAAAAACACTAAATGTCAAAGCGATGATGGCGGCGGTAAATGTTGAAATCTTCATTATTTCAGGCTTTCAGGTTGGGTGGTTTGTTTCCTTGTATATTCACCTCAGCGAAAACCCACCAAATCTGTTACACCTGAATTCAAACAATTATCGTTCATTGCCGTGTTTGTCGCAAAAGCCTGTAAAAACTGGAGTTTGCCGGTATCCCAATCCGTTTCGGCAGGAAATTCAGACGCCGGTTTAACTTGCGATCCTTGCGAAGAAAACGTACTCAATCAGGATCAGTAGCGAACTGTAATTCCAACATCGGCAATGTGAACGGTTTCTCGGCTGGTCACGTTCGATCCGGGAATGGCACCCGCTGGAGTCACAATCGGGCCGGAAAGCTCGTTCTCCATGTAATAGGTGTATGCGAAGTTCAGCCACAGTTGTTTCGTCAGTCGATACGATGCACCCAGATGAACTTCGTGCTGGTAGTACAACGGAGTTCCCACGTTAAAAAACGCCTGACTTTCGGGGATCGGATTTTCGTTGAACGTATATCCGGCTCGCAGATACAGGTCTTCATTCACTTCGTACTGAACCCCGGTCGCGACGGCAAATATGCTTTCCCAGCCAACACCAGCAACGGAACCGTCAGCACGAAATCCACTTTGCCCAAACCCGTCAGCGTTGGCATAGTCGTAGTAACGAACATCTGTGGCGAAAACAAAACGCTCCCACCCGGACCAGGCAGTGCCGAATGAAATCACCATCGGCAGGTCCAGATTGACACCCTTTGGCTGTGGACGGCCAATTTCATCAACCGTGTTGTAGTGAAACGTTTCCATCCACTGTGGACTCTTAACAGTCAGTCCAAGGTGCAATCCGTCTGTACCTTCATAATAGACTCCGCCCTGCACACCGCCGCCCCAGTGCGTGCGAGTTCCGCGACCTGATGTGTATCGTGGTGAACCACTGGCATCAGCGTCGTTGGGTGCATTGAACACCAATGGATCGATCGATACGTCGCCTAAAGTAATTGTGGGACCAATTCCAACAGAAACCGTATCCGTTACCTGCCACGCTGCTGTTGGAATCAACTGCATGAAAGCGGCTTGAGTATAGACCTGCCCCAATCCACCAGGCACACCGGGAGTATTCGACTGCGGGACGAATACAGGATTGGTCAAACTGGCAGGAAAATTCGTGCGAAAACCGGCCGCAGAAAAGATCCCCAAACCAAATGTAAAGGCTGAATCTTTAGGCCGATGAATCCAACCGACGTTGGGAAGTGGCGTTACTCCGGGATCTGCCTGAGTTGAGCCACCGCCAAGTCCAGGTATGGAAGACGAGGTATGGATCACAGGCAACGAACCCCCAAGGCCGATGCTGACTTCGTCTTCATCCAACCCTGAGATCGATGCAGGATTCCAAAACAACGACCCCAATGACTCCAGCGGCGCCGCTGTTCCGGCCCCCCCCATCGAACGATTGACCGGGCCTGTTGCGGAAACAAACACCCCCTGAGCGTTGACGCATGGTGTCAGGCTAAGTGATATCAACAGAAACAGGGATAGCTTGAATATCATCTGATTGGTCATAAGAGGTTCGCCTGCCGTTATTGGTGATACAACATGTCCCATAGCGTCGGCACAGTCCACATAACTGGTGTACAGTAACCACTGTTCCCGAGTGCCAAACAACACGAATGAGAAGTAAGCTCAACGCCTTCTGCCCACTTTAATCAGGGTTTTTCCGCAGTTTCAAACCCAACCAGATGTCCCCTATGGTTAACCCCCAATACGCATTTTCAACAGAACAGCCATAGGCGCATAAAAAATGGCGACGTCCAACCGAACGTCGCCATCAGCCTGCAATCGATTCTTTCGGTGCCAACCGCTGTTGTACCCACCGTAATAACACATGACCATCAAACGGTCGTGCTGACGACACGACTGGGAACTTACCACACCTTTGCGACAGCAAACGAATAGGTATTAAACACCATGTCGGATTCGCACAGGTAGTCGCCGCAGCGAGTGGTCTCAACCAGCCCAAGCCCGGACACCGTCAGCCAGCTGCCGGGATCATCCACGCCAAAGATAAACTTCTCACCCAATTCTTCCATGCCATCCAGAAAAGCCGCAACGTTGCGGTTGTTCGTCTTCCCCGACGCAACGTCCAGACTCACAAAATCGACCCAAAGGCAGCTCATTGGGTTCTGCATGAGCTTCCTGACCACGTCCATCATCTGTCGATTTTCCTGTTCAGAAAAGTACATCGAACAGCCCTCATAGATAAACATCGTGGGAAGCTCAGGGTCGAATCGAGGATGACTGTTCAGCAGTTCCTGCAGATCGTCACTGCGAAAGTCGGCTTCCAGAAGCACTCGGCGGTCCTCGCATTCATGTTGCAGAACAGCTGCGACTCGCTTTCGTTCGGCAATCATTGACGGAAGATCAATTTCAAAGAATGTCACGTCCGGCCGCACAGCAGCATGCTTCAGCGATCGCATATCCAGCCCAGCGCCCAACATGACAACCTGTCTCACGCCGACAAAGCCATCAAGAGTTTCATCAATGTGCTGTGTGCGTGCCAGCACCATATCGGTTAACTGAGGCAACACAGACTGCAGGCGGTTGGCAAGCAACTGGCCATGCGGGCCGGCAATCAAATCAGACTCAGCAGAACGCACCGTAATTCGTGAATTCTGTGACGTCCGACCACGCAGGCCGGCAATCATTCTGGCTGACGCTTTCAGCTTATGACTAAACAACGCAGAATGAGTTTTACTGCCGGGTGTTGGTGTCAATTGCATCGTAGGCTGAGCGAAATATTTCATTTCCGCAACGGCAACCAGATCGCCGTTGGAATAAAAATTCACCTCCAACGTCGCCAGCACGCGATTTCCACTGAAGTATCGACTCTGAATCGACTCCGCAGTTTTTGCATCGATTCTGCAAACACCAATCAGATGCCCGGAACTTGGACTGCGATACTTCACGTTCATTCCCGCCAACCACAACGATGCAGACTCATCTGCATCGCAGCGATGAACACCCGCCAACGGAATCCCTCGAAGCAGAGTCGCCAGCGCAAGCCCTCCGGTGTAGTCTGCTGACAAAGAAATCAGAGCGGCCTGATGAGTTCCATGCTGATTGGTTGTTGGGGAATTCAGCGGAAGGATCGACTGGCAGTAGCCCTCGTCCACTTCCTCAATTCTCCAATCAGACGATTCAAGTACTGGGATAGCAGTTCGAAGCAGTCGAGTCATCAATTCCGGATTGACTCGCTGCTGATAGTCTTCGGTCCAGGTAACACGGTGTTGGTTTTGATCTTGGTGCTGAAGTGTCTCGGTGCTCATTGAAGTAGATCCTGGTGCGGGTGTGGAATAGGGGCTTAACACTCCACCCAGAATAGGATCGCGCGCACGTCGCCGAAACGCGGGGCTTCCCTATGCAGCCCGCAATGTATTCTCTTCGGGGTGAACAGCTTCGAATTGCCGCCACGCAAGAGTGCCATTTCAATAAACCAGGGCAACTAGCCAGGATGTGGTATTAACAATAGGGCCCCTGAGTGGCTTATACGCAACAGGCAAAGGAGCATTCGGGATTTCCCTACAACACAAATTTTGATGGTAAAAAACTTTAGAAACAAGCTGGACCGGTCCGCGCGCGAAGCGAAACGGCAGTCGGCTGGTTCAATTTCGAGTGCTTCAAACAGCGCTATTCATTGCCCTGAAAGACTGCCCGCTGGACCTCCTGCACACCCGCTTGTTCAGTAAAGCAGAATTGTGTGATCGGCGCGAATTGACAACTCAACATCATGCGCCAACACAAATCGCGCCAGGCACAGTCAGCATTAAAGCCCCGGTTTAATTTCAGGTATCTGAGTATTCAGCAATCTGTTCAGTCAAAGCTTCAACGGCCTGTTGAAGTTGTATAACAATTGCTGTCGCCATTGATAAATCGCTGGCCTGCACTGCCTGCTCCAAAGCCTTGCCGATCGTGCTGATAATTGGCAATCCAACAGTGCCCCCCGTGCCTTTCATCCAATGAGCCTGCTCTCCGATCAACGTTATATCACGAGTTTTCAACGCAGTTACCAGTTCCGGCATTCCATTGTTGATCTTCTCCAGCAACATAGAAGCCATCTCCTGCATGAAAGCGTTTGTTGGCATTTCCTCACTAACGCCGGCAACCGGTAAGCGGACCAACGATCGCTCGTTTGCATGTTCCCTTCCAGTCACTGAAGTGGGCACGCAAACAGATGAATCAGCAGCAGGCCGTTGTAAAACAGCAGCACCATTCATTCGTCCGACCTGCTCCGCGGTTCCCAGCAACAGGGCGTTCATGGAAATAGGCTTCGTCAAATAGCCCGAACAGCCAACACCCCGACATCGCTCTTCGTCTTCCGCCATGCCGTTTGCCGTCAACGCGACAATCGGCAATTCGGCTCCGCGATCTCGCAGAATCTTTACTGCCTCATAGCCATCAAGAACCGGCATGCGCATGTCCATCAGCACAATGTCATAATCGCCTTCCTGCCACGCATCGACGGCTTCCTGACCATTCTCCACGACGTCACAAACAGCACCTGCCGATTGCAACGTGCGAGAAAAGAACTCTCGGTTGGCGTCGATATCATCTGCAATCAGGATCCTGACACCCGACAGATCCAACGACGGCAGCGCGCATGTGGCAGAAACCGAAACAGCCGCCTGTGCTTCCGCAAACGTCAGCAAACCAACGTTCGCCAGCGCCCCGGTGGCGATCGACACAGAGAACGTGCTGCCTTCACCAGGCACACTGCTTAGCGTGACATCGCCGCCTAGCGCCACAGCAAGATTCCGACTGATTGACAATCCCAAACCGGTGCCACCAAACTTTCGATTAACTGACTCATCAGCCTGATGAAACGGTTCAAACACGTCTGCCTGAGCCTCAGGTGCAATGCCGACTCCCGAATCCTTCACATGTACAACCAGCCGTTCTGATGCAACATCAACATCGACAATCAGATCTACTCCACCAACAGATGTGAACTTGATCGCATTGCCAACCAGATTGGTGATAATCTGACGGAAACGCGTTGGGTCGGTGATAATGTTTTCTGGAATTCGGTCGGCCAACGACAATGACAGCTTCAACCCTTTATCGATCGCTCGAGACTGCAAAGACGCAAGAATATCGGACAGCAAATCAAATGGGTTGCAGCTCAACGCTTCAATGGTCAGTTCACCAGCTTCGATACGCGATAGATCCAGCAGGTCATTCAACAGCCGCAGCAAGTGATTGCCGTTACTGTGAACGCGTTCCAAATGCTGACGCTGGCTTTCGTGCAAAGGCTGATCGCCATGCAGCAGCAGTTCCGTAAAGCCCAGTACAGCGCCGATGGGAGTACGAATTTCGTGGCTCATATGAGCAAGAAAGTCTGTCTTCGCCTGGTTGGCAACTTCGGCGGCATCACGAGCAGCTGCCAGAGCTGTTTGAGTTTGACGAAGATAATCAGCCGTTTCTTCCAATTCAAGAGACCTGGCTTCGACGGTTGCCGTCCGTTCGGAAACAATTTTTTCCAGATTTTCATTCAGGTTCTGCAGGTTGCGGAACCCTTCTGCATTCTCAAGCGCTGCACCGGAAATTGTTGTGATGTAACTGGCAATCCGAAGTTCGTTCGGCCCGAACATATCACGCACTTCGGTATTACCAACAACCATGCACGCAACGCCATCACCGCGAACGAATACCGGAGCCGCCAGAACAGAACGAAATTCCTCCGTGGGAACCTCGGCAGCGACGGCTTCTCCTGAAGTCATGGCCTGAAGAATATAAGGACGCAAAGAATTTGAAATCTGCCCGGGGTTGCCAGCCTGATCTATTGCAACAACTCGGCAGTAGTCACTGCGAAGCAAATGCTGACTGGACGTCATCATTGCTTCCAGAATCGAATGCGGAGCCAACGCAGAAGCAATCTGTCTTCCGCTTTCCAGCAGGGAATCGAATCGATCAACCAGCGACAACGAAGCCTGAACACGTTTGGGAAATTGCTCGTTACGAAATGCCTGTATTCGTTCCTGCGTTTCAGCCAGCTTGTCTGCTGCACCAGGGAAGTTCAGTTCAGCTCGCACCATGTGAAGAACAAGTTCACTTTGCAGACGTTCAAAAACCGAATCCTGTTGCTCAGCACATTTCATGCTCCACCTTAACAGGTACTGAGCCCTGCGAATTCGGTTTTGAAAAATCAGACTCCACGCCAGTTCTCGCAGTGCGTGCGGAAGCTCTACACGAAACCGCAAGGCCACCGCCGCAGCTTTACGAGCCGCAGAACGGTGCGCCCGAATCGTGCGTTGTCGCTGAGCTCTGGTCAGCGGGGAATCCTGTTCAAGAAAGATTCGCAATGCTGTCGCCTTCCAACCATACAGCGGGGCTGTGTAACAATTCTGAATTCCAGCTTCGCGAGTAATGCGAATGCCTTCATCGAACGCCGCCACTGCGTCTTCGTTGCGGTTGTCGCCAAACAGCTTTACACCGTGAGCCAACAGGACGTGAGCCCGCCCCTGCACGTCAGCGCGTGGGCGTTCAAGCTCTCGCTGTACAATTTCCGTTGGCAAATCGCCGTCAGTCGCACGTGCCCAGACTTCGATAATATTTCCGCAAACCTGATCATCACCAACCGCAAGTCCGGAATCGTACGCTTCGCGACACAGCTGAACGGCTTCCGTCAGCCGCCCCAGACGATACAGCGATGCGGCCACCTGATACTGGGCGATGTGTTTTTCCCAAAAGTCGCCGGCACGATCCAGAATACGAACACTGCGACGACCCACGTCGATACACTCTTCAAATCTGCCCGCCGAATACAGTGCAATCGCCAGAAAATGCAGAGACTGCCCCTGCCCCCAGACGTCTTCCATTGCCGTGCGAATTTCCAACGAACGCCGGCCATATGCAATGCCACGACGACTAAGCGGAATCAAGCTCATGGCTGGAGCATGTTCTGAATAGGCCTGAGCCAACTCGGCAGTTGGCACAAATTTTTCCGCAAGGTTCATGCCTCGCAGATGAACATATAACAGTGGCATTTGGCCCTTCAGGTACCAATAACCGTAGGCCAATCGACTGTACAATCGCCATGCCAGACGGTCTCGCAACGATGCTTCAACCGGACTGGTTCGCAGAAATTTCCCTGGAAAAAAACTATGCAGTGTTTGTGTGGCAATTTCTTTGAACGCGTGAAACGGCATCGTCCATTCGGCGGGAAGCTTTCCACCAAGCTTTCGAAGAGCCGATTCCCAGATCTCAACCGCTTCATCTTTGTCGTCGCGTTTGAATGCCAATTCGCCAAGCTTCAGGCAGATTTCAGCTTCCGTTACCGGCGAGTCCGCGCACTTCACGGCAGCTTCCAGAAAAGGTTGAGCTTTCAGATATTGCCCGCTCAACATCAGGACGTCACCCATCCCACTTAGAATGTTGAAGCCTGGTTCCTGATCAATCGCTTCACAGCTTCGAAGAGCAATCAAAAACTGCTCCTCAGCCACCCCCAAAGCATGACGACTGCGAGCTGATGCAGCCGCTTTAATCGCTGATGGCAGCGCCAACTCAGGACAACTGGCCGCATCATAATGAGACGCAATTTCAAAGTGGCTGTCTGGCGACGTTGTAGCAAGATGCTCCGCAGCAGAAAGATGAATGCGGATCAACTCATCCTGAGTCAATGACTGCTGCATTGCATCACGTATCTGGTCGTGAACAAAAAGGCAGCGACCGTCGACAGCCTTTTCCCAGATCATGTGCAGATCGCGAGGTTCTGCAAGCTGACCAAGAGCTGTTTCGTAAGAAACACCAGCAAGTGTCGCCACCGTTTCAATGGGAAATTCCTTCCCCAGTACAGCACCAATCGCCAGCAGGCGACGCGACTCGGCAGGCAAACGCACAAGTCGTTGCTTCAGAATCTCAGCCGCCTCGCCGGACATCTGCAGATTACGCAACTCAGCCCGATCAACCTGCCAGCCGTCTTCTGTAGGAGTCAGCACCTGACTTTCAAGCAGCCCGCGCAACACAGCAGATGTCGCAAAGGGATTGCCAGACGCCAGCCCCCACACGGCATCAAGAATCTCCGGCGGCAAGGTGCCAGCCATTGACTCGCATAGTTGATCTGTGTGCTCACGGTTTAGTGGAGCCAGTTCAATTTCAGCAATGAACTTCAGACTGTTTCGCAACTGTTCAGTAAGCCGTTCGGATGGCCGACTACCAACCAGCAACAAAGTTCTTTCCGGCCCGGCCAGACGCCAGCAATCCAGAATCGTCAGTGTCAGGTCATCGGCCCACTGAGTGTCGTCAATAATCAGCAGGACTGGCCGATCAACCGCCCCCATCGATCCTAGAAACGTTGCCAGAGCAACGGCAATTCGGCGATCGGAAAGTTCACGATTTCCTGTATCCGGCGCTATGAGCGCCAGTATTTCTGTAAGCTCCGGCAGAACAGCCTGAAGCTCGCCCGCATATTCTTTCAACGTTGAACTCAACAACGACTGAAGCTGCTGACTGCCGCGTACCAATTCAACGCATTGGTCCAGTGCCGCTCTCACGGTCGCCAATGGTTGCAAACCAACCTGATTCTGCCCCTGAGCTTTCAGTAACAAGCAACCTCGCGCAACGGCCAGACTGGAAGCTTCCATCAACAGACGCGACTTCCCAACTCCCGATCGCGCGGTAACAAGAACGGCCTGACTTTCACCACCGACGGCAGCATCCAAACCGTGTTCAATAATTGCCAAATCGTCTGCGCGGCCAACATGAGCTGGCTCAATCAGCGTTTCTCGCTGGTCCTTGGTCCCCAACACCAGTGGCCGAACCGGACCAACTCCCGGACCGTTTCCAAACGCCGCTTCAACCTGCCGAATGTCGTGCAAAACGCCAGCAGCAGATTGATATCTGTCGCGAGGATGTTTCTGTAATAATCGATGCACGATCTCGCACAATGCTGACGGCAGGTCTGCTCTCACCCTTGCCAAATCGGGAGCTCGAGTCGTCATGTGATGAAACAGCAGTTCACGAGAATCCTTCCCCTTAAACGGCGGCTCACCTGCCAGACATTCATAAAGCACGATTCCCAGCGAATACAGGTCTGCAGGAGCACGAATATCGCATTCCAACGCTCCCAACGTTTCGGGAGCCGCATAAATCAAAATATCACTGAAAGACTGCTCTGCGCGAAATCCATGCAATAACGATAATGGGGGGCAACCACCCAGGATAGCCCTCAAAGGCCCTTCTGATTCTTCCAGATAGATATCAGAAGGTCGAATACAGCGAACAATCAATCCCTGTTCGTGAACACTTTGCAGTGCAGCAAGAACGTCAGCCGCCACGCTTAACGTATCAGCGACGGACAACTGGCCGGAAGTCTGTTCAGCCAATCGCGCCAACGGGATGTATGGACAAACAATCCGTCCTTTTGTGGCACCAAATTCAACATCGATTGGTACTCGAATTCGCTCGTTTCTGACTTTGGCAAACTGCAGCGTCTCGTGCTTCAATCGCGTCTGCACAATCGCAGGTACGTCTGAAGACCATTCCACTTCATGCATTAACAACGAAGTGCCGTTCGCATATTTCACAATTGCCGTTCGCCCAAACGGCGTTTCATCGTGGCTCCAAACCGACGTGAGTGGAGACCAAACATCAATTGCAGATGTTGTCATGTCGTGCCCCTCGTTGAAATTTTTGTGCTCATGGCTGAGCCATCGATGGCAAACCTTGCGAATTGACAACGAACCAGCAACCGACGGGGGTCCCCTCACTCTGATCATGCAGCAAATGTCGATTGTGACAATTCTACTGTCAACTTTCACGAACGGGCTACCACCAGGGTAACATAACCTACACACCCACACGGCATTCAACATAGACATTAAAACACAGCACTAAATACGGTGACACCTGACGCGGATTGAGAGTGCATGAAGTCGCTGCCAGAATTCCCCTCCGCAATCCGCCAAACACCGCAGACAAACACAAGACGCCAATCAGTAGAAATCAACAGTCAGCGTCGCTAAAACGTTTTGCACTTCCGCGAAACAACTGCCCAAACATCAACGAATGAATTTATGACTCACCTGCTTCACAGTTTCCTGGCCGTCCTGCTGCTAACACCCATTGCATTCGCCCAGCCCAACCAAACAACAACTCAAACCGAACCCACCAACGCCGCAGAAGCCGCGGCAAAACAGGCGCAAGAACAGGCTGAATTGGATCGAAAGTACGATTCGTGGGTAGCAACCTTAACGCCCTCGCAACAACAGTGGGAAAAGACACTACAGGCCGAATTAGGCAGTTTCTATCTGCCAATTCACAAGCGAGAAAAAGTTGCAGGGAAATCAAATGCATGGGACTTCGTCGCAGACGATCCGACATTGCCACGCATCCTGCTGATTGGCGATTCAGTATCTCGAGCCTACACGCAAACCGTCAGACGTGAACTTGCCGGCATTGCCAACGTACATCGTGCTCCAGCCAACTGCGGACCAGTTTCAACAGGGCTTAAAAAAATCGACACATGGCTGGCGGATGGCACGTGGGATTTCATCCACTTCAATTTCGGCATTCACGATCGAGCCACACCACTGGCCGATTACACCAACAGACTTGAACAGCTGATAGAACGCCTGCAAAAAACAAAAGCAACACTCGTCTGGGCCAGCACAACGCCAATTCCCGATGTCGCCGGAAAGTACTCCGCTGATTCAATCCTTCAGCGAAACACTGCCGCCGCAATAGTCATGAAGAAACATAACATCGCCATCGATGATCTGTTTTCAACGATCACGCCTCGCCTTGCCGAACTGCAAAACCCCAACGATGTCCACTTCACGGGTGCGGGAAACGAGTTTCTTGGTCATCAAGTAGCCACATTTCTGAAGACACTTCTTCCCGCGAATTCCGTTTCTTCATTGCAATTGAATTCGCCACTGGATTACCAGGTTACTCAACGCACCACTCGCGATGAGGGAACACTGCAAATTGCCGGCACCTGGCAAAGCGAACAGGCAGCGAAACCAACAATCAGAGCCAGATTGATCATTGCCGGCCAGAACACCAACTGGCAGATCATCGACGCAAAGTTCACTGAAGACACTTTCACGGCAAGCCTTGCAGCCCCCGCCGGTGGCTGGCACCAACTTGAAGTGCAGGCAGTTGCTGACGATCGCGTTATCGCACAGACAACCATTGCCCATGTGGGCATCGGAGAAGTCTTTGTCGTTGCCGGACAGTCGAATTCAGCCAACCATGGCGAAGAAAAGCAAATTCCGCAATCGGACCGCGTTGTCACTTTCGACGGAAAACACTGGCAAGCGGCAAACGACCCGCAACCTGGAGCAAGCGGCAACCGTGGCAGCTTTATCCCGCCACTCGGTGATGCCCTGGAGAAACAATTCAACGTACCGATTGGCTTCATCGCCTGTGGAATCGGTGCCACCAGTGTGCGAGAGTGGCTACCAAAAGGATCAATCTTTCCGAATCCACCTACAATTGAACGCCTGGTTGAAAAGCTGCCAAACGGTTTATGGGCCAGCAAAGGTGATGCCTTCGCCATGTTTGTTTCTCGAATCAAACCTTTAGGCCCAAACGGCTTTCGAGCCGTGCTGTGGCATCAGGGTGAAAGTGACGCCAATCAGAAAGACGCAAGTCGAACTCTGCCCGGAGAGCTCTATCGTACGTATCTGGAAATACTTATCACGGCGTCTCGTCGAGAAATCGGCTGGAAAGCTCCGTGGTTTGTGGCACAGGCCAGCTATCACATTCCCGGTGACGAAGCGTCCCCCGACATTCGAAACGCCCAAGCAGCAACTTGGCAAGACGGCATCGCACAGGAAGGCCCGGACAGCGATGCACTCAAAGGCAATTTGCGAGAACGCAATGGCCAGGGAGTTCACTTCAGCGGCGAAGGGCTTCGACAACACGCCGCAAAATGGGCGGAAAAAGTCAGTCCATGGCTGGAAGAAGAATTAAAGAACGAGAACTAATGCTGCGTCACGATTCAAAACTCCCCCCACAACACCGCATACCCCACAAGGTCTATCCCAATGCGACACTTCTTTGCAATATTGACCTTTGCTTTGCTTGTAACCACAGCCACATCGCACGCAGACGACTCGCATCGACTTAACGTACTGTTTATTGCAGCTGACGACCTGCGAAACGACCTCGCATGCTATGGGCACCCTTTGGTGAAGACTCCCAATATCGATCGGCTGGCACAGCGAAGTCTGGTTTTCAATAAAGCGTATTGCCAACAGGCGGTTTGCAATCCCTCGCGGGCCTCCCTGCTTACCGGCCATCGACTGGATTCGTTACGTATCTGGGACCTTCCCACGCACTTTCGACATACAACGCCGAATGTCGTCACACTGCCTCAGCATTTCAAAAACAACGGCTACTTCACACAGAACATCGGCAAAATCTTTCACAACTTCAGGCAGGAGATTGAAGGCGATCCCGACTCGTGGAGCGTGCCTGCTGTCATGCACTACGCCAATCATGGCGATGACAAACCGCAGGTAAACCAACCTGTCGAAAAGAATCCTGCCATAGATCCCAAGTGCGAATGTCTCGACGTACCGGACGAAGCCTACTATGACGGGCGAGTCGCAAGTTTGGCGGTTGAAAGCCTGAAACAGCTTAAGACAAAGTCGCAGCCATTTTTTCTGGCCGTTGGATTCTGGAAACCGCATTCACCGTTCAACGCCCCAAAAAAATATTGGGACATGTATGAACGGAACGATGTCTCAATGCCCGAAAACCCAAACTGGCCCACGGATGCCCCACGGGTTGCATGGCACAACAGTCGAGAAATCCTGGGTAACAAGTCGCGAGTTCTGACGCCCGAAGCTGTTCGTGAAATCCGACATGGCTACCTTGCCAATATCAGCTACCTCGATGCACAAGTCGGTAAAGTGCTGGATGAACTCGAACGTCAGCAACTGTCGGAAAGCACGGTCATCGTATTCTGGTCAGATCACGGCTATCACCTGGGCGAACAAACGTTGTGGGCCAAAACATCAAACTTCGAACTGGACGCACGCGTCCCATTAATGATCTGCACTCCAAAAATAGACACTGCCGGCAAAACCACAAATGCCGTCACGGAACTACTCGACCTTTACCCGACCTTAATGGAACTCTGTGAAGTTCCGAAAGCAGATCACGTTGAAGGTGTCAGCCTGGTGCCGCTGCTGACATCGCCGGACAATTCAATTCGCGAATGCGCATTGACGCAGCACCCCAGACCCGCGTACTACACTGATGCTCCGGAAACGATGGGATACTCCATTCGAACTCCACGCTATCGCTACACAGAATGGCGCGACTGGAAGACTGGTGAAACTGTCGCTCGGGAACTTTACGACCACGACACTGATCCGATCGAATCACAGAATCTGGCGAATGAAATTGACCAGCAAGCCACCATCCAAAAACACGCCAAACTGCTTCAAAAAACAGGACCGATCGTCAGCCCAGGATGGGAGCCCGTCTTGAATCCAAAAGACTAACCCCCCTTCACAATCGCGCCACTTAAGCCAACATCAAAGTGAACTGTCCCAGTTCCCCACTGGCTTCCAAGCTGACTTTCCATTCACGAAATCAGGGCAACGCCAGCTTGCGTTCCCCCTCTAGCCTGCAGAAGTTTTCTCACCATGAAATTCATTACGATTGCTTTGGCAACTCTATTCATCGCCATTGATTCACCGCAGAACATCGCAACCGCTGACGGGATTTCGCCGCCACCAAATATCCTGCTGATCATCACCGACGATCAGGGATACGGCGACTTTTCCGTAAACGGCAACCCGCACCTGCAAACCCCTCAGATCGACAAGCTTGCATCCCAGAGCGTTCGCTTTGATCGCTTCTATGTGAATTCGTTTTGTGCACCCACGCGAGCCGCATTACTCACCGGTCGCTGGCCGCTAAGAACGGGATGCCATGGCGTCACGCATAACCGCGAAGCCATGAAGCCATCTGAAGTCACAATCGCTGAAGCTCTTCATGACGCAGGCTATCAATCGGCCTGTATCGGCAAGTGGCACAATGGAGAACAGTATCCGTTCACACCTCAAGGCCAGGGCTTCGACGAAGCGTTTGGTTTCAATAACGGACACTGGAACAACTACTTTGATGCCACCCTGCTGCGAGGATCACAACCGGAACAGACGCAAGGCTACATCAGCGACGTGCTGACCGACGAAGCGATCCGGTATATCACTGCCCAAAAGTCTCAGCCGTTCTTCTGTTACGTCAGCTATAACTCGCCGCATTCCCCGTATCAGGTGCCCGACAAATACTTCGACAAGTTCAAAGCGAAGGGACTCGACGACACTCTGGCAGCTTTTTATGGCATGTGCGAAAACATCGACGACAACGTTGGCAGACTGCTTGATCATCTGAGCCAGCAACGAATTGCCGACAACACAATCGTACTGTTTCTAACAGACAACGGCGGCACGGCGGGAGTCAAAACCTACAACGCTGGTATGCGTGGCGGCAAGACCAGCGTGCATGAAGGTGGCAGCCGAGTTCCCTTGTTTGTCCGCTGGCCCGCAGCAAAATGGCAACCACACGACGTGGCACCAATTGCCTCACACATCGATATTCTGCCCACGCTGCTGGATCTTTGCGGCGCCAAACCCTCAGCAGGCCCCAAACTGGATGGAGTCAGTCTGCGGCCATTGCTGGAAACAACAGACAGCAGTGATTGGCCGGAACGAACGTTGTTCACACACAACCCCATCGACGAAACCAACAAGTTTCCAGGAGCCGTCCGCACGCAACGGTACCGCCTTGTCAAAGAAATCAAAGGCCCCGCAGGTGGTTCCAGCGCCAAAGCCAGTGATGACACCGCAAAGGCTTGGCAACTGTACGACATGCAGAATGATCCCGGCCAAAAGGACAACATCGCCGCAGCCAATTCAGACATCGTCAGGGAACTCAGCACGCGTTACGACGACTGGTTCACTGACATTTCCAGTGAAGGCCTGCAGCGTTTTCCACTTCCGATCGGCCATTCCCAAAACAACCCTGTGGAACTGCATGCACCTCAGGCGTTTTATGACAAGCCACTTCACTTTGCCAACGGCCCCGGTTTCGCCAACGACTGGCTTACTGGCTGGACAACTAAGGATGCGAAAGTCTGGTTCGAAATTGAAGTCTTGAATAGCGGCAAATACGACATAGAGCTTGCTATTGGGTGCCCCAAACACGAGGCCGGTTCGCAAATTCAAATCAGCGTTGGTGACCAGACACTATCCGCCGTCGTTCCGGAATGTGACGCCATCGAAATCCCACTGCCACACCGCGACGAAAGAGGCAAAACAAGATACCGGAATCGCAACTGGAGCACACTAAACGTGGGGACACTCAGCTTACCAAAGGGTCCAGCCACACTAACAATTCAACCGCTGAATATAGCCGGCAATGAGGTCATGGACCTAAAACACGTAAAACTACGCTTAAGGACGCAACCATGAAAATGGTCCAGCGAATCGTACTTTCTTTGTTGTTAATGAACACCGCTGACTCATTGACCGCCCGGGAATCTTCACCTTCGGCAAAGCCGAACATTCTGTTCATTCTTGCGGACGATCTGGGCTGGGGAGACTTACGATGCTATGGGAACCCCCACATCGACACGCCATGTCTTGACCAGTTGGCGGCTCAGGGAATTCGCCTGACAGCGCACTATTCTCCATCGCCCCTGTGTTCGCCCGCGCGAGCCGGATACCTGACCGGCCGCTACAATCATCGCACGGGAGCAATCGATGTGCCCAGCAATCGAGGGCTGGATCGCATCGATCTGTCGGAGCAAACCTTTGGCGACCACTTCCGTTCTGCAGGCTACTCCACGGCACTCATCGGCAAATGGCACAACGGACTGTATTGTCGCGACTACCTGCCTCATCACAGAGGCTTCGATCTGTTTTTCGGATTTGCAAATGGTGGTCAGGATTACTTCAAATGGAACCTGCTGCATAACGACAAGCCCGTGCCTCACGACGGACGCTACCTGACCGACGCCCTGAACGATGAAGCGATAAGTTTCATCGGCGAACACGACCGTAAGCCTTTTGCGATATTTCTCGCCCATCATGCGCCACATAGTCCGTTGCAGGCTCCCGAAGAATTGATTGCAAAGTACCGCAAGCGGCTTGGCAAAGACACCAGCCAGGCAGTGGCTGTCACGTATGCCATGATTGAATCTATGGATGCGGGATTAGGCCGCGTGTTCCAGACACTCAAGGACAAGCACCTCTGGAACAACACAGTCATCGTCTTCACCAGCGATAACGGACCAATGCTTGGCAAGGATGCACTACTGGGCTCGCAGAAGCGATTCAACGGTGAATTTTCAGGCCAGAAACAAGACACGCTGGAAGGTGGCATTCGAGTTCCCTGCATCGCCGCCTGGCCTGGTCACATTCCGGAAGGTCAAATCCTCAATACGCCCGTGCATGGCTGCGACTGGTTGCCAACGCTTCTAAGCCTCACTGGCAATCAGCAAAGCAATGACCCAGGCAACAACCGCGAGGGCAAGCCTTTTGACGGAACCAACATCATGCCACTTTTGCTGGGCAATCCAGCACCGGAACTATCTCAGCGTTCGCTCATGTTTCAACGCAACCGCTACGCTCCCGTACAACATGCCAACGCCGCTATTCGCGAAGGCCAATGGAAGCTTTACTGGCCCGGCGACGCCGCCACGATGACCAAAGATTCCGCCCGCGACAATCCTTCATATCTGCGAGGCATCACTCATGCTCACTGGGAAATGCCGCTGGACCGGCAACTGGCACCCCCCATCGCGACGACACAGCCACAGCCAAACCTGTACGATCTCAACACAGACCCCGAAGAACGTCACGATGTCGCCGCGAAACACCCCGAACTCGTGAAATCCTTAACCCAAAAACACGACGCCTGGTTCCGCGAAGTCATAGCCGAATGGGAAACATCACGAACCGCCATCATCAACAACGATCGCATTTACTGGAACAATCGCATCGCTCCAGAACCGGCAGCTCTGTTCAAAGACTTCTGGCTGTGGAAGTTCGCGCCAGCCGGCAGCGATCCGGAAACGACTGATCCGCTATCTGTGTTCAAAGGATTCTGGAGCAACGAATAACGCGGCAACCACTGAAGCAATACGGGAGCTCGTTGACTTCCCAAATCCCAATCGCACAGTCTTCAAAGTCGCGTTGCCAGCCCATACTTTTCCGATGTCTTATTGAATTTCGCTCGCAGAGCTTCCCCCAGATCGATCCCTAGATCCATGGCGATCAGGTCGACGCAAACCAGAACATCTGCAAGCTCTTCCTGAAGATCCTGTGTGCCAACTTTGCCGCCCACCATTCCCAACCGAGTTCGTTCGATCTTCTTCAGTTCGTTGCAGACCTCACCAGCTTCTCCAGCAAGTTCAATTCCTCGAAACGAAAGCGGAATATCCGCGTCCTTCGCCCATTCCACATGCCGCTTCTGATTCGCATCCCTCAATTCCTGAAGATCCATATTCAATTCCTGACATTCCCAACAAGGGCTTCGCCCTTGACCAAGTGGCGTGGCACGCAGAAAGACATGGAACGCTCGAATCGTCGAGCCGCTCCGTTGTCGCTACGGCCAACATGCACGCACCGTGCACGCATCATTTTGAGTAAGACTCTAATGAGGTCGAAGCCAACAGGGCAACACCAACAACTAGCGAAGATTAAGTTCGTACCCGATGCTCAATTGCCGAATACAATTCGTCCGGTAGAAGCCAAGTACACGGCAAGCAGCGTCAATCGCGCGAGGACAGTTGTTGGCGGAGGCGGTAGAGTTCGTCCATGGCTTCTCTGGGGCTCATTTCGTCAACTTTCAGGTTGCGAATTTCGTCCAGCAATGGGTCTTCTGGAAATTCGAACAGGCTTAGCTGGCGTTTTTTCTGGCGAGTTGTTTTCCGTTCCGGCACGGTCGGCTTGCCGTCGGAATTGACGTGCTGACTTTCCAGCATCTCAAGAATCGCGGCCGCTCGCTCGGTGACGCTGCGAGGAACTCCCGCCAACTTCGCAACATGGATACCGTAACTGCGACCAGCGGCACCTTCGATCACTCGATGAAGAAAAATAACGTCGTCGTTATTTTCCTGAACGGCAACATGCCAGTTGGAAGCGTGCTTTAACGTGGCTGTCAAATCCGTGAGCTCGTGATAATGAGTCGCAAACATCGTGCGGCACTGCAGTTCGTCATGCAGATTTTCTGTGATGCTCCACGCCAGCGAAATGCCGTCATATGTGCTGGTGCCTCGACCAATTTCGTCCAGAATCACCACGCTTCGCGACGAAGCACTATTCAAAATGCGAGCCGTCTCGGTCATTTCCACCATAAAGGTACTCTGCCCTTTGCCGAGTTCATCACTCGCACCGACTCGGGCAAACACTCGATCCGCAATGCCGATGCGAGCTTCGCTGGCGGGCACAAACGAACCCATCTGCGACATGATCGTCAGCAATGCGGCTTGTCGAATATAAGTACTTTTACCGGCCATGTTCGGACCGGTGATAATCTGAACTCGACCGGTGGCATTCACCTTTGCCTTGCCCGATTCTTCAGTTGCTTCCGCAGTGGCACTTGAATCAACGCCCAAACGCACATCGTTGGGAACGAACTCACCCGCAGCCATCAACCGATCCAACACCGGATGCCGACCTTCGCGAATATCAAGCACGGAATCTTCGGTCATTTCCGGCCGACAATATCCCGCAGCGGCCGCAAGCGTACCCAGACCAACAAACACATCGATCTCAGCCAGAGCTTCGGCAGTCAGCAGAATTCGAGCCACATGCTCAGAAACCTGCTCTTTCAGCTTGCTGAAAATTTCCTGTTCCAGTGCCTTACTCTTGTCTTCCGCTCGCAGAACCTTGTCTTCGTATTCCTTTAGTTCCGGAGTGATGTAGCGTTCCTGATTCTTGAGCGTTTGTTTGCGAATGTAGTCATCAGGAACTTTGCTTAAATGAGTGCCCGTCACTTCAAGATAATAGCCAAAGACCTTGTTGAACCCGATCTTCAAACTGGGGATCCCCGTCCGTTCGCTTTCTTTCGCTTGATACGCGGCGATCCATTGTTTGCCACCTTTAGACAGATCGCGAAGCTCATCCAGTTCAGCGCTAAAGCCAGCTCGCACGACTCCACCGTCGGCCACTGTATTCGGCGGTTCATCGACAAGCACGTCGGTAATTGCATGGCGAACTTCGGGACACAGATCGATCCGTTGCTCCAGAGTCTTAAGCCGAATCGCGCGGCGTTCTGCCAGCTTAGCCTTTAGCCGAGGCAACTGCCCCAACGATTGTGCCAAGCAGCTTAAGTCACGCGGGCTGCAACGCCCGGTGGCCACGCGAGACGTCAGCCGCTGCAGGTCATACATGCCTTTCAGCAGTTCGCGAAGATCATCACGCAGTGACAATTCGCCAACCATCTCGTCAACCGCATCGTGACGTTCGCCGATTTGCTGCAGATCGGTTAACGGACTGGACAGCCATTCGGCCATCAGCCGCGAACCCATGGGAGTACACGTTTCGTCAATTGTGCCCAGCAGACTTTGTTCGCGACGGCCGTCTCGCATCGTATGAGTCAGCTCAAGGCTGCGTCGAGTTGCTTCGTCGATAATCATGTGCCGATTACGACGATAGCTTTCCAGACGAGTGATATGCAGCAGGGCCGACTTCTGCGTATCGCGGATATATTCCAACAACGCTCCGGCCGCTGTTACAGCGGGAGAATCGTCTTCAATATCGAACCCTTCCAGCGTCTTGATACCGAAATGTTCGTGCAGCAGACGGCGCGATTCTTCCTTCGAAAAGCACCACGCCGGACGACCGGTCAGCACGGGGCCACCCAGGTCAGCTCGAGCAACCGGCAGTTCACCGTCTTTGGCGGAATCTTCAGGAACAATGCACTCTGCCGGGTGAATTCTGGCCAGCTCATCCTGCAGCAACGCAGGTTCGATGTCAGAAACCAGAAACCGACCGGTTGACAGTTCCAGCCACGCCAGTCCGATGCTGGTTTTCGACGGAGCCACACACGCGATGAAGTTGCTCACCCGCGGATCCAGCAACTGATCGTCCGTCAGTGTGCCGGGGGTAATCACGCGAGTCACTTCACGGCGAACAAGCCCCTTCGCTGTCTTGGGATCTTCGACCTGATCACAAATGGCAGCTCGAAATCCGCTTTGAATCAGCTTCTGTAGATAGTTGTCAAGCTGATGATAAGGAAACCCAGCCATCGGCACGGGGTTGTCGGAATTCTTATCACGACTGGTCAAAGTCAGTCCCAGAACGCGGGCGGCATTTTGAGCGTCCTGATAGAACAGTTCGTAAAAGTCGCCCATGCGAAACAGCAAAATCGCGCCGGGGTTTTCTGCCTTCACCTCGTGATAGCGTTCCATCATTGGCGAAAGCTTGACTGCCATCAGAGTATCCTGTTTCCCACAAAGAACAAACCGGCCAGCAACGTCGCACCGCTCCGCCCTAACCTGCTGCGAAATAAACTGCCGTCAGCGACCCGCCACAGCAACAAAAGTTCTGAATGCCTATGTCTGTTTCTCGTCCGGAAACAACATACTGACACTGGTGCGATCGTGGATGCTGCGAATTGCCTGAGCAAACAAAGTCGCCACAGAAATCACTTCGATCTTTTCACACAGCGGTTCGACGGGTGATTCAATCGTATCCGTCATGTACATCTTCTTAATCACGCTGTTTTGAATTCTGCTGGCAGCTCCGCGAGAGAACACTCCGTGAGAGACCGCCGCATAGATATCTTTCGCACCGCGTTGTTTCAGCACTTCGGCCATTCCCACAAGCGAACCGCCAGTGATGGTGAAGTCATCCACCATCAATACGTTCTTGCCATCAACGTGACCGATGACTTCCAGAATTTCAGCCTGCTCAGAATGGTCCGGTCGAGTTTTGTTGCCGATAACAACAGGAACTCCCAGCAGGTTCGCGTAAGCGGCCGCCGACTTGGCGAAGCCCGCATCGGGGCTGCAGATGACTAAGTCCTGAATGCCCAATGTCTTGATGTGTTCGCAAATCACCGCGCGAGCATACAGGTGATCTACCGGCTTGCTGAAGAAGCCCTGAATCTGAGGACTGTGGAGATCCATCGTCAAAACGCGATCGGCTCCCGCAGCTTCAATGGCGTCGGCACAAACACGAGCTCGAATCGAAACGCGCGGCTCGTCCTTCTTGTCGCCCTTCGCATAACTGAAGTACGGAATAACGGCAGTAATCTGTTGAGCACTGGCTCGCTTTAAGGCGTCAATCCAAAACAGCAGTTCGACAAAGTTGTCGTTCACCGGAAAGTGAACGCCCTGAATAATAAACGTGTCGCGGCCACGCACATTTTCCAGAATGCGCACAAACACGTTGCCTTCGCTAAACACCTGAGCCTGGCAGGGAGTCAGCCGAACGCCCAGACTGTTGGCAATTTTCTGCGCGAACACCGGGTTGCCAGAACCGGCCAGAATCGCAAGATCTCCCTGAGCCGGCTGAAAAGGTTGCAGACGTGGCCCAGACCGACTGTCCGGTACGGAAGAACTCGAATTCATGGGAACCGACCTGAAATGTCGAAAAACGCTGGTGAAATGAAGAAGGCCAGCCCCTCTCCTGACGGTATTCGCTGAAAATTCGCCCAAATCCAGCTTTAAACGCGTCATGAAAGGGCCTGACCCTTCGTTGCCCGCCATCTTATCGCCGCTGAGAACGAACTCAAGGCAGGCCCACGTGTCTGCAAGAAATGACGAAGGGACTCAACCCCTGTTTGGAATCCGTCGAAAGCGTTTCTAAGATCCGTGTTCAACGTTTATGACGGAATCGCAATTTGGGCGAAACAGACGGCAACGTCAGCCCTGAGTTGCAATTCCGTCTTTCCGACCAACCAACGAAAGACGACCGCGATGGCTAATCGCATTTGGAATTTCTCCGCCGGACCAGCTGTACTTCCTGAATGCGTGCTGAACGAAGCTCGCGAGAACCTGCTGTCGCTGGGAAACACGGGCGTCGGCGTTTGCGAACATTCTCACCGCGGAAAGGCGTTTGTCGCCGTCGCCGAAGAACTGGAAGCGCTGTGCCGCGAACTGGCCGGAATTCCGAACAACTACAAAGTGCTGTTCCTGCAGGGTGGAGCGTCTTTGCAGTTCGGAATGATTCCCATGAACTTTCTGTCCAGCGACAAAACGGCAGACTATCTGGTCACCGGTGCGTGGTCTGAAAAAGCCGTGAAAGAAGCCAAGCTGTTCGGTAATGTTCACACCGCCAGCAGCAGCAAAGATGCCAACTTCAACTACATTCCTCACGATGTAACTTACAGCGATAACCCAGCCTACGTTCACTTCACATCCAACAACACGATCTACGGAACTCAGTTCGCCACCGAACCGACCGGCTACAACAGCGATGCGTTTCTGGTCTGCGATGCCAGCAGCGACATCTTCAGCCGCCCGATCGACGTTTCCAAGTACGGCATCATCTACGCGGGTGCTCAGAAGAACCTTGGTCCCAGCGGAGTAACTCTGGTTATCATTCGCGACGACCTTGTCGAAGCTGGCAACAGCGACCTCACCGCCATGCTGCAGTATCGAACTCACGCAGCCAACGATTCGATGTACAACACGCCTCCCACGTTCGGCCTGTATCTAATGATGCTGGTGTTCCGCTGGATCAAGTCCAACGGCGGATTGGCGGGAGTCGAAGCGAAGAACAAAGCCAAAGCGGCCATACTTTACGACTACCTTGCCGCCAGCAGCCTGTTCAGCACCACCGCTAAAGAAGACAGCCGATCGCTGATGAACGTCACCTTCGTGACGGGCGACGAAGCCAAAGATACTGCCTTCATCAAGCAGGCCGAAGCCGCTGGCTTTAGCGCATTGAAAGGACATCGCAGCGTCGGCGGCATGCGAGCCAGCATTTATAATGCGTTTCCAACCGAAGGAGTGGACGCGCTGGTGCAGTTCATGAAGGACTTCGAAGCTGCAAACGCATAGCTTTCAGCAGTCGCAAGAGAACGTGGTCGAATCGAATAACACATGGCTGACAGCAGCAAGCAACCAGACGAACCCACTTTCGACCGTCGATCGGCCGACATCGGCATCGTGTGTACTCACAATGCCGAGATCAAGCCGCTGCTGAAAGTTCTGGACCGAACCAGAAAGTACGTCGACGAAACCAGCGTGTTTCGAGGCGGCTTTCTGGATGAAGTCATTCGCATTGCGATTGTCGAAGCGGGATCGGGCTTTGCCGCTCATCGAGCTGTCACGGAAACGCTGATCAAAGAACATAATCCGGCCTGGGTAATTTCGCTGGGCTTCAGTTCTGCGTTAACCAGCGACGTAAAAGCGGGTGACATTTGTCTGGCAAACGAAATCTGCGACACACACGGGAACGCGCTGCCAATCAAATGCACGATTCCCGAATCGAAGCGCATCTTCGTTAGAAAACATGTCGTCGCAGATCAGCACCCGCGCACCGTTGCTGAAAAACAAAAGCTGGCAGAATCAAGCCTTGCCGTCGCCTGTGACACCACCAGTCTGGCCGTCGCTCAAGCCTGCAATCATATGTCCACCGAAGACAGAACAATCCGCTTCCTGTCCATTCGCAGCATTCTGGATTCGTTCGACGAACAGGTGTCCGCAAAAGGCATCGACACAATGTTCGAACCTCCGGCTGGCAAGAAGCCAAACCCGGTTAAAGGACTTCTGAGCCGCTTCCGCAAAGATCCGGAACTCGGCCCCTGGACCGTCCGAGCCAACCAGCAGGCCATTGGCCTGAACAAGTTCACGCTCGGCATCATCCGCCAACTCGCCGAAAAGCTCGGCAAGTCGCGGTAGAGATCGGGCACTGCGTCGAGCAACAAACATTTTCCCATGCTGCGCATCCATCAAAAAAGACATCCGTATCAACGGATGCCTTTCAGTGACTGCTTCAATGCAGCTTAAAAACGCAGTGTACTCAAGGCCATCAAACGCTGTGCTCTTCTCCGTCTTCCATATAGACGACTCGATACAAATCTGTGCGACGGTCTTTCCAGTTTTGTACGCTGCCAGCTTGTTTATGGCGACGTAACTGTTCGACATCGACGTCGTGAATGACCATCGTTTCGATGTTGGCGTTGCATTCGGCGGCAATGGCATCGCGAGCGAACTCAGCATCCGCAGGCGTGAAGATCGCTGATTGAGCATAGTGGATATCACTGTTCTCAACAAACGGCAGATTGCCCGTACAGCCCGCGACAGCGACGTACACATGGTTTTCCACGCAGCGAGCCATCGCGCAATTGCGAACTCGCAGGTAACCGTGACGTGTGTCTGTATTGAACGGCACGAAAATAATCTGAGCCCCCTTAGCAGCACTGATGCGTACAAGTTCGGGGAACTCAATGTCGTAACAAATCAGAATTCCAATTGGGCCGCAGTCCGTTTCAAACACGTTAACTTTTCGACCAGGACTCACGCCCCACCACTTGCGTTCGCTGGGAGTAATATGAATCTTTTCCTGCTTCTCAAGCGTCCCATCTCGACGGAACAGATACGCGATATTGAATAACGCATCACCCTCCAGCACAAATTGCGAACCGCCAATAATGTTCACGTCATACTTAACGGCCATCTCCGTATAGAAGTCCAGATACTGTGGAGTGAACTCCGCCAACCGGCGAGCCGCTTCACCAGGTCGCAAACCTGGAATACACGACAGCAACTGCGTGGTGTGCAGTTCGGGAAACAGCACAAAGTCGCTTTTGTATTCGCTGGCGGTATCGATAAAGAATTCGCATTGCTGAGCAAACTCGTCGAAGCCTTTGATGGTCCGCATCTGGTATTGAACGGCGGCAATCCGCACCAATTCAGTGACCGTACTAAACTGGCGCTTAGCGCCTTTAACGTAGTCCAGGTTCAGCCATTGCAGAAAAGTGGCGTACCCGCAACTGGCCGTATCGCTGGGAAAATAATTGGGGATCAGCCCCTGTAAAGCAAACCCGTTGGCCAGTTGAGCAGTCAAGACACTGTCATAGTGAGTTCGACCAATCACCTGTTCAACATATTCACTGGCATTCATTTCATCCTTGTGTTTGGAGTAGCCAGGAATTCGTCCGCCGATAATGATTCGAGAAAGATTCATTTCTCGACACAGCTCTTTTCTCGCTGCATATAAACGGCGTGACAGTTTCATGCCACGAAAATCCGGGTGAACCATCATTTCGATGCCGTAAAGCACGTCTCCTTTGGGAACATGATTGCGGATGTAACCGTTGTCAGCCACTTTGGTCCAGTCGTGCCATTCCATGCCGGAATCGAACGACAAAATCAAGCTGGACGACGAGGCAGCGATGCGTCCGTCAATTTCGATCGCCAGCTGGAAAATGCTGAATCTGACTTTCAATCTGGTCACGGCCCCAGGGCTGCATTCCTGGAAAGCACAACTTCTGCATCGCAATCAGCTCATCATAGTCCTCGACTGTCAATCGACGCAGTGTTGTCTTCCATTCGAATTCCTTCAGGTCGAGCCCGGACATTATTCATCTATCCTGTTAACGTCTGTTGAAAGCTTGTAATAATCGCTGAGTAAACTGAAGTTCGCCCCGCCAATGCCTCTGCCGTTGTCTGGGCTGGCAGGAAGAATTTCTGATTCACTTCCAGCTCGATACCAGTGTAGGTGTTTTCAGAAAATTGTCGGCGCAAATGTGTCACGAAACCGTCTGATGTTCCGCGATAGGGCGAATTCCGGTGAATGCAGAGCTCTGAAAGACTTTGCGACAGTGCCCTGCCCCACCGCTGACAGAACTCCTTTTCACAGTTGCGCTGCGGATCGTACAACAGCCCCACATCGGTTCGGCGAGTTTCTCCGTCCCAAACAGGAGTAAAACTGTGTACCGAAAGATGGACGACGTGACCGCTGGTTTCAATCGCAGTCGCTATCGCCCGTTCAACCTGACTCCGGTACGGAGACCAGTGTTCATCAAGAAGACACTGCTTCTGGTCTGCTGAAAGCTCGGCTGTGAATTCCGAAAACAAGCGGGGATGATGCCGCGACCGATTCAGTTCCACCAAAAGTCGAGTCACACTGGACGAATACAACGGAACTTTCAGTGCCGCCGAAAACCCACGAGCCAGCTTCAACGCGCCCGGATCCCAGCCGCGATGACTTTCCAACGCATCGTTAGCCTCGACAAAGCAATTGCGGTACTTTGCGGGAACACGATTTCCACCATGTTCGCAGGTGATGACGACAGCCGGAACGCTGCCGATTTCAGCCTTCACACGTTTCGTCATTTTGTCGTCGTCGAACCCTCAAAACTGACACCGTTGGCCAGGCAATCAGCCAGTTCCGAATAGACTGTTTTGCAGGACTGCCGAAAAGAAGATTCGTCAACACCTTTAAGGCGATTGATAATTCTGCGAGACAGTGGGCCCTGCCCTAAAATCACGTCCAATGCTCGCCCTGTGGCAACATCCAGATTCAGTGAAACGGCAGCCGCCAGTTGCTGCCAGACTTCCGCAACCGTACAAGTGCCGGACTGAATTCCCAACAGTCGCAAATAGCCCGCATCCGTAATCACGGCCCGTTCGCCGTCGCGAATGACGGCCAGCAATATATTATGCAACCGCTCCACGCTAACGTCTCGTTGAGAAACCGTGTCGCTCCATTTCTCGGCAACCAGTTCTTTTAACACAGCCACGGACGCCTGCAGAATGGCCAGATCGGCAGCCGGACATTCCTGAATATCGATCACACGAATTTCTATCGCGCCACGGTCAAATCGAGCGATCGCTCCTCTGGCATTCAGAAACTCTTCCTGCAAAACGCCGTCTGGATCAAGTGGAGCAATCGCCTTGTACAACGGCTGAAAAATCAATCGATCGTAGTCTTCTTTGGTGAAGGCAGGTTCCGGAATGACCAACCCAGCCACAAGTGGAACGCGGCGAGAATTCGTGCGATAAACTTCCAGCCGATTGTCCAGCAATCCCGACAATCGACCATCCATCGCTGGCGATGAAGCGGCCAACCCCGGAAACAACGGCAGCAACAAACGAATTGCGGCATGCAGACGTCCGAACTCTTCGTCACCGCAAAACGGAAGGTTCAGATGCACACTTTGCAGGTTGGCCCAGCCATGTCCTCGACAGTCAAAAATGCGATCAAAGGCTTCATACACTTCGTTGTATTCATGAGGCCACAGCTTCATTTCTTTGAACGGGTCCATCCATGGATGCATGGCCGACGGCAGCAGGCGTCCCCCCAAAGCGGCCAGATGCTGATTTGCGTCTGTCACGTTCTGCTGAAACAGTGCCGACAGTCCGTCAAGCTGACTTGCCGGACCAGCGGTCTTGAATTCGATCACATGCAGAGCAAGCTCGTTCGACCACGAGATTTCGCCGCGTTCAATTTCGGATTCGACGTGCCCGCAATCGGCCTGAATCAGTCGATCGGCGATTGGATTCACATTCAGCGAATCCTGATCGACGATCATGTATTCCAGTTCAACACCAAACGCATCAAACAGGTGCAATGTTTCAGACATGATGACGAGCCTTTGCCGCTTCAATACGACGGACAAACGTTTCCATAATGCGACGGTACAATTCGTCCTTCAGCAAGGCATCTTCGACACCGACATCGACATTCGGATTATCGTTGACTTCAATGACGGTGAATCGACCGTCCGATTCCTTCACGTCGACTCCGTAAAAACCGTTGCCAATCAGATTGGCCGCCTTCACGGCAACGTCAACCGCTTTTCTAGGAGCAAGCTCAACCGGCACAGCTTCCGTTTTGCCGTAGCGACCTGATCCGTGGTTTTCCTGACGAATGATCTGCCAGTGTCCTTTGGCCATAAAGTAGCGACAGGCAAACAGAGCCTTGCCGTCCAGCACGCCGATGCGCCAATCGAACGTTGTGGGCAGAAACTCCTGAGCGACCAGTAGATCTGACTCACCCAAAAACTCGTCCAGGTGAGTTGATAATTCGACAGCGTCTTTGACTTTGACGACTCCCTGAGAAAACGAGCTATCTGGCTTCTTCAGGACACAGGGGAACCCAAGTTCTGAAGCAATGCGATCTACGTTGTCGCGATGCAGCACGATCGTTCGCGGTGTCGGGACTTTGTGGCGCGTCAACAGTTCGGCAAGATAGACCTTATTGGTACACCTTAAAATCGAAATCGGGTCATCAATCACCACCATGCCTTCACTGGCCGCTCGACGAGCAAATCGATAGGTGTGATGGTCAACACTGGTTGTTTCGCGAATAAACAACGCGTCAAATTCCAGCAGACGCCCGGAATCGTCTTTGGTAATTAATTCAGCGTTAATATCCTGCTTCTCCGCCGCCTTCAGAAATTTCTTCAAAGCCGCTTCGTCAGAAGGAGCGTTCTCTTTTTCTTCCGGGTTATGAAGAATGGCAAGGTCGAACCGAGTTCTTTTGCGAGACTTAAGTGACGTACTTCGCCCGCTGAAGTATCGAGCAGCCGCTTCGGCGACAAACGGGCGATGACTTTCCGGAACGTCCGCTCCCGGGATCGCTCGAATTCGCCGAACGATCCACGCATCATCGCGGCGATAAAAATCGACTCGCAGCAAAGGCACTGGAAACAGGTTAAACAACTGCAACGAAAGTCGCTCATAGCGTTGAGCCATGTTGCGACCGAAGTAAATGCTAAGCGTAAATTCTTCGGACTGCAGGGGAGCAAGGCATTTTTGAATCAGCTCCTCCAGTTCCGCAGTCACTGAGCGAACCAGCGATCGAGTCTTCAGATCCTGCAAAGTCGTCACGCCTGGCATTGGCTTGTGCCCGCGAGCTTCTGCCAGCAAGGACACATAATAACCCATGCTTTGATAACGATAACTGCGGCACAGGTTGAAAACACGAGTTGAACGCGCGGCCGATGCGTATTCGGGACAGGTCAGATACGACTTAGCGTCCAATACCTGTACGTCAGGAATTTCAAAGGGCCAATCCTTGGGGTCAGACGTGACAATAAGTGCGGTCATTAAGTAAAAGCGCCTTCATAGCAAAGTAGCAACGGACAGCGAACTGTCGTTTCATCGCAGCCACCAGCAGTCAACAAAATAATTCGACAACCCACAATGTGCTTTTCAGAACTTTACGATTGCTGGCCCGTGCATGTGGGGCGAGGCAATAAACAAAACGTTCACCAAAGGCCTGGTCCGGCAATCGAGATGAATAACGTCTACCAACACCAGGCCCCGTCCCATCACCTTTTAACAATCTGCGAACTCAGTCAAAGCCGACAGATCAATTCCGTCACCAGCTATTGGGTTGCCTTAAATCGATCACCAGGACGTATGATTAGCAGATTTGCGTCGTAAGTCACAATCCCCAGAAGTATCGAACACATGGCTCGATCAAGGTCCACCGAATAATGGCTGGTGCCTGAAATGGGATTTGCCAGGTAAGGATCCGCGATCAGAACATTGCGTTCCACCTGATCATAGCCGCACATCACCACAAAATGCCCAGCCGGCTCGCCTCGCAAATCATCCGACTTCCCATCGGCAGCCGTCTCGCGCGATTCCTGATATAGATAGGTTGAACTCAAACCCGCCAACACAGGAATGTCACGTTTCAGGTATTTACGAATCAGCCCCGTTGTGAGGTCTTCCATGCGGATAATGCCCCCCAGGGACAGGTATTCCAGATAGTGAGCAGATGCCGTCCTTAACTTTGGATCATCTTTCACCGCCATCTGAGCGGCGATGCGTTCACTAAGATCAACTCGAGATTCACTGTCGTGGAACCAGGTGGGATCGAACACCTGCAGGTTGAATGTGTAAATGACCGCGTTGTAGCCGCGACGCAGAGCGTGACACCCCAACATCACGGCCAGAGTACCGCCCTCGTCAAACGTCGTGACGTCACGAATGATTTCTTCCAACGGAACGTCATCACCAAAGTACTCGTAAACCGCTTGCAGGCAGGTAGGCCCACAGGTCACGTCGTCGGGCTGGTTCGCAATTGCAAATTGAAGTCGATGGCTCACTTGTTCTGTCGTCGCCTCGTTAGTCCGCTTGAAACGGCACCGGAGAATGTCTCGTAGACGCAATGCGCGGTAGTCTGTCAATCACGATCAATCATCTCAATACCAAACCTCACCAATACCCACTAAGCCAGCAACTGGTGCCCGGCCACAAAACAGCTAAAATCCTGCCCAACGTTGTGCGCCATAAAAAGCTGTCACCTTCATATGGCACTCACTGAAGAAGTATTGGAATTACGCAGGTCTCGAACAAGTACAACCTTGTCGTCGCCGTCGTCGTAGAAATCCGCCATCACTGCAGCAATCTGATATCCGCACCGCAGGTAGAATTGGCGGGTCGGTGCGTACTGGGGCTTGTTTGACGTTTCAATATAAACCAACCGAGCATTGCGAGACGCCAGATCCTGTTCTGCCTGCTGCAACAATCGGCGTCCGATGCCTGCCCCCTGCGACTGCTGATCAACCACAATCCAGTAAACATCATAGCTGCCCAACGTGCAGCCAATCAGCCCATAACAGATATACCCAACAACGTGACCATTCTGCTCAGCAAACAAAAACTCATACCCCGATGCTTCGCCAGTGGCCAGAAAAGCATCAACCAGCTCAACGGCAACATCAACTTCATCCGGACGAAAAAACTTCGTCGATTCCGCCAGACGCCTTACAGCATCGCGGTCTTCTCGGCGAACTTCGGCGCGAATCATTAAATCAAGTCGCATGGCTGGTCCGAACTAGCCCTTCAAAAAAGCGTCTCGCGTTGATTCCAAGTGTGCGAGTACGATACCCGCCTTCCTGAATGACAACTGTCGGCAGCCTCATCGCCCCGACCAGTTCGCCGTTCTTTTCAAAATCGGCTGGCCCCAAAGACCATGTGCCGGTTGGGTCCCCCTTGGCTGGATCCAGCCCCAACGCAATCACCAGAAACTCAGGATTGAAGTCCTGAACAACCTTTATCGCAGTTGTTAAAGCTTTGTGATACTGCTTCCCATCCAGAACCTCCGGCAATGCGATATTCAGATTAAAACCCTCACCTTCGCCCGCGCCCGTCTCATCCGAAAACCCGGTAAAGTAGGGATACGCAAAGTCGGGATCGCCATGGATTGAAACCGTCAGTACGTCACTGCGCTCGTAGAAGATATCCTGCTGCCCATTCCCATGATGGTAGTCGATGTCCAGAATGGCCACCTTACCAAACGCACTCAGATAGTTTGCCGCAACAGCCGCGTTGTTGAAGTAACAGAATCCTCCGAACGATTTGCGTTCTGCATGATGCCCGGGCGGTCTGATTAAAGCGTAAGAAATCCGCCGCCCGTTCAATACCAATTCAGCCGCTGTCATCGCACAATCGACGGCTCGTCGAGCTGCCGGAAAAGCATTCCGGTGAATGGGCGTAAAGGTATCAATGCAGTAATAGCCCGATAGAACAGACATCTCTCGCGGCGGGCGTGTCGCATTACGAATAGGAAACACGTAAGGATAAACAGATTTGCCTTCCGGTACTGTCTCACACGCCTTCTTCAGGTAATTTACCAGGTTGTCGTCGTGTACTGCCAGAATGTGCTTTAACGGAAATTCCTTAACCGGCACGCACTCAATCAATCCGGATTTTTTGAGTTCGCTTTCAATGACTCCAATCCGAACGGGCGATTCCACATAACCACGTTCGCGAATATGATGAATATCGTGCTTGTCGTTAATCGCGACCGCGATCAATTCGTAAGAACCGGCCGTTGGAGCAATTCGATCCGATGCAGCTTTCAAGTACCGCAATGGTCGCAGCGACACGGGATTCTGCTTAAACGAACCAACAACCTGAGTCACGTATTCGGGCGGACAAAGGTCTCCGTATTTGCGTTCCAGAATTGCTCGCACAACGTCTTTGGTAAACTTTGCAGAAAGCGGCTCGTCTCGACCAAGTCCGTCGTAAACCAGATGCGGAAGGTTGTCATTTTCGGCACCCGGAACGGGAATTTCGTATTGAGTGCCCATAATCGGCACCGCGCCGTAGGTTTCGTAAAACCTGAGACGCGCGGCATTGGACTTGCGCATTTCGGCGTCCGCACAGCGGTCAGCGTCATCAGGAAGGCATTCAAAGAACACCCCTTTCGCCCCAAGAGTTAACGCCTCAGAGCGAATGTGTTCGTAAAGTGCAGCCCCAATGCCACGCCCGGTAAGCTTCCTGCCAGCCGCCAGATAGTCCAGATAGCAGAAGCCCAAAACGGGTTCGTGCAATACGGTCGCAAAGCCTTCGACTTGCCCCGGCCGTTTTTCGGCGACGTACAGAACGGTGCGAAATCGCTGCTTGAAAGGATTGCGAAGCTTTTCGGCCAAAGCCGTCACATCCGTGACGGGTGCATCAGGAAATTGATCCTTAAAAATCTGAATCACTTCCTGAACGGCCGTCTTATTGACGGGAACAACATCGTCGTGAATTCTGCGGATACGAAACACTTAACACCCATTTCCTAACAAGGGCTTCGCCCTTGACCCGGTGGCGTGGAATGCGGAACGACGTGGAACGTTCGAACCGCCGAACCGCTCCGTTGTCGCTATGACAACTTGACATAATGTGAACAGGCTCACCGCATTAGAAAAAGCCTAAGGAAGGCTCATAGCACGGCGAACAATTTGATCAACTGCCGATGAAAAACTGATTGAAGCTCGATCCAAGGCGGCAGCAAACCCGGCGTCCGGAGACAGACACGGATTCACGTTGCTTTCCAGAATCCAGGGCGTTCCTGCGTGATCGACTCGAAAGTCAATTCGAGCATACCCGCTTAGCTGAAACGTGTGCCAACAGGTCGCCGCCAGCTCGGTCAACTGCTGCAGTAACGGGCTGTCCGATCCGGCAAATTCAAAACTGCGAGGAGTCTGCTGATATTCGAATGACTCTTCGCACCACTTGGCTTTGTGACCAACAATGCGAGGCTTTTCAGTGGGATAGGCCGAAAAGTCGATTTCCGCCGGCGGCAACACCACAGGCCGTCCGTCGTCGCCTTCCAGCACAGAAAGATTGAACTCGCGCCCATCAATGTACTCTTCCGCAAAATGCAGGCACCCTGAATTTACGCAACGATCCCTCAGACGTGTTCTCCAATCAGGCACCGCGGCGATGTCTACCACGCAATCATCATCCATCCCAAATGAAGCGTGTTCCCACACAGGCTTAATGATCGCACGGCTGACCGCTCCGTGATTATGGCTGTTGAAATCTGCCCCCGTTGACCATCGTGCTGTTGGCAAACCGGCAACGGTCATCAACCGCTTCGCCGACACTTTGTCTGATGTTTGCAGGATCGCATTGGTCGAAGCCCCCGTAAATGGAATCTTCATCGATTCCAGCAGCAGCGTAGCAGCCGCCATCAGCCGATCTGTGCCCCCCAACGATTCCACCAAATTAAAAACAACATCCGGATTCAGCGACCTTAAATGATCAGCCGCATTCTGCATATTCAAAGTACATTCAAGAATCTCAACCTGATAACCCTGCTCACAAAGCGCCTGCCGAACGGCGTCTCGCTGCACAATGACATCCTGATCAGCCACCGAAGCGTGTTGATCGACTTCATTGTGCAGAATGACAACTTTTCGTGATGACATCAGGCCGTCCATTCAATTTGCAGCGGCATTCGTGTCGCAACCCTGAAGACCGCATTGCTGGTGATCGCCACTATCAGCAGAACTGCGTACTCGCATCGCCGCCGAATCGACGATACGGCGAATCAATTCAACGTAAGACATGCCGACAGCTGTCGCCAGCATCGGCAGGTCTGAATGCTGCGGGTGCAGCCCCGCTAATGGGTTTGCTTCCAGAAACTGAGGAGTCCCAGTCGCATCCGATCGAAGATCGATCCGACCAGCATCGCGCCCATTCAGTGCTCGCCATGCTTCCAGAGCAATACGTTCGGCTTCAAACACTTCCGGATCGTCAGGCGTAACCAATCGATACTCGACCAGTTCCTCACAGCGTTCTTTATTAACGTACGAATAGCAATCGCTTTCAGCTCCAGGAAGCAGCACGATTTCCAGCGTCCCCAGAACTTCTGCCTGAGCCCCCGTACCCAGCAGCCCCACGGTGAATTCTCTGCCCGGCAGATATTCTTCCACAAGAATTGGCTGCTGATACTGGATCAACTGGCGTTCACATTCGGCGACCAGTTGACTGATATCGCAAACGCGAGACGCGGGTGTGATTCCCTTGCCGGTTCCTTCAGCCACCGGCTTTGCAAACAACGGAAACTTCAGAGCCACATCATCAAGATCCCGCATGTGGCTGATCAAAACAGACTTAGGCGTCTGCAGACCAGCATCGCGAATCGCCGACTTGGTGATGCTTTTGTGCAAACAAACGGACATAACGCACGGATCACCGAACGTGTAAGGGATGTCGAACACGTCAAGAATGGCGGGCACCTGAGCTTCACGCCCGACTCCACTAAGCCCTTCGCAGATATTAAAGACAAGGTCCCAGCGATCGCCCGCCGACAAACGCGAAACCAGATTGCGGGCATGACCGACCCGGTCAACTTCATGCCCAAGCCCCTTCAACGCCGCTTCAATGGAATCAATCGTGTCAGCGCGATCAAATTCTGCAGTCTGCAGTTCGCTATATCCGGCGGCCAGATATTCCTCGCGAAGATCAAACGTGAGTCCAATTAACATAACTACTCATTCTTTCAGAGTGACTTCTGGTGTCGCTGAAAACGCTGTCCAGCAATCTCTCGATTACTAAAGTTGATCGACTGGTTCTGCGTAACGTGCGTTCGTTGGCTCGCATCGCAGTTCGTCATACAACTGCTTATGCCAGCGGTCCGCATCGGCTTTGTGCATGTCAAGAGTCGTCAGTAAATCCTGACCGGGCCGAAGCAGTTCTACCGGACAACCTTTGGCAAGCTTGTCATCAAAGACGCCAGCTTCCGTATAATCAAAAGGATAAAGGCGACAAATCAACGGACGAACTTCAAGCGGCAAACTGCACCCCTGAGTGCCAAGAAACGTGCAATCACGATTCGCCTGCTGTTTCAACACTCGACGACTGCCATCCGCTCGAAAAACACGGGTCTTCCAAAGCGGGTCGTCATCCTGATCTGCATAGACTGGATCATCAGGCAAACGAAACTCATAAAAATCCGATGTCCCAACATGCTCGGCAATGCGTTTGACATCACCGGATGTTGTGTAGATTTCCGTGCCCTGACAACACGTTTTTGTGTGTCGAGCACAACGCGCACACAAAAATTCGTCCTGATCCATTTGGAATCTACTTCAACAAAAAAGGCTAATGGCTAATGCAGCGCAACGGCAAGGAACTTGGGTTTTTAGTAGTGGATCTTGTTAAAGATCCCCGTGCCACAGGATCTTTAACAAGATCCACTACCCGAAGACTCAGCGGTGCGCCCGCTGCAAATCAACGATGCCAGCGGGCAGATGCAGCGAGGTTGGCAGGTACTGACGGCTCACAAGATCAAGTTGCGACAGTGGCTGCGACGCCGGTTTCAACCGGGTCCGGATATCGAAACGTCTTACCCTCAAAATTCTTCAGCAGAATCCAGTCACCATCACGGCCGACAATAGAATCCGGCTGCAACGGAATTTTCCCGCCACCGCCTGGCGCATCAATTACATAAGTTGGCACAGCATAACCAGTGGTGTGTCCACGCAGCCCCTGAACAATTTCCAGCCCCTTGGCGACCGGTGTTCGAAAATGAGCCGAGCCGCTGATTGGATCACACTGGTACAAATAGTACGGGCGAACACGCATCGTCAGCAGTTTGTGAACCAGCTGTTTCATCGTATCAACGCTGTCGTTCACTCCCTTCAGCAAAACCGTTTGCGAACCCAAAGGAATGCCGGCATCCACCAATCGCTCACACGCTCGTTTGGATTCGGACGTGCATTCGTCCGGATGCAGAAAATGCACGCTCATCCATAATGGATGATGTTTCCGCAACATTTTCACAAACTGCGGAGTGATGCGTTGCGGCAGAACGGCTGGCATTTTCGTGCCAATACGCACGAACTCGATGTGTTTAATGGAACGCAAACGCGTCAAAATACCATCCAGCTTATCGTCGCTTAAAGCCAGCGGGTCTCCGCCGGAAATCAGCACGTCGCGAACCTGTGTGGCACCTTCCAGGTATTCGTACATCGCCTGCAGGCGAGATTCGTTCGGAAGGATTTCGCCATGCCCGACGACTCGCGATCGAGTGCAATATCGGCAATACGTTGAACAGAAGTCCAGCGGCAGAAACAAGACGCGGTCTGGATAGCGATGAACCAGTCCGGGAACAGGACTGTGCCCGTCTTCCCCCAGCGGATCGTCGGATTCACCCACTGTTCGAGTGAATTCTGCGGTTGTGGGAATCACGGTTTTCCGCAGCGGTTGCTGGTCGTTGACCGGATCCAGCAGGCTCATATAGTACGGCGTAATCCCAACAGGCAGCATTGTACCGCCCTGCAGCAAAGCTTCCCGCTCAGTTTCTGACAGCGTCACCATGTCCTCAAACTGAGCCAACGTCTTAATGCGATTTCGAGACTGCCATCGCCAGTCATTCCAGTCGCTCAGTTTGGCAGTTGGGAAGAAACGACGACGAAAGGCGGTTGACTGATCGGTCGGCTCGCTGCCAGAAAGCGTCCGCCGAGCGGCGCGGGTGACGCGTTTTGCGGGAACTAAATCCAGAACGCCAGCAGACAGTATCTGCCGGGAAGCTGTTCGTGCTTTCAACAGCACGGAAGCAGATCCTGGAGGATCATCGTCCCCTGCAACTGCAATACTGCCGGCGTCTGTGGCATCCGCAAATTCCGAATGAATCGTCATCAATTGAACCTTGTAGAAAAGACAGCTGTCGAAAATCTAAAGGATCCAGTTTGCACTGAACCTGACGCAATAGCCGAACATGCAGCACTGCGCACTTGTTTGCCAGAACATCAACTTGTGACCAGACGCAGCTTTTGCGAATTACCGCGAAAACCTGCCGCGAACGAAACAAAACAAAGAGCTGAAGACCAGAAGCGCGGATGCGAAGGAACCAGTTGAGGCTCAACTTTAAGCGAATGAACACAGCCACGGACGGCAGAAGCGAGCATCGCGACGCTCAAAGCATCGACGATGACCAACGCAAATCGAAAACCTGCGGTCTGCCGTTTAGCCAATTTTCGAAGTGCGAAAACGACACTGGAACAACAAGGCGAAAGATGCCTTCCACGAATCGAAAAGCATCCCCAGCCTTTGTTCAAATTCGGTCCAGCGGTCGCACTACCCTGCCAGGTTTCCGAACGTTCGGCGTTAGCGTTCAAATTGAAAGCCCGAGACTTTATGTCGCCGGACCGTTTTTCCAGAGGAACCCAAAATTGGTGGCTCAATTGTTTGCTGTTGCACCCATTGGATTGGTGATGTTTCGCTCATGCGGAAAACCCGCGGACGCGATGCGCGGAAGTGTGTCAATCGCCATTCAACTTCTCAATAGCAAAGTGACACAATCCGTTCACGATTTTTAAAATAGCTTTCGTCGCGAATATTGTCGGCAGGTTAACAACATGAAGTGAAGCCTTTGAACCAACAGAGCACCGTTTCCGAACGCCAGATGAAGCGGTCGAGAAACTCCTGAGCTGTCCAGATGGTGGTCGTTACCAGAGTCACCTACGATCGAATTTTGATCGCCGACCAACTAAGACGGCAGCAATGGAAACCCAGCCCAAGGCGGCCAACAATGCAGACTGACTAACAGCGGCCATCTATGGCCCGCCGCCGGTGGCCCACGGATCAATATTCCAATGGCTGTTTTGAGGATTTAGAACTTACAAATCCCCGAATTATGTTGGCTTTCCTGTGAATATCTAAAATATTTCGAAGTCAGCAAACATCTCAGTTAACATATATAAAGCATGAACTCGAACAATCACCATATGACTACCTGCCCGCCGAAAAGATCGTCTGCCTAACGCAGGAAGCCTGTTCCAAACCGACGGCCCCTTCCAGCTGCATCAATCTTTCAAGCTCAATCATCCCACCAGCTAAAATAAGACTGAACAATGATCAATCGCAGAAACGTGTTGAAAGGAGCAGCGGCAGGAATTGGCGTTGCTCTGGGGTCAACGATTGCTCCCAATATGCTGCAGGCAGCCCCGGCATATCGCAGTGCACCCAAACGAGTCATTTTCTTTCTGCAGAACCAGGGGTTCGACCCGGCAACCTGTGTTCCTAAAGGCTTGAAAGAAACCTGCGAGCTGGACGGGGTGACGCTGCCCGAACCTATCAGCGCGCTGGAACCATACAAAGGCAAGATCAACATCATCAATGGGCTGCATGGTCGACACACCAGTCCATCACACAGTGCATTCTTCGGCGCGCTGGGTGGTTACCGTGGCGGAATTGGAATTCCACCAGCAGGAGCCACAATCGACCACGAAATCAGTCAACTGCTGCCCGAAACGATTCTGCCGCATCTGTGCATTGGCATGGATGCTTTAGAAAACATGGTTTCTCGCCCAACCCTGGCCACGCTTTCCGCCACGGGTCCAGGCAAACCGATCTTCATGCACTCCAACCCCAACGATCTGTATCAGATGCTGTTTGGCGGAATCGCAACAGGCGATGTTCGAGACCGGTTTGAAGCACGGTCGAACGTTCTTCGCAAAATTGAACAGCTGGCTGGTCAGCACGGCCAATCACTTCCGGAAGCAGATCGAGCTCGGTACGGAAACTACGTCGCTGGTTTCCGAGACATCAACGGCCTTCGCGAAAAACTGGAAAGCGTTTCCGACCACCTCAGGAACTTCGCCCCCGAATATGGCGACAAGTTCCTGAAGCCAAAGTTTGAAACTGATTGGCACGACTCGCTACTTGAACTTGGCATCGCAACGCTTAAGTCAGGCATCACAAATGTGCTGACAATCGGCAGCGGCCGCGGGGAAATTTTCGGGGCATGGAAAGGGCTTGGCATCACAGAAGCCGGACATAACCTTGGACACATGGAACAACCCGACAACCCGATCTGGATCAAGATTCGCCAGTACAACTGCCAAATGCTTGTGAAGCTCATGCAGGAGCTTGAATCGATACCCGAAGGCGACGGCACAATGATGGACAACACTCTGATTGTCTACACCAGCAACAACGCGAACAAGCAGCACACAAGTGGAGAAAACTGGCCGTTCATCCTGCTGGGCAATTGCAGCGGTCGTATTAAAACAGGCCAGTTCACCCAACTGGACGGCAAACGCCCGGTCAACGCTTTGTACACAACCTTGCTGCACGCGATCGACGCCCCGCGCGACCGATTCAACATGGACAGAAACACGGCCAGTGTGCATGACGCGAAAGTTGGCCCCATCGAAGAACTGATGGCGTAACAACTTTCGTCTGCCCACGATGAACTTCGCAGCTGGCATAACGCCTGCTCCGTGCTTACTCGAACAAGTCACACGACATGACACATAGATCCCTGCGCTATGCGCTACCTGCGTTTGTACTGATGTCTGTTGTTGCCGTTGGAGCGGACAAGCCAACGACCTTCGAAACGCTTGCAAAACCGTTTATCGAGCAGCACTGCATAAGCTGTCATGGACAGGATGCTCAGGAAGGTGGCGTTTCGTTTCACGAACTCAGCGGAGTCAACGCGGACAATGCCGAACTGTGGAAAACGGTTTGGGAGCAGGTGGCTTTGAAGCAAATGCCACCTCGTGACGAAGACCAGCCAACTCTTATGCAACGCTGGAAACTGTCTACCTGGATTACTGGCGAGCTTGAAAATGCGTTGCGTGAAAAAGGCGGATTCAGCCTGCACCTGCATCCGTCAAAGGGAAACCACCTGGATCACGACTTACTGTTCGGACCGATTCCGGAAGACCTTGAACCACCATCCACTCCGGCTCGCATCTGGCGAATTCATCCCCAGGAACATCTGACGCGACTGAATGAACTCATCACGTTAGAACCTGAGTACGATCCCAAACAACCGGGAATGCGAACCAAAGGCGACCACATCAACCCTAACCAGGATGGCGAAGTAAAGGTCTACTTCGGCCTGGATCGTGTCATCGGCTGGGTCGGCGGAACTGCGGCATACGCGGCTGCCATCACGGGATTCCCGCCCGTGTTAACAACTGACAATCACCATGGTCTGCAAAATTACGCCAACCTGTATTCGGTGAATGGTGCGGAAGCGACTCAGATCGCAAACAACGCCGAGAACATTTTACGATTCATGGCCCATGGCCCGGCGGCAGAACCGTATCAGTTCGCCGACAAAGTTACCGACATCGACGCCAGGTACAAACACGGAGACCTGCGTGGTCTCGCTCAAAGCCTGTTCTACGGAAAGTCAGCCAAACGCCCACTGACTCCGGTTTCCGATCTCTTCAACGAAGAAGGTGTTTCGGACGAAAAACTCACTGCGGCCGTCAACTATCTTTTTGAAGCATTAACCTGTCGGCCACCAACCCAAACCGAAACACACGAATATCTGGCACTGCTGAAAGAAGCAATCGCAGACCTGGACAAAGAAGAAGGGATCATCCTTGGCCTGACACCGATCTTCCTTGATCGCGACGCATTGTTCCGGCCGGAACTGGCAGAGTACGGCACACCCGACAAATTCGGTCGAGTGATGCTGCAGGATCAGGAACTTGCCCTGGCCATCAACGCGGCCTTCAGCTACATCCCTCCAGACAACACCTTAAAGCAATCAGCCATCGCCGGCCAACTGAAGTCTCGATCTGACGTCGAGCGCGAAGTGAATCGTATCCTGCACGACGACAGTATTCGCAAGCCTCGATTGCTGCAGTTCTTTCGCGAATTTCTGGATTATGATCGAGCCGGAAAGGTCTGCAAAGATGGCCGGGCTTTGATTCAGGCAGGTGGTGAAGCGAATTCGCAAAACCACTATCGAGCCATGTTTGGCATGACGGCCAACACCGATCGGCTGATCGAGTTAATTTTGCAGGAAGACAAGAATGTTCTGAGCGAACTGCTGACGACCGAACGAGTCGTTTACAACAAGGCGTCAGACGCGGCCTACTTCGGTGAGTTCATCAGCCCGCAGCCTCCGCCGAAGCCGCCAGAATCAACCGACAAGAAAGCAAAACGACAACCCAGCCGACGGGTGACAATCGAGCCCGCAGATCTACCAGCCGGAGAAACCGTTCATGTGCGAATCGCTCAAGTGGTCGACGTGGGCAAAGCTGGAAAGTCCAACAGAACTTTAACAACGCTTCCCAACGATCAGCGTAAAGGAATTCTAACCCACCCCAGTTGGCTGGTCTCACATACCGATGCCATGGATAACCACGCCATTGCGCGAGGCAAATGGATTCGCGAACGATTGTTGGGGGGCGCGGTCCCGGATGTGCCGATTACTGTCGACGCGATGTTGCCTGACGAACCCAACGAAACACTTCGACATCGCATGCGAGTCACCCGCGAAGAGTACTGCTGGAAGTGTCACCAAAAAATGGACCCGCTTGGTCTGCCATTCGAAATGTACAACCACCTCGGTTTGTACCGAACCAAAGAACTGAAACACCCCGTCGACAGCACGGGCGAGATCATCGACAGCGGCGATCCGGAACTGGATGGCCCGGTCGCCAATGCACTGGAACTGATCGACAAGCTGGCGAAAAGCGAACGCGTGCAACAGGTTTTCGTGCGCCATGCCTTTCGCTATTGGATGGGTCGCAACGAAACCCTGAACGACGCCCCCGTGCTTCAGGACGCCTATCACGCGTACAAAGAAAGTGGCGGCAGCATGAAAGCCCTGCTGACGTCATTGCTAACCTCAGACGCATTCCTCTACCGCAAACAAGGGCTTCGGCCAACGCCGTGAAGGATTTTTCAGCGGGGAAACAGTGAGTTAAATCGAAAGATCGCAGGCTGGAGTTTGCATGCGGTTAAGTGACGGTAGATGATAGCCACGGGCGCGAGCCCGTGGAACAGCATTCGACCGTCGTTTTCAGTCCTGAAAGGACGACAGGCAACAACGCGAAATGATACGCCTATCGTCCCTTCGGGACTTTCCGTCTGACTTTTTGCAAACCACGGGCTCCCGCCCGTGGCTACAACCTACCGTCACTTCGTGACTGAAACGCATTCTGCATGACAGCCTCTTCTCGAATTTAAACAGCGTTTTTGCTTTTCAGAATCCTTCACGGCGTTGGGCTTCGCCCTTGACCCAGTGGCGTGGCACGCGGGAAGACGTGGAAAGTGCTAATCGCCGATTCGCGACGTTGTCGCTGCGCGAAGGCGCGAATTGTGCATGCGTGATTTCGAGAAGGATTCCAGCGGAATCCGAATTTCAGAGCTCAATCAATCAGCCTGAATGCAGATAACTTCTTTCATCGTGTGAGCGTAAAGGCGTTGCCGGCCATAAGTCAGCGTCGCCAGCGTCCATGTTTCGCCGCCAGGGCCCAGATCGTTTACTGCAACCAGTGATGTGGGGGACAGTTCTTCACTCTGAACATCAATCACATACACAGTGCCCGTCACAACCGGCAGAAACAGGTACCTTCCAACCAACGTTGGACTTGCTGCAGAAATATGCCCCCAGCCTGTACCGTTGTGACCTTTGTCTCCCACCGCAAAACCGGCGGCATTCAGCGGATGGTTATTTGGATGGCCCTTGCCCCAGAAACGAACGTCCTGATCTCGAGCCTGCTCGCTCGGCATCAACTGCGCCGGCAGCTCCAGATACTCGACCTGCCCCGTTTCGACGTGAACACGCCCCAGATAGTGGACGTTGTGTGACAGAAACCAGTGCCAGTCGCCGACAACAATATTCGCCTGATTTGTATTTGGATGGCCCTTACCGGCCTTTACGGCGACGTCCGCCTGACGCTTCCAGTCTTTGCTGCTCTGGTCGTACTTCCACACAGTCGAACCAGAATACAACGGTTGTTCTCGCAGCACCCTGCCCGATTCAGCGGCCATCACCACGTGTTTTCCCTGTCGGAATCCAAACACATATCGAGCATTCCAGTGACTGGCGAACGAAGGGTCATAGCCTGGCAGGTCTGTGCTCCACAACGTCGTGCCTTCGCGACCAGGCTCCAGACTTGTAAGACTATGGCCCGCCGGTTTCTCTAAAGGCGAATGAGGACCTCCGCGTGCATGAGACACGGCCCATGTTCCATCGGCCATTCTGCCAACTGTGGGAGTGTTGTGTACGACCGTCCCGACTTTCTCACGCCAAATCACTTTGCCCGTTCGCTTGTCGATTCCATGCAGATAGGTCCAGACTTCTTTTTCATCGATTCCTTCGGGCACATCGGTGCCGTTCGACTTCTGACCTGGAGTAGACCATTTTTGAATTTTCGCCCCTTCCTGTTTATTGGCAACTTCGACATACAGAATGGTGTCACCAACAAGATACGGTTCGGCCTGACGATTGTCGTGCTTAAACCTGGGAGTCCATTCTCGTAGCCAGACTTCCTTGCCGGACATGTCATAACAGCCCATGGAACCGCAACGATTGAAGAACCAGACGTGATCGCCATCCGTGATCGGAGCGAACACCGTTCCATCAGTAAACCCACCCGCCAACGAAATGAAAGCCGTGCCCGGCAGAACAGCTTTCCACAGAATCGTGCCCGTGTTTGCGTCCATGCAGAATCCGATTATGTCAGATACCGATTCTTTTTCTTCCAGCGTTTTAATCGGTACGTGTGTTGTTACAAAAACACGATCACCCCAAATAGTCACGCTACTCATGCCTGCTTCCGGCATGGGCGTCCGCCATAAGATATTTTCATTGCGAGTCGCACTCCATTCAACGGGCGGCGTGCCATCAACCTGCCAGTTTCCATTCGGACCAGCGGGCTGATGCCAGTTGTCGTCTGCCAGCAAACACTCTGCAGACAACAGAAGAAACAAGAAGGTGAAAAAGAGGTTCATTGGCAGCAATTTACCTTTTGTTGTGGACGGTTCTGGCTAGTAGGCATCAGCCCACGAAGTCCGGTTTACGTTATCCGCCGCCACAAGTCAGCGAAATCCGGTTAGCGCAAATTCCAGAGCAATTTACGAAAACTTGTGACCGCTCGTAGCGGAAGTCGTCAAGGGCTTGGTGATTTAGTCGCGGAGCGACGACATGCGATAGCCTCGGACTTTAGTCCGAGGTGTCCAACACCGCGTGGGTAAAGTCGCGGAGCAACGGCATGCGTAAAATTGCCATATGTCGCCACTCCGCGGCTGTCCCCAATTCTACCAGTCAACCTTGGGTTGAAACCCAAGGCTATCAGATGTCGTCGCTCCGCGACTAAATCAACAGACTCTCAAGACTTTCGGCTTCACCATTGGCACTCAGAGTGACGAAACTCTTGACGACCTCCGCTACGCTTTTTTTTTTGTAATCTGGTCTATTCCGCAGAAGTTTAACTCTCCTCCTACATCCTGTCGGTGGAAGCAAGACTGATCGGCTGAAGACAATCGCCCCAGTCCGACTCCTAGCAGCGTGTCCGGATACCCGTTTCCCCCTGGATATCATTGATGAAATGG
>ERZ887942.256-NODE-256-length-45049-cov-6.917656_pt1 | contig 45049 bp, 32 predicted proteins | sample MGYA00521099_ERZ887942 | MGnify/ENA primary metagenome ERZ887942 (study PRJEB32303, sample SAMEA104408605) | aquatic metagenome | biome: Brackish water; feature: Pelagic; material: water | place: Baltic Sea | collected 2014-06-07T06:48:00 | depth 16,251 m ... | reverse complement strand
TCCTGCAACTGAAGAGGCTCCTGCAACTGAAGAGGCTCCTGCAACTGAAGAAGCTCCTGCCGAAGAAAAGAAAGACTAGGATTCAAAAAATTGAGATCGGTTTAAACGCCGATCTCAGTTCAGAACCGTCTTGCTGCTTCTACGAAAGATGGATCTGCTCGCGGCTGATCTGTTTTCGCAGAGCATCCAGGCCGTAACGGTATCGTGAAGCGGCCGTGTTTGGCGAAATGTTGAGAGATTGCCCGATTTCTGCGAACGTTTGTTCACCCCAAATTTTGAGAGTCACTACTTCGCGGAAGGACTCTGGAATTTTCGCCAACGCTACCTGAAGAGCCCGGTTTTCGTCGTCTTCGGGCAGCTTGAACCAGGAAACCGTTTCGCCGGTCTCGACGACTTTTTGCTCACGGGCCGTTCTTCGATCCATGCTCCGCGCCAAATCGATGGCGCATCGTCGAACATTTGTGTAAGCCAACGAAATTACTTTTTTGTCGGGAGCCACCGTATGGGTTTTCCACGTTTTCACGAGCGCGGCTTGAAGAACGTCTTCCGCGTCTGCCTCGCAACGACTCTGTTGTCGTGAATACAGCATCAATCGCGGTCCGTTCTCCCGGAGCCAGTCTGACCATTCTGTAGAAAAATCACGATTCATTGTTCTGTAATATATGACGTTGGAAAACGGAAAACGTTTGAAAATAGTTGTAAAATATTTGTCAGGTCCGGAGATGGCGAAAAAGCAGGGAGAATGGAAGGAGGTTGTTTTCTCCCAGCATAACGAGAAGTTTTTGCTGAGCGCCGCCAGTCAGAAAGGGGTGCAGGAGACGGGACATACCGAGTCGTTTTCGAAATTTTGTCGCCAATTCGTCGTTCACTTCAAGGCAGCATTCTGCCCAACCAATTTCTTTTTTCGCATATGCCACCAGCGGATCGACTGCCACCGCTGCGCTTTGAAATGCCATGCTCATGCCGTTTCCAGTGAATGGTCCGATGATGGCAAACTGATCGCCAAGCATCATTTGATCCGGTTCGGTAGGAGTTTTCGGAAGTTGATGCCCGAGCTCAAAAGCGTTCACGCCGAGGCAGGATTCAGGGACGATTTCAGTAATTCGAATCCGTTTCGCGAGTTTCGAGAGCCCTGACTTTTCAAGGTAAGCGAGTAGCAGTTCTGTTTTAGAAGCCTTGATTGATTTTTGAACTTTAAATAGCCCGCAGGCGTTGGCGATTCCGTTTTCGACTCGCGAAATCCCGAGATACCCGCCGTTGCCAAGATGCATTTCCAGATCGCTGTGAACTTCGAAATTGCGAAGGTGTGCCTTCAGCCCGATCCAGTTGCTGTGGGTTCTGCGAGGACGGCCGATTGCGAGCACGGTGCCTTCGGTTTTTGATTCGCTGAGTAAAAATCGAGTCCCAGTTTGCAGTTTTCCACCGGCACTTAGAAATTGGTCTGCCAAAATTTGATCGAGAGCGAAGCGGGAAATTCCCATCGCGGGAGAGGGGAGTTCGCTTTCAAAGAAACAATGAGAATCCGTGTGCCAGGAGGTGGTTCGATTTGCCACGGCATCGTTGAGCAGATCCGGCACCGCGAGTTTTTCGAGATCGGCTGGCGTTACGCCGGATATAAATTCTCCACAGACTCGATGGCGAGGATAATTTCCCGATTCGATGACCGACACCGGAAATCCACGACTGCGAAGCCCAATTCCCAACGACAGACCGGCAAGTCCGCCTCCGGCGATGGTGATTGGGTCCAATTCGTCAGTCATGATCGCAGCCGCTTTGCTACGACACGATACGCACCAAAGAATTGATGTGACGTCTTAACCACTTCGAAATTACGCGATAACCGCATCGTTTCCGCCAGTTCGGCTCCTCGAAATCCGGCTTCGATACTGACGCGCATGTCGTGTTTCGTCACGTGATTGATGAACGGGTGCGCCAGAACTCCCTGTGCTTGATGAATCCAGTGGCGAGTGGGTTCCGAAAAAATCAGGACCGCAGTTTTTTCTCCCAATAAATCTCCCAGGATCTCGAGCTGTTCGTCGGTGAAATGGTGTAAAAACAAATTGGCAATGACCCCGATGGTCTCCGATTTATCAGCAAGGTTGGGAAGTGTTTGGAAAAGGTCGCCGCTTTTCCAGTCCCAGTTTTTCGGCCAAACGGCAGGTCGCGGTGCAAAATCCAGTCCGGTAACTGGAATGTTCGAGACGTGGCGTGCCAATCCACCATCACCCGCGCCCAATTCGATCCAATGGTTGACTAATTCGGCGTGATTCACCATTTGTCGGGCAATCCACCGATAATTGCCCATCACCGAATTGATTCGCTGCAAGTCACGCCGGCTACGAATCGCTGCGGGATCATCCGGTGGAAGCTCGTCGAGAATTTCAGGAGTGAGAACGCGTGGCATGGATTCTTGGTTTTCACGACTAAACAGGGTTGAGTCATCGAAACAACCCTGTTTAGTCGTAATGCCCTCGTTTCCCATTTCATGAAAAATTTCTTCCTGCTCGTGTTTGCAATTTTCAGCCCCTTTGCTTTCGGGCAATACAAGCCGTCGAACTCGCAACCACCGGAGCCGATGCGTGAATTTCGCGGAGCGTGGGTTGCAACGGTTCACAACATCAACTGGCCATCACGCCCTGGGTTGTCGGGATCGCAGCAGCGATCGGAGCTGATTGCACTGTTCGATTCAGCTGCGCGAGTCGGGCTGAACGCAATCATTCTACAAGTGAGAACGGAAGGCGATGCGCTCTACAAATCGCCGCTTGAGCCGTGGTCTTACTGGCTGACTGGCCAAATGGGTAAAGCACCTTCAGACAATTACGATCCGCTCACTTTTGCCTGCGAAGAAGCTCACAAGCGCGGACTGGAGCTGCACGCGTGGTTCAATCCGTTTCGGGCTCGGGCCACGCAAAGTCATGGCGTTTCGAGTTCTCACATGAGCTCAAAACATCCCGAGTGGATGATGCCAAATGGAAGCCAGACGTGGGCAAACCCTGGTATTCGAGCAGTTCAGGATCGCGCAATCGAAGTGATGGTTGATGTCGCTCGACGCTATGACGTCGATGCGATTCATATCGACGATTATTTTTATCCCTACTGGAAAAAAGTGAACGGAAAGATGGTGAGAACCTTCGATGATTCCGCTACCTTTGAAGCCTATCGCCGAGCGGGTGGAAAAATCCGGAATGCTGACGATTGGCGGTTGAATGAAATGAATACGTTCATTGAGCGGCTTTATCGCTCTATCAAGCAGACGAATGCAGAAGTTCAGTTTGGGATCAGCCCGTTTGGAATTTGGCGACCCGGACATCCTCGCTCAATCGAGGCGGGTCTTGATTCCGTGAAACACATTTCGGCTGATTCAAAGTATTGGTTTGAGAACGGTTGGTGCGATTATTTTTCACCCCAACTCTATTGGCGTATCGACGACAAGCCGCACAGTTTCCTCACGCTGACTCAATGGTGGGCAAAGCAAAATAAAGCGGGGCGTCACTTCTGGCCGGGAATTGCTTCGGATCGAATCGCAGCAGAGTCCGCCCGGACCGCTCGTGAATCGATCGCTCAAATCGAAATTGCGCGTCAATTCGGCGCAAACAAAGTTGGCATGGGGCATATTCACTGGAGTTTTGCCGCAATTAAAAAGGATTCCGAAGGCCTGCGCGCTCAGCTTGGACAAATCTATGGTCCGACTGCCATTTCTCCGGCCTCCCCATGGTTGGCGACACGGGCGCAAACACAGCTTCCCGGCCCTCAAGTTCAGGCAAATGTGCTTCAGAGCGGCGGCGTTGAATTGAATTTCAAACCTACGCCCGGCGCTCGCTGGCGTTTGATCCAAATTCGCGAAGAACCCAGCGGCGATTGGCAAACCCTTCGTCGAAAGCCGGGATCGACCACCAAAACAACGCTTCGCAGTGCTCCAGCTGAGATTGCGGTGCGAAATATTGATCGAATAGGCGTTTTGTCGCCTGCGATGGTTTTGGCTAGATAATCCGTAAATTCGCAAATTGGATTCTAAATTTTGAGAATTATTTTTATTTTTGAGAAAAAATACTCGCTATTGTGGTGAGAATCCGCTTACATGTGGGTGTGCGAATTTTTCTCATGTCTCGAAAAGAGCAATGGCTCAGCCGAATCGTTTTTTACGCAGGAGCGATCGGGTTGCTGTGGATTATGGGGAAAATGTCGCCAAGCTCCGCCGAATTGGAAGCACAACTAGATCGTGAGCTTGGAGCCGCTCAGATTCAGATCACTTTTCCGCCGAAATCCTAAACCTTGCGCTTGCCGCCAAGGAAGACGGCCTGAACGGCAAATTCACGATCCAATAGGGTTAGATCGGCGAACAGACCCTGTTCGATCGTGCCGCGGTCGTTCAACCCAAGGCTTCGTGCCTGATTCGCCCCTGTCGTTTTGGAAAGTTCATCGAGACTTAATCCGGTGATTTTTGCGACATTTTTCACACCAACATTGTATTCCAAAATCGAACCGGCGAGATTCCCTGCAGGAATACGAGCCTGACCGTTTTTCACGATAATTACGGTGTCGCCAATGGGATATTCGCCGTCGCCGAGATGGGAGGCTGCGATCGAATCGGTGATGAGCATGAGTTGGTCGGTGGATTTTTTTTCGAAAACGAGGGCAATCATTTCCGGGGCGAGATGAACTTCATCACAGATCAGTTCGATCATCACCGAATCATCTTTGAAGCCGGAACCGACCAGGCCGATTTCCCGATGGTGAAGGCCAGACATTTGATTGCAAAAATGGGTCATGTGATTCAACCCTGCTTCCCGAGCGGCAAGAAATTCGGCATGAGTGGCAGCGCTGTGGGCAACGGAAGTACGAATTCCGTCAGCTTTCATCGCGCGGATGAAATCAAGCGCACCGGGCAATTCCACGGCAAGCGAAACGATGCCGATCGGGCAGATTTTCGCTAACTCACGAATTTCTTCGATATCAGTATCGCGCATTTTTTTTGGATCCTGAGCGCCGGCTTGTGAAGGATTCAAGTATGGTCCTTCGATGTGCATGAAAGGCGCCCGCGCAAAATCTTCGCGTGCACGATAGGCTGCCGCGGCCGCCGCCATTTCCTTTTTACATTCAACGGTCTCTGTCCATGTCGTTGGAAGAAATGTGGTGACGCCTTCTTTTAATTTCGCTTCAGCGATCGTTCGGACCGCCTCTTCGGTTCCGTGCGTGAGATCGCAGCCCATGGCGCCGTGGGTATGAATGTCGATAAAACCAGCAAACGCAGTCAGCTCGTTGGCTCCGTCGAGCTCGATCATCGAGCCGCTCGGAATTGAATCGACAGACTCGTGGATCGAATCAATTTTTCCGTCGTCGCTGAGTTCAATCGAAACTGGCCGAACGGGCTGATTCGGCGTGGCGAGTTGGACATTGGTGATGAATCGGCGCTGCATGGAAGCAGTGTGTTCTTAAATCGAGTGCAGAGCAAGAGATGTCCGTGTTTCGATGACGATCGAGTTGGTCGCCCTAGAAGGGCAGGGATTTCGGGTTCATTCACGGCTCCTGCCGCGTAGGACAAACAACCATCTCCCGGACGCAGACACTTTGCGGCATTTGATAGGCAAATAGAATTGACTGAGCGATCGATTCCGGCTGAAGCGCTCCGCCGATTTCTTTCGCGTAATCCCACCAGCCTGCTTTGGCTTCTTCATCGGTTGAACTATCGACAAGCGCTGTTTCAACCATGCCAGGCGCAATATTCACGAGCCGGACATCGCTTCCGCTGACCTCTTCACGAATGTTTTCAGTGATCGCGTGAACCGCGAATTTGGTTCCGCAATAGACAGCGTGTTTGGCAAAGGTTTTGCGTCCGGCAATCGAGCCTAGATTTACAATGGTGCCCGCTTTCCGCTCAACCATGTCGCTAAGCACGAGATGAATTCCGTTCAAAAGCCCGCGCACGTTGACGTCCAGCATCTTCTGCCATTCATCGACGTTTTGCTTGGTGGGATCAGCCGTGAACATCACCCCGGCGTTGTTCACGAGGCAGTCGGCTTTTCCGTGAGCGGCTTCTGCTTCAGCGATCGCATTTTTAAAGGAATCCAGATCCATCACATCAACCGAGCGACACATTGCGTTCGGTAAATTTAGAGCCTCCATCGGCTCAACGCGGCGAGACAGCAAAAGCAACGGGTGGCCCGCTTCGGAGAAAAGCTTGGCGGTGGCTGCTCCGATGCCGGAACTGGCTCCTGTGATGATGACGAGTGGTTTTTCTTGCATAGTAAAAGTGAATCAGAGTTTCAGTGTGGTGTCATCGATTTTCCCTTTTGATCGCCTCGTATTGCTACTCTCCAGCCGATTGCAATGCAAACCACGCCCGCATTTGATAACTGCAGAGGCATTTTGACGAGCCATCAGGAACGAGAACAAGGCCGTTTGCGGGGATCGCATTGATCCAGCAACTTGGGCGAATGCCGCCGTAATTCTCGGTCCCGGCGTCGCGGGTCAGATCTTTGTATCCGAGCGTTGCGGAGCGGAAAAGCATCAGGTTCTTTGAGGCGGAGATTTGGCCGCAACCATAAGAACGCTCAAAATCAAAAGGGACGGACTCGCCGGTGATCAAATTCCACGCGCCGCCCTGGGCGTAGATCGTGTAGTCGTTGATGAGCGGTCGCGTTTGATATTCTGCTGCATGATCCCAGCGCGGTTTCCCGGTTTCGAGATCGAAACCGGCGAGGCGACCGCCGGTTTCGGATGGCAATGCAAAAAAGCTGTGGCGCACGGCTTCGTAATTCATCATCAGGGTTGAGTGAGCCTCACTTGCCGCGAGTTGGGTGCCAAAAATTTCTTTATCGTTCCGCCACATTTCTTTGCCTGATTCAGAATCGAAAGCGCGCAAAACTCCAGACGGGATTTCTTCGGCGGGCAGCTTTTTGACGTGCTTTCCGTTGCGCTTTGGGTTCTCGACATGATCGGTTTCAACGAGCGGGCGATCGATCACGAATATCTTTTTCCCCGCGACGGCGATGGCGTTGTTTCGGATGGAATGTTCGGCATCAAATTGCCATTTCAGATCGCCGGTTTTTGCATCCATCGCAAAAAGCCGGGAGGATTCGGTGCGCAGTTTCGTGAGTTTGTAACGCGGGCTGACCTGATGATCTTCATTTTGAATTGAGCCAAAAAGAATGCCGTTTTGATACGCCAAAAACCCCCAGTTTCGGTTCTTCTCCCCGGCTTTGGCGGGTGTTTTAAACTCGCCGAGCAATTTTCCAGTCAGCAAATCAATTCGCAAACAGCGGTCCCCATTTTTTAGGAAAACAGCGTCATCACTGAGGCAAAAATTGCCTCCCGCTTCACCCACACCAACATCGTGATGAATCCCGTCGAAGTCTGTAAGATTGTCTTCCAGCTCGAAAATCCACTTCGTTCGACCATTGTATGCATCGAGACAGGCAATGCCGTCGACGCCACCGACGACCATGCACCCGCGATGACAGAGCGGTGCGGGGCCTTGCCCATGTCGATTCGGAACTTCGAAATCCACATCGCGAAACCAAAACATTGAGAGCGGGCCTTTGATCGCGGAATCATCGGAACACAGCGTATTTCCGGCGTTCGAATTTTGATGGGTCCAGCTCCCCGAACCTTCAAGCGCGCCACGGACTTCGGTTTTCATATTTCCAGCGGGGCCGGTGCAAATCATGCCGCCGAATGGTCGCTGGATCCGATGCATTTCCGTTTTTGTAGAATCGGAAATCTCGCCGGTCAGACTTTTTGAAGACACTACGAGATTCGCAAAATAGTTGGGAAAGCCGATTTTTGCCGGATCGCCCTCAACGACCGTCACGCGGCTTCCATACAGTCCAGCTGCGCTTAATTTTTTACGGGCATTTGCAACGTTTTCGGCATCATTTTCTACGGCGTAAATATGAAGGTTCGATTTTTGCGCCAGTGCCAGTGCAAGATCACCTGTCCCCGCATCGAGATCGACGCAGAAGCCATCTTTCACGTTCGTTTTTGAGATGATTTCATCGGCGGCTGCAAGAATCGTCTCGTCCGCTTTTAAACGCGTTGTTTGATTGTCCGCCACATTTGTGTTCGCGGGGTCGGTATCTCCATCAAAGCAATAGACAACACCCTGATCGGTGCTGACAACGAGACGGCCATTTCCGGCGGCAAGCCCGAGCGCTTTTCCATCTACTTCATGCGACCACCAAACCGTGCGTTGTCCGGAATAATCGACCACGCTGACCCGCCCGTCTTCGCCGCAGATCGCGTCTCCTCCAGCGACTATAAAGTCGAGAATTTCGTTTTTCATCGTGACCAAGCGACTTTCCTCAAGGCGACGAATTTTTTGCTGTGCGCCTTTTCGGTCGATAACTTGAGCGTCCTGCCACTTCGACGCTTTCAGGGATCGGCTTGTCGCTTGCACGATTCCATTGCCGATCGCGACCGCCGGACCAAGGCCGATTTGAGAATTCAGCTCCCCCGTTTCGAGATCAAACAGGCAACCCGCATTGACCAGAAACTGATCAGTAGCCATCGCCCGCGTTCCGCCTCGCTGCTGATTCTTCTGTAAATGATAGTGTCGCAACTTGCCAGTCGAGCGATCAAAAAACGCAGGCACCGCTCGCCCGGTCGGAACCAGCAATTGATTTCCTGACGCCACCAAATACCCCTGAGCCGACACACCGCTCTCGGCATTCGCGCCGCCGTGAGGCTGCGCCATCATGATTTTCCCGGTTTTGCCATTCGACCATGTGGGTTTTCCCGATTTCGCATCGAGCGCGTGTAAATGCACGCCGTCACTCGGCCACACTCCCGCAGAAAAGTAGACCGTCTTATCCATCACAACCGGCCCGCCACGGGCCGGCCATTTCGAAATCATTCGTTCATTTCCAAGAACTTTGCTGTCATCCGGCCCACCTCGAAATTTCCAGAGCACATGACCGTTTTCCAAATTCAGCGCATACAGCCAGCCGTCATCGCTGGCGACAAAGACGCGATCTTCCCATGCGCACGGCGCAAAGCGAATCGGCGCTCCGGTAAAAAACTTCCATGTCGTCTTCCCTGTTTTTCCATCGATTGCGTACACCTGATCGTCGACCGAGCTGCCGAACAAGACCAAATCGCCAACAATGATCGGTTGGAAAACGCGATCAAAGTCAATCCGACCAGACGTCGGCCACGCTGGTTTCGGCGCGTGTTTTGAGCGATGGGTCCATCGTAATTTCAGCCCGTTTGGAATGGATTCCTGGGAATAGCCACTTCGTGCCGCATCCGCCCGGTAGGTCGGCCAATCGCCGGATAAAGCGATATTTGAAAACAAGACGAGCGACAGGAGAAAGAGAATCGGCTTCATGAGAACATTATGTTAGCGGATGCTCTCATAAATGATATGGCGCATGCATCGAATACACCGATGCAAAAACGGTATCGCCCCAAATTGGCCCGTTTGAGTCACGAATAAGTCTTCGCGACTTTTCACCAACCCGCGACCATCATGCGGTGCGAACGCGATAGCGCCAGCAAAACGAATCGACAGAACTTGGTCACTAAACCATTCTTGCCGGTCGTAAAATTGATACAAAACAATCCAATGTCCACAGCTGCTCCTGAAACTGAAAACGCGGAACTTTCGGGTTCCGATAAGGAAACCATCGAAGAATTGAAAACGGCCTACGCCAACATGTGCACGCAGTTGGAGCGGGTCATCGTTGGTCAGGAGGATGTCATTGAGCAGCTTCTCATTGCGATTTTCTGTCGCTCCCACGCATTGTTGGTGGGTGTCCCCGGTTTGGCGAAAACGTTGCTTGTTTCCACGGTCTCGGAAGTGCTCGACCTTAGTTTCAAACGCGTTCAATTCACTCCTGATTTGATGCCGGCTGACATTACCGGAACCGAGGTTTTGGAGGAAGATATGACGACCGGAAAGCGGATTTTCAAATTCGTGAAAGGACCGGTTTTCGCCAACATGATTTTGGCAGATGAGATCAACCGGACACCGCCGAAAACCCAGGCGGCTTTGCTTGAGGCAATGCAGGAACATCACGTCACAATCGGTGATGAGACCTACCCGTTGCCTGAGCCGTTCTTTGTATTGGCGACGCAAAACCCGATCGAGCAAGAGGGAACCTATCCGCTCCCTGAAGCGCAGTTGGACCGTTTCATGTTCAACATTCGGGTGGATTACCCATCCGAGGCTGAGGAGCAACAAATTATCAAGCGTGTCGCTGGAACCTACAAAGCGAAGATTGAGAAACAGCTCGATGGCAATGCCGTGATCCGTTTGCAGGAGGTCGTGCGCCGTGTGCCTGTAGCAGATCACGTGGTTGCATACGCTGCCCAAATTGCTCGTGCATCTCGTCCGAAGGAGGAAACATCTCCCGCTTTCGTAAAAGAAATGGTTGCCTGGGGCGCCGGTCCGAGGGCTGGAATTTATTTGATCCTTGCCGCGAAAGCACGCGCGATTCTGAAAGGTCGCTACCACGCGACAACTGAAGACGTTCGCGAAGTGGCTCACCCGGTTTTACGCCACCGTGTTTTGACGACCTTCAATGCTGAAGCGGCAGGCGTGACCAGTGATGACATCGTGACGATGCTTGTCGATGAGTTCAAGCCAAGTGCTGACCTGGATGTTTAATCTGCTTATTTGATTCAATAGGGTCTGTTCGATGAACCAATAGGGTTGGATCGTGAAACACATCTGATGCCGAATTTCTAAACTGAATTGATGTCTGAAACCACCTCATCTGCTTTTACTGACCTGCTCCCGCCGGAGTTGACCAATACTATTGGTCGTCTCGAATTTCTGGCGCGAACGGCAAAGGAAGGCTCGATTAATGGGCGTCACACCAGTCCGCATAAAGGTTTTTCAGTCGAGTTCGCGGAGCATCGTCAGTATGTTGCGGGAGATGATTTGCGGAATCTGGACTGGCGGGTTTATGGCAAAAGCGACCGGTATTACATCAAGCAATACATTGAGGAAACGAACATGCGCGTCACCATTTTGGTAGATGCGTCAGGTTCGATGAAATTTCGCGGAGACGAAGCATCGGGACTCGGAAATTCGTCATCGCTCAGCAAATTTGAATATGCCAGGCACCTTGCTGCTGCATTGAGTTATCTTTTTATCCGCCAGCAGGACGCCGTGGGGCTTGTCACCTTTGATGAAGGCGTTCGGAAATACATTCGCCCAGCAGCGAAACCGAGTCAGGTGAGGAAGATTCTCGAAGAGCTTCACAACACGGAGCCGGACAAAGACACTCGTTGCGCTGAAACGTTTCACGAAATTGCGGAGCGGATCCCTGCACGTGGATTGGTCATCGTGATCAGCGATTTGTTCGATGATGCTGAAGCAATTAAAAAGGCGCTGCACCACTTTCAGTATAAGAAACACGAGTTGCTGCTTTTCCACATGATGGCGGAAGAAGAACTGACTTTTCCCTTCAAAAAATTCGATCACTTCAAGTGTCTTGAAGTTGATGGCCGCCGGGTTGATATCGATCCGGCAACGATTCGTGCCAGCTATCTCGAGCGGGTTCGAGCACATCTAAAAGCGATCGAACTCGCCTGTGGGCAGATGGGTGCGGATTACGTGCCTGTAAACACGAAGGCTTCGGTGAATGAGACGTTGTTCTCCTATTTTTCTAATCGAAAGGCTGGAAGCCGCTGATTTCTTGAGATGCTTTTTTTAAACTCACTTTTATTGATCGGCGCTGCGGGAATTCTAATCCCGATCATCATTCATTTGCTGAATCGTCGGTCGAATAAAATCGTTGACTGGGGTGCGATGAGTTTTCTTCTGGAGTCGCTCGCGATTCGGAATCGCCGGATTCAATTGGAAGAGGCGTTGTTGATGGCGACTCGTTGTTTGTTGGTTGGTCTGCTTGCGATTGCTCTTGCCCGACCATTTATTCCACCAGGGTCCACCATTCCCTGGTTGATCATTCTGCCTCTGATTTTACTTGGCGTTGTAGGGCTTGGTGTTGCGGTTGTTTTGCACAGTGAACCCAAATGGCGTTTCTGGATTGGACTGAGTTCGATTCTGATTTTACTGCTTTGTATCGGTCTGATCTTTTTTGAAAAATATTTAAACCTCTCACGCTTTGCGCCGGGAGCGCGTCAGGACATCGCGCTTATTATTGATGGGTCGACTTCGATGTCGATGAAGGTTGATGGGCTTGCCAACTTTGATCGAGCGGTCGAGGAAGCGCGAACGATTGTGAAGCGGGCGCCACGAGGTCACGCCTTCTCGATCATCCTCGGTGGTCCTGCTCCAAGCGCTAAAATTCTCGATCCGACAACTGACCGAGCTGAACTTGAGGCGATCTTAGACGACTTGAAACCGCTCGACGGTTCGATTGCGACGTATCACGCGCTGACACTGGCGTCACTCGGATTGAAGAAAGGTGATAACCCGGCGAAGCAGATCATTCTTTTGACCGATGGGCAAAATGTCGGTTGGGAGATCGGTAAAACGGGTCGCTGGAATTTCCTCCGCGAGGTTTTTAAGAACTTGCCGTCGGAGCCCCAAATTCTGATTCGTAAAATGCCATTGCCCCAGTATTTGCGAAACCTTGCGGTCACTGATGTGTCGCTCTCGCGTGAAATTGTTGGAGTTGATCGTCCTGTTGATATCACCATTACGGTGGAGAATACGGGCAACGAAGCCGTGACGCCGGGTGCATTGAATTTGCAAGTCGAAGGCGGTCGCCAATATGTGGACAAAGGACTCGGGCAACTTCAGCCGGGTGAACGACAGGTTGTGAAATTCACTCATCAGTTTGCCGAGCCGGGGGCGCACTCATTTACGGCGACGCTGGAGGTTGCTGATGATATTGAGCAAGATAATCGTGGTTCAGCAGCTCTAAACATCGCGGATTCACTGAAGGTGCTAATCGTTGACGGTCGGCCTCAAGGTCGGTTTTTTGAACGTGCTGCGACATTTCCAGCAATCGCGTTGGCTCCATCTTCGCTGACGTTGAACCCCAATCTGGGTGCTAATACCGATTTTAAGGGAGCGGACGGCGACACCGATGTGGTTTACGATCCGACCTTGGACGCCATTCGGTTTTTGGTTGAACCGGCCATCATTACCGCGCCGAACATCGGAAACATCCCTGATTATTCTGCTTATGACGTCGTGATTCTTGCAGACGTTCCGCGTTTGCCAACTGCCGCAACAGAGAAAATTTCGGAATTCGTGAATCGCGGCGGTGGGCTCTTAATTGCACCGGGGCAGAAGGCGCAGCCTGATTTTTACAACGAGTGGAAAGATGGCGCAGGGAACCTGTTTCTTCCTGCTCAATTTCAACCAACACTTGCTGTTGCGGGTCTTGAAGAATTGATAAGTCCATCAGCTCAAACCTTAACGCATCCGGCATTGGCAAAAGTAGCTGATACTACCAAGAGCGATTTTTCATCGACCGTTGTGACTTCATTCTGGCCGCTCACGGTTCCGAACGAAATGGTGAAAGAGACGTCCGTCGGTGCTCGTTTTAACAACGGTGAAATCATGCTGGCTTCACGACCCATAGGTGGAGGTAAAGTCGTAATGTTAGGCCTGCCGCTTGATACCACTGGCGGAAGTTTACCGACTCGTCAGGCGTATTTGCCATTCATTCACGAGCTCGTTTATTATCTTGCTGACCCTGCCTCGTACGATTTGAATCTCGAGCCAGGCTGGGATTTAAGCCTTCAGCTGGCTGGAAATAGAGGTGCCATTATCGGGGAAGGTTTGAAAGGCGAATACTTTGCTTCGATCGACGCTGACCGTCCTGCAATGACACGGAATGACGCGACGATTCAATTTAATTGGGCCGGAGGACAGCCGGCTTCAGCCGTTCCCGCCGATAATTTTAAGATTGTCTGGACCGGAAAATTGCGCCCGCCGGTTTCTGGGACGTATCGGTTTTATTCGGAACAGGATGATTCTTTTTCTCTGTGGCTTGATGGCCGCGCGGTGATCAAAAACAACGGACGAGGCACTTATAAACTGGATTCGAATAAGTGGTATGATGTCCGTGCTGAGTTCATCGAATACAGTGGAGAAGCGAAGGTGATGCTGTTTTGGGAGACACGGGAATTTGGCCGACAAATTATTCCCCCTCGATTTTTTCGAACATTTGCCGGGCCCGCTCCCGACGGTGAAGATAGTGAGGGAGCCACATCTAAGTCGCTTGCGACCTACGCTGTCAAAAGTCCGACGGGGAGCGATTTGCGCGCCATCTTGAATTCCTCTGAGAACGGCAGCCTTTTCAAAATCAAGGGCGATATTTCGAGCGGGTTGTATCACATGACAGTTCCGAACGATCATCGCGGATACTTTACGAGTTTCCTTCGCGGCGAAAGTAATCAGATACCATTCACCGTGAAACGGGATCCGAGTGAGAGCCATTTGACTCGACTGACCGAAGCCGATTTTGCGTTTCTGGAAAAATTCGTAACAATTTCTCAGCCCGAGACGCTGGAGGACATCATCGGCTTTTTGAGCGGGAATCAGTTTGGGCGAGAGCTCTGGAAATACCTCGCTGTTGGTGCGTTTTTCTTTCTTCTTCTCGAAGTGGCGCTTTCCCGCTGGATTGCCCGGACACGCCGCACGGGAGAGGAAATATCGATTGATTTTGAAAACCGCGATTCGCCGTCCGATGGCTTTCGTGAGCAATTGGAAAAGATGGGCAAAACGGCAGGCTGATCTAAATTTTAAACTGAAAACTCGACTCCGATTTGAATCCCGAAGATTACAACCGCACCGACCTCGCCACTTCCCTTGGCCCCGTAATGCTTGGGATCGGTGTTCTCGCGCTGTTTTTTATCTGGATCGGTTCGCTCCGTGTTCGCAATCGTTTTACGCGGCTTTCGACCAATGTTTTTATCGCCATCGTTGGTGCATTTGCGCTGGCGGTTGGCTTTTGGAGTTTGTTCCAATTTCTTGGAAAATTCATTTCGCTCTCGACCTCGTGGAGCCTTTGGCCGTTGGCGATTATGGGAGCTGTTGCGGCCGAGATCATTGTTTGGCTGTATCGATTTGAACGTACGATCGTTTCGCCGGTACGCGGACGCTGGTTACTCGCTTTGCGAGTGCTGGCGTTGACGACGTTGATCGCGATTCTCCTCCAGCCGGTTCACTCCTTTTTGAAAAATCGAGAGATCAATCGTGAGGTTGTAATTTTAGTGGATGAATCGGAGTCGATGAACCTTTCTGACCAGCGACTTTCGGTTTCCGAGATGATGGATCGAGCGGATTTATTCAAAGTCGATGCCGTTAAATTTCGTCCGCCATTGAATGCTATTCGAACGAAGGTCGATGCGTTGGCTTCCGATATTCAGGATGAGATTACGGCTATCAAAACCTCGCCTGATCCCAATTCAGGGATTGAATCCCGTGCCGAAGGCCTCAACGAATTTCTTGCTGTAGGAACTGAACGAGCAGCTGGTTTGGTAACGTCGTTTGATGAAATTTTGAATCAGCAGAGTGAATTTCTGGGCGGAGATTCGAAAAATAAAATCACCGATTTCAGAAACCGAACGCGCGATGGATTGAGCCGAATTTTTCAGGCTGCCGAAAACGGGATGGGTGAAGGAAATGGGGAAGAAGTTTTAAAGCAACTCGAAGTAGCTGCCCGGGAAATCGGTGTCGTGTCGGAGCAAATTCCGTTCGCGATTGAACGGGTGGACCAGACCATGTTTGACAAAATGAGCGAAGGCGCTCGCAAAACGGTAACGGATGCGGCCGCCAAGACTCGGCGGGACATCGCGCGAGCAGCTTTGCAAACGCCTATCAGTTTTACGAGCGAAGAGGGTGCGATCGAAGAACAGACCCTATTGGATCGATTGAAGTCTGATTATAATGTTCGGTATTATCGTTTCGCCAGGGATACTGAAGAGTTGGTCGATTTAGATGCGGTGATCGCGGGGGCTGTGTCTGACACAACTGAACAAAAGCCGGAACGCGCATTGACTGATCTGACTGGGGCTTTGGAGCATGTTTTAGAAAACACCTCACCGGAATCACTTGCTGGGGTTTTGTTGCTTTCGGATGGACAGCACAATGCCGTGGGATTGCCGGAAGATTCGTTGCGGCAAATGGCAGTTCAGAATTCGCCATTCGTTGCCGTTCCAATCGGTGGGTATCAGGGGCCAGTGGACGCTTCGCTGTTGAGTTTGAATGCTCCGGAATCAATTTATTTGGGTGATCGAATATTGGTGAAAGCGGAAGCAAAGCTGGATGGATTGCGTGGAAAAAAAGTGAGGGCCGTTTTGAAATACGGTGGTGAAGTTGTGGAAGAACAAGAGATCGACGTGCCGGATATCAATTTTCGGACCGAGCTGCGATTTGTTCACTTCCCGGCTGAAAAAGGGATTTTCGATTATCAGGTCGAGCTCGAGCCGAGTAAGTCGGAGTTGTTTTCGAATAATAACTCGTGGGATTTCAAAGTCGCTGTGACGGATGATCGGACCAATGTGTTGTTGGTTGATAACTTTCCGCGATGGGAATTTCGTTATCTGAGAAACCTTTTTTACGGGCGTGATAAATCGGTTCATCTTCAGTATGTGTTGCTGAACCCCGACACGATTGACCGGATGAATTCATCGAGTGGTGTTCCGGCAAGTGCCAGCCGGAAATTCGGTGATGCGGAAGCCACCGAACTACCCAAAGATGCCGACGAATGGGCTCAGTTTGATGTGATCATTCTGGGAGACCTTCCTGCGAATTCCCTTCAGCCATGGGAGTGGGATGCGATTCAGGAATCCGTCACCAAACGCGGGGCGTTGTTGGTTTGCGTCGCAGGTCCGCGTCACATGCCGCATTCATTTTCGAACGAGACGTTTAAGCGGCTTTTGCCGATCACTTATGAGCAATCAGATGCTGAGCGATTTGAGGCACCGGAAAAAGCCTATCGGATCGAGCTGACAACGGTTGGCCGGGGGCACCCAGTGACGGCGCAATCAACGAGCCGTTCGTTGAACGGAGAAATTTGGGGGCAGTTTCCGACGTTGCGCTGGCGTTCACCGGTGACAACCGGAGTGAAAGACGGGGCGGAAGTCCTGGCCTACGCGCGTCCAATCGGTGATACGGGAGTTGGCGACATTGATGTGAATGGTTCGCCTGATTCGGTTGAGGCTGCAATCCAACAACTCGCGAATCAGAAGACGTATGAAAAAGAGCACGCGTTGATCACAATTCAGCGGTCTGGTTTAGGAAAAGTCGCGATGATGAACTTTGATCAGACGTGGCGTTTCCGATACGGAGTGGGCGATACTTATCATCACCGATTTTGGGGGCAGTTGACTCGTTGGGGAGCGGGCGCGAATTTGCGAAGCGGAAATGAGCGCGTGCGTCTCGGAACCGATCGGCTGAGCTACACTCCAAATGACGAAATTAATATCACGTCAAAAGTGCTCGATGCAGATCGCAAACCGATTACAGAAGCCGAAGTGTATGCCTCGATTTACGATGGAGAAAAACGACTGTTGCGCCAAAAACTGAGTTACCGAACCGACTCATCAGGAATATACGAGACCACGGTTGCAGGGCTGCCGGAGGCGGGAGAATATACCGTCCGAATCGAAGGCGAGGCTGTCGATAGCAGCCTGGCGGAGGGTGAGGAGAAACTCGAAACGGAGCTCCTTGTCGTGACGACTCGCAATCCAATCGAATTGGCTGAATTGACAGCCAACCGTGATTTTTTAAATCGTGCAGCACAAATGACCGGCGGGCATGTTGCTGAGATCTCAAATTTACAATCGCTCGTGACTCGATTCGGGTCGCCGAAAGAAACCCTGACTGAACGCGAGAACGTGACCCTCTGGGACAAGTGGCCGCTGTTAGTTTTGTTTTTGGGATTCCTCACCACAGAGTGGATCTTGCGTCGGAAGAGCGGATTGGCATAGAATCTAAAGTATCTAAAAGCATTTTTACGAACCAACAGGGAAGGTTCAATGAACCAACCCTATTGGATCGTGAATACCAAAGTTCACCCTCTTATAAATTATGAGCACTTTTGAAGCAACGCTTTCCCAGCTTCCTGAACCGATTCAGGACAAGCTCAAATCATTGATCTCACGCGTTCGGCGATTGATGCTGATTAAAGGAATTTTCGCGACTCTTGCCGTGGCGATCGGCTGTCTACTCGTGATCATGGCGATCGACGCAACCGTGACAATTTTTTCAAACGCAGCACGATGGGCGCTGTCGTTGACAGGGTTGGCGATTACACTAGTCGCAGCGTGGTGGTTTCTGGTTCGACCGCTTTCCAGAAAAATTACGATGACCAGCATCGCTCGAATTCTTGAAGTGCGTCATCCGGAGTTGCAGGAACGAATTTCGACAGCAGTGGAACTGATGTCGAGTGACGATCCAGGCTCAATGAAAGGTTCTGAGGAACTGATTTCTGCTGTTGTTGATTCTGCGGTGATCGATGTCGAAAAAGTGGATCCCAAAACAGAGTTTAAACCGGCGAAGGCGACTAAGTTCATGACGGCCGCAGCGGTAGGTGTGCTGATGATTGCTCTGGTGATGTTAATCTGGCCAAAGCAGGGATGGACACTTTTGACTCGTGCGTTGGCACCGTATTTGGATATCGGAAATGCTTATGCGGATACGCTGGTTGTTGAACCGGGTGATCTTCGGGTTGCCGTTGGCGAGCCTGTTACAATTCAGATGACGGTGAAACACAAGCGGTTGAACCGGGCTGAGATTCGCCGAACGCTTCCCGATGGAACGGAGTCGGTAGAGCGAATGACGTTGATGGGGCAAATCGAAGACGGTGAGAAACGCTTCTCGGTCACGTTTCCATCAATCGCTGATAGTTTTGAATATCGCGTGAGGGCTGGCTCAGCGGTGAGTGAATTTTATGATGTGACGGCGGTTCCTCCACCAGTAGTTGAAGAACTTACCGTTCGCTACGAATTCCCTGATTACACCCAGTTGGATGCGGTCGAAGGACCGAGTGACACCGGTGAAATTCGGGCGCTTGCTCATACAGAAGTCACGATTTCGGCGGACTTGAATAAGCCAATCACGGACGCAAAATTGATGGTCAACGATTCTCAGTCGATGGGCGATCCAACAATTGTCGGGAACAAAGTGCTTTGGAAATTTCCGCTGAAGCCACGAATGAATGGCACGTGGCGTTTGGATTTAACCGACGATGACGGGTTTAAAAATGCCCCATCAAATTATTCGATTCAGGCGCTTCCTGACAAAACTCCGCGTGTGGTGATCGAGTCTCCGCAAGCCCGTGAGCTGCGTTTGAAGCCAAGTGAACTCTTGCCTATTCGATTTGCTATCACAGAAGATTTTGGATTTTCTCAGGTCGATCTATTAATTCGCCGAAACAACGAAGGAAATCCGCTCACGGTGATTCAGCCGACTCCGGAGTCTGATGGCGCTTCTGGTGTGTGGCGGGGGGGTGCTCAATTGAATTTGTCGTCGTTGGATTTGGAAAATCATCACCGGCGTTTGGAAGTCCAAGTGCGGGCACGGGATAACCGCCCCGCTTCTTATGAAGGACCGGGTGAAGGATTGAGTGATAAAATTGTAATTATTTTGGATCGGAACGCAGAGAGTTTGGCGAAGCAAACGATCAAGGCTCAGAAAAAGGAATTGGAAGAGACGATTCGTGAAGCCGAGCGTGAATTGCAGAACGCGAAGAACGATGCCAAAAGTGCAGAGCAGCAGCTGGCCAAGAAGGAAGAGGAAATCAACGAAACCGCTGAACGCGAGTTAAAAGAATTTCAGGAACATGCCAAAAAAGCGCAGGAGAAATTGCAGGAGATTGCTGCGAAATTGGAAGCATCTGTTTTCAGTGAGCAGGCGGATGCGGCTGAAAAAATTGCCGACGAAGAAATCGCTGACGCGTTGGAGTCGGCTGATATGATTCCGATAACTGACAAGAAAGAAGAACGCGTCGCTGAGGCCAAAGAAGCGGGCAAGCAGATTGAAGAAGCATTGAAAGATTTGAAAGAGATTTCGGAGTCGATCAAAGAGGCGGATGATGAATTGCAGATGGTTGCGGAGCTGAATGATCTCGCAAACGACCAGCGCGAGTTGGCGAAAGAAGCCGCTGACAATGTCAAAAAGACTGAGCAGAAAGAAACGGAGATGGCTCAGAAAGAGCAGACTCCGCAGCAAGAGTTGGATAAACTTGCCCAGGAGCAACGCCAGCAAATGGAGCGGTTTAAGCGTGAGCAAGAACAGGTGCAAAATGAGTTGGGCGACCTTTTGAAAGATGACAAAGAGGCGCTCAAGGATGTGATGGAGCAGCAGAAAGCGCAAGCTGAGCAGCTGGCCCAGGAAGCGAAGCAGATGGCTGAAGAGCAGAAAAAATTGGCTGAAATGACGAACGAAGCTGCTCAGGCAAAAACGGAAGAACAGCAGCAAGCCCTGCAGGACCAAGTGATGGATCAACTGAAAAAAATGCAGGAGCAGATTGCCAAAGATACCGAGAGTTTGCAGAACGACCTGAACAAAGCGGAAAAGGGTGCGGGTGAACCTTTGGAAAAACCAAAGGAAGAAACCAAGCAAGCGGCGGAGAATTTGGCGAATGCTGAGACCCCAACTGCGGAAGAGCAGCAGCAAACCAAGGCTCAAAACGAGCAAGCTAAGGCAGAGATTGATTCGGCTGAGGAAAAAGTCGCACCAGAGGAGGGAACTGAGGAATCCAAACAATCTGAAATGGCACAAGCTGCAGAGGCGGCACAGGAAGCTGCGGAAGCGCTTGCTGAAGCTGCAGAGAAATCACAAGAGGCCGGTCAGCAAAAGCAGGAGGCACAACCGGAAGGTGCGCAAGATCCCGCTGCTGAGAATCAAGAAGGACAGCCGGAAGTGGAAGCTGGCCAAGCTGCACCGGAAATGGCGGAGGAGCAGAAGCCCGCAGAGGGATCTAAACCGACACCACCAGCGAAAGGGGATCAACCCGCGCCAAAGGCTGGCGAGCCAGGGCAGGAACCATCTGCTGCTGAAATGGCTGAGAACAAGCCATCTAAAGGTGAGGGCGAAAATGGAGAGCCATCTGAAGGTGAGCCGGGAGAGTCGCCATTTGGGGCTCAGGAAACTCAAACTGAGTTAGCGGACCTGGCCGAGGCACAGGCAGCGTTGGCGGAACAAATTGCAGCCGTTGCCGAAGGAAATTTTGAGGCGGCTCTTGAATCGATGGAAGAACAACTGGCCGCTCAGACGGGAGAACTGCAGGAAGCAACTGAGTCTTTGGAGGCTTCGCTTCAAAGCACTCAACAGAACACAGCGAAGAGCCGGGCTGATCAGGCTGAGAATATTCTGGAGCAGGCCATGCAAAAGCAAGAGCGGTCGACTCAGCAAATGGAAACTGCTCAAAAGGCCGAGGCTCAGGCAGATGCGCAAGCTCAACAGGCGGCTGAAAATGCGGCGAAACAAGGAAAACCGGCTCCTGCTCAACAACCAGGCATGTCGAAACAAGGGCAGCAGCAGATGCAGCAAGCGCAGCAAAGTCAGCAACAAGCAGCGCAGAATTTGGAACAGGCTGCGAAGTCATTGCAGCAAACCGCGCAAGCAATTGAGCAGAGCATCGCCAAAAATGAAGCGCAACCGCAGGGCGAGGAAGGCCTCGTTGATAGTGAAGATTTGGCGGAGAGCTTCAAAGAAGTCAGTGACTCAGCTGAGTCGCAATCGCAACAGCAGGCGGCCGAGCAAAGCCAGAAGGCGGCAGAGTCTCTGCAACAGCTTACTCAATCAGCAATGGAGCAAATGGGGGCGCTTGGCCAACCGAAACCGGGGCAGCAGGGTGAACCGCAGCCGAATCCTGATGGGCCGCAGAAAATGGCTCAGTTTATGGAAGGGCAGGAGCCGCAGCTCAATGAAAACGGTGGCAAGATGATGGACATGACAGGCGAAGGTGTCCCGCCGGAATTGAAGGCAATGGGAGTGACCGTCGCGGACTGGGCCAAAATGAAAGGCACGCTGACCGGTGGTAGCGCCTCTGCGATTGAGACAAATTTGCCAAGCGAATATCGCGAATTGGTTGGTCGGTATTTTCAGGTGATCGCCAAGGAGGCAAAGGGCGGCAAATAAACAGGCGGAAGAATTTAGATATGAAACATCACTTTTTCGAAGCAACAGGGTTGGTTCATCGAACGTGCCCTACCAAATCGCGTCTGGGTTCAACCGTTGAATCTGAGCAAAAAACGTCGCCGCGAATTGGTGGGGTTCAGACAGGCGTATGCCGATCTATTTCTTCTGTTCGATCGTTTCTCTCATTTTTTATGGTTGCGTTAGTCTTTGGGGCGAATGCAAATGCGCAGTCGCTTTCAAATGCTGTTTTCCAAAAACATCGCGAACCTGCTGAAAAAGCGGTCGAAAAGGCTTTGCGATACTTGGCCGATAATCAGCAGCAAGACGGCACGTTTAACGATTCATACGGTCGCTCAACCGGCGTTGTCGCGCTGGTGGGAATGGCTTATCTCTCGGCCGGATACACTCCTGGATACGGCGAGTTTTCCGAAAACCTGGATCGCTGCATCGATTACACATTGGCTCACCAAAAATCGAACGGCTTGATCGATAATGGAGATTCGGGCCATGGACTAATGTACGCACATAACATTGCGACACTCTTTCTTTCAGAAGTATCCGGGATGGTCGGCGAGAAGAAGCAAAAAGAGCTCGATAAGATTTTGGGCAAGGCAACGAAGCTTTTGCTTTCGGCACAGTCCGTTCCGAAAAATGACGGCCACAAAGGCGGTTGGCGCTACAAGCCGGATTCCAGAGATTCAGATTTGTCGTGCAGCGGTTGGGCCCTGATGGCGCTGCGTTCTGCAAAGTTGAACGGCGCTCCAGTTCCTGATGAAGCGATTAAAAAAGCAGTCGAATACGTGCTCAAAAATCACGATAAAGAATCGGGTCGATTTGGATATACCGATCCGTGGGGCCATTCGGAAACGTTGACTGGATGTGGTCTTTTGTGCCTTGAGCTTTGCGGATATCACGGCACGCCTTCGACTTTTAAATCTGGCGATTTCATCCTTCAGAATCGTCAGAAGGTGGTTAACAACGCCCATGAGTATTATGCGAATTACTACAATTCGCAGGGGATGTTTCAGCTGGGTGGAAAATACTGGGAGCAGTATGCGGACTGGATGTACAACGAATACCTGGGTAAACAGAATGCGAATGGGTCGTGGTCAAACGGGCGCAACGGCGGGACTTACGGAACAGCAATGATGATTTTGTCGTTCACGGTTCCTTATCGCCAGTTGCCGATTTATCAGCGTGATGAAACCGTTGATGAAGGCTGATTCAGAAGCTTTGATCTCCAGCGAGTGGGATCAAGGCTTCGGCCTGCTTCCGATGCATTTGGAGGTGAAACCCAAATAGACAGCGCGATTTTTGGGCATCGATCGGCCCAAAAATCGGATGTTGAACGGTTTCCGTGCCCCTTAGCTTAGGAACGGTTGTCAGGATTTGAAGGTAGTCTTCGACTGATTTTTCGAATGCCTCAATTTGTTCCACTCCCGCGCTGATTGAAGGAATCACATCATGTTTGATTCTGAAATTTGGATCTGGCTGCGGTCCTTTTCCGACGAGGTGGAGAACGGATTCTGCGATTCGCCGATTTACGATGACGTTGTGTTCGAGAATTTGATAGAAATTCCAATCTAGCATGTCTTCATCAACCCCGAGTAATTTCGGAACTTTTGCAGACGTTTTGCATCCACTGGGAACGAGTTTGCCTGCAACAGCAACGTTCTTTTTCATTGCATCGCGGATAAGCTGATTGGCTGATTTCCGGGACGTGAGATTAAATTTTAAGCGAACAAGGGCACTGACAATAGACATGAAATAGAAGCGGAACGGGGTGCTTGGCAGGCATAGAAACCTGACACAAATTATCCGCCTCGCGAGACAAGAATTCCCATTCAGAACAATCCAAATGGGAATTCAAAGTGGGAAAACGATTTGAAATGTTACACCTTTACGCTCGGCAAATTCCAGATCTCGTCAGCGTATTCCTGAATCGTCCGGTCGCTCGAGAATTTTCCGACGCGAGCGGTATTTAGAATCGCCATGCGAGCCCAGTTTTCTTTGTCTTTGAAAGCTTCACCGACTCGGTCTTGAGCCTCAATGTAGCTGGCGTAGTCCGCCAAAACGAGGAACTGATCACCACCTTCGAGTAATGAATGGCGAATGTTTGCGAACGCTTCTTTCTCGCCTGAGAAGTAATCCGAGCAGAGCCAATCGATCACATCGCGGAGCTCTTCGTCTCCCCAGTAGTAATCCATCGAGCTGTAACCGTTGTTCCAAAGCGCTTCGACTTCTTCGACGGTCAGGCCGAAGATGAATATATTGTCGTCGCCGACTTCCTCACCGATTTCAACATTGGCTCCATCAAGCGTTCCTATGGTCAGTGCGCCATTGAGTGACAACTTCATGTTACCGGTTCCGGATGCTTCTTTTCCGGCGGTTGAAATCTGCTCGGATAAGTCAGCAGCTGGAATAATGACTTCTGCAACGCTGACTCCGTAGTTCGGTATGAAGGCGATCTTCAGTTTTCCACCGATCCGCTTGTCATTGTTGATCTTTTGACCCACGGCGTTGATTGCGTGAATGATCTCTTTCGCGATCACATATCCCGGCGCGGCTTTTGCGCCGAAAACAAAAACACGAGGTGTGATGTCGAGCTCAGGTTTGCGGATCAAGCGACGGTAGAGCGTCAAAATATGAAGCAAATTCAGGTGCTGGCGCTTGTATTCGTGAAGGCGCTTGATTTGCACATCGAACAGCGCATTTGGATCCACATCGATATCGCAGCGCTCTTTGATCATTTTCGCGAGGCGCTCTTTGTTGCGGAATTTGATGTCCATGAAACGCTCCGACCACGCAGCATCTTCGGCATATTTTTCGAGCGAAGTCAGCTTGTCGAGATAGCGCGGCCAATCGTCGCCGATGCTTTCGTCGATCAATTTAGAAAGCTCCGGGTTACATGCCAAAAGCCAACGACGTGGAGTGATCCCGTTCGTTTTGTTTTGGATTTTCCCGGGGTAAAGCTGATCGAAATTTGCGAACAAATGCTTTTTCAAAAGCTGAGTGTGAAGCGCCGCGACACCATTGGTCGCATGGCTACCAACGACAGCCAGATAAGCCATCCGAATTTGCTTTGGATCGCCTTCTTCAATGATTGAGAGCTCGCCTTTCTTCGCGTCATCACCCGGCCATTCGCGCTCAACTTCGCCTTCGAGGAAACGACGGTTGATTTCGAAAATGATCTGCAAGTGACGCGGTAAAACGCGTCCAAAGAGTGGAACACTCCACTTCTCCAGGGCTTCAGGAAGGAGTGTGTGGTTTGTGTAGGAAAACGTCGCACGGCAAATTTCCCATGCCTGATCCCAGGGCAACAACTCTTCGTCGACAAGAATGCGCATCAGCTCGGGCACGGCCACGGCCGGGTGCGTGTCGTTCAACTGAATCGCATTTTTCTCTGAAAAGCTATCCCACGTGTCATTTGAAGTGCGGTGACGACGAATGATGTCACGAAGCGAGCACGTCACGAAAAAATACTGTTGGACGAGACGCAGTTCTTTTCCTGCTTCGCTTGAATCATTTGGATACAGTACCTTGGAAACCGTTTCTCCCTCGGCTTTTTCGCGAACCGCTTCGACGTATCCTCCATCATTAAAAATGGTTAAGTCAAAATCATTTGATGCTTTTGATTCCCATAAACGAAGGTAATTCACTGTCGAGCAGCCGTAGCCGGCAATTGGAATATCCCATGGGATTCCATGGATCGTTTTCGAATTTTCCCAGACCGCGCGACCGTGACCGAGTTCATCGAACTGATTTTCAACGGTGCCATAAAGCTGAACGTCGACAGAATATTCGGGGCGACGGATTTCCCAGGGATTCCCGAAACGCCGCCATTCGTCAGCTTGTTCCTGTTGTTTTCCGTTTACGAAAGACTGTTTGAAAAGGCCATACTCGTAATTGATGCCGTAACCGACAGCCGGCAAATCAAGGGTCGCCAATGAATCGAGAAAGCATGCGGCAAGACGTCCAAGTCCACCGTTTCCGAGCCCCATATCCGGGCCGGCTTCGATCACTTTTTCGTAGTCCTGACCAAGTTCGGCGAGCGCCTCTTTGGCGGCGTCGATCATGCCGGTGTTGACTAGATTGTTTTCCAACAATCGGCCCATCAAATATTCGAGGGAAAGGTAATTTACACGCCGGACGTTTTCCTGACTGTGAACTTCGCGCACCACACTGGCGCGTTCGAGAATTCGGTCGCGAACCGCCAGGCAAGCAGCCATCCACCAGTCCATCGTCGTCGCCGTTTCTGGATCGTGAGCTTGCGTGCGCACGAGGTGGGCGACGATTGCTTCTTTCAGATCGTCCTTTTGGCAGTGCAAGCGGCCGTCTGGGAGGAGTTCGCAGATGTTGGTTCGAGTCGACTTGGAGTCGTCGACCGGCAGGGTGAGTGTTTCGTTTTCCATGGGAATTCGGGCGGATTATCGCCTGTTTTTTTTTACCCAAAAGCAGCATCTAGAACTTCTGTAAGATAGATCGCTATTTCGGGTTCGCTCGACTCACGCGGGCCGGCGATATTTAGTTTTTGGATGAAATTTGATTCTACAAATTCGACGAGAGTTTCGACTGGATTTTTGGTTTTTAGTTGAGAGAGATGTAAGCAGGGACGGTGCCATCTTTTAGCCAAGTCGCGAGTCAGGGACGAGCCACCACGCAACTGGGAATCGACCGAAAATATCACGGTTCCGTCTGAGTCTCGTACATTCCACTCGGTCCGCTGGGCATAACCTTCCGATGGGGTTTCAGTCAAAAGATAGCGGCTCTCGATCGGTCCATCTTCCGAAAGTCGGCCGGCGGGGCACCATCCGCTGTGGGCAACTCGATTTGCCAATGCCCAATCCAGCCCCGCGCGGTCTGCGCCAGTTTGTCCGCCGGAAATGATTTCGGTGATGATCACGGGTTAAAGAGGACGGTTTGCAGAAACAAAACGATCCAATAGGGTTGGTTCAACGAACGTAACCTATTGGATCGAAAAAGTGTAAAGGGCGATTCTCAGTTACCCGCTTCGAACAATTCGATTTCGAACGTCAGCATCGCATACGGTGGGATCGAACCGGGACGACCGGCAGGTCCATAGGCGAGGTAATACGGGATGTAGAACTTGTATTTCTCGCCTTCAGACATCAGTTGAACGCCTTCGGTCCAACCGCCGATGACCTGATTCAAACCGAAGCTGGCTTTTTCGCCGCGATCAACTGAGCTGTCGAATTGCTCGCCGTTGAGAAGCGTTCCGACGTAGTGGACTGTCACTTTGTTGGATGGAGCAGCGGGTTTGGCCCCGTCGGCTTTTGTCAAAACTTCATACTGCAAACCGGAAGCGGTTGTGACAACCCCTTCTTTTTTGCCGTTTTCTTCGAGGAATTTGTTCCCTGCATCGAGGTTTTCCTTGGCTTCGCCGTCTTTGACGTCTTTTTCCATGATGTAACGGCGTGCTTCATTGGTTGCCGCAGCAATTTCCTCTTCCGTCATTTCGAGGTCTTTTCCGTCAAAAACGTCATCGATCGCTTTTTTGAGGATTTCTTTGTCGAGTTCCATACCGAGTTCCTTCAATTGGCCGGCAATCGTTACTCCGTAGGAATAACTGAGGCGTTCTTTGAGGGGTTTTTCAGCTGGTTTTTTGTCGTCTTGGGCGCTCATAAATGGGGTAGCTACCACTGCGAAAACGGCGGCAGCAGCGAATGTTTGATTGAAAACCAGAAATTTTTTCATGCGGTATTTTACAGCATTGGTCAGCCGAAACAAGGGTTGTAATTCTTAGTCGTTAAACAAGTCGTCGACGGTTTTTTTTTGGGATTTGGTTTGCTCAGGGGTTTCGAGTTTTTTCTCAAATTTAAATTCCAGGGGGCCTCCAAGCCGTTCATCTGGCAAATCATTGGGATTCGGGCGACGCGGAGCAGGTTCGTCACTGATTGCCCCGCCGTCCATCATCCAACCGGGAACGCCGCCCACTTTCATAGGGTCGTATTTTTGGGTGCAGCTTGTCGCTCCGAAAATCAGAGCGAAGAGAATGAGCGTGTTCGTGAAAGTTTTCATGAATCGGATGTGTCGGCTCAGCCGACGGGTTATTACGTAAAATACGTATCATCGTGAGAATAGGGCGGTGCGCAACAGCACAAAAACTTTAAGCCCCCTTCTTCATTGTCGGCGGTGATCTGATGCCAGATATTCCGTGGGATCAAGATCGCGTCGCCGGGTTTTACTTTCCGGAGTTCGCTATCGATTTCCATCGTTCCAACACCTTCAAGGATGTAATAAAATTCTTCACTGATCTTATGATAGTGCCGTTCAGTTGCGCCGTCAGGCGGTAGTGTTGCTTCGGCAAGGCTTTGCATTTCGACGGGAGCATTCGTTCGATCGAGCAGGCTGCGGATCGTAGAGCCGTCTTTTGTCGTGAATGGCGTCTGGTCGTTATAAGAATTGATGGTCATGCGGAGATGTGGAAAAACGGTGATTTGTAGAAAAGTGAAAGCGAAAAACGGAAGGCGTGGTCGGTTTTTACGTCGAATTCATAAACATAGCCAATTCGAGGGTGGAAAATGAGAGTCCCTGCGATAGGCTTTAGCACCACTTCAATGAGTTCGATAAAAAAAGACGCGTTTGAAAAAAACACCGCTCCCGACGGCGACAATAAACAGCGCGGTCGTGGCTGTGGATGTTCGCTGCTCGCGCTAATGGCATTCGCCTGTGGCGCCATGACTGTTGTTTCGTTGATGGTGATGCTTGGCTCGACAAATCGCGGTGTGCGATTGAAATCGAAAATTGCAGAGACCATTGGTCTGGATTCTAAAGTCCAAATCGTGGAAAAAGAAAAAATTGTCGAGGTGCCGGTGGATAAAATTGTCGAAAAAATAGTCCTGAAAGAACCGCCACTGCCTGACCGATTTGTTTCGTGGAAAAAGACGGACACGGCTGAGTTGTGGAATCAAATTCGAGTGCTTTCGAGCGTTGACTCCAAAGAAGGAGAAATTGCATCGGTCGAGCGGACCAACCCGGAAAGTTACAATATCGAATTGAAAATCAACATCTCAGTGCCGAAAGCGAGTGATTCGATTTCGGATTTGAAGAAATTGAATCCGGAATTGCCAAAAATGTTACCCGGGTTGGAGCGGATGGTTAAAAACGCCAAAGTTTCGCCGTTCTATCACCAACTGTATGAGAATAAAATCCGACGCACTCAGGAGAATGTAACACGGCTCGACCGGATTTTGACGCGGCATAATTTTTTCGATTGCGAGACCGTTCTCGAACTGACTCATCCTGACACCGGTCAGAAGGTAATGATGATTCAGGGCGAAATGGACGTTGTTACCGATGGTTCAGATGGTGATCGCTGGCCGGAACTCGACGAATACATTTCGATGTCGACGCATTATAGTCCGACGACGAGCTACGCATGGAAGAAGACAACCCAAGTTCCAAATCCACTGATGAAAAGCTGGCGGGAGGAATACGAGAAGCTGTCCGAAGAATTTAAGATCAAAGGGCTTTCGATGGAACGAAATCGTTATCTGAGAGACCGAATTGCTGAATTGAAAATCGGAATCGACGAGATGAAATTCCGTTCATTTTTGATTGCTGAGGCTGATCCCTTCGTTGTGATTCCGCTCTCATTTCTTGGACGAAAAGACGACAATGCGTTCGCGCCTCAAATTGGTGACATGTGCGCCGTGATTTACGAAAATAAGATTTATCCTGCAATTGCCGGAGATGCCGGTCCAACGTTCAAATCGGGAGAGGCATCGCTTCGAATCGCGAAAGAGTTGAATGAAGAAGCATCCCCGTATTCTCGGCCTGTGAGCGATTTGAAAGTGACTTACCTCGTGTTTCCAGATACCCGCGAGAAGCCGCATTACGCGCCGGATTTGAAAAAATGGCATACGCAAGTGTCGGCCCTTCTCGATGGGATTGGTGGTCTGGGGGACGGGTATGTACTTCATGAATGGGCAGATTTGATCGCCAAAAAACAAGCTGAAGCCGCCGCAAAAGCCGCAGCCGAGGCACTGGTCGTGCCTCCAGTAGATACACCTGCGGAGCCGACTGCCACTAATGGGCCAACCGCAGTTCCTTCTGTTAAAGGTACGTCGCAACCCCGAGCGGTAACTCCCGTGGAGTGATTTTCTGAATATCGAAAATCAAATTAGGAGTCATCAACTTCAGATATTTGATGCGAAAGTCCTGACTTCTGGTTTCGCGATTCCTTGTTCGATATTCGCGATTTAATATTCAATATGAATCCCTCTCCCCAAACTGTCCGCCGCACGTTCGGTCTTGAGACGGTGCGGTCGGTCGCAGTGGGAGTTCAGGAAACGGCTTTTCAGACCTTCGCGATTCTCATTGCGCTGAAACATTTTGAGTCGGGTCCGGCGGTGAAATCGCTCATCCTCGCAAGCCAGGCGGTTGGCTTAATCGGTAGCTTGTTCATCATTCCGTGGGTGCAGCGTTCGTCGATTCGGCTGAATCATGCGGCGGCCGGTATTAGCTTTGTGGCAGCAATTGGATTCATAGTCGCGGCGTTATCAAAAAATTCCGAGATCGGATTTTTAGGTGGAATGTCAGTCGGTTTCATTTGCATGGCGTTGCCGATGCCGCTGCAAACTCAACTGCTACGCCAGAATTATCCCGATAAACAACGGGGGCGTTTATTCTCGATCACTATCTTGGCGCGGGCGATTTCCGCGATGGCTTTCAGTTATTTTGGCGGGCTTTGGTTGGAAGGAAATATGGAGAAATTTCCACTTCTTCTGGTTTGTTTTGCAGTCGCCACACTCGTTTCGACGGTTTGCTTTATCTTTCTTCCAAGCCCGAAAATTGACAAATCCATCGCCGCAAATGCTCCGCGGGTTTCCGTTTTTTATTCGATGCGTTGGTTGCGGGATGATGCTCAATTTCGCATCGTTATTTTCGCTGCGATGGCAATGGGCTTCGGTTTTCTCCCTGCAATTGCCCTCCGGGTCGAATACCTTGCGAATCCCGTTCACGGCATTTCTCTGGATATTGGAACGATCGCATTTCTCACAGGTGTGTTGCCATCGCTGGCACGGATGGGCAGCACGTTTTTCTGGGGCTGGTTGTTTGATCGAATGCAGGTATTCCGGCTCCGCGGCATTGTGAATTTGTGTTTCCTTGCTGGAATCCTGACCTATTTCACAACGCCGGTCTACGGGATGCTTGTTGCCGGATCCATCATTTTTGGGATCGCGCGCGGGGGAGGGGAAATCCTCTGGAATCTTTGGGTTACCAAACTGGCAAAACCTGAACACGTTGGTGAATACATGTCGGTGCATACATTTCTCACCGGCATTCGCGCTCTGATCGCTCCGTTTTTTGGATTCTATTTGGCTGATCTCATTTCCGTTAAAGCAGTCGTCGTGAGCAGTTCATTATTGATCGGTCTCTCGGTTATTATTTTGATTCCGCTGATGAAACGCGGCGTTTTGGCTGGAAGGCAGAAGTGATTCGCGAAAAAAATTCCCCAAAATTTTAAACAAAAAAGTAATCGAGCTGCGTCTGCTATGATGAAGCCGATCTTAAAATGCAACGAAACGAACTCGAACGAATCTTTGATGAACACGCTGCCTACGCGTTTGCTATTTTCCGACGTTTCACGGTCTGCGATGCAGATGCCCGGGATTTGTTGCAGGACTGGTTGGTGAAACTCGCTCGCGGCGTCGATTCGCTCGATGATATCGACAACGAGCGGGCTTATCTGATGCGAGTCGCATATCGGCACGCGGTCGATTGGACTCGTCGAGTGGGTCTTCGCAAACGAACGGGGGAGGCGGCGGCTGAGGAGAAATCAATCGAGCAGCTTTTCAAATCGACGCCGGATCCCGACCGCGAATTTCTCAGGGCCTCGCTGGAAGATTCGCTTTCTGAGCTTCCACGCGAACAACAAATTGAGGTGCAACTGCGACTGTGGGAAGGCCTTTCGTTTGCTGAAATCGGCCACACGATCGGCGTTTCCACGAACACCGCAGCGAGCCGGTATCGCTACGGAATCGAAAAGCTCCGCAGCTCGCTTCAACCTGTTTACGACGAATTTAAAAACTGAAAATCATGAAACCAACACCTGATTTCGATACACCTTTTGAAGAATCGCTCGCCGAGTTCGAGATGGCTCCGCTGCCCGCTGATTGGAAGGCGGATTTAATCGACAATGCGGTTTCCGAATCGACGAAACGGAACATTATCAGCTATTCGTTTTTCAAAAAAGCGTCAATCACTGCGCTCGCGGCTTGCTGGATCGCCATTGGTCTTCTGCATTTCACGATGCCGCGCGAAGCTGTTGAAACTTCGGCTGGGTATGCGAAAACGCCGGAACTTTCTCCCGAAGAACTCCCCCTTATCGTCCATTACCTCGCTTCACGAGGCTCGTTTAACTCCGTGTTCTAATTGTCCACATTATGAAGAAAAGAATTAAGAAAATCGCCATCGTTTGCGGGATACTCCTCGTGTCCTTCATCACGATTTTTACTATCGTAGCCGCTGCGGAGAACTGGTCGGGTGCCCGTGAATGGGAAGCAACGAAAGTCGTTCTCGAAGAAGAAAATATCGAGTTGGACTTCAGGAAAATGATCCCGGAGATGCCAAAGCCCGAAGACAACTTTTGCGCCACGCCACTCATTAGGTCTATCTATGAATTCGAACACGACCGGACCGAAAATTTTGAAGACATACTAAGTTCCACTGGGGAGACCGTTTACAAAAACCCGGAAATCCGAGAGCGTTTTTTGAAAATGCGACTTCCGGATTCCGATGAAAAACCGCCATTGCCGGAGTGGAGTTTAGCTTTGAAAGCAGAGCTCAGTAAGACGCCTGACATCTCTGAAATTCTTGCAACGCACGAGAAGGATCTGGCGGGAATCGACGCCGCTGCAATGCGTCCAGTTGCCCAACTCCCTGTCGATATTGGTGATACCTTTGTTGAGCATGTCAGCACCGTTCTCCCTCATCTGCATGACTTCCGGGATTTTCAAAAATTTCAAACTCTCCGTGCGTGCATTGCTCTGGAAGCAGGTGACACCGCGGAGGCTAAAGCGGCGCTGAGGACATTGATTCAGATAGCTCGTTCCAGTTCGTCACAACCGACGCTAATCAGTTTCCTTGTGGGGCAAACTGGGTTTTCGGATGCTCTCTCTGTGATTTGGCAGGGAATGGCCACGAATTCGTGGTCGGATGAAGATCTGAAATGGATTCAAGATGAACTGGGTAAACAGCACTTCCTCGACGACCTCGAAAGAGCTCTTACCTTTGAAATGGTGACCTTTCAGATTGGTTCCGCCGATTTTATGAAATCCGTCAGCTTTCGCGATTCCCGTCATTTGGTAACGCTGATTGGATCGATGGACGAGGAAGGCAATTCGTCTTCATCGGCTGGGATACTCGCATTGGCCATACCGTCGGGGGTCTGGGATCACAACAAATCGTTGGGTGCGCGGCTGATGCTCAAACACTGTATTCTCCCGGTTCGAAATCGCGAAGTCCCCGATGATAAGGCCCTGCTTGATGCTCTCGAGAAAACCACTACGCGCAATTTTCTCGCTAAAATTTCAATTCCCGATGTTTCCTCAGTCGCGATCAGAGGATACCGCACCAACGTTGCAATCGATCTTGCCCGTGTCGCTTGCGCGCTTGAATGCTACCAACTGAAGGCTGGTGGGTATCCTGACACGCTTGGTGCCCTTGCCCCTGAGTTTATCAATAAAATCCCCGGCGATTTGATGGCAAAAGGTCAGCCACTGAAGTACAAGAAAGGCCTCAACGGTGACCGATATCGGATATACTCAATCGGTCAGGATGGCACCGATGACGGCGGAGAAATAACCCTCCGCGAATCATCAAAAACGCCTCGCCAGAAAACAAAAAAAGGAGACTGGGTGTGGGGTTACTGATCTTTTCTCTCCAATCACTTCGTGGGAATCTCATTCAACGTGTAATACGCCACGTTGTGCAAAAGCCCGATGCCTTCACTCGACTTTAATCCCTCGGCATGAAGATCGTGAACGTGGCCTTTCGTCATTGGCTCGACTTTGATCGTCATGCTTTTTCCATCGTCTGCGACACCAGTGACCGTGACCGTTGGATTCAATTTATCGACTTCCGGACTTCCGTAAGCCTTTTGATAAATGTAGGTGTAAGCATCCATTTTAAAGCTCGCATCAATTGCCGTGGCTTTATCGATCGGCTTGGTAAATGTCAGCTCAAAGCCATCTGACTTCGCGCGCATTTCGTGAATTTCAAAAGGCACTTCGCCGGTCCAGTTCACTCGCTCAAAACTTGCTGGCTTTCCGCCTTTGGCGCCCCAACCGCGATTGGATCCGCCAGTGAACATGACGCCGTCTTTTCCGAGAAGCATTCCGATGTTTCCAGAATCAAAGCCTTCCAAAAATGGGAAAATGGCGCCCTGATACATGCCGTTCACTTTTTCCAAAAACACGCGATGAACTTTCGAATGCGTTTGCTCACCGACGAATGTTTGTCCTGCGAATGGTCCAAATTTTCCATCGCTCAAATCAGGGACGACGCCCGTTGGCGAGTTACCAACTTTGCCGTGTGGAAGCACAACTGCCGGCGGAACGTAAGTTGGAATCTTTTCGCGAGCTTTGTCAGCTCGGCCCGGACCTTCGTCGTAGCTCGGGTGCGGGGGTGGATCACCGATCGCTCCGTTGGCGATTTCGAACCAAACATTGCCATTCGGATTTCCCTGAAACGATCCTGGTTTCACCCACTTGAGCGAACTCGATCCATTCCACGCGCCCTGGTTGTCGGTGTAGAAAACATCACCCGCTGCGTTGAAGCCAATTCCACCCGGAGAACGAACGCCACAAGCCATCGGAGTCGCTTTTCCGTCGGCGCTGATTTTGATCACCCAGCCTCGGTATTTCGTGTTCGAAGTGAACGAACCCGTCAGGCAATGAACCGTCCAGATGTCGCCATTTTTGTCGAAATGCGATCCGAATCCATATTCGTGATAGTTGGAACTGACGCCCCAGATATCTGAAACCGTTTCGAAAATGTCGGCACGGCCATCGCCGTCTTCATCTTTCATCCGCGTCAATTCAGGACGCTGAACGGCGTAAAGCCAGCCATCTTTCCAAGCCAAACCGAGCGGCTCGTGAAGGTATTCCGCGAAGATTTGCCATTTCACATTCGCAGGATCGCCAAACGCATTTTCAGCCGTCCAAATTTGCCCACGACGCGTGCACACCGCGATTTTTCCAGTATCGCCCATCTGGACAATGCCGCCGGATTCGATGGTCACGCCTTCAGCGGGTGGGCCGAAGTGGGTGATCGTGTAGTAGTCCGATTCTTTGGGATCTTCCGCGATCGCAGAAAATGCAATTGTGAGAGTTGTAAGCACAATGAACCAACAGGGTTGGTTCGATGAACGGATAGGGTTGGTTCGTAAAGTCATTTCGATCAAATAGGGTTCGTTCGTTGAAGCAACAGGGTTGGTTCGTTAAAAATTATTTCTTCACTTTGCCGCCAATGGCTTTGGTATATTTGTAGGTCACGGTGATTTCCTCACCGCCTTTGATAGGGACGATGGTTTCTTTCATGCCACTGGCAGTTCGCGTGGTTGGCTCGACGCCTTCGATTTTGATCCAGACTTTTTGGGCGGTTTTGATCCAACCGTTTTCGATTTCGTCGGAACCGTGATTGAGGACGCGCATCCAGATATTTTCACCGGCATCGCCTTCGACTTTAATTTTTCGAATCAATGCTTCGGCTCCGTCAATTTCGGTCGGGTCAAAGCGGTCGGTAACTTTCAGGTTTTTGTAATCATACATGAAGGTTGGGAAACGCTTTTTATCGAGCTGGTAACCGCGAAATTGATAGTCGGGGTGACGATCCGTGTAAGTGATTTCTTTCTCCGGGTTCTCTTTATCGCGCTCGTATTTGATCGTTTTGTCGTAGAACGGCTCCCACGGTTCATCGAGGCTTTCCAGCTCCTGCATCGGCAGGCCGTGGGAAAGGTTTTCGGAATCAAATCCCGCAATTTTTGAGCCTGAACCGCGACCATTCCAGTGACCGCCGACGTCCATAAATCCACCGCGATAAACGAAAGCGAGGTTTAGCACGTCCGCATCCCAAACGAGGTTGATTCCGCCGGGATAACCGACGCCGATTCCACGCGGCTTTGCACCGCCGACGAATGTTCGATGAACGATTGCTTCGCCGGGATTCGCTGCGGTCAAAAGAATGGGGGCTTGCGTCTTTTTCTTTGGGTTTTTCGCATTCTGATCTGCGGAAAATGGAATCGACCCGAGAAACTTCGTTTTCGCGACGAGTGACAATTTTGCCCCGCCACCGCCATCAAAAAAACCGAGACGGAAGGTGTGTTCACCTTTCTCTAACTCTTCCTTGTGGCTCACTGTTTTGGGTGGGTGAATACCATCGTTGTTAATGAACTCCTCACCGTTAACCGCGAGACGCGAGCCATCATCAGAATTCAAAAGAAACTCATAAACTTCGGTTTTCGGGGCCGTAAATTTTCCCTCAAAAATCAGGGCATAATTATTACGGAGCTTATTTTGGTTAGCAGGTTGGAGGCTGATGAGATTGTTTTTTGCTTTGCCGGTTTTTATCGGCTCCATCCCATCGAAGTCGGCCAGTTTGCTGATTTTTTTGCCTTTAGCGTCGAATAGTTTCCAGGTGACATCACGCACAATAAAATTGTCTTTCGCGACTTTCATTTTTCCACGCATCAACAATGAATGGCCGGGAACCGTACAAATATAAGGATACATACCCACTTTTTCCGGTGCGATGAAATAGACTTCGGTCGAAGCTTTCAGCCCGATCATTCCCGTTTTTGCGAGAACTCGTGGGCTGTCTGGCACCCAATTCATTTCGATGCCTTTTGCTCCGAGTTGAAAGGAGAGTTCACCGAATTTCTGCCCGTCTTTGTCATCTTTATCCTGATCGAGAAGCACAAAGTTATGCTCAAGATCATCTGGATTTTCGATGGTGATTTTCACCTTTGCTCCAGGCTCTACGACGATCTCAGGGGTGTCATAACGCATCATTCCCGGCAGGGTTTTGATGGTGATTTCTTTATCTGGATTCCCAGACCACTCGGGCGGCTCTGCGTGAGCGAGGTGAAAAACCGCGAATAGAGCGGCTAGGGCGATTGTAATTTTTCGATCCATAAATAAAGAATATTATTTCCCAGCGATGATACGCCGCGTGAAACTAAACAGGACAAGGGATTCGTCAAAATGTGAGGTGCACGCGTTTGTGGCTCAAATCACGGACTAAGGTTTCGTGACAAGTTAAGGTGTGTTAGCATCGAAAAACCCCATTTTGAATTTTATGAACCGATTTATTCCGGCTCCCGCCTCTATTGTAACCGCCTGCGCTCTTTGTTTAGGCGCTTTTCAGCCGTCTCAGGCACAGAATGAAGCCGGGGTAGGGCTTTGGACGAAAAATTACGAAACAGCCATTGCTGAGGCGAAATCAGCCGGAAAAGACCTGATTCTTGTTTTTACTTCGAATTCAGATGTGAAAATTTGTCAGGTTTTGGATCGTGATATTTTGAATCAGCCTGCGTTCACTGGGCCTATGTCGGAAAAATACACCTTGGTTCGGTTGAATTTTCCACGGGAGAAAATGGATCAGCCGATCAATGAAAAGGTGCAAAACGACCTACTGAAACGGGCGTATCGGATCTCGGGATTTCCCACGGTGATTGCAACCGACACGGAAGGACGTCCGTTTGGGATGAACGGTTATCAGCCCGTAAAACCGGACGAATATGCTGCCACGATGCTTTCCATGCGCGAGACGAAAAAGCGGCGTGATGAGAAATTTGCAGTAGCCAAGGCTGTCGGCGGACTGGAGAAGGCAAAGCTCCTCGCTGAGGGAATTCCTGTGTTACCGGGAAATCTGATGGGCCGTTATTATCGCCCACAGATGGAAGCGCTTGTTGAAAATGATCCAAATAACGAAACTGGCGTGGTGGAGAAATATTCCCGGATTCTCGCCGACGTTACTTATTCTCAGCAGATGGAAGTGCTTGGCAATGATGTCCAATGGGGAAAAATGGTCAAGTTAACCGATCAATACATCATCGACAACAAGCTGGAAGGTGTTGAAAAACAACGGGCCTTGATGAACAAATTCGGTGTTCAGCGTCGCCAAAAAGATATCGCAAACTCCATCGCGACCTTGATCGAAGTTGTGAAAATCGACCCCAAAAGCGCCTCTGGGAAACAAGCGGCAAAAGTGCTGGAAAATCTCCGCGCACAAAAACTACAGGAAGATTTGTTGAAATAGGTTATTATTTTAAATAACTTAACTATTTTGACTGATTTTCGGTAATGACTGGCCTGTTTTCTAAGATTTTCCACAACCTGGCCATTCGCGTGGCGATGATTGGCTTCTCGGCTACGATCTTCACGCAATGCTCGTCGACGAAGTCGCCGACTCCCTCTGCGACTTACAATCCATTGCTCACTCCACCCCATGGGATGAACAAATCGGAATATCCTTTTGATGATAGCGGAAACTATCGCCGCGACTGGGTGAAAAGCGGCAGTACAGGTCGTACGTCCTCAAGTATGCTTAGTCCAGACCCTGTGACAAACGGATACGGTGCACGAACCAGTGTCTCCGTGCAAGCTTCTCGTCTTCCATCAGCTCCGCCGACGGTGTCCTCACCTCCAAGAACGATAAAACCACCGGCCAAAGCATCCTCGGGCGTCACGACTTATCACACGGTAAAAAGTGGCGACACGTTGTATTCTATCAGCCGAAAATACGGAACGAGCGTCACTGACCTGAAACGGACAAATGGTTTGAGCGGTGATTTGATTCGATTAGGGCAAAGCCTGCGGATTCGATAGAGCTTCGATTTTTCGATCCAATGGAGTTGGTTCGTCGAACGCGCTCTGTTTGATCGTGAGCAGCGGTAAGTCGCCCACTTGTTTGTGAAATAGCGACTTTTCCGCAATCAGGGATTGTCGTTGGGCAAGTTTTCAGGTCAAATTCAGACCTCATGAAAATTCAGCTCGCCTTGCTTTGTCTCGTTTTCGCCGGTTCGCCAATCGTGGCTCAGGAAGCTACATTTTCTCTCTGGCCGGAGGGAAAAACGCAGTATGCCCAGCCTCAGGATGAAGAGTCAGGGCGACCGATGGTTTTTGTTTATCCTGCGAAAGAAGAATTGCAGAGCGGGGCAGCGGTCGTGGTTTGTCCGGGCGGTGGATACGGAGGGCTCGCGCTCGATCACGAGGGACACCAGATTGGCCAATTTTATCAGGAAATGGGCGTGACCGCCTTTGTGTTGCATTATCGACTTGGATCAAAAGGGCATCACTTTCCCACTCAGCTGGCTGATGTTCAGCGGGCGATTCGACAAGCACGAGGTCAGGCGGAAGAATACAAAATCGACCCCAACCGCATCGGGGTGATGGGGTTTTCCGCCGGCGGACACCTCGCAAGCATGGCGGCGACCAAGTTTAATGAAAAAGCCTATGAGCCATCAGATGAGCTTGATAAGCTCAGCGCCCGCCCTGATTTTGCAGTGTTGTGTTATGCCGTGATCAGCATGTCAACTGAATTTGGGCACGGAGGTTCACGCCAAAACTTGCTTGGAAAAGACGCCGCGCTTGATTCTGATGAGGCGAAGCATGTTTCCTCTGAGCTAAATGTGACACCGGAAACTCCGCCGACCTTTCTTTTCCAAACCGGCGACGACACCGCTGTTCCTGCCGAGAATTCGGTTCTGTTTTATCTCGCCCTTCGTAAAAATAAAGTCTCGGCAGAAATGCACATTTATAAGCCCGGCCCACACGGCGTTGGGCTTTTTCAGGGCGATCCCGTGCTCAGCACGTGGTCCGGCCATCTCACCGACTGGATGCGGGACAGTGGATTTTTGGCATCCAATGTTCAACGCACATCAATTTCAGGAAATGTGACGCTTGATGGCGAGCCTGTCAGTTGGGGGTCAGTCACGTTTCACCCGGAAAGCCCGAATTTACCGATCACGACGCTTCGAATTCGAAATGGACGATTTAAGGGCGAAACCGTCGTGACAAAAGGTGCTCTGAGTTTTGCGGGAAGTATTTGGGAGAAGACACGTGACTCGAAAGACCGTGTCATAACTACCAATTCAGTGTCACCAAAATCAAAGGAGCCGATATTATTTGATGTGAAACCGGAGGGTAAAACTCCGGCGCTGAACTTTGATTTGAAATCCCGATGATAAAAACTTCCCTTCTATTCGCCGCATGGATGGCCGTGCCGTTTGTGCATGCCAATGACGATGCGCTTGTTAAAATCAACGCTGGTGGCGGAGAGATTGTGATGGGGGGATCGGTCCCTGGTGTTATCGAAATCGAAGCTCCTGCGTTTTCAATTCTAGAAGATGCCAAAGCTCAAGTGGTTGCTGCTGGGAGTCAGGTGGGAAAGGGAAAAGTAATCGCCTTTTCCCATGGCGGATTTCTCATCGGGAAAGACTTTGCGGCTCAGGAAAGTTATCTCGAATTTCTGAAAAATGCGATCGGGTGGGCCACAAATAATGCACAAAAATTGACCATTGGAGTTTCCCCGAGATGTAAGGGCGTCATACCTGCATTGGAAAAACTCGGGCTTCAAGCTGCTATTTTGCCTGCGGAAAAGATCGGGAAAAACGTCGATTTGTATTTCGCAAAAGGCGAGTCCCGCCGCGATCTGACTGAAGAGGGAATTGGGGAAATTAAGAAGCATCTTCAAAATGGCGGAGCTGTTTTTGTGGCCGCGACACCGTGGCCCTTCGGTAAAAAATTCCCTGATTTCTCAGACTTTCCGCCCAATCAAATTGCAGCTGGATTTGGTATTCACCTGAAGCCGGATGGCTACGCTACGAACAAGCGTCCTTTGCTAGTCATGGACCCCGCAGACGATTCTGCGATCCGCGCTGTCGAAGCCCTGAAGATCAACGTCACACCGGAGCTCATCGCTGATTTACGGAAAGGGGTTTTTCTAAAAAAGGAAAATCAGGCGAAGTTTCTGAGGGCTTTGAAGTCGCTGAATGAAACGGTGGGCCCCATTATTCCTTCCAAAAAATCGCCGATTACTCCCGGAGAAAATCTATTGTTTGATGCGATTATCGAAACTGAAACCGCATTGAACCTCCGGCTGCCCGCTGGAAAAATGTATGCGATTCCCGCCTCGGCTGATTACCCTGGTGTGATTGCCGAAGGTGCCAAGCCAGTAGAGAAAATACTCAAACTGGACGCAAAATATCTCGGATGGGCAAACGGGCGAAATGCTGGAGGCTGGGCTGCAGGCGAGTTACGACCGACAGGGATTTACGCTGCACCGGGAGAGATCATCACCGTGTCCGTTCTCGAAGAAATTGCCGGACAAGGTTTTGACGTGGTGATTGGCACCTACAACGGAGGTCTCAACAATCGGAAGAACATGCAACGTTATCCGAAATTGCAGCGTTCATTCCCTATCAAAACCACTAACACCGAAGCATCTAGCGGACTTGGGGGATTGGTCACGATTCGCGTTCCGCGTGGCGCCGACTTTCCGACTCAGCCCGTGAAGATCACAGGTGGTTATGCGGCTCCGCTTTACGTTCACGGTGAAACTGATCTCGCTGAATGGAAAGCTACGATCCGAAACCACCCCGCGCCTTGGGCTGAATTGGCGAGCAATCGGATGATCATTTCCGTGCCGAGCGATCACATTCGTGATCTCGATGATCCCGATAAAGTCATGGAAGCGTGGATCGCCTATATCGAAATAGCTGCCGAACTGGCCGTGCTTGATCGCACGAAATTTCGTGCCGAGCGCCTTATTTTTGATCGCCAAACGGCCGCCGGATCGATGCACAGTGGTTACCCCGTTGCCGCTCACCTCGGTGGCGCGTCAAAAAAAGCTGTCGATTCCAAAGCATTGATGGAAGAAGGGGACTGGGGATTTTTTCACGAATATGGGCACAACCATCAGCACAATTTGTGGGCGCTTCCAGGGACCGGCGAGACAACCTGCAATCTGTGGTCAGTCTATATTTTTGAGGAACTTATTGGCAAAAATCGCAACAACACTCATGGCGCGATCAAACCGCTGACTCGCAAAACTCGGGTGAATAAATACTTCGCGGACGGCGCAAATTTCAAAGAGAGCTGGAGCATGTGGAACGCGCTCGACACTTTTCTGATGGTTCAGGAAGAATTTGGCTGGGATCCTTTCAAAAAGGTTTTCGCTGAATACAACGTTCTTCCCGAAGCCGAGTGGCCCAAATCTCAGCAGGAAAAAAACGATCAGTTCATCATTCGATTATCGAAAGCCTGCGGCAAAAATCTCGCTCCGTTTTGGAGAAAGTGGAATCTGCCTCTCACGAAAAAAGTCGATCAGGAATTGGCTGAGCTTGAAGTGTGGGTGTGTGAGGGATTGCCAAAGTGACCATCGCCACGAATCACGCGATTGACACATTCTGAAATTTCAGGCCCAATCACCGATCATGAAGTTTCTCGTTACCGGCGCGACCGGCAAAGTCGGACAAACGTTTCTTCGCGACTTTTTAGCGTCCCCACAATTTGAACACGCTACCGTTCGGGCGCTCTGTCACAATCGCACGCTCCAGCCTCACGCCCGTCTCGAAATCGCCCGCGGTTCGATTTCTGATCGTGAAGTTGTTGCTGCGGCGATGAACGGTGTGACCCACGTTTTGCATCTCGCGACCTGTAAAGAAATCCCTGAAATGGTGATGGACGTGACCGTTAAGGGCATGTTTTGGCTTCTCGAAGAAGCGCGCGAAAGCCCCACATTTTCGCAATTTATCCTTGTCGGCGGCGACGCCTGTGTCGGACATTTTTTCTACGAATATGATCGACCGATCACCGAAGAAGTTCCGCACAAAGCCTATCCAGGTTGCTACGCACTGTCGAAAGTCCTCGAAGAGGTCATGCTTGAGCAATCCTTTCATCAATACGATCTCAATGGCTGCTGTCTACGCGCGCCATGGATCATGGAAAAAGATGACTTTAAGCAATCGCTTTCATGGGGCGAAGATGTCTTCGGTGGTCCGCGTTGGTGCGAATTTGTCGATTCAGACACTGCCAAAAAATACGCTGCCGCCGGAACGATTCCTGTGATGCAGGATGCCGATGGAAAATCGATTACGCGCAATTTTGTTCACGTCGATGATCTCGTTTCGGCGATTATGTCTGCAATCGATCACCCCGCTGCGAAGCAGCAGCTATTCAATGTCTGCATGACCGATGCTGTGAATTATCAGCAGATTGCTGACTACCTTGGAGAAACTCGCGATCTCGATTCTATCGGCGTGAAGACAGAATTTCACTCCACTTTTCTAGACAACGCCAAAGCCCGCCAAAAACTCGGCTGGCAGCCGAAATACGATCTCAGAAAACTGATCGACGCTTCGTGGGATTACAAGCGAGGTGAGGAAGACCCGCGCAAAACTTGGTATCCGGGGTAACACGATTTTTGCGGAACGAATTTGGCATCTCATGCTAGGATTTTTGAAATGAAATATCTCGCATTCGTTCTCTCGCTTTGCATTGCGCTTCCCGCCTTTGCTAAAACCACCAAACACGATTTCAAAGGCGCTGCGACGGCCGAAGTTTACAAGAAAGCTTCCGGCGAGGATCTCTGGATTTATCGATTTGATCCAGAAGGCCACGATCCGAAGAAAGACAAGCGGCCTGCGGTGGTTTTCTTTTTTGGCGGTGGTTGGAATGGCGGCACAGTTACTCAATTTGAGCAGCATTCAAAATATCTCGCCTCGCGCGGGATGGTCGCTTTCGTAGCAGATTACCGAGTGAAATCCCGCCAGAAGACGGGGCCCGACGCGTGTGTTGCGGACGGGAAATCTGCGATTCGTTTCGTTCGTGAAAATGCCGAGCGATTTGGAATTGATCCTGATCGCATTGCCGCAGGCGGAGGTTCGGCCGGTGGTCACGTTGCGGCGACGACGGGGATTTGCGATGGGCTTGATGATCCTGCAGAAAAAGATTCAAAAATCAGTTCAAAAGCGAACGCGTTGCTGCTTTACAATCCCGTTTACGACAATGGTCCTAAAGGTTACGGAAACAGCCGCGTCACCGAGTGGTTTCCAGCAATTTCGCCTGCTCACAACATCACCAAAGATGATCCCCCGACGATCACCTTTCTCGGTTCGAAAGATTCGCTCATCCCCGTTGCAACCGCGAAAAAATTCGATGCGGATTTGAAGAACGTCGGCGTGAAATCCGAAGCTCATATCTACGAAGGTGAGTCTCACGGCTTCTTCAACGAAAATAAAAGTCCCAAGTCATTCCTCGACACCGTCTTGAAAACGGATGCCTTTCTCGTCGCTCTCGGATGGCTCGAAGGTTCCGCTGATGAAGCGAAACTCAAATCATTGTTGAAAAAACCGTTGAAAGACTGACGTATTCGCCTTTCACGAAACAACAGGGTTAGTTCATCGAACGTACCCTATTGCTTCGTAAAACCGCATCTTTCAAAATTATGACCAGTTGGCTTTCAACCGCACTCAAAGGCGCCGCAATGGGCGCGGCGAATGTGATCCCCGGAGTTTCGGGCGGCACCGTCGCGTTCGTAACGGGGATTTATGAGCGATTGATCGAAGCGATCAAAGGTTTCGATGGAACGGGTATCAAACTGCTCTTAAAACGAGATTGGAAGGGTTTTGTCGAGCGAACTGATCTTTGGTTTTTGGTCCAAATCGGAGTCGGCGTGGTGCTTAGTTTCGTGACGCTGGCGAGGTTGTTTGAATACCTTTTCGTCCATCACAAGATCTTGATCTACGCCTTTTTCTTTGGGTTGATTCTGGCTTCGATCTATTTCGTCGGCAAGAAGGTCTCCAAATGGAGCGCAGGCCCAATTATAGCTGGGGTTGTGGGAACGGCGATCGCGGTTGCTGTGGCGACGCTTTTTGAACCTGCTCAGGAAAATTCGGGATTTTTCTATCTCATGATCTGCGGCGTGATTGCCATGGCGAGCATGATTATTCCTGGCCTATCGGGGTCGTTTGTCTTGTTGCTGATGGGAAATTACGAGCTGATTGCC
>ERZ887942.255-NODE-255-length-45112-cov-13.940498_pt1 | contig 45112 bp, 37 predicted proteins | sample MGYA00521099_ERZ887942 | MGnify/ENA primary metagenome ERZ887942 (study PRJEB32303, sample SAMEA104408605) | aquatic metagenome | biome: Brackish water; feature: Pelagic; material: water | place: Baltic Sea | collected 2014-06-07T06:48:00 | depth 16,251 m ... | reverse complement strand
TACCCGATCTATCATCTTGCTGTCAAATCCAAAATCGGCCCCATAAACAAAGAACGACGCGTCGAGCCATTGCCCTTTGCGAAGAGCAAAAGTACGGCAAGCATCGATGCTTTGAGACCGGTTGTAAATTTTACCGCTCCTCCGCCCCTTTCGCAGCGTAATCAGCGAGGTAAGCAAACGGCGCATTGAGCTCTCCCATGAGCGTTGTCTCACTCGCAGCGTGCAAAATGCCATCATCGTCCCCTGCTATCAGTAACGGGATGACATGTTTCATCAATTCACTACCAAACCCCTCGGAGGCATCGCGTGGCAATTCACATGGCAGATTATCCACTGCCATGACGGTGATCGCACCGGGGTAATCCAACGCACATTCAGATTCAGTCACAGGGTTGTAGCCGTATAGCGGGTCTGCAATGGTCGAAGGACGCACGGTGCAAGCGACAGGGCCATCAATGTCGCAAGAAATGTCCGCGACCACCTTGACCGACCAGGCCGGGTTGCGCATGTCTTCTCGAGTGAATAAAAACGGCGATCCATCGGCCCAGAAATGTCCGGCAATGAACAAGTCGGCACGCTGTCCAAACGGCATGAAGGTGCTTTGGTATCCCGTCGCATCGTCGACAAACTCCGCATAATCAAACGGCTGGCCATCGATGCGTTCATTGTAATCATCCACCTCCAAATGCACATAGACCGGGTCCGGAAAATCCATGCGCAAGAAATCGTCCTTGTGCACGCCTCTTAATTTCATGTGTTTCAGCACCTCCAAAGCTCCTTGTCCGACCCGACCACTCCCCGTCAAGACAATGCGAAAATCGTCGGGTAAATCCGCCGACTTGGCATGGTCCAACATTTCCTTCAGGTCGCGGCACTCGATGGCCTTGGGCAATGAGAAGCGACCGCTTTGAAGTCCATACGCTCGTATCCCATTGTAAGCACCGACCAGTCCGGCCCATCGTCCAAATCCGATGATCCGCTTGCCACTAGAGCGCTTCAACATTTCATAGTCGATCAACCGAATTTTCCGTTCCAACACCCCAGCCAATAGCGAGGCATTGTATGGCTGCAACTTATGCGTGTGACTGAAGAAGAGGTACGTCTTAGACGGAATGAGGTCCTCTACATTGACCTCCTTTACTCCAATCAAGACATCACACGCACTCAAATCTTCCTGAAGACGCAGTCCTGCAACCACATATTCCGCATCGGTTATGCGACGCACAGGACTCGGTTGGACGACGATTTCCAATTCAGGATGGCGCGCAATCAAGGTCGCGCATTGCTCGGGCGTCAAGGGAACCCGCTGATCGGGAGGGGTCTTGCCTTCTCGGACAATTCCAAGGCGCAAAGGGTGTTCAGGGGAATATTGCAATTTCTTGAGCTCTTCAACTTCAAATTTCGTTCATAGAGCAAGGAAGCCGGCATCATCCTCCGCTTCTTATCGAACGGTTATTGTTGAGCAATGAAGCGATAGGTCAAGGTGCCCAAAACGGAGCCATCGACCGATGCACGAAAGGATGATCGTTGAGCACTGCGCAACGCCTGTTCTGTGAGGCACATTCGGATCGGTTCTGAGGCCCCATCCGATGGAGACAATTTTGTCGCAATCACGCGCGCTTCGCGCACACTGCCGTCCCCCATTACCTCGATTTTCACCACCACCTCCCCGCCGCCTCGGCAGCGATAACCAGGCACATCCAGATGCAATCCATCGCGACCCGGCACATCAAAAGCGACTGTGACCTGCCCATCATAGCGGCTGTCCCATTCTTCATAGGTCTGGATCTGTTCTCGTTGTCCGTCATCAGGCACACCCTCCAAACCAAAGTCCTTCTTTTCCGCACCCAAACGCTCAAATTCAGCTTGTTCCATAGCCCGCAGATCTGCGTCCACTTCGGCCGCCATCTGCTTTTCATCCAAGGCTGCGCTGGACGAACGGCGCGCTGAAGAAACGGACTTGGTGGCATCAGAAAGGAGGTTGGCAACCTGGGCCTCCATCCGTTGACTGAGCATCGATTCAAGAGAGTGCTCTTGGAGCGGCTCAACATCGGGCCATTCAGCCACAGCGATTTCAACGTATTGTGTTGTTTGTGCTCCGGTTCCGCGTAGCGGCTGCATCCACAAGACCAACAAGATCCCAGCATGCACTCCCAGCGTCAGGGCAATGGCCATCCAATAGCGATTGCTTTGCTGGGATTTGGTGTCAGGCGATGGCATCAGTCCAACACAATCGAAGTTTCCCGCTTCCACGTATTGACCGTGATGCTGCGGTCCCCTTTGAAGTAATAGACTCCCGTCTTCGTGACGACTTTTCGGTAACGTACCACTTGATTTCCTCTCCGAACGGTTCGCTCGATGACCAAGCCGTTGGGAATGTCATAGGATTCCTCGTGGATGCCCATGAGGACCTCCTGGTCATCTTCGGACAATACATACTTGTCTTTGTCGTCAGTTGCCGTTGTGATGCGATCCTGCTCTTTCAAGCGCGCGTCGTAGGCCCGACGATCCGCTTCGGTTTTTCGTTTAGACAGACGCCGGTTGCTCCGTTGTTCTTTTTTTCGGATTTCCATCAGCCGCTCCTGAGCGCGGACCGATGCCCCATTTCCGACCGTTCGGTATTGACGCGTTTTGGCCTCTGCATTTTCCGTATTGATGGAACGCCGATCAGCAGCAGCCCGATTGACACCCTTGAAAAGATTGCTCCAAGACCGCTTCTTCCGTTCCAATTCGGGGACGACCAAGGCATAATCGCGTGATCGATTCCGCTGGAGCCGGGCGCTTTTCGATTTTTGATCTTCTACACGCTGTTTTCCTCGCGTTTGCTGCTCAACTCCTGTGCGCGCTGATTGACCCGAGGCCTTGCTGTAATCATTCTTTTTATCGGCCAACGCGTCGACACGACGATCCTGAGCCATCCCAGCGTTTTGGACCATGGCGCTTCGATTCCTCTCCAAATCTTGGTTGTCCGACAGATCATCCTCCCTGCGAACCTGAGCAGATCGGGCGGCCTGTTGCTCCAACTCCGCCGCTGACCGCTTCTTTTTCTCGATCTCCAGGTACCGAGAACGCTCTTCACTTTTTAGAGCTTCCTTGTAGTACTGTTCTACTTCCTCACTTTCAGGATTGTTGATCACGGATGCCAGCTGCTGCGCCCGACTTCGCGCTTTCTCTTCCTGTCTTTTGCGCTCTGCAATGACCTGATCCGCTCGCTCACGTTCAGCATCCAGTCGGCGTTCACGCTCAGCCTCTGTGCTCTGTGCAGCCGAAGCTGCAGCCCGCTCCGCCTCAAGAGCGGCATCGGCTTTTTCATCTTCCAGGGCCGCTTGTCTAGCGGCATTGTCATCCGCTTCCTCTGCGGTCTCCGAGGCGTCCTGTTTCTTCGCAATTCTTGCCATTCGGCCGCTCGCATATCGATCCTCGGGCTTCAACTCCAAGGCTTCCGCATAGGCTGCATTCGCTGCATCCCAATCGGAGCGATTGTACGCTCCATCTGCTTCTTCGATGAGGCGATTGAACGCTACATCCAACAATGCTGCCTCATCCGATGCGGCATCGGCCTCTGCATTGCGAGTTTCCCGTTCTTTTCGTTCCGCCTCGTCCTGCGCTGCTTCGTCCGCTGTTTCCTCGGCCCTTCTGTCATCTCGAGCCTGACGTTCCTCGGCTTCTAAAAGACTATCGGCCTCCCGAGCTGCTTCCTCTGAAGCTGATGCGGCCTCATCATCCGCTGCTTCTTGAGCCGCTTCTTCGGCCCTTCGATCATCACGGGCTTGCCGCTCTTCTTCTGCCTCCTGCTCGCTCGCTCGCTCGGCGCGATCATCTGCTTGCGACTGGTCGCGGTCCTTGGATGAGGAGTTCGCTTCAGCCTTGGCAGACGCTTCATCCAACCTGCGCTGTGCTTCAGCTAAACGTTGCAAAGGGTAACGTTCATCCGGCAAAACCTCCAATGCCTCGCCATATTTGACAATGGCGGCTGCATAGTCATCATTCCGAAACAAGATATCGGCTTCATCGTTGATGGCATCATATTGCAAACGCAATTCTCGCAGTTGCGCGCTTGAGGCTTCGCGTTCCGCTCGTTCCGTTTCTCTTCGAATGCGCTCCGCTTCTTCTCCTTCCGCTTCAGCAATGCGCTCACGGCATTCCTCTGCCCGCTGCTGCGGAAGCCGCTCTGCGGGCAACAAGCGAGATGCTTCCTCATATTTCACCAATGCCGCAGCATAGTCATCGCCTCGATATAAATCGTTGGCCTCGTCGAGCAGCGCTTCATATGCAATGGTTCGTTCGACGATGGAAGCCGATTCCGATGCCAAATCATCCAATCGCGTCTGAGCCTCTTGTTGGCGATCCCTCGGATACCGTTCAGATGGCTTGAGGTCGCTCGCGTCATTGTACGTTTTAATCGCTTTTTCATATTGCTCGCGATCAAACAAGTTGTCCGCCTCGGCTATCATCTCGTTGTACTCTCCCTCTTTTTCCAACTCCTCTCGACGCGATTCTACATCCCGCAACCCCGCCGCAGGCTCTGGCGAGTCCGGTTGCATTGAAGCCGCCGCTTCAAACACCTCGATCGCCTCATCCAATCGGTCTGCTTCCAATGCGACTCGCCCTTCATCTAACTTCGACAAAAAAGCCGCTTCTGAGGCGCCCGAAGCCAAGAATTCATCCAGCTTCACCTGCGCCGACGCACGCTTCGAAATTGCATTGGCTTCATCGGGAAAGAGGGCCAACGCCGAATCATAAAAATCCACGGCTTGCTGCCATTCTTGTCGGCCCACCGATTGATCACCCTTCTTGACGAATTCCTCGAAATTTTCTTGCATTTGCTCCAACTCCCCTTCCAACCGCTCCAATCGGGCAAATTCCGCCTGCACCTTATTCCGCATACGGACGGTGAAGTTGCTATCAAATACGACCGTGTTTTTGCCGTCATCATACGCTCCTCTTCCGTAGGGACTTTCAAAAATACGCTCATCGAATCCCGGCGGTAAGGGAAACAAGGTCATGTCCAAGTCCATGTTGCGATTGCCCAAAGTGGTCTCTGGAATGCCCGATGCATCCACTTCAATCCGCTTGTTGCTGTGTCCTTCCAACTCAAAACTGAAGGTATAGTCATGCCGCAACGGCAATTCAAAATCATAATCGCCCTTCGCATCAGTGAACAACTCATCGTAGGGGCTTCCATCTTGGAACACCACCACCTTGACGCCCAACAACCGTTTGTTGGTGTCGTCCATTTTGACCGAACCAAAAACCAAGAACTGGTCTTCTTGAGCGGCGGCTGAAGATTGAAAAAGCCCCATCAAAATCAAGCAGAGCAGTCCCAAGAAAGAAACATTCCTGAGGAACCAATGGCTTGCTGAAGGCGTTACTGAAAAATTCAATCTATTTTGGCTCTTGAGGGTATTCATGGGCAAATCCATGCTTCTAATTAACGTAAAAATATGGCATTTAGTTATTGGGAGTCGAATCAGTGGTTAACGAAGCGCAATTTGGTGGTTGTCGGAGGTGGGATTGTGGGCCTCTCAGCGGCCTTGCGCGCAAAGGAATTGCATCCCTCTTGGAAGATTACCGTCATCGAACGGCACCCATTTGGGGGCGGTGGAAGCACACGGAATGCTGGTTTTGCGTGTTTTGGAAGCGCCACTGAGCTAAGGGAAGACCGGCTAATTCTGGGTGACGTAAGGGCACTTGACCTGGTGCAACAGCGTTGGACTGGATTGCAGTTGTTGCGAAAACGGCTGGGCGACCAAGCCATCGCTTACCGTGCATCCGGGAGTGTGGAGTTGTTTTTGAAAGGACATGAACCCCATGCACCGATGCCCACAGTGGAGGAAATTGCCAATCTCAATGCCTGGATTGCTCCCGTTACCTCGTCTTCAAAAACATTTCAGCTGGTCGATGCCCAGTCCTTCAACGGCATGGATTCAACGGCAATCCAACACGTCATTGCTTCGCCACTCGAGGGCGGCATTGATACGGGGAAAATGATGCAAGCCCTTCATCATCAGGCCCATCTCGCTGGCATCGATGTGGTTCACGGTTGCCATGTCACCGGAGTGTTACCGGCCGCACCTCTTCCCCAAATCCGATTGTCTGAATCCCCCGAAGGCGGTTCTTGGTTTGAAGCAGATCGGCTGCTCTTGACCACCAATGCCTTTGCGGGAGAATTGATGGATGGACTGGATGTGCATCCTGCTTCCAATATGGTGCTGGTCACAGCCCCTATCCATGGCCTCGCCCCTCAACCGACGGTGCACATCGATGCCGGTTATGTGTATGCGAGATCGATAGGCAACCGTCTGCTCATTGGAGGGGGACGCCATTGGGGATTGGATGATTCAGCTGAATTGGAATCCCAATTGGTGAATCGGCTGAATGCCATCTGGCCCAATTCAAGAAACGTCAAAATCGAACACCGATGGACGGGCGTACTCGGCATAGGTCAAGAACGACTGCCCATTATCCAAGAAGCGAAGCCAGGCATTCATGTCGCCGTTCGTCTCGGTGGAATGGGCGTGGCCATGGGCATGCAATGCGGTCATCAAGTCGCGGACCTCATCGCGAAAACCTAGACTAAATTCGAGCTGGTCGATTAAAACTTTGAGTTTGGCGAAACTTTTTGGTTAGCAGTTCCGTAAAGGGCGATGTGAAAAGTCTCATTAAGCTCATTCGACCCATGCGCATTGCAAGCATCCTTTTGTTAACTGCCGCGGCACTCAGTGCTCAGCCGCAGTCTTTGATCGCTCAAACAAGCGTTCGACTATTGACTGGTCCGACCAGTTTTACCGGTTCTTCCAATTTGGAAGACGGCATTCAGATATCCGGCACGGGTACCTATTCATCTCAAATTGCGCTTTCAACAAGCCTGCGTCCATTTGTTTCAGCTGAAGCACTCGCTCAGTGGGGAGAACTCGGACTCACCGCGGCAAATCGCAAAGATGAAATGTCAACCTATCAATTGGCAGGAGCAGGCCTTCGCTTGCATTTGCCTTACAACGAGGAAAGACATCTCCAACCTTGGATCAGCGTTGGAGCCGCATGGCTAAAGCAATCCAATTTCACTGATTTATTGGATGCCGATGGCAATGCATACCAAATTTGGGATGACGGCCTCATCTATGACATGGCACAAGATGCACCCTCTGCAGATTTGCAGGCCAATCCGTTGATGCGAGATTACACCTTCGAAACACGCACTGCAACCGATCAGAACATTGCATTTCCTGTGCAGATTGGTTTGGATTTGAATATTTCCAAGCGTCTGTATGCCTCCGCATCGCTCGCTAGCATTATCGGCACTGAAGCAAGTTTGGATCCGCGACCCAGTCACACGGACTGGCTCACCACCGCTCAGGCAGGCATTGGCATCCGACTGGGCAAAGCACATGCTGAACCCAAAAACGAAGCCTTTCCGGAAGCGCTGTTGCTGTTGGGCAATGATGCAGACGCCGACGGCGTAAATGATTCGAAAGATCACTGTCCAGCAACAGCTGATGGCGCTCCTGTCGACAAGTTTGGATGTGCTTTGGACTCTGACAAAGATGGCATTCCAGATTTCAAAGACACTGAACCTCACTCAACTCACCGGCGAGTCAACGAGCTTGGCGTTGCCCTGAGTGAAGAGCAATGGGCTGCGGCCTTGGCTCCGCAGCCATCCAACCCAACGACGTTCCAGGAGGTGTTCCAACGCATTGAGTCTCCTGAAAGCAAAAACATGGTCACTCCAGTCGATACCAGAGGACGCACTCCAGCTGAATTGCGATTGCTGAAAACCTTTGGTTCCAGCAAGACAACGGTACCGGTGAAAGCCGTCAAGCCTGTCAAAGCGGTGAAGGAAACTGCTGACAACATGGAAGGCGCAACGAACAGCGTCGCCGCCGCCATCCACGAAGCCTTGAAGCCCACTTTTAGGGTGCAACTGGCGGAAGCCATTCGCGACTTGGACATGGATGCCGTCACCCCTTTTATGATCACAGGGGACGTGGTTCAAAAGTTCAACAAAAACAGCGAATTGTGCTTGGTAACACCCACCGCTTCCTCCATCAATGTGGCAGAACAAATGCTGGCGGAGATGCATGAGAATGGATTCACTCAAGCCCGGATCATTGGAGATTATAAAGGCACCTTAATTGGTTTGGATGAAGCCACGGTGTTGCGAGAGACTTGGTCGCTCGAAGCCGCCGCCTACTTCATGCACTGAAACCCAAGGACTACAATTCAAAGCAGGACCGCCCCTTCATGGGACGGTCCTGCTTTGTGTTTTACGTGTTTTTTGAACGTCTTTTCGATGCCAGCATTTGAACGACGCGCGTTCCGTCCAGGGCCGCAGACAGAATCCCTCCGGCATACCCCCCACCCTCACCACATGGATACAGCCCCTCAACATCAGGGTGCTCCAAGCTAGTCGCGTCACGGGGGATCCGCACAGGACTCGACGTACGTGATTCAGGTGCTACCAGGATGGCATCCGGGTGCAAAAACGCGGGCATCTTCCGACCAAAAGCGCGCAACCCCTCGGCCAACGGCTTGGCGATGCTGTCAGGGAGCAAAGTTTTCAGATTCACAGAAACCACACCGGGCACGTAAGAGCACTTGGGCAAATCCTTCGATACTTTGCCGTCATCTCCATCGATAAAATCGAGCAAGCGCTGAGCGGGAGCACATTGCGATTTACCGGCTGCCTCCCAACAATTTCGTTCCACCATCCGCTGGAATTCAAGTCCGGCCAGAGGCCCCGTAAAACCGGATTGCTTCCAGATTTCCTCGTCAATTTGAACCACCATGCCGGCGTTGGCAAACGGGTTGTTGCGCTTGGACGGGGACCAGCCATTGGTCACAACTTGATCTTGTTCTGTAGCGCACGGCGCGATGATTCCACCGGGACACATGCAAAACGAATGCACTCCACGGCCATCCACCTGACAAACCAATTTGTACGCTGCAGGCGGCAGCCAATCGCCGCGCTCTTCGCCATGGTATTGCACCTGATCAATCAATGCCTGCGGATGCTCCACGCGTACACCCAAGGCAAAGGGTTTGGCTTCAACCGTCCAGCCTTTGTCATGGATCAAGCGAAAGACATCCTTCGCGCTGTGACCCGTGGCTAAAATCACAGCTTCACAGGCCCTGCGAACGGGTATTTCGTCATCCAATTGCAGCCAATGAATTGCCTGAATCGCACCGTTTTCCGCTTCCAAATCCACCATGCGACAACCAAAATGCACCTCGCCGCCCGCTTCAACAATGGCTTCCCGCATCGATTGGATGATTCCAGGCAATTTATTGGTCCCGATGTGCGGATGCGCTTCCACCAGAATATCCGGATCCGCTCCAAATGCCACCAGGCATTCCAAGGCTGAGCGGATATCCCCGCGCTTGTGACTGCGCGTATACAGCTTACCGTCACTATACGTGCCAGCACCGCCCTCTCCAAAGCAATAATTTGAATCTGGATTGACTGCATGGTCCCGGGTGATTTTGACCAAATCCCGGCGGCGTTGACGCACATCGACTCCACGTTCAATGATGATCGGACGAAAGCCTTGATCCAAACATTCCAATGCCGCAAACAACCCCGCTGGACCCGCACCCACAATGATGATTTCAGGCGCCTTTTCCGCGATCACATCCACGTGCCAATTCGGAATCTCCAAGGCTGGCAACGCATGTCCTTTCTGAGCCACTTCAACCATCCACAGGACCTTGACAGGACGCCTGCGTGCATCTAAATTTTTGCGAACGACCCGATAATCTCCCAGCTCATCAAGGGACCAACCGGCCGCATCAGCAACTTCTTGAGCAAGCACCTCCTTCTTTGTGGACAAGTTGGCTGGAAAACAGACTTCAACTTGTCCGACGGGAACTTCCAATCGCGCGCGCTCTTTCACCGTCCTTTTTGCACGGTGCTTATTCTTTCGCCGGATGGAGCCTGAAGGTTTGGACATGCGGCGAAGATAATCCGGTCAGGCATGGAAGCAGAAAAGCGGAACAACGTACCTTCGTGATTCATGCAACTGATTTCATGAATTCTTCCGATTTCCCGCACAACCCGCTTCGTTTCGACCGAAAAAACCTCAGCGACGAAACCATCCGAACGTTGTTCAGTCAACTGCTCCTCCCGCGGATGATTGAGGAAAAAATGATGAGCCAACTGCGCCAAGGGAAAATTTCCAAATGGTTCAGCGGCATGGGACAGGAAGCCATCAGCGTAGGGGTTGCCGCGGCACTCGAACCGGACGAGTTCATTCTACCTATGCACCGCAACCTGGGGATTTTCACCACGCGTGGCATTGGATTGGATCGCTTGTTCGCTCAGTTCCAGGGCAAGGCGCATGGCTTCACGAAAGGACGTGACCGCTCTTTTCACTTCGGATCAAAGGAGCATCGCATCGTGGGCATGATTTCCCATTTGGGCCCCCAGCTGGGCATTGCCGACGGGATCGCATTGGCGCACAAAATGGACAACAATGGGAAAGCGACCCTCGTCTTTACTGGCGATGGCGGCGCGTCTGAAGGAGACTTCCATGAAGCCGTGAATGTGGCTGCTGTTTGGGATTTGCCCGTTGTCATTTGCATCGAAAACAACTCGTGGGGCTTGTCCACTCCTTCCACTGAGCAATTCCGTTGTGAACACTTCACAGACAAAGCCAAGGGCTATGGCATTCCAGAAGAAGATGCCCTTCAAGTCGACGGCAATGATTTACTCGCCGTATTCCACGCAGTCCGCCAAGCAGCTGAAGAAGTTCGCAAACGACCACGCCCCATCATTTTGGAATTCAAAACCTTCCGAATGCGTGGTCATGAAGAAGCGTCAGGCACCAAGTATTATCCTGAAGGCCTGATCGACCATTGGGGTCAGATTGACCCCGTGGAGCGCTTCACAGAATGGATGTTGGCACAAGCGTTATTGACCGCATCCGACATGGAAGCACTCCGTGCGACCCACAAAAGCACCATTGAGCATGGCCTGAAATTCGCAGCCGCAGAACCCGCCATCGTCGCTGATGTCGCCACAGAGTTAGCCGATCGCTTTGCTCCTGTGCCCGTTTCAAGCTTGTCGGACCCGAGTCCCTCACCCCAGCGTGAGTTGCGGATGATTGACGCCATACAGGAAGGACTTGGACAGGCGATGGAGCGCCATGACAACCTCGTTCTCATGGGGCAGGACATCGCCGATTACGGGGGTGTTTTTAAAGTAACGGAAGGCTTTATCGACCGCTTTGGAAAGGACCGTGTCCGGAACACGCCACTGTGTGAATCAGCGATCGTCGGAGCCGCGTTAGGCTTATCCATTGCTGGTAAGAAAGCCATGATGGAGATGCAATTCAGTGATTTTGTCACCGTAGGCTTCAATCAAATCGTGAACAATCTCGCCAAGATCCATTGGCGATGGGGACAAGCCGCCGACGTCGTGGTCCGCATGCCGACGGGCGGCAATGTCGGAGCAGGACCGTTTCATAGCCAGTCCATCGAAGCTTGGTTTTTTCACGTTCCTGGACTGAAGATTGTCTATCCTTCGACTCCCGAGGACGCCAAGGGGCTGTTGATGGAGGCTTTTGAAGATCCAAATCCAGTACTCTATTTCGAACACAAGTTTTTGTACCGCTCGCTTTCAGGGCCGGTCACCGAAACGCCGTTTCGCACGCCCATTGGCCAGGCCCGGATCGCAACAGCGGGGAACGATGCCACCATTGTGACTTACGGGCTCGGTGTTATTTGGGCAGAAGCGGTGCAGTCAGCACATCCCGAATGGTCCTTAGAGATCATTGATTTGCGCACCCTCCTTCCTTGGGATGAGAGCACCGTCATGGCCAGCGTGCGAAAAACCAATCGCGCCTTGGTCTTGCACGAGGCCACGATGACGGGAGGGATTGGCGCTGAAATCAGTGCGCGCATTCAGGAGACTTGTTGGACTGACTTGGATGCTCCTGTTGCTCGAGTGGCTGGCTTGGACACGGCATTTCCTTTTGCCGCTGACCTGGAGAAACAATTCTTGGCCAATCACCGATTGGAAGAAACGTTGCAAGCCTTGTTGCAAGCTTAATTCAAGCAAACCAAAGCGCCGTCCGGATCACCGACCGCGCATGCGCATCGCCTGAGGATTCTGAATGGCAGACTCCACCTGCTTGATGTCTTTCTTCAACATGCCTTTCTTGTCCAATCGCTTGCACTCAGCAAGAAGCGCTTTTGCGAGTTTTGGCTTTCGCTTGGCCGATGCCACAACGGCTAAGTTCAGCTTCACCGCTGCTTTGTCATGATCCTGTTTTAGCCCCATGTCCAAGGCTTCCTTCAGCAAACGCTCGGCATCGTTCATGTTGTGTTCCATGGCCAAACTGCCCATCAGGAAGTACCAATAGCCGCGCCGGCGGGGCCAGAGATGCTTGGGATTCACCCGACTCAACCATTTCCGAGCATCGTCCATCTTTTGCTGGCGCAAATTGACGAAGGCCATGATCATCCGCATGCTCTGCAGGGTCATCAACACAAGCAAGGCACACACCAGGATCATGCCCACTCCGCTGCCGATGTGTCCTTTGATAAACAATGAAATGGCATAGGCCAAACTCCCTGCCGCTAAAGCGATTTTGATGATGCGCGTGTCCATAAACTCGTGGTACTTTTGTGGGACAAATTTACCGCTTGAAATGGATTGGGAAACATTGGACTCTGCAGAATCATTGCAAGCGGCATTCGACGCTTCGCACGAACAGCTGGTTGTACTCTTTAAACACAGCACGCGGTGTAGCATTAGCCGCATGGCATTGAAAATGACTACGCATGGATGGGACCTTCCTGATTCAGTGCGCCCTTTTCTCCTGGATCTCCTGGCGCACAGGGATTTGAGTCAAATCATTGCGGAGACCTTGGACATTCACCATGAATCGCCGCAAATGCTGGTCATTCAAAATGGAAAATGCATTCACCATGCCAACCACGACCGCATCGACCCCGCAGCGGTGAAGGCCTATCTTTAAACCATGGCATTGATTCTGAAACTCCGAATTATTCTTGATACCGAAGCCGATGTGTTCCGGGACGTTGAGATAGAAATGAATGCACCGCTGGAGCACCTGCACCTCGCGACTCTGGATGCTTTTGATTGGGGCAACACACTTGAAATGGCCTCTTTTTATAAAAGCAATGAATCTTGGGATCGAGGGGACGAAATCCCCCTGATGTCCATGTCACCTGAATTGCCCAGCATGGAGTCCAGCACCGTGGCGGAGTTGCTGCCCTCTTTGGAATCGCGCGGAGTGTATGTGTATGACTACCTCCGCATGTGGTGCTTCTACCTAGAACCCCTGGCCCTCGAAGAAGCCGATACGGACATCGCCTATCCGCGCTTGATGTTGGAATTTGGCAAGGCACCCGACCCCAACAGCCGACAACCCGAAGGGCTCGACGATTTGAGTCTGTTGGCCGATGAAGTCGAAAAGGCAAAAAAAGGAGAGGCCGATGGAACAGAAAATTATTCTACAGGCGACCCTGAGCTCGACGCTTACCTCCGCGGAGATTCCGACGACGACGAACCGCAGAGCGGTGAGATGGACAACATTGATGACTACGGCGAACTTTTTTAATTCAGATCTGATCCTTGAACCCTCCTAGTTCCTTGCGCCATTCGCCTTCTGCTCCTCTCCTGCCCGGCGAACGCCCGCTGCTTTTTGTGGTGGTCGGACCAACGGCTATTGGAAAAACGAGCCTGGCAATTGGGCTCGCGAAGTGGCTCGGATGTGAAATTCTGAATGCCGATTCGCGGCAAGTTTATAAGGACATGCGCATTGGGACGGCACAGCCCACGAAGGCAGAACGCAGCGAAGTACCTCATCATTTCGTTGACTTTCTCAGCGTTGAGACACTGTATAGCGCGGGACAATTTGAAAAGGATGCGCTGAAGTGGCTGGATCAGTGGTTTTCCAACCATCGAACTGCGGTGATGGTCGGAGGAAGCGGGCTTTACATCAAAGCCGTCTTGGAAGGCTTGGACGACATCCCTGCTTCCACAGAAATCCGAAGCGGGCTCATGAAGCAACTGAAGGAATCGGGCATAGCACCTCTGCTAGCGCAATTGAAGGAGTTAGACCCCGTGCAGCACGCCAAAATCGACCAAGCCAATACCCAACGTGTAATCCGTGCGTTGGAAGTGTGTTTAGCGAGCGGTAAGCCGTTCTCATCGTTTCACAGCAACCAATCTTCAGAACGGCCTTTTGACATTCGTATAATCGGGATGGAAATGAACCGAGATTGGCTCATCCAACGCATCGACGCCCGTGTCGAACAGATGGTCAAGGAAGGTTTCGAATCGGAAGCCCGCTCTTTTCACCATCGAGCGCATCTAAACGCATTGCAAACAGTGGGCTACCGGGAGTGGTTTGATTGTTTCGACGGCCACCTATCCCGAGAGGAAGCAATTCTGGCCATTCAAGTCCACACGCGACAATTCGCCAAGCGTCAAATGACTTGGTTCAAGCGCATGGACTCCGTCAATTGGTTTGATGCAACGGACCGCAGAGCCGCTTTGAATTGGGCCAAGGCTTGCTGCGCCGAGCGCGGATGGACGCCGAGCTCCGCACCTGGTGACGAACTGTTTTGACTTGAATACCATGGCAGAAAAACACCCCTCCCCCAAGCGGAATCAGCCGCCGGCATCGCAAAAAAGGCCCTCAACACAGGCCTTCGTAGGAGATTACATGGGCGCTTTTGATCAGCAAACTGCGCGTGACTTGGAATTCAATGCCATTCGAACGCTACTGCTCGGATACTGTCACAACCCCACCGCTCAGGAACGGGCTCAGAACCTGCAACCTTTTCGGAACCGAAAACGCATGGTGCGGGCTTTGGAGGAAACCAAAGAATTCCTTCAAATCCGCAGGGAGTGCCTTCCTTTTCCAGCGGTTGGCTGCGATGAGATTCATCGAGAAATAGAACGCCTCAGCATCCGCGAATCGGTTTTGAGCGAACCCCAATTCATGCGTTTGCGCGTCGCCTCTGAAACGATCAACGAAGTACTCGCCGCTCTCAAAGGACGGGATGCGATGAATCCACGGATTTTTTATCTGCTGCGCAACGTGTTGTCGACCACAGAACTCATTGATCCCATCGATGGGGTTTTTGACCCCAAGGGGCAGGTGCGCAGCAATGCTTCTTCCAAACTGGTCTCCATCCGGGAAGACATGATCCGCGTGCGCAGATCCATCAACCGACAATTCATTCGCGTGATGAAGGATTGTGGCGAGCGAGGATGGCTGGCCGACACCAAAGAAGGATTCATTAACGACCGCCGTGTGCTCGCCATCAACAGCACACACAAAAGGAAATTGACGGGAACAGTTCTCGGTCAATCCAACAATGGCAGCATCACATTCATTGAACCTGGAATCAATGTTTCCCTGAATTTTGAGATGGAAATGCTGCGCGATGATGAACGCAAGGAAATCTTACGCATCCTTCGTGAACTGACCCAAAAAATCCGAAAGCACCTTCCCTTAATCAAGGCATACCAGGTTCTGTTGGTGGAATTGGATTGGATGCGTGCCAAGGTTCAGCTAGCTCAAGACATGGGGGGTGACTTGCCGGGATTGCGCAGTTACAGTGGATTCCATTTGATCCAAGCGTACCATCCCATTTTGTATTTGCAAAATGAGAAAGCCGGCCTGAAAACGGAACCGCAAACATTGGCCTTGCATCAAAAGGCCCGCATGTTGGTGATTTCTGGTCCGAATGCTGGAGGAAAATCCATCACGCTCAAGACGGTTGGATTGTTGCAAACCATGTTGCAAAGTGGATTGATGATCCCTGCGCATCCCAACAGTGAGATGGGTGCATTCGACGCCATCCTTACGGACATTGGAGACAACCAAAGTATTGAAAATCAACTCAGCACGTACAGTTATCGTTTGAACCGGATGAAGGGTTTTCTCGAGGTTGCCGATGGCCGCGTCTTGCTGCTTTTGGATGAATTCGGAACCGGCTCGGACCCTGAACTGGGAGGAGCTTTGGCTGAAGTGTTTTTTGAAGAGCTGTATCAACGGGGTTGTTTTGGTGTCATCACCACGCACTATGCCAACATCAAATCCCGTGCGGCTCAATTGCCTCATGCATTCAATGGCTCCATGCGATTTGATCGGGAATCACTGGAACCGCTCTTCAAACTCGATATTGGCACTCCCGGCAGCTCATTCACCTTCGAAGTGGCAGCGATCAATGGCATTGGGGATGATTTGATCAATCGCGCTAAAAGCAAATTGGACGGGCGCAAAGTCCGCTTGGATGAGCTGATTGGAGAACTGCAAAAAGAAAAGAACACCTTATCCAAAATCACCGACAGAAGCCTGCGGAAAGAATTGGAAAATGAGCAGTTGCGGGCCCAACTCGAGGCGAGCGAAGCCCATGTCGAGGAACGCTCTATCCAACAACAAATCGTCGCAGAGGAACAAAATGACGCCCTGAATCGCGGACGCAGACTCCAGCAGTTTGTTGATCGGTATCAGGTGGACAGCAAAAACAAGGAGCTCTTCGAAGACGTTAAAAAATACCTTGCTATGGAGCGGTCTAAGATGGATGACGCCACCAAAGCGACCATCGCAAAACGCAAAGCTTCCGCAGCACGTGCACCGAAAAAACGACCGAAGCATTTCGTAGACCGCATTCAGGTGGGCTCCATTGTGCGGCTCAGGAATGGTGGAAAAGAGCGAGGCGAAGTCATTGAATTGAACCCTCGCCACGCCTTGGTTTTATTCGGAGCCTTTCGGACACGAGTTGAGTTGGAAAAACTGACTTGGGTCGCTCACTGAGCACTGGCCACTACCAACTTCCGCGTAGCCGTGGCCCCTCCTTCCGTCTGTAAGGTCACATAGTACAATCCCGACGCTAAATGGGCGACTGAGAATTGTGGACTTTGCAAGCCCGACAGAGAAACAACCTCTACCGGCCGGCCCATTTGATCATACAGTCTCACCTCGCTCGCCTTTAGATCTCCAGACCATTGCAGCGTGACCATGGAATTGGCAGGATTCGGAATCAGAGACCACTCATTTTTGCGCAGCCACTCCTCTTCAATATCGACCGTTCCACAAACCGATTGTTCTGCGCATGGCATCTCGAACTCTGTCCGGTAACTCCCATCTAAGACCTCTGCACCTGTGCCCAATGGATCCAAGAAATTGAAAAGCTTCTCAGCCTCTGGTATGGGATTGTTGCCATCCCAGTGGTAACTCATCTTACCATAATAATCTGGGGCCGTTGGGTTCGTACAAAATGAAGCTCCTCCCGTCAAAGTGCCCACGATGCGACGGTTTTGATCAAACAATGGCGAGCCTGATGACCCGCCTTCGGTCACACCGTGATTCGTTTCTGTTTCGACCCAATACACACGCCAATGCGCCCCGGGGTGATACACGCTGCTATTCGAGGGGGAATTGCTGTAGGTCGATATTTTCTTGCGATCTCCCGCTGGATGATGGATTCCAACGCCTTCCTCCGGATTCTCTCCCGAAACATCCCATCCTGCAAAAAAAGGAGTCCAGCTGTCAAAAACATTGTCCTCCACTTCCAACAGCAGAAAGTCCGAACCGTTGATATTCGGGCCCACGGCATCATTCGAACTCGTCAAAAACGTGACACCGGTTCGGGTGTGCGAATTGAAACTCGACGTGCCATCGCATTCAAAAAACTCATAATTGTATCGCACCTGCACAAAAGCCCACTCATCCTCCTCTACAGCATCCGCACAGTGGAATGAGCTCAACAACAACTGCTTGCAATCTTGCGCCGTATTGTTGACCATGGCTCCTGAACACAGAAATTGTCCTCCATCTTGGGTAATCCGCAAGCGTACGACTGCGTCCCGTTGACAAAGCCAATCATCGCCTTCCGGACAGTTGACATTCACTTCGCACGGGTCGGAACCTCGGTTATTTTCAAAAAGCAAGTCGTATTCACCATCCAACCAGAGGTAGCGGAACAGAACACCCACGCCATTGATTTTGAACGTCGGTGTCCCAACAGTTCCAACGGGTTGCGTGTAACGCAGCAGTCCCATTTCTCCTGGAACTTCAGCAGTCACATACAATCCGTGATCGTTGTTTTCCTGGTAATCTGCAGGCCCTTCAATGTAAGGCACTTCAAAAACGCCCTCGGGCGATTCCAGCGTGAGTAGACCACCGACCGGCAAATGAAACGACTCAAAATAAACACACAGTGCAGGTGCGTCGGCAACGTTGATGAGCAGCTGCCACGATTCGAGTTCGTTTGAAATCTCATGATACGCCACCTGAAAGAAGTCAACATCCGCATCCACAACATGCCCTTGCATCGTCTTGCCGGTGTTTTCTTCATGCCACCATGCTCTTTCCCACAGTTGATCCAAGGCGGGGGCCTCGAGTGTGACCATCGGAAGCTCAGCGTTTGTTGGCTCCAGGACTGCCGTTTGACACCACGATGTCAACACCAAGCCCATCCATCCCATTACGAGCACGGTGCCTTTCTGAAGTGAGGCGCAATTCAATCGGGTTTTCATCTTCTTGCAAGTTGAGGCGTCAATTTACGGGGTTTGTCACAAACAATTTGGGGAAAATTGGGTGCGTCTCATTCATACCCCTCGGTGTTGAAGCGGTAACTTCAGCGTTCAAATTGAATGGCCCATGCCCCAATCTATTTTATCATCCCTGTTCTATGGACTCCTCATTGTGATCTCAATGAGTTCAGGCAGTTTAGCTCAAGCCCAAGACGACCAGACGGAAGGTCAGGCTCAAAGCCAAAAGTTCAATGCGCTTCTTTATTACGTCAACCAGCTCTACGTGGAAGATGTTGACTCGGAAGCCTTAGTCGAAGCAGCCATCGTTGGGATGTTGGAAGAAATGGACCCCCATTCAGTCTACATTCCTGCCGATGAATTGAAAGCTGCTGACGAACCTTTGAATGGCAATTTTGAAGGGGTTGGCATTCAATTCAATATTTTCAAAGACACCATCATGGTCGTGTCTCCCATTTCTGGCGGACCATCAGAGAAGTTGGGCATCATGTCCGGAGACCGCATCGTGACCGTTGACGGCGAAGTTGTCGCAGGAACAGGTGTTACCAATAAAGATGTGCAAAGGCTTTTGAAGGGCCCCAAAGGCACGAAGGTAACCGTCGGAATCAAGCGAAGCGGGGAACGGGAGCTCCTGGAATTTGAAATCATCCGAGACAAGATTCCGATTTTCTCTATTGACGCTTCTTATATGGTTGCTCCGGGCATCGGGTACATCAAAGTCAATCGCTTTGCCAAAACGACGATGAGCGAGATGTATGAGGCGTTTGCCAAACTGCGAAAAGCAGGAATGAAAGACTTGGTTTTGGATCTTCAAGGAAATGGCGGAGGCATGTTGCGGACAGCCATCCAAATGGCCGATGAATTCCTATCAGAAGATAAATTGCTCGTCTACACAGAAGGTCGAACTTTTCCTCGAGAAGATACCAAGGCTCGGATTCCAGGACGATTTGAGAAAGGACGCTTGGTCGTCTTGATTGATCAGGGATCGGCCTCGGCTTCTGAAATTGTTTCAGGGGCAGTCCAAGATTGGGACCGTGGCTTGATTGTTGGTCGACGTAGTTTCGGCAAGGGATTGGTTCAACGCCCCGTCAACTTGCCTGATGGGTCAGCCGTCCGTTTAACGGTACAGAAATACTACACACCTTCTGGCCGTTGCATTCAAAAACCTTACGATGAAGGGGTGGATGCGTATCGGAAGGAAAAATACGAGCGCTACGCTTCCGGTGAATTGCTCAGCCTTGACAGCCTCGACCTTCCGGACAGTTTGAAATACGCCACACGAATTCAAGAACGGACCGTCTATGGAGGCGGCGGCATTTTACCCGACATTTTTGTCCCCATCGACACCACGGACAATTCAAAATATTTCAGCAAAATCTTGCGCAAAGGACTAGACAATCGCTTCGCACTCCATTATGTCGACTCTTTGAGAGCGACGTTGGAAGAAGATTACCCTTCGGAAGATGCATTCATTCTCGATTTCAAAATCTCGGAGAATATGACTGAGGAATTTTTAGCCTTCGTCGAAAAGGAAGGCGTTGAATTCGATGAAGAAGGATGGAAAACCTCACAAGATGCCATTATTTTGCGAATCAAAGCGATGATCGGCCGCAATGTCATGGAACAATCGACATTTTATCGGGTCATTTCTCCATTGAATGAAAGCCTGCTCAAGGCCGTTCAAATTTTACAGGACGGAACGTTTGAAAAGGCCAACCTCGCGCACGAGACCTTCTAAAACGTTGACGTAAATTAGCCTCCAAAATCTATCTCACATGAATTTTAAACTTTCCTTGATCGCTATCGCAGCGATTGGCTTCCTTCTCGGAGGATGCAATGATAACGCTTCGGACAAATCGGCTTCTCGCCCTGCCGGAACAAAAGTGGATGCCAATGACATCCCCGTCAACACGAGTCCTGGACTAGACAAAGCCTTTGACCCTGCAAAGAATGTGGTTCAAGCGCCCGCTGGTCCAAAGACAACCATGACGTTCGCATCGTATGAGCACGACTTCGGCACATTGGAGGAAGGTGAATCAGCGACTTATATGTTTGAATTCACCAACACCGGGACAGAGCCGCTCATCTTGGACAAGTGCAAAGGCTCTTGTGGCTGCACCGTTCCGAAGTGCCCTCGGGAACCCATCGCTCCAGGCGGCAAAGGTGAAATCGAAGTGAAATTCAATTCGAAAGGCAAGAAAAATGCACAGACGAAGAAAGTAACCATTGACGCCAATACAGATCCAGCTCAGACTTTCCTGACGATTACGGCATTTGTAAATCCTGCGGTTGAGAGCTGATATTTTTTCTGGCAATTCTTTTGCTAAAGCGATTGCAGCAAAAAGGCCCCTGAGTAGGGGCCTTTTTTTTTGCTTAATTCACTTGCTTGCTGCAGGTGCTCGCTTTTTCCTTCTCAGTAGCTCTTCAATTATCCTTTTAATGCAGCGTAGCCTCCCAAATTGAACACGGATATAAACCCTTGATCTTTGAGGTATTTCACGGCCGCTCCACTCCTCGCTCCTGAACGGCAGTAACAGTAAACAGGTTGATTCTTGTCCAAAGTTTTCGCTTTTCCAGCGAATTGACCACCATTCCAGTCTGCCTGAACAGCATCGGGCCATGTACCATCGGAACATTCCAAGGGCGTTCGACAATCCATGACAGTCCCCCCTTCTTCAGCTAACTTCAACTTGAACTCCGACAAAGACAAATCAAAAGATGATTTAAAAAACATGGTTTCAATTTTAGTAACTACGCTCTATCCCAAAACGGGGGCATCTTTCATTAAGATTCTTCCGTGCCTCAATTCCACGGTTTCATTGATCTCCATTTTCTTTAAAAGCCGACTAACAACTTCTCGACTGGAATTTAAATCTTCGGCAATCTGAAGATGTGACTTGACAATCTCATGAGACCCCAACAAGGAGGCGTAGTCATTTAAATAATTTTCCAATCGCTCTGCTAGTGGTGTAAATGTAACAGAGTCCAAACATTTCATGGAGTCTTCCATGTTCTTCGCAACAGCGTAGTTAGCGAACTCGAACCAGCCCGGATGAGACAACATCAATTCCCGTAAAAGCCCACCTGGCATACAAAAGATTTCTGAGTCCGTATCAGCCACTGCAAGAATCTTGGAGACCTCCTTTTGAGGAGCACTGTTCACGCTTACTCCACACAGGTCTCCTGGTTTCAGAAAATACATCAACTGCCTTTTTCCATCAGTTGATACGCGGTGAATTGAAATTCGACCACTTAAAACAATGGTCAAGCTGACAATTGGATCTCCCGGATATACCAAGATACCCTTATCTCGAAAGGACTTCTTTTCTCCTGCCGAAAGCAGCGTTTCAATAGAAGCATGGATGCTCTTCGGTAAAACACTTTTCAACTGACCCTGCACACCATGTTCCATAACAACCAAAAATACACAAAAAAAATGCCCGATGCATTCAGATGCGTCAATTTGATTTGATCACCGTTGGGATTCACACAGAAATAAGACACCCGTTTCATCAAAAAAGCAACAGCCATTATCAACAGACCATTTGAGAATCGTAAAATAAATCCTGATCCCCAGAGAGTCAGTGTAAATTGCACCCATGTTGGATTCCTCTGCGCGCAACATTGGGTTCGCCCCCCCCTCCATTGATGACGACTGCATCGCTGCAGTGGAACGTGTCTTACGCTCAGGATGGATCACATCAGGCCCTGAATTGAAGGCTTTTGAATCCGAGTTGGAAGCGTATCTCGTGTCTTCACGCGTTCTCTGTTTTTCAAGCTGGACGACAGCCTGCGAATTGGCGCTGCGCTGGTTCGGCATCGGTCCGGGAGATGACGTCCTTATTCCAGCCATGACGTATGCCGCTACCGCCAACATCGTCTTGCATTGTGGAGCACGCCCTGTCTTGGTCGACATTGATCCGCTCGAACGTGTGGTGTCTTTAGAAAACTTAAAAGCCGCTTGGACACCTGAAACTAAAGCGGTCATGCCCGTCGACTTAGGAGGTTGGCCCGTGGACTATGAGGGGATTTCTAATTGGCTCAATTCAAATGCCGTTCGCGCCAACTTCAAGCCAACCAACCCCATTCAGATGGCTTTGGGAAGGCCTTTATTCCTGTCTGATGCGGCCCATTCATTTGGAGCGCAATGGAGGAACACACCGGTTGGGACACAAGCGGACATTACCGGATTCAGTTTTCATGCGGTCAAAAACTTAACGACCGCTGAAGGAGGGGCGCTCTCTTTTTCATTGCCTACGGAGTTGGACTTAGAAAAAACAACGGCCTGGTTCCGGGCGATGTCCCTGCACGGTCAAAGTAAAAGCGCTCTGGAAAAAACACAATCCGGAACATGGCAATATGATGTGGTCGAAGCTGGTTATAAGTGCAATATGACAGACATTCAGGCGGCCATTGGTCGGTGCCAGCTCAAGAAATACCCTGAACATTTAGCGCGAAGAAAAGCCATCGCCACTCGTTACACGCAAGCCCTGACACCCTCTTCTTGGTGCCAACTCCCCATTCTCGAGGACACTTTCCGAGAGTCCGCTTATCATCTTTACTCCATCCGCATCAAGGGATTTCAAGCCAATCAACGCGATGAGGTGATGCAACGACTCAAAAAAGATGGCATTGCCACCAATGTGCATTTCGTCCCCCTCCCTCTTCTCTCGCTGCATCGCAATCGCGGCGAAGACATGGTGCATTACCCTGAAAGTGCGGCTTGTTTCAATGAGCAATTGAGTTTGCCCATTCATCTTCAACTCTCCGATGAGGACGTTGATTGGATTGTAGAGCGGCTACAACATCATGTCCAATCACTTTCGACAAAACATTCATGAAGCGTCTTTTCGATTTCGGAATCGCTTTGGTGGCGTGCATCATACTGAGTCCTCTCCTTTTGATTTTGGGCATTCTCATCCGAATCGAATCACCCGGAAGCGGCCTTTACAGACAGGAGCGTGTGGGCAAGGAAGGAGTCTCATTCCAGCTCCTTAAATTTCGATCCATGCGTTCAGATTTGTCTGGACCTGCCATTACACTTGGGACCAATGACCCTCGGATTACCCGAGTCGGACAATGGATTCGAAAATCAAAAATGGATGAACTGCCTCAGTTGTGGAACATTGTCATGGGCGACATGAGTTTTGTTGGTCCGCGTCCCGAAGTGCCGAAATATGTCGCACTCTACACCACCGAACAACGTGACGTCTTGGCTGTAAGACCCGGACTGACGGACCCCGCGAGCATTCAAGCCTTTGATGAGGGCGCGCGGCTTGAATCAGTCGAGGACCCCGAAAAATTTTACAGGGAAGTCATCCTTCCTGAAAAGGTCAACATGCAGTTGGCCTATATCCGAAAAGCCACTTTTTTATCGGATGGGAGGGTGATCGTTCGAACGCTCCTCCGAATCCTCAAATGAGGATAACAGCGGGGCAAATGAGTTGATCAACTCCATTTCACGGTTCAATTCACCCGATTCACGAAGCGAGAAAGCGACATTTTGGACGAGTCTAAGAATGATCTCAACGGAGCTGCAAGGTCGCCATTGTCGAGCCGTCTCATTTTGGTCAAGGTGGCTCAAGAATTCTGCGACATCTGCCGGTCCGATAACCGCCCCACTGCTAAACGGATTGATGTAAAACAAAATTCCCGCTTGCATCGATGAAGCTAAACGTTCTTGAACGTGCGCATCATCGCAGTAAGCCAAGATGAAGTGATTTGGCAAATTCACTCCGCGCACGGGCAAATTCAATGCCTCAGTGAGACACAGATACAGAATGCCCATTCCAAGCGGATTGCCTTTCTTCTCTTTCAAAACATAGGATGGCAATGCATCGAATGCCACATGTGGCATTCTTCTTACGCTTTCGATTCCGCGCATGCTGAAAAACATGTGATTCAGAATTCGCACTTGCTCCAACGCCGTCAACTCATCATTCAGTTCAAGCCAAACATCGCGTTTGAGTTGCTCAAAATCCAGTCTAGCTGCATCTAAATCCAATTCCGGATAGGTCGCTTTCTGAACCAACAAAACCCCTTCCCAAAGAGATGGCACATTGCTCGATTTCCACTCATTCACCGCGGATTTGATATCCGTTCGCTGCAACTCTCCTCGCAATTGCTCCAAACGGTCCATGAACACATCACAATCTGGCGCCTTCGATACCTCCGCATGTACGAACGGCAATATCTCCTTGCCTTTCGAAACTAATTGATCTCGAACATGGTTGTAGACCGTATCGTCTGGATCGTCCAACAAAGCCAGTAACGCGTGAATTTCAGATACACTCATAGTTTCGAATCAAAAGGAGGACAAGCCATACCGACTGTCAGGATTCCAAATCTATGCGACCGAAGCAACCCATAGTCGACTGATAAAATCACTTATCCAATTTGTCCTGTTGAATCCTGACAGAAACCTACTGGAGCCCACATGGCTATCTTTACCTCATGCGGAACTTGTCCCAGCCCCTTCAAACCCGATGGAATCCCGCGATACTCGATCGCAATCGATTGTTTTATGCGCTGTGGACTACCCTTCTTTTTCTCACCTTGATCTGGGGTGTTTTTTGGATCAATGAATTGTTCGAGTTGAATTGGAGAAAACGGGGCAACCACCCAAGGGTTTGGTCCGACTGGACCGGGATCTTCACCTTTCCATTCCTTCATGGTGACCTTGAACATTTGTGGAACAACACAGCGACGTTCTTCACCTTGAATGGATTCCTGTTTTATTTCTACCGCTCCGTCGCTTTGCGCGCATGGCTGGCCTTGTTCGCAATGTCAGGTCTTGGCTTGTGGATTTTTGCAGAAAGCGGTAAAAACCACATCGGCGCGAGTGGATTGATTTATGCTCTCGCAGCCTTTCTCTTCGTGTCGGGGATTATCCGAAAATCGCAATTGCTGTTGCGCGTCTCATTGGTGGTTGCATTCCTCTATGGAGGCATGGTGTGGTGGATGCTTCCCTTGGACGCCCAAATATCATGGGAGGGTCATTTGGCAGGAGCCGTCAGTGGTGTCCTATTGGCTTTTGTGATGCGAAAGACAGGCCCTCTTCCTGACATTGCTTTATTCACAGAAGAAGACGTCGAAGCACCTCTGCCGGCCTGGTGGGCCGATGCGCATCCCCATCATCCGGATGTTATCGCTCAACGATCCAACATCAACGATCAAACTACGGACGATGGATGGACGGGGGTGGACTACACCATCGTTCCAAAAACCACGGGTCAAAAACCACCTTCCAAAGCGTGACTTGTCCCCACCATGAACGAAAAAAGGCAGACCATTGAGGCCTGCCTTTTTTCTTGGTCAGTAATTCCGAGCCCTTATGCGTTGAGCATCACTGGCATCACCAACATCAGTACGTCCTCTCCATTTTCTTCTGGCTCCGCAGGACGAATGATTCCCGCGCGGTTCGGAGCAGACAGCTCCAACGATACTTCCATGCTAGAAAGATTATTGAGCATGTCCATCAAGAATCGGCTATTGAAACCAATCTCCATATCCTCTCCGGTATAGCTACAATTGAGCCGCTCATTGGCCTCATTTGCAAAGTCCAGATCTTCTGCACTCACATGGAGCTCGCTTCCTGCCAATTTCAATCGAACCTGGTGCGTCGTTTTGTTTGCAAAGATGGAAACCCGACGAATGGCTTGTAAGAAGTCAACCCGATTGATGACCATGCGGTTGGGATTCTCTTTCGGAATCACTGCTTCATAATTGGGGTATTTCCCTTCAATCAATCGGCAAATGATGGTGACCTCATCAAACCGAAAACAAGCATTTGATTCCGTATAACTCATGGATACACGCCCCGCATGAGCGGCTGCGCTCTTGAGGAGATTCAACGGCTTCTTCGGAACGATGAATTGAGCTCCTGAACTTGCCTGAACATCGGTTCGAGCATACCGCACCAACCGGTGAGCATCGGTCGCTACAAAGCGGACGTTGTCCGCGTAAAACTCAAAATAAATACCGGACATTACCGGACGTAAATCGTCGTTTCCCGCGGCAAACAACGTTCGGTTGATGGCCGTGATCAAGGTATTCGCCTCAATGTCAAACGTAGCAGCATCCTCTAACATCGGGGACTTTGGAAAATCATCTCCATTGGCACCCGTCAATTTGTATTTACCCGCATCGCTGGTCAATTCAACACCAAATGTTGCTGGATCAATCTTGAAAGTCAAGGGGATATCTGGGAATGCCTTCAGAATATCCAAAAGCATCTTCGCAGGCACCGCTATGGTTCCTGTGTCTTCAGTTTTGACCTCCAATTTGGTCGTCATGGTGGTCTCTAGATCACTCGCCGAAATCACGGCTTCACCTGGACCAAGCTCAATCAAGAAATTATCCAAGATGGGCAAGGTGTTGCTGCTATTCAGCACGCCACTCAACGAAGAGAGGTGTCGGAGCAACTGACTGCTTGAAACGATAAAATGCATGGGTTCTAAATGTCCTCCAAAGATGCTCCAACATCCCTTGCATTGCATGCTCAATCGTGCCTTTTCCATGATGATTTTTCCACACTGAACCCACCATGATTTCAACCGCACGGTAAAAACGCGTATTTTTCCCTTATGAAAGCAGGAATTTTAACCGTCGCGCTCGTCCTCGCATCCCTTGCGGGTTGGGCTCAGAATTCAGTCATTGCTCCGAATTCTGTTGATTTGCACATTACCCAAGAAACAAGCCGTGAACAGTTAGCGCAGATGCAGCAGGCCTTGCAGGAAGCTGGCGTCGGTTTCCGGTATGACCTTGTCGCCTGGGAAGACAATGCGCTTCAGTCCATTCGCATGGCCGTCCGCCTTGCTGATGGATCAATGCAAACCGCACAATTGGAAGCCTTTAACGCTGAAACTGACCTCCGGATTTTGCTCTCAGGAGCCGGTGAAGACCGCGTGTTTTGCGTTGGCACAGCGTGCTCTGAATAAAAAATCTAAGACTTGGGCATCATCAATCGCTGTATTGATTGATGCACTCTGGCCGCGCTCACCTGAACACCGCACAAGAAGTGGCTCTCAGGACATTGTTTGTGTCCGTGCATCCCACATGGTCGGCAGGACAAATTCTCTTCTACCTGCAGAATCTCTGAATGGGTGGACAAGGGTCCGAATCCAAAACTGGGTGAGGTGGAACAGAAAATTGCAACTGTTGGAGCATTGACAGCACTGGCGAGATGCAACGGACCGCTATCATTGGTCACCACGGCCTGCGCGAATGACATGGCTCGGGCCGCTTCAAGCAACTTCCAACCCGCAGCAATTTCTACTCGGTCTGAATTGACCGTGAGCGCCAATTGCTCGAGATCCGGTGCGTCGGACGGACTGCCCATTAAACAGACGGCAATATCAGGACCTGAATTCAATTGCATCCGAATCAATTGCTCCCAATGAGGGAGCGGCCATTGCTTCGTGTGCCATTGACTCATGGGGGTCATGATCACCCACCTCAATTTTCTCGTCGCATTCAATGCCAACCAAGGAGCGGCATCACCCGTAGAGGGATACAACTTGGGACCTTTTAATTTTGGAGCCCAGGATCGAATCAAATCGTGATTGCGTTCTATTTCATGCGTGCCATCACCAAATCGGTGGAGGTGCACTTCCGTCAACAGGCGCGCCAAAGGGTGAACTGAAAATCCGCTTCGAATGGGCGCACCACTGCACCAGGCCAACCATCCAGAACTCGCATGCCGATGCGGTGTAAACACCGCGTCAAAACCGGTTGAACGCAGCTGAAAACCGAGCCGAATCAATCGAACATACCGCTGAAAGCCCCCTGCCCTTTTATCCCAAATCCACGTCTTCTTCACAAAAGGGTGAGCTGTGAAAAGCGACTCATTGCCTTTCCGGACGCACACATGAATTTCATCAAATGGCCGCGCGGCACGCCACGTTTCCAGCATAGAAGTCGCCAAGATGGCATCTCCTATAAACGCTGTTTGAATAAAAAGCACTCGTTGACCTGCACGCATGGCGCGAAGATACATGCCGAACAAGATGCGACGTACCTTGCGGCATGGCACGTTGGATCGGCATTGATTATGGTAAAGTACGCACTGGAATCGCCTTCACAGACGCCAATGCTTGCATGGCATTTCCCCACGAAACCGTTCTGACTGATGACATTTGGAAGGCTCTGGAGAGCTTAGCCAAAGCAGAACCCTGCGCCGGATTTGTACTGGGAATGCCGGACGCTTGGTCGAACAGGCTGGACGCTGAAACCGATAGCACTCAAGCCATCCGCACTTTACAAGCTGATCTGCTAAAAAAATGGCCCCATTGGCCTGTTCACCTCGTCGATGAATCCTTCACAAGCCGCGAAGCGCGCTTTTCCATGGTTCAAAGCGGAATGAAAAAGAAGAAACGAGAAGTCAAAGGAGCCATGGATCGTGTTGCAGCCGCTCTCATCTTGCAACGATTTTTGGAGACACTCCCGCGCTAAATTTCAGTCACCCGCCTTTTTTGAACACTTCAATTTCGGCATTTTCTCGGACCAGATCCGAAAAGGTACCCTCATACCGGGTCGCTCGCACAATGTGATTGTCTACCCAATGGTAATTGCCCCCGCGCGGTTTGCCCATGAGCAGACCATGGTAGAGAAATCCATGTTTGTCCAACCACGCTTCTGTGACCGCTCGGTGGTCTTCTGTGCGGGATGTGAAAAACGTAATGATGTGACCATCGCCATGCCACCGGTTGAGGGTCTCTATAGCATCAGGAAAAGGTTCGCAAGTGGCCATGCGCTCTGGCTCTTCATTGGGAACATCTTCCGTGACCGTCCCATCAATGTCAATGAGATAATTTTTCACATGTTCGGGAAGCAAAGGTGACGCTGCGTTTCCGTGATCATCGACCGCTTGGTTCAAAGCGACATTGGCTGAATTCGGACGTCCTGATAGCTCATTCATAGAGCAAAGCTAAATGCCACTGCCGAGCTTCTAAAGGGATTCAAAGACAAAAAAAACAGGCTCGACCGAATCCTTACTCTTCTCAAGCCAGGTTCGATTCAATCCAGCCAGTGAATTTTCATCCTGCACCAGTGCGCGAACATTGATCAACCTTTCTTGAGGTGATCCTTCAGGAAACAGGACACCATCGAATAGCACTTCGAGCTGCTGGCACTTGACGACATGTCGAGAACGCACTGCTTTTCTCCATTTCTTCTGCAGTCGCAGCCACTCCTTCTCCATGTTGCTTAAAGAAGCCCGGGTTGTCGGTAGGACGTCCCGCCCCATTCCCACAGCGTGGGCTTCCAACGCTTTCCCCCACTCATCCCAAGCCCGATGAACTTCATTATCCGGATCCATGTGCATGCTGACCCAACGATTGGAAGCCTCCATTCCTGTCCACATTCCTGTGATCGGAGACCACCCTACCTCCTTCGCCAATGCGGCCTGCTCTTTCGACCACACCAAAGCGCCATCCCGAAGCATCAAGGCTGGCTGCTCCACCGCATGGTGCTGAAACGCTCCGCCCAACTGCAACCAATAAGCGATTTCTCCAGGTCCCCCTATGACCGCCGCGCTTTGCAATAAAAACTCCTGATAAATCGGACGAAGTGCAGCATTGGGGCTCCAGTTGAATTCCGGCTCGTCCTGCCAAGCCAAGGCACGTTGTTCTTTGATCCAACGGTCTGCTCGAGTCCGCTCTCCCTCTGAATTCAAATGAAACAAGTTGTTTTCTTGAATGCGCAATTGCGCTTTCCAACCGGCCAATTCCAACGCCGCTGTTGAGTGCTTGACCGCCTCTGCAATGCCTTGGCCTTTCCATTCAGCACTCCAGAGATGTCCAGCCATTTCTTTGAGAGCCGGATCATCGCCATCGATCACCAAAACGCCCAATCCCTCGAACATGTCATGAATCCACAAACGAACCCGCTGTGCCAAAGACATCGGCGTGCTGCCAGCAATGGAATCCATCGGCAACACGTCCGATTGCTGTGCCCATTCGGCCAGCGCTTCCTCGTCTTCGGGAGTCCACAACAATCTTCCCACCGCTTTTGCCTGAGGATCGGCATCCGGTTGCCAATGAAATGGCGCCTGTTCTCTTGAAAAAACACGGGCGATTTCTTCAAAATCATGATCTTCGGAGGCCAGCCAAAACACGGGCACCGCTACAACCCCTTGTTCGGAGAGTGACTCCGCCCAACGAACCGCAGACATGATTTTGTAATGGAAAAAGGCCGGTCCGCCCATCAAGACCAATTGATGTCCTGTCGTGACGGCACGCGCTCCAGACCGAAAGGCTTTCAAATTTGCAGGAATCGCCATTCCTGCATCTTGGTACTGTTGTTCCAAAGCATTCGCCACAAGTGACCGACGCTCCATATTGATTCCGTCGGATTTGGCCAAGCGGTCCACAATCCCCTGGAAAGTGGACGGAAAGGGCCAGAAAGGGCGAATGGTCTGGCCCTGCTGTAGCCAGGACTGGATGAGCGTTTTCGGCTCAACGCTGTTCAATTGCGAAAAACGAGTGGAATGCATGTGCGCGAATCAACTGAACTATAATCGCTTTCTGAATTCAGCGAATGAGGTTGAGCGACCCCGATTTAGTGACCACTTGGCCATTTTCTTCGCGCATCTGCAATTGCCAGACATACGTTCCGTGCAATGCTTCAACATGGCCGATTTGCTGTCCATCCCATCCCGTGGTTTGGGCATCTTCGGTCAACCACATCTGCTCTCCCCAACGATTGAAAACCTCCATTTTAATCAACTCCATGTTGCGCAAAACAGGAAGAAATACGTCGTTTTCACCATCTCCATTCGGCGTAAAAGCATTCGGCACAAACCAGGACATTGCAGCATCCAAATCAACTTCACCTGCATCTGGCTTGACATCAGGACCGCGGGTGTCCGCATCGCTTTCTTCATTCTCCATTCCACCATCAACCGCAGTGATTTCGAAGCCATCAAGAAAATAATAAGCCATGGACGGTCCGGCCCCCTCTTCAACCACAATACTGTGTTGGTCATCCGATCCAAAAACGCCCCACGTAAAATGTGTATGGGGTTCTTGAGCCGTGAATGCGAAGGCCAATACCTGCCATTCTCTTCCAAAAAGAACTTGAGGGAATTCAAAATGTGCATTCACCTGAAGCGGTTCCAAGTCATTCTGCAACGGAACGCCTTCTGAAAAGTGCATCCCCAATCCACTGACTCCCAAACCGGCCTCGGAAAATGGAGTCCTTTCCCCATTGGCCAAAGCCAGTGTCATTTGATACCGTTGCCCAGGGACCAACGCTTCTGAAAATTGTCCTGTCCAATACTCCCTCCTGTTGGTTCCGGCAACTCCGCAAGCCATGAAGCCAGCAATGGCCATTCCCTGGAAAGGGGCGATAATCGCTACAGGCGTTTCAGGCAAATCGCCCCCTCCAGTCCCTTGTATGTGGTACAAGTCTGGATCTCCTGTGGCACTGGATGCGTTGCTCCAATGCTCAGCAAAGGACCATTGACCGGTATTGCTTGGAAGCGTTGAGATCGATTCGAAGCCGCCATTCATGACAAGCTGCGACTGCATCGCCATCGGAACCGCGAGCAACAGCAAGACTGCCGACACATTCGAGATGAAAAGAGTGAGACGCTTCATGTTCCGTAAGGTAAGTAAATTATCATGCCTTCAATGGTCAACAACACATGGATCGCCCGTCACTAGTTCTTATTCACCGAAGGGTACCAGCGCATCTGGAGCCCCATCCAAAACTGCGCCCCTGACTGAAGACGTGCATGCAATCCAATGGTGAATGGCGAATCCACATAGGCGCGTGACGACGTCAAGCGCCTATGAATGCTCACATCCACGAGTGGAATCAATTGACCAGACAAACGCTCTGCCACCGCAACCGGTTGTTCTCGAGCGAGATCAGGTGCATAGAGCCTCATGGCTTCCTCTGGCATCAAAAGGACCGAAGCACCGATGGCCGCATGCCAAGACCAGTGTGTGTGCCAAGTGGAAGTCCAACCGATTTGGAAGGACGCTCTCCACAACGCACTGGAAACAATGGCAATCGGCACGGTGTCTGTCTCCACACCGATGGGAAAGCGTTCGTAAACCACCCCTTCTAAACCACGTGTTTCTTCACTTTGGACGAATCCAATAAGCGAATCTGGCAAGGCATTCAAATCCAAAGCGACGCGATCCAAACGATCCACGCTCCAAAGACTTTCAAGCGCACCTGCCGGCGTTGTTCGTTTCGTCCATGCCGGCCAAACCGTTCCGCCGCCCAAGGAATAAACAGGCAATGACTGCCTGGTCCAGGAAGCCACAGAACTGCCCGATGCTTGCACTTCGGGCACACCCAATCCGACATGAGCTATGAAATAACTGGACCGCCCGCGGCGACTAAGGTCTCGTGTTCGACTGGAGCTTGAGCCACCTTCTTTTCGGAAATCTGTCGAATCAAATCGAACCTGCGCGTCAATGAGTAAGATTTTCCCGTCCAAACGGATGCTGTCTAACAGCACCTCACTCCTGAGCACCATCGAGCCCAAAAAGAGCATCACGGTCAGTAAAAAGAATTGAACTATTGGAGCGCCTATGCCATGCATGCGCTTCAAAAGTGCATCAGAACGATTCGCGTGGGACGGCAAGCCTTTAATTTTTCACTTTGACGACGGCGGGCATCACCCACTGTTCCTCGGTGGCTTGTTTCAGATTGGATGGCGAACTCGAGTCCAGATCAATCGACACTGCGGGAACCCGATCCAGTAGCTCCAGCAGGAAAGTCTCCGACTGCAAGGATGACGCATCGGTGGTCCCCTCTTCTTTCATCAGTCCGTTGGGGTGGACTTCAGCCGAGTCACCTTGCTTCGCCTGCCCAGCCGAGGAAACCCCATCAGATTGGAATTCCACACTTCCGTTTGTTTCCCCGAAATCAACAACATCTTCCCGTATCGGAGCCGGTTCAACGACCGAAATTTCAGCAGAGGTCTGCTTTGGAGTCAACTCCATCGACTCGCTAGAATCATCCAACGCACTCCACCAGCCAACTGCACAAATCAAGAGAACTCCTCCTGTCAATCCCAGTCGTTTTGACCAAGGAGACGGAGCCAACTGGGCAAATACTCGCTCCTCCAAATGTGCGGGGGCTGCGACCGATTCACCTTGAAACATCCGCTTGACGCGGTCATCAAATTGCTGTTCGTTGCTCATGACTCTATCTCTTTCGCTCGTTTTGACATGCCGGCCAACACCTCTTGCAAGAAGCGGCGAGCCCGACTCAATTGGCTCTTCGATGTGTTCAAGTCAATCCCCAATTGCTCGGCGATTTCCTTGTGTTTAAACCCATCAATGATGTACAACTTGAAAACCATTCCATATCCAGGAGGCAGTTGCCCAATGGCATGCTCTAGCTCTCCCTTTGTGAACTCTAAATCTTTGAACGCTTCAAGGTCCCTTGGGGTTGCATGCACGTCATCCATATCCACATGATGAACGTGTTTGAGGTTGCGGCGGTAATGCGTGATGGCCGTATTGACCACAATTCTGCGCAACCAACCCTCAAAGCTGTTGTTTTCTGAAAACGACTTCAAATGGCGAAATACTTTGACCCAAGCTTCCTGGGCCACGTCTTCTGCATCCTGCCGGGTATTGGTGTAGCGTATTGCGACGGCAAACAGCATGGAACTGAATCGTGCGTAGACCTGACGCTGAGCAGACGGCTCACCGCGCTTGCACGCTTCTATCAATTCTATCAGCTCGTTCTCCATGAAGGCGATGGTCTAAAATTCAAACTCCACGGGGACCTGGATGGTTGCTCCTAAAGCCCTTTTCGTGGATCAATGTCAAAATGCGATGCAGGCAAGTCCAGCCATTCAAGGGCCGCACCAGCAAAAAGGAACTCCAATTGGCCCGTTGAGAGCCCCATGGACTCCATGTATTGACCCAACTCCAGGTCTCCCAGCGGGAACGGATAATCTGAACCCATGCAAATACGGCTGGCCCCTTGCAGCTTCAATACATAATGCAACAAGTCCGCGTCATGGGTAATGCTATCGATCCAGAATTTTCCCAAATAAGAGCGGGGCTCCACCGGGTTGTCCACCGCAACCAAATCGGGCCGGCAACGCAACCCATGTTCCAAGCGACCGAGCGTCGTCAAAAACGTCCCTCCCGCATGGCTCAACATGACCCTCAATTCAGGAAGCCGTTCGAACACGCCACCAAACACCAGCGAACTCGCCGCTCTCGCTGTTTCAGCGGGCATGCCAACCAACCACGGGAGCCAATACTTTTCCATTCGATCCCGGCCCATCATTTCCCAAGGATGAATCATCACGGCCATACCCAATCTCTGACACGCCTCAAAAAACGGGAAGAATTGCGGCTCAGATAAATTCAATCCGTTGATGTTGGAGCCAATTTGCACACCCAGCAATCCGATGGACTTCGCTCGTTCCAATTCCTGGATGGCCAAATCTGTGTCCTGCATGGGAACGGTCGCAAGACCTGCATAATGCTGTGGGTCACCTGCCACCAATGCCGCCAGATCATCATTCAAAAACCGCCCCAATTCTAAGGCATCCTTTGGCTTCGCGTTATAACTGAACATAACCGGAATGGTACAGACCACTTGCACTTGAACGCCCAAAGCCGCGTACTCCTCCTTTCTCAATTCAGCATCCCAGCAGTTCGCGCCGATTTCACGGAAAAACGTATGGCCTTGCATCATCCGTGCAAATCCGGGATTCGGACTGTCCTCCAAATGAATGAATTCACCGTACCCAAACTTCTCGGTCCAACGCGGCATATGGCGCGGAATGATGTGCGTGTGGCTATCGATTTTGAGCATGGAATAGGGTTCTGAATGGACAAGTTAAGTGAAGCGGCATGAAATCACGATTCGCCTTTCTTCACACGTCGCAGATCCAATCGGTTCACCGGACTGATGACCCAACCCTCGATATCCTTCCGAATAAAATGAGTTACCTGATCGTGGAATAGCGGGATGACAGGCAAGTCGGTTGCAATGAGTGCATTCATCTGAACGTTTGACTCCAAGCGACTCGTGGCATCCAAATCGTTCATGGCCGCATCAAATGTCGCGTCAAATTCCGGTGAGTCATAACGGGTGTAATTTGGGCCTCCTGGAGCAAAATTCTTCGAATGAAAGAGGCCCAGAAAATTCTCTGCATCGGCGTAATCAGCCAACCATGATTTTCGGAACATCATGGAATGCCCCATGGAGACCTGCTCTCTGTGGGTTGCCGAAGACAGCACCTCGATCTCGACATCGAGCCCAATGGCGCGCCATTGGAATTGAAGTGCTGCGCACAAATCCGTGTAATCTGACGTAGTGGACAGCCGAACCTCTTGCCAATCCATTGGATGTTCGGCGCGGACCGCATCTACTAGACGCTTCGCAGAATCCAAATTCTGAACAGGTCGCCTCGAATGACGCACTTGTCCCAATAAACTCGGGGGTACAAAATCCTGTGTTGGCACCACAGCGCCTCGGCGCAGGTGTTTTGCGATTCCGTCTCGATCGATGGCTTGAGACATCGCTCTGCGAATCCGCACATCCTGCAGTGGCGACCAGGGCGCATCTGCTGCGGGCGAGAGATTGATTCCGATGTAATCCGTTTTCAAAAACGGCACCTTTTCCAACCGAATCGCCGCGGTATGTTCAGCGCGGAGCTCTCCATCCTCATCCAGCAACTCCTCCATGTATGCCGCATGCAAACCGCTCATAAAATCGTACCTCCCTTGCATCAGACCTTGATACTCCGCGCCCATATCCGACGCAAAATCAATGTGTACGGCTTCGAGGTATGGCAGCGCATTGCCGACAGCGTCTTTCTCCCAGTACACATCGTTCCGGTGCAAAACGCAGGCCACATCTTCCATCCACCACGCCAGCTTGAACGGCCCCGTTCCCACCGGATGAGATCGGAAGTCTTCACCAAATTGCGCCACAGCCTCTGGCGAAACGATGTTGGCATAGGATGTCGTCAACAATCCCAAAAACGGGGGAAATGGCTGATGCAACGTCATCACCACCGTGTCGACTCCGACGGCCAACAGCCCCCCTCCAGGCGCCGATGCATCCAGCGGGTCCAAAATCCAGCGACCGCTTGATGCGACATTCGGATTGCGAATGCGATTCAAACTGAACACCACGTCTTGGGCTGTCACCCGTCTAGGAGATTCCAAACCAGGTATTGCCTCCACGGCCGGGAACAGCACATCATCCCGCAACACGAAAGTCCATTGCGTTCCTGATGCATCAACTTCAAAGGACTGAGCAATTAAGGGCTCCACGTTGAGTTCCGGAGTCAATTGCACAAGCCCATCAAACAATTGATCCGTCACCCACATGGGCTCCAAGCTCCGCGCATGCGCGGGATCAAGCGAACTGAGGTTGGCACTTTCGTTGTATCGAAAAACGCTGGAATCGTTTTCAGATCCCTCGTGACAACCGGCCCACAAGACCGCCGCCAATCCACTGATAAGTATGAAGATCTTCACGGGTACAAATTAAAGCCCAACAAATGCGAAAACCAGTTGTTGGTTGTGAGTGCCCGTTCGCCTCAACGTAACTTTGAATCATGTACCGTTCTTTGTCCGAATCTTTCGGAATCCAATCGCTTGCTTTCGTCGTTTTCATGCTTGTTTCGTCGAGTTTATTCGCTCAAAATCAAGCAACTTGGACGGTCAGCGGACGGGTCATGGATGCCAATACCGGCGAAACCATCATTGGGGCCAACATCATCCCCGTTGGAGAGCCCCGCGGAGTTTCCACCAATGGGTATGGACTCTTCAGCATTACACTTCCTGAAAAAGCGTATGTCTTCAACGTTTCCTTCATTGGATATGAGACCTTCACGGTTGATTTAGAGTTAAACAAGGACCAAACCTTGGCCATTGAATTGCAGCCTGAGGTCGTCCTTTTTGACGAAGCAGCCTTGGTCATTTCAGAACGCAGCAACCGCACCGAAAGCACCGATCTAGGTCGGGAATCAGTGGATGTCGAGCAAATCAAAACGCTGCCCGCATTGCTCGGGGAGGTCGATGTTTTGAAAATCATCCAATTCCTGCCGGGTGTCTCAAGCGCCGGCGAGGGCAATGCCGGGTTCTATGTACGGGGCGGTGGCCCCGATCAGAACCTCATCTTATTGGATGATGCCATCGTCTACAATGCCTCGCACCTATTTGGCTTTTTCAGTGTCTTCAATGCCGACGCGATCAAGACTGTTGACTTGGTCAAAGGGGCCATGCCGGCTGAATATGGCGGCCGTGTTTCTTCGGTATTGAGCATTGGGTTGAAAGAGGGCAACGCCAAGGAATGGAAAACAACTGGCGGACTCGGCTTGATTAGTTCGCGGTTGACCGTCGAAGGTCCGCTGGCAAAAGACAAGAGTAGCATCATTTTATCAGGAAGGCGCACCTACATCGATGTGCTGACAAAGCCAGCCCTAAAAGGTGGTGCGTTTGAAGGGACCGGCTATTACTTCTATGATTTGAATGCCAAAGCCAATGTGCATTTGAGTGAGAAGGATCAACTTTTCTTGTCCGGTTATTTCGGGCAAGATGTCTTCAGCTTTTCTAGCGCCGATGCCGGATTCTCAACACGCATTCCTTGGGGCAACGCCATGGCCTCTTTGCGGTGGAATCGGATTTTAAACGATCGAATGTTCTTGAACACGGGCGTGACCTACTCCTCCTATTCATTCTCCTTCATGGCGGGCCAGGAGGAGTTTGAATTCGGGTTTACAAGCGGCATCAAAGACATCGCAGGGCGCACCGAATGGAGCTGGTATCCCAATCCAAGGCATGAAGTCAAGGCCGGAGTCGATTATGTGCACCATGATTTCATTCCGACCGACTTCTCTGCACGCAGCGGAGACACTGAGTTCGACACCGGTACATCCGAGCAAACATTCAGCCACGAGGGAGCGCTTTATGCGCAGGATGATTTCGACATCACCGAGCGAGTGCGCTTGCACGCCGGCATTCGCTGGTCGGGTTTTTGGCACGTGGGACCGTTCACGCGCTATGGCATGCCGAACCCTCTCAATCCAAGTGAAACTGCGGCCCCCATTCAATACAGTTCGGGCGAATTGGTGCACTTCTACAAAGGGTGGGAACCTCGTTTGGCTTTGCGGATCAAATCAGGAAGTCGTGCGAGCATCAAAGCGGGCTTTAGTGAAAATTACCAGTATGTTCATCTGACTTCGTTGGGCTCGACCTCCTTGCCTGGAGACATTTGGTTGCCCAGCACAGACCGTGTCAAACCTCAGTGGGGACGACAATACAGCTTGGGATATTTCCGCGACTTGGGTGCTGAACGGAATTGGGAATGCTCGCTGGAGGCGTACTGGAAGGATTTGGAAAACCTGGTGGCCTACGGAGAAAATAGCCGCCCAGAGGACAACATCGGTAACAACGTCGACAACAACCTCGTTTTCGGTGATGGCTGGTCCTACGGTCTGGAGATGTTCTTGAAAAAGCGCATGGGTGCATTGACCGGCTGGGTTGGCTATACCTGGAGCAAAACGGAACGTCAATTTGACGACCTCAATCAAGGGTTGATTTTCCCATCGAAGTTTGACCGTCGACACGACCTCAGTGTCGTGCTCGACTGGAAGCTCAATGAGCAATGGCGGTTTGGCGGAGCATTCGTCTATGCCACCGGCAACTCACTCACCTTGCCTGCTCAACGGTTCATTTTTGAAGGGCGAATCACGGACATTTATGGCGCGCGCAACGGTTACCGCATGGCATCCTATCACCGTGCTGACATCAGTGCGACGTTGACTCCCAAAAAGGACAAATCGAAACGAGAACAACCTGTTGTCAGCAGTTGGACGTTCGGATTTTACAACGTCTACAACCGATTGAACCCTTATTTCATTTACTTTTCGAATGAAGGTGACTTGCAAAATGGATCACTGGACCTGCAAGCCAATCAAGTGAGTCTTTTCCCCATCATTCCATCGGTAACCTGGAATTTCAGCTTCTAAATAGCCCATGCGGGAACTCCTCAAACTCAATCCTTATTTCTGGAAATACCGGAGGCTCCTCATCGGAGGATTCGTCTTCATCGTGTTGACCAATATTTTTGCTGTCTATGCGCCTGCGCTGATCGGAGAAGGGGTCAATGCGATGCGAGATGCAGACACGTCCTTTTTACTTCCAATGCGAGAGGGAGCCGCTGAGGCTGATGTCTTTGGAACGGAAACAACTGGACAATGGCCACGCTCCATTCAATGGATTCGACAGCTCATTGGAGCAGGAGAAAATGATGAATCCAAGTTGCAGTCCAAACAAGATGTGTTCAATTGGATAGCAGCAGTCGCGATGTTCCAGGCTGCGCTCTTCATGCTGGCTTACTTCATCAAAGGTATTTTTCTTTTCTTCACCCGACAGACGATTATCGTGATGTCCCGGAAGATTGAGTTCGATCTCAAAGCCCAAATTTTTGATCAGTACCAACGGCTTGACGCCGCATTTTACAAAGCCAATGACACGGGAGATTTGATGAACCGGATAAGTGAAGACGTCAGCAAAGTCAGGATGTATCTCGGCCCCGCTGTCATGTACACGTTGAATCTCGCGGTGCTCATTTGTCTCGTGGTTGGCGTCATGCTCTACATCGATGTGCAACTGACACTCTTTGCTTTGCTCCCATTGCCCTTCATGTCCATCGCGATCTATCGGGTCAGCAGGCGCATAAACCGCCAAAGTGAGGCCGTTCAGAGCAGACAAAGTGGGCTCAGCACGTTTGTTCAGCAGCATGTTGCAGGGATCCGGATTCTCCAGTCGTTTCATCGCGAGGATGATGCCGCTGACCGTTTTACGCATCAGGCCGATGACTACAAACAGCATGTGCTCAAATTGGTCAAAACAGAGGCGCTGTTCATGCCCATCATCGTGCTCCTTGTTGGACTCAGTACAATCCTGACCATCTACATCGGAGGGAGACGCGTGATCGCCGGTGAATTGGAACTTGGCCACATTTTCCAATTTGTGTTTTATGTCAATTTATTGACTTGGCCTTTTGCTTCAGTCGGTTGGGTCACCTCGCTCGTGCAGAAAGCAGAAGCGTCCATGCTGCGGATCAATGCGTTTATGGAGGCCGAACCGACCATTCAATCTCCTGCGATGGCCAACAAGAATTCTGCAGAAGCGCAACAAGATGACGCTGACGTGCGGTCCTTTGCTTTTAAAGACGTTTCCTTTACCTATCCAGAAACCGGAATTGAAGCCTTGCGTGGCGTCAGCTTTGAGGTTCAACCGGGCGAAATCGTAGCCATCACGGGCCGCACAGGCAGTGGGAAATCAACCGCAGCCCAATTGGCCATGCGGATTTTCGATCCATCTTCCGGGGAGGTCGTGCTCAATGAACAAGCTTTGAACGCTTGGCAGCTGGATGATTTTAGACACATTACGGGCTACGTTCCTCAGGAGGTCTTCTTGTTTTCCGACAACATCGAAAACAACATTGCCTTTGGTTTGGATCATTCTGAGGCCTCAAAAGAAGCCATCCGAGCGGCAGCCACAGAGGCACACGTTGCTCACAACATCGAGGGCTTTGAATCAGGCTACGAGACGTTGCTCGGTGAACGCGGTGTCAACTTGAGTGGCGGTCAAAAGCAAAGGATTTCCATCGCACGGGCATTGATTCGAAAACCCCAATTGTTGGTGCTCGATGACTGTTTATCGGCAGTGGATACGGAAACTGAGGATTTCATATTGAAGTCCATTCGAAGAGCATGTAAGGACTCCGCTGTCATCATGGTATCGCACCGTGTATCGTGCATTCGTGGTGCTGACCGCATCGTAGTCTTGGACCAAGGACGCTTGGCTGAATACGGTACTCCCGAAGCGTTGCTTCAAGCCAAAGGCCTCTATGCGAACATGGTAGAGCAGCAAGCCTGGGGAGATGAACCGCCGGTCACTCCGTGACTTCAGGGCAATCCTCTCCGAATACAGCCAAGAATCCCAATAAGTCGCTGATGTTCACAACGCCGTCACCATCGAAGTCTGACGCACAGTTGAAGAGGCAGCCAAAATCACCTAAGAAGGTCAGTAAATCGGACACCGTAATGGAGCCATCGAGATTGAAATCCCCTGGACAATTGGACAATTCAGCTCCTTCGACGATCCCATTGCAATCATTGTCCAAACCTTGACCTGTTCCCGCAGCACCCGGATAAACATCCATGGAGCTATCGTTGCAGTCATCGTTGTTTGACACAAATCCAGAGGGCGCGAGGCATGCCTGCATCGTGGAGAAGGCAGATCCGAAGCCATCCGCATCCGAATCAGCATAAAACGTCGTCAACGGCAAACCTTCGTCCACCTCCTGATTGCAATTGTTGTCGAGATTGTCGCACAATTCCGGAGCATCCGGATAAACCGTTGCTGAGCCATCGAAACAATCCAGGCCATTGGACACAAAGCCTTCTGGCTCGGTACACGCAAATGAACCGGCATTGCCATTCCCAAATCCATCACCGTCCTCGTCAGGATACCAAACCGCTCCTGAAGACACCGTAAAAGCAAGCGGTTCTTCCACTGTATTCAAAGCCGATTCCAATCGAATACGCAATTCCAATGACCCTTCAATCGCATCCAAACCCGAAATGCTAAACGCAAAACTCTCAGGACCTTCCAGCGTTGAAGGAAATCCATTGAGTATGACCCCATCGGGCAAATCAGGAATGCTCAGCGCGTATGGCGGTAACAGCCCATCCAAGATTTCCACTGCAACCACCAAATCACTTCCGCTGCATACCGAATCATTGACTGCTTCCACCTCCATGAAGCGTGGACGGACGATGAAAACACCTCCATCGATGGACGTCACCACCACAAGTCCTGATTCGAAATAGGGGAAATTGGACCAAGTGCCCGAAAACAAGGCTGCATCGCTGTTGGGGTCGACATCGAAATAACCGATCTCTGACAATTGTCCATCAGCCACATCCGTCAGAGACAACATGCGCAGCCCGGCTCGATAGTTCGACTGAAAGAGCAAATTCCCCACCACGTATTGGTTGTGATCAATGGCCCCAACCTCGGAAAAATGTTCACCCAGCAAAAATGGATTTTCCAAATCCTGCACATCCCAAATTAACGTGCGCGTATTGAAACCTTGGTTCTGCTCATCCAACTCATCCCCTAACAAAAGATAGCGGTGATCCTCGGTGAGCCAGCACTGGTGTGTGTAGGACAAATCCGAATAAAAAGAAAGACTCAATGAAGCGATGTCGGTCGGATCAGTAGCGTCCAAAATGGCCAACTTATTGGCATTCGCTCCAAATACCAAAGATTTCCCCTCATGCTCAGCGTCTGGACCGTGGTAGATGACCGCATGGGCATCATGGGTATAACCGGCCTCTCCATAATCCCCCACGAGCAAGGGTGCCGCAGGATTGCTCAAATCAAATGCCACCAATCCTCCACTGGCGATGTTGCTACCCACCACATACAACATGGCCGATTCTTCATCGATGATCACATTGTGGGCATCCGAAAAGGAGGTCACAACAGCTGTCGGCTCCAAGGAAACGGGAAATTCAGTCAAATCACGCAATTGGTTCAAATCTAACACTTGCAAACCATGGCCGTTCGCCTCAGAAACCACATACACGTGATCCGCAAACACCTTCATGTCTCGCCACGTGCTGCTTGAAGTCTGTGTCTCCATAAAGGCCGATAAAAAAGGTGCGTAAGGGTCACTTAAGTCGACTATTGCCAAACCTTGACGTTCACCGATGAGCGCGTATTCTGTGCCGGTTTCTGGATCTTTCCAACCCCAAACATCGTTGGCCCCTGTTCCCATCAATTCCACATTGCTCATTTGCGCTAGGAGATCGAATCGGTCGCACGGAAAGGTTCCGGCAAAGCCGCTTTCGCAGAGCGATTGAGACTGCATAGACAACCCGGATAAAACAAACACCAATGCCCACAACCAAGAGCTGTGCGTGTTGCTTATCTTGAAGAGCAAATCAATGGCGCAATTTCTCATGTATTCCAATATTGTCCAAGAAGTTACGAAAACTCAGGCGAGTAGAGCGCTGGTCAACAATAAGACCCCTCAAGTTGTTTAAACAGGATGGAAAAGCAATGGGTGGTTGTTACAGGAGGAACGGGGTTGGTGGGCCGTTCGGTTTGCGCGCAATTAAAACAAAGTGGATACCGTGTGCGCATCCTTTCGCGCAGCGCCAATAACGCATGGAAGGATGTGGACGAAGCCGTCCAATGGAATCCCGCGAAAGAGGAGTTATCCCCTCATGCTTTGCGCAACGCCGCAGCTGTTATCCACCTTGCTGGAGCTCCGATTGCGCAACGATGGACGGCAAAAAGCCGGCATGAGATTTTGACCAGCCGTACGCTGTCTACTCAAACCATCACCCAAACAATCGCCTTGCTGCCAGAAAACGACCGGCCTCCTGTGCTAATAAGCGCTAGCGCCGTTGGTATTTACCCGAGTTCTGCTGAGCTGTTAGGCGAGACGGCTCCCTCAGGTGATGGGTTTGCCTCAGAGGTCGTGCAGGCATGGGAACGCGCTGCCATAAAAGCGGAAGCTCTCGGATGCCGCACCGTTCGGTTGAGAATTGGATTGGTACTTGCTGCCTCAGGAGGCATTATTGGTTCACTCAAACCCCTCTTTTCTTTGGGATTGGGTTCGCCGATTGGAACCGGAGAGCACTGGCAATCTTGGATTCATATTGAGGATCTATCCCAGATGATTCTCTGGGCGATCCAATCAGAAGGCATACACGGAGTTTACAATGCCGCGAGCCCCAACCCTGTTCAAAATCGCACATTTTCAAAAGCACTGGCCGTTGCCCTCAAACGTCCATTCTTCTTTCCATCTGTTCCTTCATGGGCGTTGAAAACAGTCTTTGGAGACATGAGTGAAGTGTTGTTGGCCTCAAATCGTGTTGCCTCTTCTAAAGTTGAACAAGCGGGGTTTGAATTTAAGCATCCAACCCTTGATGAGGCCATGGCCTCTCTATTCAATCACTAAACAAAAGTTTCGGTAAAGAAAAATCGGGCCGCTTCTGACGAAACGACCCGATTTCCAATACGAGTTACTTTGAGAATTCGCCTTAACGAATTACAAACTGAACCGTTTCACGCTGAGCGCCTTCGGCTATCGTGATCGCGTATACACCTGACTCCAATCCACTCGCATCCCATTGGATTTGATTCGATTGGAGAACAGATTGAGCGACCATGCGACCTTGAAGATCAGTGATGGTATACTGTGCTCCCATTGCCCAATTGCCTTGAACGTTCAACACTCCACCTACCAAAGGATTTGGATAGACCGTACATTCCAACTGCACTTGAACCTCATCCAAGTCGGAAGTTGGTGGCAACAAGACCGCGTCAATCACGTGGACAACACCATTCTCTGCTTCCAAATCGGCAACAATCACCATAGCATCATTGATCATCACTCCAGCATCGCTGATTGATACCGTCACATCCTGTCCCAAAAGGGTTGTCAGCAACTGTCCATCGCTCAAATCTTCTGCGAACGCATCAGCTGCTACTACGTGATATTGTAAAATCTCACCGAGGTTTGGCAGAGCCAGTAACTCTTCTGCTG
>ERZ887942.253-NODE-253-length-45131-cov-17.047564_pt1 | contig 45131 bp, 26 predicted proteins | sample MGYA00521099_ERZ887942 | MGnify/ENA primary metagenome ERZ887942 (study PRJEB32303, sample SAMEA104408605) | aquatic metagenome | biome: Brackish water; feature: Pelagic; material: water | place: Baltic Sea | collected 2014-06-07T06:48:00 | depth 16,251 m ... | reverse complement strand
CCAGGGATTTTCGGTCTTCGGAGTCCGGTGGGAGTCCGGCGGCCACCGCATTGTTCGCCATCTTGAGGTTCAAGAGCGTCGACATGATGGAGGCCGAGCCGAGAGCGGAGCAGGCGCTTTCACCAAGGAAGCTACGGCGGGAAAGATTATGAAATGAGGACATGGAAACTGGGAATGAGGTTAGCGTTGCACTGCTCCTTCGGGAGACATGAGAGCAAGATAGACGGCGAGACGAACTTTTTCGACCGGATCGGATAGAGCGGTGTTGGCGAGATTCGTTTTGATGATGGAACGGGTTTCAGCGCGCATGCTTCCGGCACAGACCACGATGTTGATGTAGTCCAAGAGGGTATCGGAATCGTTTAGATACGGCATGAAGTCGTTGTAGTCCGGCGTGAAGTGGTATCGGCCCCCCATGTAAAAGCCACGGTCGGCAATTTTCCAAATCCGGTTGGGGAGGGAGACGGCCGTGTAAGAGTTGGCAATTTCAAAAGCCGGGCCGTCGAGATTCTCCCGATCAAGAACTCCGGGCGGAGTGTAGTTGGGTCGATAGAAGTTAAACACGGTCGGCGAGTAGAGGGGCATTTGCAGGGTGTCATCGTAGTAGTTGCCATAGTCCCACCAAACGGCCTGCCCGCTGCGATTGATTTTGGTGAGTCGTGCGAGGTGCATGGTTCGAATGACCGGCTCACGGAAGAGACCAAAGTCGGGAGAGGTTGCCACTGCCGGATCCCGGGCTTCGGGGTCCATGAGGATGGCTTTAACAACCGCGCCCAGATCGCCTCGTTCTCCGGTGCCATTGTCATCGAAGATATGGAAAATTCTTTCGACATAGTCGGGAGTGGGATTACTGGTGACCAGGAATTGGATGAGCGACCTGCAGATGAAGGGTGCGCAGTTGGGGTGCTCGAAGAGGTGGCGGATGGCATCACGGATGTCCTCCATGCCATTCCCGGGACTGGGCTGGCGGGCCGGGATGACAAAGCCGTTGAGCAGCGTTTTCTCTCCGAAATCGTGATAGTCCGGGAACATTTCAAGTGGAACGAGATGTTCCTCATCCTGACGGGTCTGCGCTCCCCATCCGTTGTTTGCAAACCAAAGTCCGGTCATCACCCGTGCGAGTTCGGTGATGGCGTCATTGTCGTAGGTGGGAATGAAATTTCCCAAGCTGTTGGTCTTTCGCGTGCCATCCTGATTCAGTTCCCAAAGGCCAATTGAGAAAAGCTGCATGACTTCCCGGGCGTAGTTTTCGTCGGGGAAGCGATTGATTTCCGGAGCGGGAGGGAGATTGCCGACGTGTGACAGGTAACGGCCCATATTGGGGTCGAGTGTCACTCCCATGAGGAGATCGTAGTAGTTGCCAAAAGAATGATCCACGAGCCGGTCGTAATAACGGGCAAGGCTGCGGACGTTTTGGTCAATATTTCCATCCTGGCGGGAGATCACGAGGATTTGGGAGAGCGCGAAGGCGACGCGTTGACGAAGTTGGTCGGGGCCGGAAATTGCGGCGCGCGCGAAGGCTGACTGGAGGTTTTCCTCTTCCACATTCTCTTCGTCATTGTTGTAGCGATAGCTGAGATCAACCCGCGGGCCGTTCAGGTCGGCTTGGATTTTACGGATGTAGTCTTCGTGATGGGTTCGAGGTTGATTCTGAATTTGATCGTCGATCCAGGCTTCGATTCCTGTCGCCCGCACTTTTTCGACTTCTGCCATCGTTGGTCCGAAGGTGCCTTGCATGAGAAGTCTGGCCGCTTCCGTGCGGGTCGGAGTTGTGCTGCCGTTGCCATTGGCAAGGGTCGCGCGGTTGGCAAAGCGCTCAAGAAAGACCGCTTGGTCACCTGAAATTGTTCCGTCGGGAAGACCATCACCCGTGTTGTCATAGGCGACGGAGCGAGCCAATGAGTCAGCAATTCCCGAGGCGGATCCAAGGATGCTCTCATCCCAATCGCTCAAGCCATCCGAATCGAGGTCACGATCGCCGATCGCCACCCGGAAAAACTCGCGACTCAGATCGAAAGGCGCGGTGATCGTGTATTCGTTGCCAACCAAGGAAGGGGTCATTGAAGTATTGCCGAAGTTTCCCAAATCGGGCGACGATTGGATCGCCTGGGTCTTCAGAACGAGGCGGGGATAGAAAATGTCAAACGCGTCAGGTGTTGCGGAAGGCGCGGTGCGGATTCTGAAATTTGATGCCGGATCGAAGGGGTCTGTGCCCAATCCTGCTTCCTCCCAATTGGTCAGCCCATCACTATCCTGATCTTGTCCGGGAAGGAGTGCCTGCGCGCCGAAGCGGGACTCCCAAAGATCGGACATTCCGTTTCCATTGAGATCGGAACCTCCCACGCCTGCCAGATTGAAGAGGGGTGGGGTTGAGAGATTTGAATTGGGATCGGTAAATTGGTCGGCCTCGATGCCGTCACTCACGCCGTCATCATCGCTGTCACTGTCATTGGGCGCAGTCCCAAGAATTGCTTCGATCACGTTGCTTAGCCCGTCGTTGTCACCGTCCAATCCGGCATCGGAAGCGTCGTTCGGATTCAGGCCATAGGTTGTTTCGAAGGTGTCATTCATTCCGTCATTGTCTGCATCGGAACAATGACCCAGACCCGGGAGCTGGTGAACCGGAGTCGCCGATCGATAAAAGGAAATCCCTTGTCCCAAGAGCATCTGTGAGGCTCCCGGAATACTGTCATCTCCCCAAACAGCCGATTGATCCGCGACGCTTGGAACAGCGTCACACCCGGTGAATGTCCGGGTTGCCACGGTAAGCCCTGTTTTCTGGTTGATGATCGAAAAAATGACAGTCCAGTTTTCAGTCGCATTTCCGTCATCATCCGCGACCACGCGAAAGGTCAGAGGATCGGATGTGTCGCAGCTTCCAAAGCCGGCAAATCCCAGTGCCGGGGTGAGGTCGGTGTTGTAATCACTGTAGTTAAAGCTGCTGCCACCTCTTCGAAAGCTTCCCTGCCCGCTGGTGAGGACATTGAAGACGATTTTACCGGATCGGCGGGGCAGGCGCATTCTCAGCGTGTTATTGACGTCGGCGGTGAGGTTATCGACGCGCCAATCGATAAAGTCCCGGTTGGTCCCGCTATCACTGCGGATGCCATCGCCATGGTTGTTGACGAATTGAAGATCTGTCGCTTCCCAAACAAGTTGCGTTGCCGAAGGAAAAGTGGGGACCGGAAGGAGGCCGAAGTTGGCGTCGTCAGGATCAGAAAAATTGGCCCTTTCGACCGCGTCTCCGACTCCATCACCATCGGTGTCTGCCAGAGTGGGGTCACTTTGGAGAGGATGGTTAACTTCTTCATAGTCCGAAAGCCCGTCATCATCACTGTCGGCAAAGTTCACGTCTGACCCGGCGGCGACCTCCGCCGCGTCGTCGAGGCCATCCTTGTCGGTGTCGGCAAGCCATGGATCCGAGCCGGCATTGAATTCGGCGAGCCAGTTGAGTCCGTCTCCGTCCGGGTCGGGATTGGCTGTGATATCCGAACGGTGGCGAATTTCCCACCAGTCGGGAAGATTGTCCGAATCACTATCGCCACTGGTGTCGATAATTTGAATCGCAGCGATGCCGGACGAGTTACTCGAAGTGCGGAAGCTTTCCAAAGAGAACGAACGACTGGTCTGGCCGGTATATCGAATGACATTGGCGAGAGGCGCGGCAGGTCCGGTCGAAGGGCGGAAGAGCAGGAATTCGAGATCGCCTCCTGATGAGAAGGGCCGAAGGAGAGCGTCATCAATAAACTGACCGTCCTTTCTGACTGTGGCCAGCGGTCCCTCGTAGGTTGTGGCCATGTAAACATAGACATCGTAGGTGGCAAAGGAGGCGGGGATGTCGTTAATTTGAAAGGTCGCAGGGGATCCGGAATCAGCGGAAAGGTAGCCATTCAAAAGATCTGCTGCGGCAGTGTCATAAACCCGGCTGCTTCGGACTCCGTCGGCCGTAAACGCGATGGTGGCAGAGGTTGCGGTCCCCGCTGAATCCACCAAAGTTCCGGCAATCGGGGAAAAAATGTCAGTGGTGTCCCCCGGTCGCAGCGGGCCGCCTGATGAAACGCCACCATCTTCAAGGAGATCGGTTTGATTCCAGTTGACCTGCGGAACGAACCCGTTGGGAAAGCCAACCGGCCAGACCCCAAGTTCGGGAAATCGTTTGGAGCGGAAATTGATGCCAATGGCACCGGCCCAGCCGGGAGGGGTGCTTTGGTCGTCGTTGGGAGCGTAGCCTGTTTGGATCTCCCAAGCGTCGGAAGCTCCGTCCGAATCGGTGTCAACCAGGATGGGGCTTGAATTGATCTCCTGACCGTCGGGCAGTCCGTCATCGTCGGAGTCCGGATCGAACGGACTGCTGACCGTTTCGTTTTGGTCTGTCAGTCCGTCGTTGTCGGTATCCGCCAGCCGCGGATTGGTCCCGTTTTGAAACTCGGTGAGATTACTCAGGGTGTCACCGTCAAGATCTCCGGCCGCATCGCTATTGTTTGAATCTGAAAGGTGGTAGAGTTCTTCCCAATAGAGGGGGAGCTGGTCCGCATCGACGTCGACGAGCGCGGTGGGGTGGAGGGAAGCTTCGATTTGGTCAATTCCGACCCATGAACTTGAAGTTGTGCCTGTTCTGCGGATTTCAAGGGAGTTCTCTCCGGCAACAAGATCGAGGCCGTTGGTTGGGAACTCGGCAAGAATGACGGTGTAGCTTTGAAAAGGGGCGCTGGTAAAGGAGGCTGGTTTCCCGTTGACGCTGATTTCGATGACGTTTTCGTAGGGTGCTCCGCCGTTCGCGCCACTCCAGATGAAATCGGCGGTGACCCGCATCAGCCCGGTCGGTGTCGCCTGACTGGCATCGAGATTGAAATGGATGACATTGGCCGGATCACTGGAGGTGAGGGCGTGTTCGAAATACTCGACCAACTCATCGTTCGCGAGGACTCCGACGGGTGCAGGATAGGTGCCCTTGAGATAGTAGTGGTCATCGAGTCCCGCCGGGTTTCCGGGTGCCGGGTCCGCCGAGAAGTTCCCTTGGGTGAACTCGCCGGAGGAATTATCGTTGCGACCAACGGAGAAGAGAGGCGTGAAGCCCGCCCAGGCCGGAATGGCGCTGAGGGTGAGAAGATAAGGCAGAATTTTCACAAAAGTGGATGGGAATGCAAAAATTCCCACAGGCCGTGGGATTGGACAAGGAGTAAACTTCCTCTAACCTCCCGGTGTGGACTTTCGACTCGTTAGCGAATTCGGCCCTAAGGGCGATCAGGAACAGGCCATTGCCAAGCTTGTGAAGTCGATCAAGGCGGGGAACCGGCATCAGACCCTCCGGGGAGTCACGGGATCCGGAAAAACCTTCACGATGGCCAACATCATTGAGCAGATTCAAAGGCCCACCCTGATCATGAGCCACAACAAGACCCTGGCGGCTCAGTTGTATTCGGAGTTTAAAACATTTTTCCCGGACAATGCCGTCGAGTATTTTGTCTCTTATTTCGATTACTACCAACCCGAGGCCTATATTCCACGGTCCGACACCTACATTGAAAAAGATTCCTCAATTAACGAGGAGATCGAGCGACTCCGGCTCAGCACAATGGGGTCCTTGATCACCCGGGAAGACACCATTGTGGTTGCCAGCGTGAGTTGCATCTACGGATTGGGAAATCCCGAGGACTACAAGGACATGATGTTCGGGGTTCATCAGGGCGAGGAGTTGGGGCGCGATGAATTTCTCACCGAGTTGGTCAACCTGCTCTTCGAGAGAAATGACATCGCTTTTCAACGCGGGAATTTCCGCGTTCGAGGGGACGTGGTTGAAGTGCGCCCGGCCTACCTCGAAGAAACGGCAATCCGCATTGAGTTTTTTGGCGATGAAATTGACCGGATCACTTCCATCGACACCATGAGCGGTCACGTCATTGATGAGATGACCCACTATGTCTTTTATCCCGCCAAGCAGTTCGTCAGTTCAAAGGAAAAGCTCAAAGGGGCCATGGTGGCCATCCGGCAGGAACTTGATGACCGGATCGCGTGGTTCGAGAAAAACGGCAAGTTGATTGAAGCCCAGCGAATCCGGATGCGCACCGAGTATGATCTCGAGATGATGCAGGAGATGGGTTTTTGTCAGGGCATTGAGAATTATTCCCGTCACATCACAGGGCGTAAACCAGGTGACCGTCCCTACACTCTTCTCGATTTCTTTCCGGATGATTACCTCCTCCTCGCTGATGAAAGTCACGCCACGCTTCCGCAGGTGCGGGGCATGTTCGAGGGAGACAAAAGCCGTAAATCAGTTCTCGTGGATCACGGGTTTCGTCTTCCCAGCGCGATGGATAACAGACCGCTCCGCTTTGATGAATACATGAAGATGACCCAGCGTCGACTTTACGTGAGTGCGACACCGGGTCCCTTTGAGATCGTCAATTCCCGCCCGGATAATCCCACCTTCATTCCGATCAAATCCCGTAAAGAGGCTGACTTTGATCCGACCTTTTTTAAACGCCTTGTGATCAAAGCAAGTGGAGCCGATGAAGACCCCGAAGATTTCGATGTCTCCCGCAGTGGCGGCCAACTCATTGTCGAACAAATCATCCGACCCACCGGGCTTCTCGATCCCGTGCTCACCCTCCGTCCGCTCAAGGCACAGATCGATGATACGATTGAACTCTGCCAGCAAAGGGTTGAAAAAGAGGAGCGCGTTCTGATCACGACTCTCACTAAAAAGACCGCTGAGGATCTCACCGAATATCTTCAGGGTGTCGATTTGAAAGTCCGCTACATCCACTCCGATGTCGATGCCATCGAGCGGGTGGAAATTCTGCGTGCTCTGCGTGCCGCCGAGTTTGATATTCTTGTCGGGATCAACCTCCTTCGTGAAGGTCTTGACCTTCCCGAGGTTTCGCTCGTCTGCATTCTTGATGCCGACAAGGAGGGCTTCCTACGCAACGAGACCAGCTTGATTCAAACGGCGGGCCGCGCCGCCCGTCATCTCAATGGCGAGTGTGTCCTCTTTTGCGACACGATCACCGACTCCATTCAATGCCTTCTGGACGTCACCGAGTTTCGCCGTTCCGTGCAAAGGGACTATAATGAAAAGCACGGAATCACTCCGACCAGCGTCAAGCGGGCGGTGCAAAAAAGCCTCCATGATCGCGGAGTCACCAGCAAGACCGGTCAGGAAATGAACACCTCGCTCGTCGCCGAAGATGAGATGGTTTTCAATGCTGTCGAAGTCATCCGGGAAATGGAGGACGAGATGCAAAAAGCCTCCGCCAAACTCGAATTTGAAAAAGCCGCCCACCTCCGTGATCAAATCAAGGAACTTAAGAAGCGGGCCGGACTTGATAAAGACGAGTCGAAGGGCAAGGGGCCGGTGGCCTACAAGTTCGCCAAGAAGAGGGGGAAGGGGAAATAGGCGGACCGGCATGTCCACTCTCCTTATTTCGAATTTACAAAGCGATAGTGTGAAACGATCCATTCATCACCGCCTTGGTAGCCCCACAGTTCGGCGCAGGCCATGAAGAAGCAGCGCCACCAGACCCACCATTTTTTGGCGTCAGCTTCGCCGTAGGTTTTGGCAATGAGGGGTTTCAGTTCCTCGCTCGCCTGATCCATGCGGGTGAGCCACGCTTCCGAGGTTTTTTGATAGTGGGTTCCGCTGACCTGCCAGTGGTCTTCGATCGAGAGCTTGCCCTGAAAGTAGAGCAACAAATCATCGGATGGCATTTGGCCGCCGGTAAAAAAGTATCGCGCCATCCAGTCGCTTTCGTCCCTGGCCTCGTAGTGGTAGGCGTATTCGCGATGAGTGAAGATGTGGACGAAGAGTTTGCCGTCCGGCTTGAGCCAGGTCGAGATTCGACCCAGAAGCTGTTCGTAGTTCTTCATGTGCTCGAACATTTCGACAGAAACAACCCGGTCAAAAACGCTTTCGCCTTCGCCTTCGTAGTTGATCATGTTCACGGTTTTGACCTCGATGTTGGTCAGCCCGAGTTCCTCTGCCTGGGAGTCGATATACTCCTTCTGGGTGCGGGAGTTGGACACCGCGGTAATCTTTGAATTTGGAAAGTGTTTTCCCATCCAGAGGGTGAGTGATCCCCAACCGCATCCTAGTTCGAGAATGCGATGGCCGTCTTTCAGATCAGCGCGTTCGCAGGTGAGTTTCAGCATGCGGGCTTCCGAGGTTTCAATGTCGGTGGTCCCGGAGTCCCAATAGCCGGAGCTATACTTCATGTGCGGCCCGAGGACTTTCCTGAAGAATGCCGTCGGGAGTTCGTAGTGCTGCTCGTTGGCCTCGTCCGTGGCGATGGCAATGGGGCTCTCCCTGAGCTCGCGAACGTGCTTCATCAGGAATTCCTGACGCCCTTCGCAGTCGCGTTTTTCAAATTGCCTGAGGGTGTCTTTCAGCCGTGAGCGGATCCCGATTCGGATGAGGGCATCGGGAATGATGTCCTTGGCGAGGAGGTCGTCGATAGTGATCATGATGATTTCGGAGGGAGGGGAATGAAGGCGCTGGTGGTGCGTTGATAATCCCGGTAGGCATCGCCCTTTCGTTTTACCGCGGATGCTTCGGTTGGCGGGATACCGGTCACTTTGAGAAGGAGGAAGGTGATGGTAAGGGGGGCAAAAAAGGTGATCCATCCCCATGCCGAGCCGCAGGCAAAAAGAAAGACGCCAATCCAAATCACCATCTCAAAGAAGTAGTTCGGGTGGCGGGAATACTTCCACAGCCCCTCCCGACAGACCGAGCCTGGTCGGTTGTCCTTTTCCTTGAAGCGCGACATTTGATGGTCGGAAAGAATCTCACCGCCGAGACCGATGAGGGCCACGATCAGTCCGGTGGTTTCAAACACTCCCCACGGTGAGGAATCACGGGCCACGAGGAAGTAGGGAAGTGCCAAAAGGAGGACCGAGAGGGCTTGGGCCTGGAAGAACCAAAAGAAGGCGGACTGCACCCGGCCATCCCAAATTTCACGAAGCTTTTGGTAGCGTGAGTCTTCCTGCGGATGATGTCTGCGGATTCGTTTTTGAAGATGATAGGCCAGTCGAAATCCCCAGACTGCGGCGATGGTCCCGGCGGCGATGCGTTTTGGGAGGTTGCCATTTCCAAAGACGGCATAAATGACACCTGCCAGGCCAATCCAAAATGCCCACATCGCATCGACGAGTGAGTAGTTCTTGATCTTTCCGCCGAACCACCATCCTCCTGCAAAATCAAGAATCACCATCGCGGCCACAATGCCCAACAGGGTGGGATCATTCATACGGTGGCCTCCTTTCTTCTTTCAATGCGGCCGGCGGCGGCTTTGAGCAGAGGCAGACTGATGGCACGCACAATGAATACGAGAGGAATGGCGACAAGGAACCAGGCGACCACACCATGCCAGGCTGCAAGCCAATAGTCCTGCGCGAATTGCGACGGGCTCGAAAAGAATTCCTTGAGGAGGGTCGGGATGGATCCGGTGATGGGATCGTCTCTGTGGATCCATTGCCCCAGCTTGACAAAGGGGAGAATGAGAGCGAGGTGAACGGCCCATAGGGTATGACAAACCACTTGAATGACCGGTTGATTGAGCCGCCAATAAGTGGCGGCGAAGAAACAAACGACGGAGGTTGTCCCCATGATGGGAAAGATGCCCAGCGCGCAGCCGGTCGCGATGGTCCAAGCCAGTTTGTCGGCGCTGATTCCCTGCGTGAGTTGTTTGAGAACGGGGTTGATGAACCACCGCTTCCACCAGGGATCTTGTCTGACAGTTGCTTCGCTCACGCCATCAGGGCCGGATTATTGGGCCGGGTGTAGACTGCCTGAACCACCGAGATGTTTCGAGTGGCGAAGCCAGCCTCGCAGTATTTCAGGTAATAATTCCAGGTCCGCATGAAGGGTTCATCGAAGCCAAGTTGAAAGAGCGAATCCCTGGCGGCGTTGAAGCGGTCATGCCAATTACCGAGAGTGCGGACATAAAAGGCTCCGAAGTCTTCAAGATCGTGGAGGAAAAGATCGCTCGTTTTTAAGAGGACTTCATTGACCCGCCCCACGCTCATGAGGAGAGAGCCGGGAAAGATTGTTTTCTGAATCCAATCGACTCCCTTGGTGAGACTCTTGTAGCGATTGTCGGGCACCGTGATCATTTGCAAAGCCAGGATACCGTCAGGTGCGAGAACCTCGTGGCACTTGGAGAAGAAGGATTGATGAAACTTGTCGCCAACAGCCTCGATCATTTCGATGGAAACGATCTTGTCGAACTGCCCCTCGATGTGGCGATAGTCCTGAATACGGACCTCGAACTTGTCCTCAACTCCTTCGCGTTTGACCCGCTCGCGGGCAAATTTTGCCTGCTCTTCCGAAATTGTCACGCCGGTGACCTTACACCCATGGGTTTTGGCGGCGTAGGTCCCGAAGCCTCCCCAACCGCAGCCGATTTCCAGAACGTGGTCGGTGGCCTTGAGATGGAGCTTTTGGCAAAGGGCCTCGTATTTGGCATTTTGGGCATCCTCAAATTCCTGATCCGGTTGCTCAAACTTGGCACAGGAGTAGGTCATGGTGGCATCGAGCCAGAGCGAATAGAATTCGTTGCCCAGATCGTAGTGCTCCGAGATGTTGCGACGGCTGTTTTCCACCGTGTTGGCCCGGCGGAGGTGGCGGAACCAATTGACCACTTTCAGCAGTCCCACGCCGGGGAGTTTGTCCGACGAGGTGTCCGCTCCCTGCAAGGCCTGCATGTTCAAAATGAACCAGCTGATGACGGCACGGATGTCGGGCGTGTCCCAGAGTCCATCGGTGTAGGCTTCGCCCATGCCGATGTTGCCGTAGTAGGCGCAGCGTTTGAAAAACTCCTTGTCGTCGTTGATTTTGACGGATGCGGTGACCTCGCTTTTGGGATCGCCAAAGTCACGGGTCGTTCCGTCGGTGTAGGTCATTTGGAGCCGACCTTGTGGCATCTTGTTGAGAAGCCCGACGACCATGCGCTCGGGAAGTCCGTATTTGATCGGGAGAGGGGAATTAGTCATCGGAAGAAGTGAGTGAAGAATGGGGGCGCAGGACATCGCGTTGGGAATCTCGATTGGCGGACTTTGCGAAGTAGGGGATCTTTCGTTTCCAAAGTTTGAGGGCCTGCCAGTGGATCATGAAAATGACCTTGAGAGAGAGGAGGGGATACTTAAGGGCAAACCAGAGGAGGCGTCCTGCCGAGAGCGGGCGGGCCTTTCCCCGAATCGACGATACCAGCGTGATGCCGTCTTCGTCGGAGTTGTCGATATTGACCGCCCATTTCGCTCCAGGGATGCCTAATCGAAAGTCAAAGGAATCCCGGACATCGGAAAATGGAGAAACATAGAAATCTTTGGCAACCTTGCGTTGCCATCCGCTGTTCTTCATACCGTCCACGAGGTAGAGTTTCATTTCGTGGTAAGTGTTGCAAACTTCGGCGATGGCGAAAAGCGGTTCGCCATCCCGGGAATTCACGTAGTAGAAAGAAACCGGATTGAAGGCGTAGCCAAAAACACGGGGGAGGGTGACGAGCCGGATTTGAGCGTCAGGCGGGCATGCGATTTCCTTCTCCTCCATCCAGGCAAGGAGGTTGGCGCGGATGCCGCCGGGCTTTCCGAGGTCGATGTGGTCCCGGTCGTTGAGGGAAAAAAGATTGAAGCGATTGAGCCCGAGAAAGCATGTCTTTGGAAGTTCGTCGAGATCAACGCTGAGCATGAAAATGCGATAGTCGAAGCGCTTTTGCTCCGGCTTGAGCCGACGGTGCCCGATTTCGCATTCGTAGAGGCAGGCATTCATGACCATGGGCTCCTCCCTAAAATGTCTTCGCAAAGCCGAACCGCCGACCAAAGGCCGTCTTCGTGGAAACCATAGCGCTGCCAGGCACCGCAGTAGTAGCGTCCGGTTCCGGCTTCGTGAAGTTCGGGAATCCTCTTTTGTGCCGCGATGCTTTCCAGATCGAAGAGCGGGTGCTCGTAGTCAATTTCCTTGATGACGTGGTCGTTGGGGATGGGGGCGGAAGGATTGACCGAGACGAAAAAATTCTTGTCTGCCGTTGCTCCCTGGAGGCTGTTCATCCAGTAGATCGTGGAGTGCTTTCCGCCCTCGATTCGATAATTCCAGGAGGCCCAGCAACGACGCGTCCGCGGCATGAATTGTTCGTCGGTGTGAAGAACGGCCTTGTTGGCCTGGTAAGAAAAAGTCGAGAGGATTTCCTGTTCCAGATCGGTGGGGGCGGCGAGAAGCTTGAGAGCCTGATCGCCATGAGCCGCGCTAATGATGCGGTCAAATTTTTCTGTCTTGCCGGAGGCGAGGGTGATTTCATTTTCTGCGCTGATGGACGCAACAGGATCACCTTTTTGGATGCGGTCCGCGAAGGGCGCAATGAGCTTTTTGAGATACTCCTTCGAGCCGCCCACGACCGTTCGCCATGGGTGCTGGGTGTCGAGGCCAAGGAAGCCATGATTATGCCAAAAGCGCATCAAGGTGATGGCAGGGAACCGGTCGATCTTTTCGGGTGGGCTTGACCACACCGCTGCCGCCATCGGAGAGAGATACCAGTGGAGGAAGTCCCGGCCGTAGCCTCGTTCTTCGACGTATTCAGCCAGGGTGAGTTTGGTTTCTTCCTTCTTTTTCAATTCAGCCACCGTCTCTTTGTTGAAGCGATTGATCTGGAGAAGCATCTTCCAGAAGCGGGGCCGGAAGAGGTTTTTTCTCTGGCCAAAGAGGAGATTGAGGCTTCCTCCATTGAACTCGAGAGCATGCGCGGTGTGCTGCACGCTGAAGGACATCGAGGTTGGCTTGGTGGCCACCTCTAGATCCTTGAAAAGACGGGTGAGGAGCGGATAGGTGACCTCGTTGTAGACCATGAAGCCGGTATCGAGGGGATCCTTTCCGGCCATCACCGTATTGGAATGGCCGCCGATTCGGTCGTCCTTTTCAAAGAGGGTGATTTCGTGATGAGAATGGAGAAAATGTGCGCAGGCCAATCCGGAAATTCCGGAGCCGATGATCGCAACTTTTTCCCGCTTGCTGCTCATCGCGGTTGCTGGCCCTCCTCTCTGACCCGTTGTGGCACCGGTTTGAGGTCCCATATCAAACCCAGCCATGAGAGTAGCTTGAGGCCGTAGTAGGTCGGATCGATTTCCCGCGCCCGAAATCCCTGGCGAACCGAGTGCGGATAGCGGTGGTGGTTGTTGTGCCATCCCTCGCCGAGTGTGATCAGTGAGAGGAGAAAGGAATTTCGGCTGTCGTCTCCGGTGTCATAACGGCGTTTGCCCCAAACATGGGCGAGCGAGTTGATGAAGAGTGTTCCGTGGAGAAGAACCGTCGTACTGATGAAAAAGGTCCAAACGAAGAACTGCCACATGGTCACTTCCAGAGAGGGAGCGAAGCGTTCCAAAAGCGCTCCGATCGCCAGCATTGCGAGACCGAAAATGAAAGGCACGATTTGGTCAAAGCGATTCAAAAAGACCAACTCGGGATACTTCCTGAGATCGGGAATACGGTCGTAGTCGGTGGGGAAGTTCTTCATCGAGGTCAGCCAGCCAATGTGCGACCAGGCAAAGCCATGGTGAACGGGAGAATGAATGTCGATTTCCTCATCCGAATGCTGGTGATGGTGCCGGTGGGTGGCAGCCCACCAAAGCGGGCCGCGTTGCATCGAACTGTTTCCCAGCACCGCGAAAAGGAATTGCCCGAAACGTGAAGTCTTAAAGGTCCGGTGTGAAAAGTAGCGATGATAAAAGCCGGTGATGGCAAACATGCGAATCAAATAGAGAACGACCGCGGCGATGACGACCGGCCAACTGATGCCAACCCGGAAGACCGCAAGACATCCCAGATGGAGGAAGATGAAGGGAAGGGTGCGTTCCCAATTGATCCGGTCGGGGAGAGTCGCGGGGTCGGGTGCGTCAGCTCTGCGAAAGTCCGAATCCAGCCACTGGCCAATCACTCGACCAAGGGTCGGAATGAGGCCTTTTTTGTGCTGGGAGATCTCGGACATGGGACAATCTTACTTCATTCGATTGCGAATGATACCAATCAATCCCCCAACCACGGGGATTTGGCCGTAAATGTGTTTTCCCGAGTCCCAAAAGTCCTGGTGGAAAGCAACCTTGCCGTCGGCATCAAAACGGACCTGGCTGACCCCGACCGAGTGAATGGGGGCCCCACCACCCAGTTTGGGAGCTGCGAAGATCATTTCCCAGCGAATGTAGTGGTCGGGACCGGACCTGGCGGTGTCGAGAATTTCGAGCTCAAAGCTTGTCATCGTCGCCGCGGTTTCCACAAAGTAGTTTTTAATCTCTTCCGGCCCGTAATGAGTCACGATGGTGTCGTCGAGATAGGCATTTTCAGCATAAGCAACCGAAGTGTTTTCCTCGATGTAGTCCTTGCTCCCGACATTCTTGAGGAACTTGACGAATCGCGCGATGGCCTCGGCTTCTTCACTTGTCCCGGGAGCGGGACCGGCGTCACCTGCTTTTAACATCGCTTCCCGGTAATCTTTGACCATCCGGGCTGTTTGGTTTGATTCGATTTTGGCATTCAAAATAAAACCAATCGCCACAACTGCGAGAATTCCACCTCCAAAGAAGGTGGTAATTGGATGAAAAAAAAAGGATGTCATGAATTTTTAGGCTTACAGGTCGGGCTGAATCAGCGAACAGCAAGTGAAAATACTCCGAATCTAACAACTTTTCCTGCTTCGTAATTTCCCCTACGGGAGAAGCCTCCGGTGCAATTTGCGAAAGACGAGGGCTCCACACAGCGCTCCAAGGGTATCGGCAAGCCAGTCGCCCGGATCGTTGCCCGTTCGATTCGCGAAAAATGACTGATGAAATTCATCCCAAACTCCGAGGATTGAAAGAGTCACCGTGACGATCAAGGTGAGACGCCCCCAGCCTGGCTTCTTCGCAAAAAAGAGAGCCGCCGAGAACAGACCGCCACCTCCGAAGAAGTAGCCAAAGTGCACGATCTTGTCGATGTGCGGAAGATCGATGGAAAAGAAGCTGCCGGGAGGGTGGAATCGATCTCCGTGCGAAAGCAGGTTGAGAACGATGAACCAGAGGACAAAACATCCGGCCCAAAAACGGGCGCTTTGGCGGAAGGAAAGCGAGGGCATTTCTAGACGTTAGGAATCCTGATCACCGTTTTTGCGCATCTCCTCCTCCATGCGCTCGGCGAGCCATTGCTTCATCATCGATTGGTAGTTGAGGAAGCGGGAACGCGCGATGCGCTTGATGCGGGAGAGCATGCGAGGGTCGAAGCGCAGGGTGATGGTTGTCGATTCCTTTGAATCGGGCGCGTGCACCGAGCCGTTGATGAGACGCGGATTCAGGGCATGTCCGTTCCAGAAGGCGTGCTCTTCTTCGTCGCTTTCAAAATCGGGAACCTCGTTCCAGTCTGAGATGATTTTCATTTCGTCGGGCAGGGGTTATTTTAATTCGGCAAGCTTGCGTTCGTAGTAGGCATCTTCTTCGGCCACGAGATCACGGGCCGAAACCACGCGGGCTTTTTTCCCGTTGGACCAGAATGCGAGAAAAAGTCCCCGGCTTCCGATGGTTTTTCCAACGAGGTAAAAACGGGCTTCTCCATCGGCCCGCTCATTATCGGGCAATAGCCGGATCGAAAAAGGATCCTCGAAGACCTCCTCAATCTCATGAGGCTTGATCGCCTTGGTGTCGAACGGGGTGTCTGTGAAATCGAGTTCCATGAATGCTTGATTAAGAGAACCATAGAGTCCTCGTTGAGGGAAGCCGCATTTGCTAGAGCGTGATTTCTCCGTCGAAGACGAAATCAGCGGGGCCGCTCAGGGTGACGTTGGTAAAGGCTTGATCAGGACCGGGTTCAAAACCAATCGAGAGCGTCTCGCCGCCCCGAACATCAACCTTGATGGGGGAGGGCGCGCCGGTGAGGAGATGGTGAATGAGGGCGCAGGCGGTGATTCCGGTGCCACAGGCCAGGGTTTCGCCTTCCACTCCCCGTTCGTAGGTTCTTACGGAGAGATGATCGGGAGCCAAAATACCCGCGAAGTTGGCGTTTGTTCCGTTGGGCGCGTAATGCCCGTGATACCGGATGGTCGCTCCGTTTCCGACGATGTCACAGCTTTTGAGGTCGTCAACGAAGACCACCGCGTGGGGCACGCCCGTGTTGAGGTTGTGAACCGATGCGATCGATGCGACGGGCGAATTCATCTCCAGATCAAAGGGATCCGACATGTCGATGCAGACTTCGTCTCCGATCAGTTCCGCTTTGAGGGTTCCTGCGATCGTTTCAAAAGTCAGCGAGGTCATGTCGCCACCAAGCAAACGCGCGGTGTAGCGGCCGAAGCAGCGTGCGCCGTTTCCGCACATCTCGGCTTCGCCTCCATCGGCATTGTAATAGCGGAACTTCACGTCGGCTCCACGTTCGGCCGGCTCGACCGCCAAAAGCCCGTCTGCTCCGACGCCACGATGACGGTCACAAAGTCGCGCGATGTCTTCCTTCGAGAGGTTTTTATCGAGAGCACGGTTGTCGATCACCACGAAGTCGTTTCCGGCTCCGTTCATTTTGCTAAAGTTCAGGGTCATGGTTTTAAGCTGAATGGGTCGCTTCGATGAGTGGTGTGACGAAGTCCTTGAGTTTTTGGGCGACATCGGGCGCGTCGGCGTTTTCCTGCACCGTGCGAACAATTGCGGAACCGACGATAACGCCATCTCCGTGTCCCGCAACCTCTGCGGCCTGTTCGGGAGTGGTGATGCCAAATCCCACGCAGATCGGGGTGTCGGTTAATTTACGAATTTCCGCCACTTGCGCTCCAATTCCTTCCGATGGCGCGGAATGTGAGCCGGTCACGCCCGTCCGCGAGAGGGCATAAATAAACCCCTGGGAGGACTCCGCAAGCGTCTTACGACGGCCTTCGGGCGTGGTGGGAGCGATGAGATGAATGTGATGCAAGGCCTCGCCATGGGCAAAGTCGGCATTGACCGCTGCTTCCGAGGGCGGGAGGTCGAGAAGGAGAATGCCATCCGCTCCGGCGGCTGCGGCATCATTGTGGAATTTCTCATATCCGTAGGCGTAAACCGGATTGAGGTAGGTGAAAAGCACCAGAGGGGTCTCGTGGGTCTCACGGAAAGCCGTGATGAGATCAATGATTCGATGGGTGTTCATCCCGGCCTTGAGCGCGCGGTCGGCGGCCAGCTGGTTGACAATGCCATCAGCCATGGGATCGGAGAAGGGGATGCCCAGTTCGATGATATCCGCACCCGCATCGGCGAGAGCGTGAAGAATTTCCAGCGAGCGATCGAAGTCGGGATCTCCTCCGGCGACGTATGCGACGAAGGCTTTGCGGTTTTTCTCACGCAGGCGGGCGAAAGTGGTGTCGATGCGGTTGGTCATGAACTGCGGGGAACTTGGCGATGGACGACGGGGGAGACAAGTCTATCCTCTCGGCCAGCTCAAAGAACCATGCGTGCCCGAATCATCAAGGACTTCCGCTTCGAAGCGGCCCACACCCTTCCCAGCCTTCCCGACGACCACAAATGCCGTCAAATGCACGGTCACAGCTTCAAGGTTGAGATTCACGTCGAGGGCGAGGTGAATCCCGAGATCGGCTGGGTTTACGACCACAAGTGTATTTCCGATGCCATGCGCCCCCTTCTTGAAAAGATGGATCACAGCTACCTCAACGATATCGAAGGTCTCGAAAGCCCGACCATCGAGATCATGGCCGCCTGGTTCTGGCGAAAACTCGAAAAAGATCTCCCCGGCCTCTGCGAGATCATCATTTACGAAACGCCCACCGCCAGGTGCTCCTTCCGCGGCGAGTTCTGATCGGAAATAGAAGCGGGCGTCTCCACCCGCCACCACACTGTCCGGAATGATCCTGCCAACGTTTCAGTGGCCTCGGATTCTGATGAGGACCCGACGACTCCCTATTTTCAAGAGGGTGTCGATTATACCGTTGGAGCTTCGGGATTCGCTGTGATCACCGAGCCCGGCAGTGGCTACAATGAGGCACCTGCTGTCATCTTGAGTGGCGAAGGGGGTGGCGAGGCTACCGTGACTCTCTCGGCGGGCGTGCGAAGGGTCACCATGACGGCAGGCGCGAGTGGGTATCGCAACCAGCCGCTTGAATTGATCCTGAGTGGTGGTGGCGGTTCGAGAGCGGAAGGGGTTATTACGGTTGATGGAGGAGGGGGTGTTGGGATCACGATGGCCGAAGGGGGGAGTGGTGATACTTCGCCCCCTACTATTGAATTTCCTCTCCCACTGAATAACGGATCACCCGCTACCGGCACCGTGGTGCCTTGGTTGGCTGCCTCGTGATTTCGTGGCATTTCTTGAAACCTGTCGATAAACCGGTCACCACTCCGCTGCCGCCGGCAGAGGTCTTGCATGCCGATCTCAAACTACGCGAGGACAAGCGGCTTTATGAACACGGCTCCGGTGAACCCTTCAGTGGCTTGTTGGTTGAGAATTTTTCCAAAGAGGCGCGCAAGCTGGAGATCGAAATCCATGATGGAAAAGCACATCGATCTTCGGGAGGTTGGTTTGAGAACGGGCAGATCGAGGTTGAGGAGACTTTTGTCCGGAGCGTCTCAAACGGTCGCCGCATCCGCTGGTATGCCTCCGGCCAGAAACACTCGCAAGCGGAGATCGTCAATGATGCGATCGATGGCCCCTAATTGGAGTGGCACGAGAACGGCACCAAAGCGGTGGAGATGAGATTGAACAAAGGGGTGACCGATGGCCTCGCCGAAAAGTGGTATCCCTCGGGAGTCCGAAAATCGCGGTTCGAAGATGAGGTCTGCAAAGTCACCAAGCGGGAAAGCCGGCCAGATACTCCTACGAATGGAGGGCCTGACACCCTTGGTGATTAGTCAACGGATCGGAATACACGAACCGTCTGGTCACCGGGTTTTAAGGAAATTCACGTGTTTTTTGGCCGGATCAGCGACCATGCGCTCCTACTTCACGGCATCCAGGTAGCGCTGGTTCGCTTTGGCCGGATCGTAATTCTTGCGAACCTTGTGTTCGTGAATTTGCACCCCGAACCTCAGGCGAAATATCTCATCTGGCTGCACTGTGATCTTCTTGTCGCGGTTTTCGGGGCGGTCCACCGGGAAGGGGTTTGCCACCAGCACTCCGTAGTCGCGGCTGTGGGCCCACACGGCGGGGTTGCCGGGCCCTGACATGATCTGAATACCGGCGCTCTTTCCTCCGAGTGAGCCGAAGTAATCCCACCACGCATCGGCCATTCCCCAGGTGCCCTTTTCATTTTTCCCGCCCGCCGCGCTCAGGATCGATCCCTTTCCGCCCTTCACCGTGATGGGAGTCGCAACACGCAGCCCGAGCCCCATCTCTTCCTTCACGCCGAAAGAGAAAGGCGAGTCGCTGGAAAAGCGGGAGTCGATCGAAATGAGGTAGCCGTCCTTATTCGGAACAAATTGATAGCTCGTCCATTCTTCGCAGACCACCCGGGAGTCGGGGGCGAAATAGCGATTCTTCACGGTGAAGGAAGCGGTGAGGCCCGCAGTCGGTTCTACCGGGAATTCGATGTGGTTCACTGACCCGGCGTTGTTGTGCCAGAAGCTGATCCCGTCGAGATTCGCAAAGCCCATCCAGATCCCCGGGTGCATCGTGTCGTGGTCTGTGGCGTCCTTCCCCGTGATCGGTGGGAAATTTCGGGTGACCTGGAGTCCGGAGGGTGTCTTGATATGCGCGAAGAAGGGTCGCCGCGTCTCGGGATGATTGTAGTAATAGGAGGCGATCTCTACTCCGTTGTAACGGATCTCGAGTCGCTGATCGTGACAGTCGAGAGAGAAGCCCTTGTTCAGATCTCCCCATTGTTTCCCCGAGAGAGGGGAGGGCTGAACGGCCGGAATTTTAGAAGCGGTTTTTGAAGTTTCGATGGATTTGGGCGTCTCCTTTGGAGCCTGAAGATAGGCCGTGATATCCGCCACGTCCTGCGGCGAGAGGAGGCCTGCGAAGGTGGGCGGCATGGCGGAGATCGGAATCGTTTCGCGTTTGAGGATGTCCTTCTTGAGGACCGTCTCCAATGAGCCATCCAATGTCACTATTTTCACAGAGAGTCCGGTTTCTTCCAATATGATCCCGGCTGTGGTGTCGCCGGATTTTGTGGTCACGGTCTGCACCGCGAAGCCCTCTGTGATTTCGGCGCTTGGTTCGAGAATGGAACGCACGATGAATTCCGGAGTGGCTCGCGTTCCGATCCCGGCGAGGTCTGGCGCGTAGAGGTTTCCAAAGCCTTCCAGCTGATGACAGGTCGCACAAGATGCTCCGGTCGTGCTTAGGAAAAGGGCCCGTCCGCGTTTCATGTCTGCGGTTTTGAGCAAAGGCAGGACAGCGGCGACGGTGGCGGCAGTCGCTTGTGGCTGAAGCAACTTCGGTTTGATGATCACGAGATAGTTGCCCTTGCCTCTGGTGATGCCATCACGATTTGCGCCGAAGCGGATTTTTCCTGCCGGAATATCCGCTGAGTAGACGCGGTGTGTGGAGTCGTCGGTCTTGATGAACATGCCGGTTGGTATCCACTTTTCGCGCGCCCATATCGGCAGCTTTCCGCCCCGTGTGTCGTCGGCAAGATAGACCTTCGAGTCGTAGCGCAGAGTCAGGCCGAGGAAGGGGCCGCTGGCGTCATCGGCATCGTTGTTGGCCGGGCGGATAAATGTCAGTCCTTTGAGTTCAGCTGGCACCGAGTTGAGACGATAGGGGCGGTCCGTGAAGGCGCGGACCCCCTCGGTGAGAACCGCCTCCTCGTAGTTCCGGCCGGGAAGGTTGCGAATTGAAGAGACGACTGAGATCGGTTCCCGCACGGGTCCCACGGTCGTGTTTTGAACTTCCAATTTGGGCCCGCGAATCTCGGTGCGGTGCTTTCCTCCGAGACGTCTTGCCGCCAGTCGTGCCGTTGCTTGATCTGAATTCCTGGTCAGAGGTTTGAGCTCCTGTGCACTCAAGGCGTCCTCCTCCAGGAGCGAAAGCAAAGCCGCCCTTCGGACGGCGGGGCGTTGGTCTTTGAGCAGCGCCTTCCACTCCTCCTGCGGCATGAGTTTACCAAGCGCTCCCCACGCCGAGTAGTAAACGATGCGATCTTGTTCCTGTTCAATCAGATGCAGAAGCTCCTTGTGCCAGCGCGTTTCGCCGACCTGTCGCATCGCAAGAACGGTGGCGTGCCGAGAGCGGGGGCTCTCTTCTTGCAGTCCACTCTTCAGGAGATCAGGCAGGGTGTTGATTCCACGCGCCTTGGCCCGATGCGCTAAAATTCGGATCAGCTGAATTCGGTCTTTGGGTTCAAGATCACTGTTCAATTTTGCGAGGAAAATGTCGTCCATCTTGTCATCTTCAGGGGCCATTCGTCCCATCGTCCACAAAGTCCAAAGCAGGCCCTGTGTCGAGTCCGGCGCGAGCAATTCCTCAGAGTTCAGATCCTGTTCGCCCCGCCGCACCAGTTCGTCCTGTGCGTTGGTTCTCCAAACCGGAAGTGATTTCCCGAGGTCGTCCAGCAACTCCTGAGTGGTCCACTCACGAATTGATTTGCTCCTCTTCGGTTCCTTCTTCATCTGCGGCGGCACCGCCTTTGGCCAGATTCGGTAGATACGACCTTCGTTGATTTGTTTCCCGTCTTTCTCACTCAAACCATACTCCCGTCCCCAACTTGAGATGTAGATCGCTCCGTCAGGCCCCACTTCGATATCGACCGGATCGAAACTCCGGCCGGTGCTCCCGCCCATCGAACGTCCTCCGCCCGCGTGTGCGAAAATTTCGAGCTTCTCCCGGTCGGGCTTCATCCAGGCACCTTCCCACTTTGGCCGATAGATAATGACCTCTCGTCTCAGCCAGTCGTTGATGAGGAAGATGCCACGGTATTTTTCAGGATAGTGGTCCAGTCCACAGTAGGTAATTCCGGTTCCGGAGCCTTCGAAGAGTGGTCCGGAAGAAGGCGCGGTGGGGAGGTGATCGTCGCCCTTCCAGTCGTAGGACCAAGGATGGCCCCAGCCGAAGTGCGCTCCGTAGAATGGTGAAAAGATCTTGTCACCCTGGGTTTGGTCGTTGTCGGTGCCGAGCCAGTTAAAAGAGTCATCGAAACAAATGTCCCAGGGGTTTCGAAAACCACGCGAGACGATTTCGAGGTTCGATCCGTCCGGATCACAGCGCAGCATCCCTCCGGACAGTCCCCAGTCATCGGCCGGATCGTGATAGTTTTTTTTGTAGTCCCCCTTCTTGAAGACGGTCGGTTTTGGGAAGTCGGGCGCGTCTGGTAGTTCCACGCCCCACAGCTCGCGGAAGGGCTTCGGGGCAATCCGATTGGGAGGACGGGTGAGCCCCTTGGAATTTCCTTTCGACATGTAGAGTTTACCGTCGGGGCCGAACTGCAGTCCGTGCAAAGCGTGTTCGAGATTTCCAAGGTCGGTGAAGAGTCTGATGTATTCATCCGCGACGTCGTCTCCATCCAGATCGCGTGCGATGGTGAGGTCCGGGGCATTGGCAATATAGAGATCCCGCCCGCGCCATGCCAATCCCTGGATTGAGTTGAAGCCGGTGGCATACTGCTTCCGCGAGTCGGCTGTCCCGTTTCCGTCTTCATCAATCAGGATCCAAACTGAATCGCCGGGAGTATCCGGCTTGGGATTACGATACTGTGGTCCCATCCCAACACAGAGTCGGCCCTTCGCGTCGAAAGTGATTGCGCAGGGGTTTCGCACCAGCGGATTCCTGGCGAAGAGAGAAACCTCAAGGTCGTCCGCGACCAGCGGGAAATCGTCGGCCCTTGCAGAAGGTAAGAGGCAGAGCGCGAGTAGGAACAGGAGACGGAGAATAATCATGATTGAATCGTAAGGTGGCCCGTTTTCTCTTTCTCAATTATAGCGCCGCTCAGCGTTTGCAGGCGCAGAAAGAAATGTAGCAGGCTTGCTGATCTTTCAAGAGAGCGAATTTCCGAGACTGTGCTACAAGCTTACCTGTTAGCCCAAAAACCGGAATATGAGAAAAGCAATTGTTGTGGCCATGGATGTGAATGCCTTGAATGGAAGAAAGAAGGAGCAAACTTCTGAGGAGGCCCTCAGTGAACTGAACCAATACTTAGCTGGGGGATGGAAAGTTGTTCATTCTTTCCCGATGAGCGGGACAGGGCACTCCATGTGCTCTGTCAGTGTCGTCATCCTGGAAAAAGACTGAAATCGTGAGTCGTCGGTGGGAATGTGCCGCCAATGGATTGAATTTTTCACTTTACGCCTGAAACGAGATTTACTGTTCTGGGTTCCCAGTTGTTGTGGCCATTCAACCCTCAACCAACCGTTGAAGCCACTCCCCTAGTCACAGAGAGGGGAACAAGACCCTGGGTTGAAAGCAAGTCACTTCATTCTGGGTTTGATTGCCCCTAAGTGCCGACAGGGACTACTCTCCAAACGCGACATTTATTGGAGTGGGTAACTGTTAGGCAGGGGGAGGTGGTGCTAACTCTCTGGGAATGATTGATCTCTCGCGAATTTTAAGAGAGGTGAACGGGGGCGTGGTCGTTGTTGATAGACAGATGAAACTTCGTCAGCCAAGATGAGTGGAGCTGCGGAAAAAGCGAGCGAGTTGCTCAGGCCGTGCTACCAACTTTACGGTTCGCCCACAAAACCGACATCGGAAGATTACCAGTATGAGTAGAATTCAGAGATCACTGACATCGGCCGCAGGGTTCTCTCTCCTGGTTGCAGGATTATGGCTTGCGTGGGAGGCGAGTACGAAGGATCACGAAGGACCCGCTCGAAGTGGTAGTGCAGAGGGCTGAGGCGCTCCGCGTTCGGTTAGCCCAAGTCATAGGGCTGATCGAAATCAATCGGATACGACTCGACACACAAAGTTGTCCGAAGGGGAGTTTGCCCAATTGAAGCGTGAGCTTGAGGAACATACGGGAGGTTGTGCTTGCTCTGGGTGAGAAATGCGAGCTGAGCCATCCTGAAAACTTGGAGCCGTCAGGAGCAGCAACCCGGGATCACGTGGCGTTGCTCCTGAATACGCCCCGGATGAAGGTTCTCAAAAAACTATGGAGGTCAGTCGATGTCAGTCCTAAAGCTTAGGGCCCGGCGCAGTTCGACCGTGCGGAGCGGCTTGCTCAGGTAGTCGTCCATCCCCACCGCGAGGTACTTTTCCCGGTCACCGCGCAAGGCGTCCGCGGTGAGCGCGATGATATACGGACGCTGGGAGCTTTCCGGCCACTTCTCGAGGATCCGCCGGGTCGTCTCGACTCCGTCGAGCTCGGGCATCTGCACGTCCATCAGGATGACGTCGAATTTCGAAGCGTCCTCTCCCAGTTCCTGCAGGAGCTCAATCCCGTTGCCGACCCCTTCCGCGTGGTGCCCGAGCTTGCGCAACATCTTCTTCACAACGCGCAGGTTGATGGGATTGTCTTCCGCGATCAGAATGCGCAGGGGCTCGCCCGCAAGTTCATCCGCCGGCCCCGGCACGGTGGCGGGGTGCGCGTAAACTCCGAGGGCGGTGGCGATCGCCGTCTCCAATGGACGCAGGAGGACCGGCTTGAAAATCTGGGCCTGGAAGGGCCAGTCGTCCCGGCCTTTGGCAATGGGGGCCTTCCCGAGAGAAGTGACCAGCACCATCGGGGTTGCGGCTAACTCTTCGGTTCCCCGCAGCCTTTGCGCCAACATCAGTCCGTCGATCCCGGGCATCTGGAAATCGATCAGGGCAATGTCGAGCGCGGGGCGCTCCCCGGACTCCAGCCACTCCAGGACTTCCCGGGCTGAAGCGAAGACTTCGGTCTCCATCTTGAGATGATCGCACTGGCGCGCGAGAATGCGGCGGTTGGTTTCGTTGTCATCGACGATCAGGGCACGCTTGCCGGCCACCCCTTCCATCCGCGCCGTTTCCCCTCCGTCCACCGCCTCCGCGAGCGGGAACTCGAGCCGCACCCGGAAGAGCGAGCCCTCGCCGGACTCGCTTTCCACCTCGATCCCGCCGCCCATGCTCTCACACAGGTGCCGGGAGATCGCCAACCCCAGCCCGGTCCCTCCGAAGCGCCGGGTGGTGGAGGCATCGACCTGCGTGAACTTCATGAAGAGCCGGTCGATGTCCTCCTCGGCAATGCCGATCCCGGTGTCCTTCACCTCGAACACGAGCGCTTGTCGGCCGGGTGGGGACTCGGACCCCGCCATCACGTGGAGGAACACTTCGCCCTCGTCGGTGAACTTGACGGCATTGCTCAGAAGGTTGGCCAGGATTTGGCGGAGCCGCACCGCATCTCCGCGCACCCAGTCGTGGAGTTCCGGCTCCACCATGCAGGCCACCTCGATTCCTTTCCGCGACGCCTCTGCGACGATCGTGCTCATGGCGCGCTCGATGCACTCGGTGATGGAAAGCGGTTCCTCTTCGAGTTCCAGCTTCCCGGATTCGATCTTCGAAAGGTCGAGGATGTCGTTGATGATCTCGAGGAGGTTGTCGCCGCTCTTGCGGATGGTCTCGGTGAGATAGGCCTGCTCGGGGGAGAGTTCGGTGGTGTTGAGAAGCTCCGCCACCCCGATGATCCCGTTGAGCGGGGTTCGGATCTCGTGGCTCATGTTGGCGAGGAAAAGGGACTTGGCCTGGTTGGCGCGCTCGGATTCCTCCTTGGCGTCGTGCAGGTTCCGCGAGGCGAATTCGCGCTCGAGTTCGCCCCCGATCCATTCCGCCATGAGTTGCACGACCTTCAGGTCAGTCTCCTCGAACGGTTGCGTGCGCGGTTCGGGGCTTGAGAAATTGAGAGTGCCGTAGGCCCGGCCTCCGACGTGGACCGGGAAGCCGAGGTAGGCTTCGGGTTTGTGCTTCTGGTAGGCCGGGTGCGGCTGCCACTCCGAGTCGGCGGCGTGCACGAAACTGACCGGATCCTTGGAATGCACCGTGACTGAACAGAAGGTCTCGCCGAGCGGAAAAACATCACCGGCCCGGAGCGTTTCCCCGCCCCCGGAGACCCGCCCCACTTCGTAGCGGTCCTCCTCGATGCGGGAGAGGATCCCGACCGGCAATTGGAACCGCCGGCAACCCATCTCGAGAAAGGCATCGACCTTCGCGGCAAGGTCCTTGTCCTGGGCGGAGGCAATCTCATACAGCCCCCGGAGTGCATTGGAACTGCGCCGGATCGCGCGCTCGGCCTTGTGGCGCCCGGTGACGTTCCGCACGATCCCTTGCACCAGCAACCGTCCGCCCGATTCAAACCGCTTCCACGAGATTTCGGCGGGAAAGGTCGTGCCATCGACCCGCAAAAACTCCGCCTCGAACCGGCACTCGCCCACCTCCGCGATCTGCCGGAACGCCGCCGCGCAGGAAGTTTGCGATTCCGCCGGATGGAGCTGCGCCACCTTCATGGCGGAGAGGGCCTCCCGCGAATAGCCCAGCAGGCGGGTGATTTCCTCGTTCGCTTCAACGATGTTCCCTTCCATGTCGTGAATCAGGATCCCGTCCATGGAACTCTCGAACACGGTGGTGAAGCGGCTTCCCTGCTCCAGGATCTTCGCTTCGGCCCGCTTGCGGTCCTCCTCGGTTCCCACCGCCGATGCCATCATCTCGAGGATCGTTTCCTGGAGCGCGGAGAGCGCGACTTCTTCCCGGAACACGAGGCAGAGCGATCCCAGCACCTGATCACGATCCACGACCGGATGCCCGGCGTAGGTTTTCAATCCGAGCGCCTGGACGAGCGGATCGGAATGGAAATAGGAAGTCTGCGGGAGATCACGGACAACGAACACCCCGCCCAGCGGCCCGCGCCGGATCAGGTCGGTGCACAGCCGCCCCTCCGGATCTTCACCGGAGGAATGACCGGGCGGCAATTGCCACTGTCCGACCGTGCACAGCCGCCCGTCCTCCATGCGGTTGTAGAACGCGCAGGCGGCGCCGAGCAGTTGCCCGCAGGTCGCGACGAGCCGGTTAATGTTGGCCTCGAAGTCCGCTCCGAGGTTAAGGAAGGTCCTGCTGAGCTGGAAGAAGGCCCGCTCGTTCTCTTGCAGTTCCGCGCTGCGCTCCTCAATGCGCCGCTCCAGGTCGTGGGTGAGGGCTTCGCGCTTCTGATTGGCGTCGTAGAGTTCGGCGCTCTTTTCTTCGATGAAGTGCTCGGCCTCCTTGCGGGCCCGACGTTCCCGTGCGAACCGGCGTTCCCAGACCTCCCCCGCACCCAGATCGTCACTCATCGGCTTCGCTCTTCTCCGTCAAGGTGAAGCGCACCCCTCCCGATTCCGCATCCGGTTCGCGGACAATCCCGCAGGCTTCTCCGTAGTGTTTCAGGCAGCCCTCGATCAGCCCCTCCGCAACATCCTCGAGATGACGAGTGGAGTGATAGATCATCACCATCGACCCGGGATCGGGCCGCGACACGTCGAAGCGCGGAAGCTGGTCATTCGGATAGAGCTTCCGGACCTCGACGTGAATGTAGTCCTCGACTCCTTCCAGGAAATCGAAGGCAGTCCGCCGCCCGTTCTCGAAGAACTGCGGGTAAAGAATCACGAAGCGTCCGAAGAGGTGCTCCCCGTAAAACTTGAGAAGATCGGGCACCGACATCTCGGTCCGCGTACTGAGGGCCGACACCAGGTCCACGATTTCCGTGTGATCGTAGGTCCCGATCGAGGTGTAGCTGCCGCCGGACGGCAGTTCGCACGCCTCGATGATGTCATCTACCATCGCGAAGCCGAACTGCTGCTCGACGAGGTCGAGGAACTCTGTGAATACGATGCCCTTCATGAATGTGGGCGGAGGCTAGCAGACCCGGGGCCTCAGGTGGAACTGTTTTTATGGCAGATCAAAATCACCGCCTTGGAGCATTACGTCTTCGTGCTTTCAGGAGGGGACGGTTCGCCCTACTCTGCCGAGGTAGCGATGCAAATCCTCCTGGCCGAAGACAACCCGAACAACGAGCAGGTGGCACGGCTCCTCCTGGCGGAACTGGGTCACACCACTCGTTCCGCGCGGAATGGCCTCGAGGTCCTGGAAATCCTGCGCAGCGGGGAGCGCTTCGATCTGATCCTGATGGACATCCAGATGCCCAAAATGGACGGGCTCGAAACGACCCGGCGGATCATGAGGGAATTCCCCGAGGAATCGCGCCCCCCGATCATTGCGGCCACTGCCAACGCCTTCGAGAGCGACCGCGAGGAGTGCTTCGTCGCCGGGATGGTGGGCTTCCTCGCCAAGCCCTTGCGCTTGGCGGACCTGCGGGACGCGCTCGCCGCGATGGCGACGGGTGAGACCGTTCCGGCCAGCCCCGCAAATGAGCCCGCCTGCGACCACGATCTTGATCTCGAGCACTTCGATTCGATCATGGAGAGCGGCGACGAGGAATCGCGCGAGATCTTCGAGGACTTCTGCGCGGCCACCGAAGTGATGTTGGGGGAGATGCAGGAACACTTCGGGGTCGGCGAGGCGAAGCAGTTCACCAATCTCGCCCATCAGCTGAAGGGCTCGCTCGCCACCTTCGGGATGGCTAGGCTGAGCAGACGAATGGCGGAGCTTGAAGACGGCGCGGCCACCGGCTCTCTCGACGGTCTCGCCCCGGACTGGAGCGAGGGTCTCCTCGATGCCTTCCGCGCGGCGGCGAAGAAATTGCGGAGTCGTCTTTGATGTCCCGCCCTAGCCGCCGCGCCGCCGGGTCTTCCAGGCCTCGAGGTCCTTCTTAAGCCAGCCACCTTTCTGCCGCTTGTTGAGGAGCTGGATTTCCTGGGCGGCGCGGGCCGGACTGATCCGTTCGGCGGCCATGTCGCGATAGACGGAGTCCGCTTTCTTTCGTCGCCGCACCGCATCGCCCGCGTCTAGGAAGGCTTCGAGGAACCCGAGCGTCCAGCCGGCCAGCTTGCTCTTTCCTCCTGACTCCCCGTCCGCCGTCCCGAGCCCCGACTTGATCTCCTTCAGGGTGCCTTCCATGTTCTGCCCAACGAGATCGAGCTGGGTTTGAAAGGCCTTGTCACGCGTTCCGTGCTTTTCGGCAGCCTCCCCGGTGGCGCGCTGCACTTCGCCTTCACAGAGCAGCCCGAAATCCTTGAAAGCAGCCAGCGCCGCCATCCCGTCGCGCGCAATCTTCGGCTTCCGGTCCACGATTTGCTGGCACGCGTTGTAGCACGAGTCCCACGCCTGCCAGCGATAGACGAAGTCGAGTCCGGTGCCCTTGATGTTCTGCAGGCCCATGATCCGGTTGAGGTAGCCCGGGGGCGTTTCCTGCGCGACGCGGTGAATGGTCTGGTCGCCGGTGGAATGGTAATCCCAGATGATCACCAGCTTGCGCTCGAACCAGGTCCAGAGCAGCTTGCGGAACTCCGCATCGAGGCCGGCCTTGTCGGATGGCGAGCCGAGCTTGGCGGCGAGCGCTTCATACTCCGCGCAGGCCTTCTCATACGGTTCGCGCCAGGTGGCGAGGTCGCCTTCACCCTGCATCGCGCCGAGTGCCAGATCGAGTTCCTCCCGCCCCGCCGGAAGGCGCCAGCGATGGGTCGTCTCGCGTAGAACCTCCGCGGGCGCTTCCCCGCTTTCGGGAAACAAGGTCAGTCCCTCCGCGTTCGCGTCGAAGGCCTCGCGGATATAGCCGGCCATACCCGCGAGGTTCGATCCGATCAGGAAGATCCGGTCCACCGCAATGTCCTCCACCACGATGTTGGCGAAGACCCGCGAGCGCGAGATGCGATCGGCGCGGTTGTTGACCACGGCTGTGATCCAGACCCCGGGTTCCTCGCGCGGGTCCTGCTTGTCGAAGCCGAGCCGGGTCCAATTGCCCAGCGCGCCGAAGCGCTCGTTGGCGGAACAGCCGTTCACGAACTGCAGGCGGCGCCCCGAGATCTCCGCGACGGGATAGACCTTGAGCACTCCGAGGTCGGCCACCACCCGGTCGGACATTTCCTTCAGCGAGAAGTCGTAGGGAATGCCCAACTGCGCCCCGAGTTCCGCCACCAGGGCGATGTTGTTGGGGTGCTCGGCGTAGGGGAAACGATCGAGAATGTCATCCGTGATCAGGCCGGGTTCGATCCAGCCCAGCTTGTCGAGGCGGCAGTCGAGACGCTCGGCCTCAGCCTCAAGGATGGGCGTCATCTGCTGCTCACTGGTCAGGACGTGGCCATCCTGCCGCACGAAGTAGGTCATCACCTCCGGAATGTTCACCCCGGCCGGTCCCTGCAGGTCCTCGTGGTCGGGGTAGGTGTTGCAGATGGTGGCAAGGTCGTCGTTCATCCACTGGCGCTGGATGATCTCGATGTAGGCCGGAGTGAGGCCCATGCACTCCCAAAGGAAAACATGCGAGCGGAGTCGCGCGGAGAGATTGACGATGTTGACCTGCTCCCAGATGGTGGCGTTGTCGTAGGGACGGAAGAGGAAAAGTTCGTTGAGGGTGCCGAAGGAGTGCGAGTAGAGAAACATCGCCTCGCAGCCGGTGGTCTTGGAGACGATGCGGTGCCCGAGGGCGTTGAAGAGGGCCGCCTTGATGCGTTCGGTGCCCGACTTTCCGCGGGTTCCCCAGCCGCCCACCACCAACGGGATGCGCTTGCGGAGCCGGAAGAAGACCTGGTTGAAGTAGATGTGGCGTCCCAGGAAGAAGGCCGCTGCCGCGGCGAGAAACACGAAGAGCTGCCCGAGCGAATTGGAGTAGACCGAATAGAAGTAGTCCCGCACCCGCGGCCACAAATCCGGACCCGCCACCGCCAGCACCGGCAGCGCCGAACAGGCGTAGCACTGTGCGGCGTTCGACTCCGCTTCCTCGCCTTCCAGGGCCGCAAACTCGCATTCCAGGCCGAGTTCCCGCAAGCCCGCGATGTAGGCCGCCGGTTCGTCCGAGTTGCGCAGGCGCGCGAACTCCGCGAAGCGCTTCGTCAGCACCCAGCGCGCCCGCGCCTTTTTGAGCGGGGATCGCGGTGGGCGGATCACGGTGACACCCTCGCTCGTGATGATCTTGAGCGGCTTGCGCGGCGAGTTCTCTTCGAGTGCCGAGAGAACGTCATCGACTAGTGGGAGGAAGGGCCGCCAGCCGCCTTCTTCCGAGAGGGTCAACGGTTCGCCCGGGACCTTCGTTTGCGACATCTCGGAGAGAAGCACGGACGGCACCCGCATGTTCCCCTCGAAGATCCGCCCGATGGTATGCCGGAAGGCCTGGCGCTTGTCCGGGGAGGGATTTCGCAGTTCGTGGAAAAAACGCCAGAAGCGGAACCCGAAGCGGTGCCCGCGGTTCAGACGAATCCCGCCGCGCCGCCTCACCACGTCGAATCCGAAGTCGTCCTGCGCCGCCACCGAGAGGACCCGCCCCAGTGGTTCGTCGTCCATCGCGGCGGCGGTCTCGTCCTTCAGCCAGGCACCCTTCCCGGGCGCAATCGCGCGGGCGGTCTCACGCACCCGTAACAACAATGCGCGACGCTCGGCGGCGGAGTCGCACCAGATCCGCTCCCGGGCCTGGGCTGCCCAGCGTCTTGCGGGCAGGGAATCGCCCTCCAGGTGCACCCGCCGCAGGGCGGGCAACAAGGCCGCGCGCCACGCTTCGCGCCCTGACTCGGGAAGGGTCGCGTGAGTATCAGCCGCAATCTTGATCGCCACCCGTTGCACGTAGGTGTCGGTCTCCTCCCGCAGCGACACCACCAGGATGCCCGAGAGCGCCCCGGGATCCGCGCCCGCGCCACCGAGCGACGGGATCTGCAGGAGGGCCGCGGCTCGCACCGGCGGCTCGCCGTCCTTGATTGCAAGCCGCGCCAGAAGCGGCAGCGCAATTTCGGGTGCAAGCGTCGTGAAGCACTCCGTTATGCCCTGCCGGACGAAGGGGCTCGGATCATCGGAGACATTTCCCAGCAGGTCGTGCAACCCGGGCCGCGCCGCCACCAGCGCCACGAGCCGCCGCCGCACGAAGAGATCGTCGCCGGCGGGGGGATCGGTGAGGCGGAGCGTCGCCACGTGGTCAAAAAATTTCGCCGAAATCGCGCGCAGGAGCGCCACCGCTTCGCACTGGATCCAGACGTCCCGCTCGCGGTCGAGGGAGAGCCGATAGATGGCCTGCACCACGTTGACCCCGAGGACCGCATCGCGAAGGGCTTCGGGCAGACCGGCGATGGACCACGAGAGGCCGCGCAGGGCGGAGGTCGCGACCCGGGCGTCGCCGTCGAATTCCAGCAAGGGCGTCATGAGCGGTTCGAGCGCCAATTCCCGCCAGGCCTCCTCCGGGGAGCCCGCCTCGCCAAAGGCCCGGCGTGCCACCGTCCCGAGGCGTTCGAGAAGGAAGGCCAGCTCGCGTTGCAGATCGCCGTGCCGGCATTGGAAGCGGGCCACCATCGCATCGTGTCCGAAAAAGCGCCGGAAGGCGCGCCGGTCGCCCCGCAGTTCCTTCGCGCCCGCGCCCAGCTCCGCCGCGTAGGCCAGGATGTTTTCGCGTAATTCAGCCTCGCTACGCATCGCGGAGTGCCGCTGGTTGAAGGCTTCGTGGCCCTCGCGCAGGGCGGCGATTGCATCGACGGTGCGCCGGACCTCCGCCGCCAGTGCACGTGCCACCTCTAATGGTGCAGGGGACTCGCCGCCGAGTCGCGCCTGCAGCGCCCCGAGGAGCGGATCCATCAGATCGGTATCGACCCTCCGCCAGCACGGATGCATGCCATCTTCGAGCAACGCTCGCAGCTTACTTGTTTCCACGGAACCTTTCTTCATCATCTTCACCGTGAAATAATCTGAGTTCATTGTTTCGCTCCTGCGGGATGCGGCGGTCTCGCGAGGAGAGAAACGGTTTCTCGCCCGGCCGGAAATCGCGCAGCATCCGTCCCTCCCCAAAGTGCCAGCGCGCGAAGAGGAAGAAGGCGTTCTCGTTGTCCTCGAGGAAGTGGGTGGTCTTTGCGCCCAGCTCGAGCCGTTGCTGATTGGGCAGCCAGAACTCGCCGGTCGCTTCCACGCTCAGCTGGTGCCGCCACACCGCCGCGTCCCGGTCGTCGTCGGCGAAGAACCGGTAGCCCCGGAAGTCGACGCCCAACCGCACCGGGCCGAGGAGCTGGTCGATGCCAACCCAATACGTGACCGAGTCGGGAGCGAAGAGATTGAAGTCTTCATTGGTTCCGATCTGGCCCCCGGCGAAGAGGCGCGTGTCACGCCACGGGGTGTAGGCCACTTCATCGCGCAGGCGAAGACCGCGGCGGTGGTCGGATTTGAACCGGGTGAAGACGTCCTGGTCGACGCGCTCCGGAAAGCGGCCGGCGTCGTCGCGGCTCATTTCTCTCAGGAATACCGAGACCGAGGGAGTGTGCGACCACTTCGGAGACAATTCCTGGGTGAGGCTGATCGAGCCCAGGAGCGAGAGCGACCAGTCGCCATCCTGCCAGAAGGCGCTTCCGCCGAGGGTGTAGACCAGCGGGTGATCGAAGGGGCGGTGCTGCAGGCTGTGCTCGATCCCGAAGGTCTCCGGCCCTTGCTCGCGGAGACGGCCGAGGAAGGTGGTCCGGAAGTAGGTCCGCAAGTAATCGTTGTAGTAGCGATGGGTGAAATCCATTTGCCAGAAGCGTTCCGGATCGAGTCCGCCGAAACTGTCTTCCTCCACCGCGCGACGGCTGTTGTAGCTAAGCCCGAGCGACCAGGTCCCATCCTCCTGGCTCCCGAGGTGGAACTCGTCCACGTATTCCACGAGGGTGGCCCTTTCCTGGAAGGCCTGGCCGCGCAGCGGGGGCCCCACCGTTTCCACCGCACGCTCCACGAAGACCGGTGGCTGGAAGGGCTTGGCGGGATCAAGCCGCAGGACGTGAACCCGGTAGAGGGACTCCCCGCCGGGATCTTGCGGCGGCAGCGCAAGGGTTTCCACCGCATTCCGGACGAGCCGGTGTGCGGAGCGCGTCTCGCCATCGATGAAGCGGTCGATCCGGACCCAGGCCGGCCCGTCGATCCGCACCGCCAGCGGTTCATCCGCGGTCGAGACAAAGTAGTTGCGGCGCGTCTTTCGCTCATAGAGTTCGCGTTCCTTCTCGGCATCGATCCCGACCTTGAGGAAGTGGTTTGGCTCGGAGGCGAGGGCTTCGACCCGCAGGCTGGTCTGCCCGGCCGGGAGTTCAAACGCGAATTCCTTCGTCAGTTCTTCCCCTGCCAGGGTCACGTCGCGCGGTGCGTCCTCACCCACCTGCACCCGGGCGCGCAACGGTTTCGGGACGAGCCACGGCACCGCCTCCATTGCGAGGCGCACCCGCACCGTGTTGTCCTCCTTGTTGGTGAGCATCGCCACCACGCTGTCGGTGCCGGAGATCAACTGTTCGCGCTCGCCGAGCGGCGGGAGCAGCCTCATGCGGCTGAGGAGGTCGGGGTTTTCGGGATGCCAGCCCGCCAGTTCGACCTCCCGGAATCCGGCGCTCTCTTCCGCAGCGAGAACCGGTTCCCAGATGGTGGGCCGTACGATGCGGGCGTGGGTGCGGCCGAGTTCGGGAAAGCGGCGATTCGCGTCGAGGTACGCGGAAGCGAGAGCGATCGTTTCGCGTTGTTGCGGTGGGCCACCGTGCTCGTATGTCCACAGCAGGTCCGTCATGCGCCGCAGGGCATCGCGCTGGTCCTGGCGCGGAAGCGGCTGGGGCACGGCAGCGAGGCCGGACATCGCGCGCCGCACCGCGCTGAGACGATCCGCGGCGGGATCCGCAAAGGGCCGCTCGAGGGGCCTCCGGACAATGGTCTGACCAGATTCGAGCACCATTACCGAGCCGAACCCGGGATCGTCCTGCTTCTTTTGGCGGTGTGCTTCGGCGGAGGGCGCGGGCGCAGGCTTGCGGCCCCCGAACGAGTGCGCCGCGGTTTCGTAGGTGAGCGGCGGGAGATGACTGAGGCGGGCCTCCGGTTCCTCGCTCAGGATGCGGACGATGACCCGACACCCGGTGGGACGGATACGCAGCCGCGTGTTCCAGCCCGCGATCCCGAACTCGTCCCATACCAAGGTTCCGGGCTGTTCGAATTCGCGGCCGACGACCTCCAGCCCCGTGGAGCGGTAGTTCGCGATCACGGGAAGCTTGCGCTGCGCACCGCCCGCTTCGAGGACGACCCAGCCTTCGATCGGCTCGTCGGACCCGGAGGGATGTAGGGGACGGCACTCGATGCGCAGCTTGCGAGGCGAGGGGAACTGCAATTCGAGCGGCTCGTCGGGCGAGGCGATGAAGGCGTGGAAGTACTTTTCGCGCTCGAGGGCGCGCACCGTGACCCCGGCCCGGAAGGAGCGGACCTGTTCGTGGCTGACCGGCGCCCAGTGCATCACGCCCGGGTGGGAGGTTTCGGACCTCGCCCACTCCCGCAAGCCCTCCGCCTCACCCCCAAAGACCCTGGCACTCGCGCGGTGGGCCGCTTCGAGGTGCGCAAGCCACTCCATCCCGATTCCGCCCGCCAGGTTCAATTGCCGCCGCGCCTCGTCGGCGTTCCCGTCCCGCCACAACTTACGGGCATACCACACGCGGGCTTCGGGCTGGACCGGGCGCTCGCGGAGGATCGCCCGGAAGTGCTCCCACCACCCCTTTACGAAGGTGCAGGCGAGGCGCAGGTCGCACGTCATCGCGTCTCCGGGCGGCAAGGCGAGGGCCAGCATGAGGGCCAGTTCCGGTTCGGCTTGTTCCCGCAGGAGCTGGCCGAGGGCGGCGGCGTGTGCGGTCCCCGGTTCCACCACCATCGCCACGCAGGCATTCATGACGATGCGATCTTCTTCGAGGTGCCGCTCCGCGATCTCGGTCAATCGCGTGAAGGCCCCCCGCCGCGTCGCGTCGTCATTGGCATAAAGATAGAGATAGCGCGCCAGCCGCTCCGCGAGGAAGTACTCGCCTTCCGCGAGGAGCCGGTCGGCCTCCGCGAGCCGGGACGCGGTGGGATCCATGTTGCCCTCGACCGCGACCGAGTCCACGAACTGGCGGTAGCGTGAACGCACGAAACGGCGCAACGGTTCCCAGTGGTTGAAAAGCTCTTCCCGCGCCCCGGGTTCGCCGCCGTCGCCGCGCGCGACTTCTTCGCCCGTCAGGAACTCCACGAGGAGTGGAAAGACGCGGTCGCGATCCTGATCCCCCAGACTCTCCACCACCGAGTCATACTCATCCTCCGACAACTCGAAGACGTCCGAGGCGCGGTACTGCACCGCGACCGGGAGGTGCTCGCTCCCCTCGGCATTCCAAAGCTCGATGCGGCGCACCCGTGCCGGCACGAAGAACTCGAAATAGCCCGTCGGCACGAGGTTATTGGATTCCCGGCGCAGGGAGGCCGGCGTTTTGAGAGTGTCGCCCGGAATCAGGGTGAGGGCCGCTTCGCCCTGGGTCGGCTTGGTCTCCCGCCACGGCAATTCCGGCTGCGGGAGAAGGCGGAAGCGCCGCGCCTTCTCGCCCGGAATCCGGACCCAGAAATCGGACGCCCGCTCGCTCTTGCGCTCCGCCGCGATGCGGATGATGGAGGCCGTCGCGCGCTCCGGAAGGCGGTAGATGCTCTTGGTTCCGCCGTTCTGGATGGGGCCGAAGGTCGCCAGCGGCAGGCGGCCGAACCCGGCATCGAGGTGCTGCGTTCCCAGCACGAGCCATTCGCGGTAGGTCCCGATGCCCTGCAGGGTGCGGGCCGGGAAGTAGGCGCGTTTCAAGGCACCGAGACAGGCTCCTTCCGGCAGGGCGTCCCGGTAGTAGGTGCGGAACCCGGTGTATTCCCGCCAGCGTTCCCGGATGTTCGGATAATCGCGGCGCGGCGCTCCCCCGTTCCAGAGGAGGGCGATGGCCATCATGCCGCCTTCGCGCCGGAGGTTGTCCCGCTCGAGACGCATCGCGGCGCGCTCCAACTGGTCGGCCGGGAAGCTGATCGGATCTCCGAGGGCGCGGCCCAGTCCGTCCTCCGGAATCTCCCACAGCGACTGCTGGAAGCGGCGGGGGCGCAGTTCCCTTGCCACTTCCCCCGGGCGCGGGTCGGGGGCGTTGAGCGAAGCGATGAGGTAAGCCGGATCCTCCATTCGCAGGAGGCGCACAAAGACCGGCGCGGTGGTCTGGAGGGTGACGCGGTAGTCGCGATCCTCCGTCAATTCGAAGAATCCCGGCTCGAGGCGGCTCACGACCTGGGCCTCGCCCTCCGCGCAAACGAGGTGCGCGGTTTCGTGACTGGTGGCGTAGTCCACCGTCGCGACCGGCGTGTTACTGTCCCCGTCGCGTACCTGGATGCGGTAGGTCTGCGGCAGTTTTCGCTCGCAAGGCGGGTAGCGATAGCGGGTCTCCAACAGGTAACGGCCCGGACCGCGCAGGTTCAGGGTCACGCCGTCGCCGCGATTCCAGCGCCAGAACTCGAGGGCCTCTGCCTCCACCGAGGTGGTCAGCCGAACCTTGTTTTTCGCGCCGAAGCGGATCAGGTCGCGGTAGCTGCCAACTTCCCGCAGCGGGACATGCCGCGAGGAGTAAAGGCTGACCCGGATCGCTTCCGTGAAATGGGCCGGCCTCGTGACGTGCGCCAGCATCGGATAGGGGCGTTCGGGATCGACGAGGAGCGAAATGCCATTGGCATCGGGAGTGGGTTCGGTGAAGGCGAGGAGACCGGAACCGGTCGAGAGCGCGATCTCGACTTCGCCGGGCACGAGGCCTTGTCCGCCGCGGAGGATGCGGAGCATCTCGTAGGCGGGAATGCGCACGCAGGTGCCCTCACCGGGCGCGAGAACCACTTCATGGCGGCGCGCCAGAAGACTGAAGGAGGGTTCAATCCCCGACACCCACTCGGGGTGCCCCTCGATGTTATCCCAGCGCAGGGGCAATTCGTAATCGCGGCGGAGGATATCCTCGACCCCGTCCTGCGCGGAGAGCGGCGGGACGGCTGCCAGCATGGAGGCGACCGCCATGACGAGAGTGATGTGGGTTCGGTTCTTCATCTGCTTGCTTCTCGGAAAAATCTCGCGTCGGAATAATCGCCGCCCGTTACTTTTGACAAGGTCAGGTAGCCGTCGCTCCCCTTGACCAGGGTGATGGTCACTTCGTAGGAGCCGGGCTGCAGGTCGCGGCCCAGCGGAATGAAGAAGCGGCGCCCGCCATCGACGGTCGGGATCCTGCCACCGAGCACCGGAGTCTGAAGGGCCGGGTCGGGCGTGACGAAGTAGGTTCGCTCGCGCAGCGTGAAGCTCTCCGCGACGGGCCGGAAGGCGCCGCCCTCGCCGGGTCGGATCGTGAGGTGAATTTCCGCCTCGTCCTGCACGCCGGCGGGCGCGAAGTACATCCCGGTCAGTAGTTCGTCTTCTTCGCTGGCCTTCTCGCAGGGGAAGACGAGCGAAGTTCCCGCTGAGACGCGCTGCGCAAGGCGCTTCAGTTTGGTGGCGCGCTCCGGCGCAACGTAGTTGAGGAAGCACTGCAGGCCGCTCGCCGCGCACTCGATACGAAGGGTCCGGCTGCCGGGAGGGATGAGCGGCAGGAGGAGTTCGCCGCGCTCCGTGACGAGGTCGCGCTCGAAGAACCGCGCGCCATCGAGGAAGATGCGGAGCCGGACCGGTGCGCGCCCGTCGCGCACGAAGGCGAGGCGCCGCGAGGGCAGGTCGAGACCGGGCGGATTCGCGAGCGCGAGGGGCTGGTTGACGCCGATCGCCAACGGCATGAAGAGCGACGGAAGAGCCTCGGTGCGGCTCGGCGACTTCGGATCGCGGTCGTTCATGAGATACTGCCCGAGGGCGCTCTCGACCGGTTGGAAATCCTCCCACTGGTAGTTGCCGGCGAGGATGTCGGCGTCGTCCTCCGGCGGCCGGGTCTGGGTGTGGATCACGACCGAGCGGTGAGCGCGGATCAGGTCGTCCGCTCCTTCCGGGCGCATGCCGAACCAGACCGGAAGACGATCGGGGTCGGGAAGGGCGCGCACGTAGTCGGCGGGGACGCGGGTGCGATGCGGGAGCGAGGAGGGGCGCGTGTAGCCACTCAGGAAGACTTCCCGGTCGGCGCGCAACCGGATCGCAGCCACCCCGGAGGGAAGCTGCAGGATCAGTTCCACCGGATCGTTCACGACGGTCTCTCCCTCCTCGGTGAGCAGCACATCGTAGAGCGAAGAGATGGGGGCGACCTCGCGCGTGTCCGCCTGCACCACGGCGCCCGCCGCGTCGAGGAACTCGAGGCGCAAGGACGCGGCGAGATCGGCGGCGGGACGAACGCTGAAACGGAAGAAATCACGCCGCCCGCGATCGCCCCCCAGCAGGAAGGTGACGGTCTCCTCACCCCCCGCCCGCCAGGAACGGACCACCGACGGCTCCGGTTCGAGCAGCACCTCGGGCTGCCCCTCCGCGATCCAGAACGGGCGGACCGCGACCTCTACCGGCGACTCGATCTCCAGCATCCCGCTCGCGAACGGCGCGGAGAAATCGGAGAGATCGGTGTCGAGGGAATACTGTTGGGTGGTGCGCTCGTGAATCGTCTCGCCGAAGAACCGGATCTGCACCGGCGCGGCCGGTGCCGGAATAATGCGACGGAATTCGAGGCGGACGATCCCGCCCGGCGGCGGCACCCCGATGATCGCGCGCCGGTGCGGACCGCAACGCAGTTCCCCGATCCCCAACGGCTCGATCAACTGGCGCTTGGCGGGGAACAAGTCGTCGCGGAGGTAGAGGATGCGTTCGCGGTAGTCGCTGTCGGCCACTCCCTGCGCGCCGAAAGGAACCCAACGGTTCTGAAGGACGCCGAGTTGCTCGGCGCGGGTGAGATCCGCGAGGCCGTGGAGCCGCGGCTGGGTGAGCCGGTCGCGGCCGGCCGGACTGAGACGGCTCCACTGGTAGGCGAGCTTGCGCTCCGAAGTTTTCCGCCGGAGGAAACCGCGCACCGAGACATCCGCGATTGCGGCGTCGAGAGCCCGCGTCCGCAGTTTCAGGATAAGGATCTCGCCGGACCCCAACTCGAGGGTAGAGACCTTGGCGGAAGCCGGGGTGAGGTCCACCTCACGAATCATCGCCACCGCATGGGGCGCACCTTCCGCGTCCACCATTGGGATCACGTTGGCGCGCAAGGCAAAGGTCCCCCGTGCAACGGAAGCCCCGGTGAGCGATTCGAGTTCGTAATCGAGTTCGTAGGGGAACTCCCGGTCGATGAGATCCGGCAGTTCACCGGTGAGGTTGGCACGGCTGAGGAGCTTGACCCGCATCGCATTTGACGGGATGCGGAAGGACGTCCAGCGCTCGCTGTCGAGAACCACCACCGGGCGGGCCCGCGCGGTCTCGGGCACCTCGCGCCCGCCCTCGCCAGCGCCGAGGTCCTTGATCCAATGCGTCGCCAGGAACCCGCCTGCAGCGAGGGCCAGGATCCAGAACAAGGTATGACGAAGGCGGCGTCTCATCGGGCGGGCGGGGGTGGCAGCTCGAGCCAGGCGGCGCGGGCATCGATGAAGGTTTCCGGACTGGTGGCTCCGGCGGGATGGGAACGCTCGAAGGCATGGCCGGCGAGGTTTGCGACGAGGCGCGGCCTGCCCTCGGAATCGAGGCACACCAGGAGCAACTGGCGGCCGTGGGGATCGAGCACCGCCTCGAAGCGGTCGCCTGCGAACTCGCTGGGGAGGTGTTCCAGGATGTGGATGTCTTTGCGCTGACGGAAGGCGCGCAGACGTTCCTTGAGGAGTTCGTTGGCAGCTCCGTGCGGGGTAAATTCCTTCCCGGCGAGGAACGTCGCGAGGGGCTCGTCGTTGATCGCGATCCCGACCGCCTTGAGCATCTTGAGAAGCGAGTCGTTCTCCTCTTCGAAGCGGTAGTTTTCGCGCAGGAAGGGGGAGCACCAGAACATCGCGAAGGTGCCGTCCTCGATGAAATCGAGATACTTCGCCTGGGGATTGACCCCGACCGCGTAGGGCGAGGAGGGATCGGCTTCGCCCACCGTGGCGATCTCAAGGCCGTCCCCCTCAAGAAGAGTAAGGACCGGATCGAGCGCGGCGCGGATCTCCCCTTCGGAACGATTCTCTCGGTAGGCTGCGAAGATCAGATCACCTTCAGGATACGGTTCGCCCTCCGCCGGCAGAAAGGCCCGGCACTGGATCACGACCGGGCGGCGGGTAGCGGCACTCCGTACGAAGACCTGGTGGGCGAGGTTGAAGAAGCTGCCGCGGTTCGGCATGACGGTGAGGGTCGCGCTCCCGTCGCTGTTGCTGAGGGAATTGGTGCCGGCCGCGATGAGGGCGCGCGCGCCGAGGCGCTTGAACTGGGTGGCGGCGAAGGAGAGCAGGGAGCGGTCTTCGACCCGGCTCGGCACCTCAAGGCAGAACGGAGCGGATCCATCCCCGCTTCGATCGACCCGCACCACGATGCTTCCCCAGTGACGGCGCGGACTCTCTTCCTTCAGCACGACGTAGATCCCGTGGCGGTCCTGCGAGGCGGTCACGATGTAACCGTAAAACGCGGCGTGGTGACGGAGGCGGACGAGCTGCGATTCGAGTTCTGCGGAGCGCAGGGCGAAGAGAGGCTGGAGGAGGTGGCGATCGAGGTGCAACAGTTCCGGCGCGCTCGGAGGCCGATAGAGGTTGGCGGCCTTCGGCGCGAAGGCCTCGAACTCGCGCCGCACCAGCGAGTCGACCGGTTCGTTGAGCTCGACGACAGCGACCGGCGGGCCGATCGGCATGAGCGCCGCCTCGGTGAGGAAGAGTTCGCAGAACTGCGAGCGGTTGGCATCGCGCAGCGGGTTCCGTTCGGGCGGCGCTTCCCAGCGTGCCGTGAAGCTTCCGAAAAGGTCTTCGATCCTGCTCAGGTTCAACGAGACGGGCAGGGCCCGTTTCACATAGAGGAGGCTCCGATCATCCTGCACCGGGGCGCGGCGCACCTGGATAGCTCCCTTGCGACCGAAGGCCTGGTGGACGCTTGCGAACCAGGAGCGCGGCACCCCGTAGTCTCCGAGCGCCGCCCCGCTACCCGACCCCGCCATTCCCCCCACCGCCAGGATCCGCGCTCCCTGGTCCTCGAACACCGCGAAGGCGGTGGAGAAAGTCTCTAGTTCCTCAAGCGCCCGCGGGCACTCCACCGCGAGATCACTGGTGGTGAGGCGGTCCATAATGAAGAAGGGCCGACCCGTCGCGGGGTAGACCGGCGCTACCTGCAGGTAGCGGTCCCCAAGGCGGTCGATGCGAAATCCGGCCGCCGCCAGTTCGCTCCGGGCTCGCTGGAAGGTGCGCTCCGCCCCTGTAGCGGCGAACTTCCCGAGGGCCTCGAGCCCTTGCTCGAAGACATAGATTTCATCCGGACGGGGCGCCGCGAGGGGCGGCGCCCCAACCGCGGCGTGCGAATCGATGAAGCTCCGCGTCGCGAACGCCTCCAACTGCGAGGCCGGGGCCCGACGCGACTCCTGCAACGTCATCTGCCCCTCCGCCGACACTCCCGCGCTGGGGAGGAAGGTCAAGGCAAACCCGACCACATTCGCGACGAGGATAGAGACGAGCGAGATCTGCACTGTGATCCGCAACTGGTGCACAACCTTCCCGATCTGGTGCATCTTGATCGCCATGAGGGTGGGCAGGAGGTAGCCGAAGCCATAGAGGTCGCTGACTTTCGCTTCGGGCGCGAGGAAGAGCATCCCCCAGCCGATCGCCATCTTGTAGACGAAGCTGATTGTGAAGAAGAGAAGCAGCTTGCGGGCACCCTCCACCGTCACGGACTTGAAGAGGGGCAGCTTCAGGAGCAGGACTGCGGCACCGAGGATCACCAGCGCCTCCACGATGGAGGTGAGCACCTTGGTGGGCTCGTACCACTGCAAAGCGATGAGGGACGGAATCATGATCCCGTTGAAATCCCAGCCGTAGAGGAGGTTCATGCGTGAAGCCAGGATCGAGGTCGTGATGAGGACGATGTAAGCCTTGGGCGCGGCGTAGCTGGAGGCCGCGATGTCTTCATACAGGAAACTGAGGTTGCTGATGCTGAAGTTGGTGAACTCCATCAGGACGAAGCGCACCAGGAGACAGGTCACGAGGATGTTGAAGACGAAAGGGACCCCGCCTTTCACGATCCCGGTCTTCCAGAGCTGGTTGGCCGCGAGGCAGATCACGATGAGGCCGAAGCTCTGCAGGTTGTTGCGGTAGTCGAACTCGAACCCAAAGTTGGTTGCGAGGTACTCGCCGAGGCCCGGTAGAAGCCAGGTGTCCGCCACCGCCCGGTAGAGGGCACTGATCATGATCATGGCCATGAAGCGGTCGCGGCCGAAGAACGTGCAGCCGAGTTTGAACTTCGGGAGCAGCTTGGTGAGGGCCTGCAAGGTCCAGAGGGTGAGGAGCGCCTCTGCCACGATCACGCCCGCCGCCCACGGCTTCACGAGGATGAGGGGAACAAGGTATCCCGGCACCACCAGCCCCGAAAAGGTCCACCCGAAGCGGAGGTTCATGATGCAGAACACCACGACCCCGACCCACACCGTCGTGACAACCGAACTGGCAAGGCTGCCTTCGGGAAAGATGGGGAGTGGAAACCAGTTCAAGGCTCGAGCTTTTGGAGTTGTGCAACGATATCAGGAACCTTGACCGGTTTGTGCAGGATCGCGGAGGCACCGCCTTCCAGCAGGTCATGAGTGGCATCGGCCCGGTCGACGGAAGTCAGCACCAGGATCGGGAGGCTGGCTCCCAGTTCCTCGCGCGCTTTTTGGATGAAGGCGCGCCCGTCCATGACCGGCATCATGAGATCCACCATCACAGCGTCGACGCCGCGCTCGCGGAGCTTCTCGAGGGCCTCCCGACCGTCCGCAGCCTGCTCGACTTCGTAGCCTTCGAGTCTCAGGCCCAGCGCGAGAATGCGCCGCACGTGCCGGTCGTCATCGACAAGCAACAAGCGCTTCCTGGCGGGTGGGTTGGAGGGTGATTCGGGTGTCATGAGGGGGCTCCTTCGATTCAGATTACGCTCCTAAGTTTCATTGTAAAGACGATGCCGGAGCCCACTTCGCTGCGCACCTTGAGGCTCCCTCCCCACGCTTTGGCGGTGTTGATTCCGCTCCCGATGGCATCGAGCGTTTCGTGCGCGCCCGCACCCTCCTTCAGGAACCGGTCCAACTTTTCCTGGGGCATCCCGAAGCCCTGGTTTGCGAGGGTCACTACCAGACCGCCTTGCTCCTGCACCGCCTCCACCGTGAGGCGGCTCTCTTCCCGCGCATCCTGGACGAGCGTGAGCAGGATGGCGCACAACAGGTCTTCCAACGGTTTGGGAGCGGCGAGGACGAGTTGGAGGTAATCGGAGACCGAGGCCTTGATCGTGACCTGATGGGACTCCAGATCGGACCCCACTGCGGCGCTGGCGGCACGGAAGACGGGCTCGAAGCGCATCGGGTAGCGCTCCACCGCCACCGGGCTGAACTCGGTCTGCAAGTGCGCGCGGCTCTCCTTCATCCGCTCCGAGGCTTCCTCGATCTTCTCGCCGATCATGGCGAGCAGCTCCTCGCGATCCGAGGAATCGACGCGTGGATCGTTCAAGAGGGCGGAGGCTGCAAGCACCGCCTCGAAGTCGTTGTTCAACTGGAAGTAGATGCGCTCCATGAACTCATCCTTGAGGAGGGCGGCCCGCGCGGACTGGGTCACGTCCTGGAGCAGCACGATCAGTCCGGGGGGTTCCCGGCTCCCACCGCTGCCTTCACCCTCCGCTTCCGTGAGGGTGCGGAGGTGAACGAAAAAATCACGGCCCGCGGCGAGCGACGCGGAGGCCTTCAAGGCCGCCTCCTCGCCGGTGAGTGCCGCAAAGCGCAGGGCGCGACGAATCTCATCCGGTTCCGCATCGGTCAGGGCTCCGAGAAGATCGAGGGGCGGGGACTCCGCGAACTCCACGCCCGCCGACCCGAGGAGGTCGGCGCAGCGCCGGCTGGCATGGATGAGGGTTCCGAAGGGATCGAAGACGAGGACCGCTTCGCGGGAACAGGAAAGCGCCTCGGCCAGCACCCGACGCCCATGATCAAGAAGATCGATAGAGCTCTCAAGTTGATCGTGGAGAGGCTGGATGCGCAGGGCAGCGGCATCGTCGTTCCCGAGTTGATGCGGACGGGCCCGCGCGCGCCACTCCTCCCGGTGCTCCAGCATTCCGCTGAGACGCTCGACGTATCCTTTGGCCTGCTCGACCACCGCCGTGTCCGAAGCCCTGAATACCCAGAACCCGAACACTCGTTCCGGACTGCGGATCGGAAGCACCGCGAGGTCGTCCTCGATCGTTGCTCCCCGTTCCTGCAAAGCCGTCGCGAAGGGTTCCTGCGCAAGCTTCAGGGAGGACGCCGCGAAGACCTCCCGGCAGGCGGCCTCCCCTTCCTCACTCACCGCTTCAAGGGAGCCGGAGTTGGGATCGGCA